>CAAGKR010480254.1_pt1 | contig 11245 bp, 11 predicted proteins | sample 2556971 | NCBI WGS metagenome assembly CAAGKR01 (sample SAMEA5207829, study PRJEB30636) | soil metagenome | biome: forest; feature: boreal; material: soil | place: USA | collected 2011-09 | depth 1 m
CCCGCCGAGACCGTCACGCGAAACTCACGCGCCGTGTGCGCGCGCGATGCACGGCATCCCAGCACCGGGTACCCATCAGCAGCATCGCGAACAGGCCGGCGTACCGGAGGCTCACAAACACGGTGCGGCTGAGCTCGGCGAGCGCTTCGCGCCGGCGGCCTTGGACGATCAGCCAGCGCGCCCGATAATACCGGGCGCGCGCATATGCCTCGCGGAACGCCGCGCGGTGCCGCGACAGAAGCTCGGGATCGGCCTCGATGAGACGGCGGAGTGTGTACTCACGCTCCTCCGCCCACTTCTCCATCGAGCGGCTGGTCAGCGCTCCTTCGTGCACGCGGTACCGGACCACGGCGTCAGCCAGCGATCGGAACGTGTAGCGGGGAGCCAATTGCATGAACAGGCAGTACTCTTCAGACGCAGTGATTCGATCGTCGAACGACAACCCTGATTCCACCAGCGCCGCGCGGCGCACCAGCACCGCGGAAATGAAAATATTGAAATCGCGAAGAAGCGGGTCGAGCAGGTCACCCGCCGCCTCGGTCGGCTGGAAGCGGCCGGTCTCGCGCCCTTCGCTGTCGATCCGAATGACGCCGCCGTAGCAGACCGCGTGCGGCCCGACATCGCTGCCTGGGCCGCCGGCGATACCGGCCAGCAGCCGCTCGATCGCATCGGGCAGCCACACATCGTCGACGTCGAGAAACGCGATGTAGTCGCCGGCGGCCTGCCGGAGCGCGAGCATCCGCGCGGCGCCGAGCGGGGTCGTTTCTTCCGCGCGGAAATAGCGGACGCGCGCATCGTAGCTGCGCGCGATCGCGGCGCTGCCGTCGGTCGAGCCGTTGTCCCAGAAGATGATTTCCCAGTCAAGGTGGCTCTGCGCGTAGACCGAATCGATCGCCTCGCGCACGTACCGTTCGCCGTTCAGGCAATTCATGACAACGCTGACGCGCCGCGCCGCCTTCGTCACCACCGGTACTCCGGCATTCCGGCGATTGTGTCCGACTGTTCCGATTCGCCCTGCTCGTGCGCCAGATCCGCGCAGTTGGCGACGAGCGACGCGGTTGGCGCGACGTTCTTCCAGCCGTACCAGATTCCCGGCGGGACCACCAGCAGTTGGTAGGCGTCGGGCCGGCCCATGTCGATCTCGACGAGACGGCCGCGGCTCGGCGACGCGGGCCGGTCGTCGAAGAGGACGAACTTGACGCGGCCGACCGGCACGGCCAGCCGCTGCGTCATGCGGCGATGCCGCTTCCAGGCCTTGACGATGCCAGGGTTGATTTCGGAAAAATAGACTTCGCCAATTCCGCTCAGAACTGTGGAGTCGCCCCGCAGCATGTGCAGCACCGCGCCGCGGCTGTCTACGATGACGCGAAGCGGCGTCAGCGTGACGCCGTCGATCAGGTGATCCATGGCAGCCCATGTGCGCAGGCGCTGGCGCAGTATTCGCCGATTTGCGCACGCGACACGTCGTACATGTCGCGTCGTTCGCGACCGTAGAAGTGGATGTACCACTCGCTCGTGAATCGAACGGCCTCGCTGAAGGAGAGAACCGCCCGCCAGCCGAGGTCCGCCAGCGCCTTGTCGCAGGACAGCTTGAGGAGCGTCGCCTCCGGCCGTCCCTGGCCGGCGGCGGGATCGAGGTGCCACTCGGCGCCACGCCAGTACTGCGCCATTTCGCGAATGAGCGCGTCAACCGGATGATTCACCGCGGCGTCCGGGCCGAAGTTGTACGCCTGGCCGTCGACGCGCGCTTCGCGCTTCCAGAGCTGCGAGCCGAGCCACAGATAGCCGCTGAGCGGCTCGAGCACGTGCTGCCACGGACGCGTCGCCCTCGGATTGCGGACCGTGATCGACCGATGCTCGGCCCAGGCCCGGACGCAATCCGGCACGATGCGGTCGGGCGCCCAGTCGCCGCCGCCGATCACGTTGCCGGCGCGCGTGGTCGCGATGCGGCTGAGCGCGGGATTCGATTTGAAGAAGGAGTGGATGTACGAGTACGCGATCAATTCCGCGCACCCTTTCGATCCGCTGTACGGATCCTCACCGCCCAGCGCATCGGTTTCGCGATAGCCCCACGTCCATTCGACGTTGCGGTATGCCTTGTCGCTCGTGATGAGCACGGCCGCGCGGACCATCGGACGTTCACGCAGCACTTCGAGGACGTTGAGCGTCCCGAGCGCGTTGACCTCGAAGGTCTCCGCCGGCTGCGCGTACGATCGGCGGACGAGCGCCTGCGCCGCGAGGTGAAAGACGAGCTCCGGCGCGAACTCGTCGACGACCGCGGCGAACCGCGTGCGGTCGCGGATGTCACCGTCGAAGTGGCGGATGCGTGTGCCGAGCGCGGCCGCTTCGAAGTGGGACGGAACGGTCGGCACGTCGATGGCATACCCCGCCACGGTGGCGCCGAGCTCGTGCAGCCAGAGCGCCAGCCAGGATCCTTTGAAACCGGTGTCGCCGGTGACGAGCACGCGGCGGCCCGCGTAAATATCGCCGAAGATCAGAGAGCCTCCCCACGCCAGGGCGCCGCACCGCTCGTCCATAGATCGTTCAAGACGTCGCGATCGCGGACCGTGTCCATCGCGTGCCAGAACCCTTCGTGGCGGAACGCGGCGAGCTGGCCGTCGGCGGCGAGGCGCTCGAGCGGATGCTGCTCGAGCACGGTCGCGTCTCCCTCCGCGAGATAGTCGAAGACGCCCGGCTCGAACACGAAGAAGCCGCCGTTGATCCACCCCTCGCCCACCTGCGGCTTTTCCTTGAACTGTCTGACGCTCGGGCCATCGAGCTCCATGGCGCCAAACCGTCCAGGCGGACGCACCGCCGTCACCGTCGCGAGCCGGCGGTGGGCGCGGTGGAATGCGAGCACCTTGGCGACGTCGAGATCCGCGACGCCGTCCCCGTAGGTCAGCATGAAGGTGCCGCCCGACAGCTGCGCTTTGAGGCGAGCGAGCCGGCCGCCGGTGAGCGTTTCCTGCCCGGTGTCCACGAGATGGACGAGCCAGTCTTGCACCGGCTCGCTGGCATAGGCGACGGCGCCCGTTCGTAGGTCCACCGTGACGTCGCGGCTGCGCAGGTGGTGATTGATGAAGTAGTCCTTGATGATGTCGCCGCGATAGCCGAGCGCGAGCAGGAACTCCTTGAATCCGGCGCGTGCGTAGATGTTCATGATGTGGACAAGAATCGGCATGCCTCCGATCTCGACCATCGGCTTCGGCTTGGTATAGGTCTCCTCGCTGAGACGCGACCCTCGGCCGCCGGCGAGAATCACAACCTTCATGGCTGGTGGCTCCGGGCGTGCATGCACGCCGTGACGCTATCACACACGCGATCGACGTCCGCGGCCTCGAGGCCGGGGTGCAGCGGCAGCGTGAGCAGTTCCTCGTAGAGGCGCTCGGTCGCTGGCAGCGAGATCCGGCCCCCACCGTAAAAGGTCAGCAGGTGATTCGGCTTGTAGTGGATGCCCGTCTGAATCTCGCGCGTCTCGAGCGACGCCCGCAGCTCGTCCCGCAGCCCGTTGGTGACGCGGATCGGCTGAATGTGGGGAATGACCGGGCCCAGATCGGTCTCGAGCAGCTCGATGCCAGGCAGCCCCGCGAGCCGCTCGCGATAATGCCGCGCGAGCGCGACGCGCTTGGGGCCGAACTCGAGCGGCAGGCGCCGCAACTGCACGCGGCCGACCGCCGCAAACAGATTGCTCATGTGGTAGCGATAGCCCTGACGGCTGACGTCGAACTCCCAGCTGCGCTCGCCCGCAAAGCGGCGGTCCGTGTCTTTCTCGACGCCGAGGAGCCGCGCGTCGCGGACGCGGGCGGCAATCATGGCGTCGCCGGTCACAATCGCGCCACCTTCTCCGCTTGTGATGTTCTTGATGCCGTCGAAGCTGAAGCACCGGATGTCGCCGAACGATCCGACCATGTGGCCCTTATAGGTGCCGCCGAAGGCGTGCGCCGCGTCTTCGATGACGCGCAGGCCGTGCTCGCCGGCAAACCGGTAGACGGCGTCGAGATCGCCGGGATAGCTCGCGTAATGGACCGGCATGATCGCGCGTGTGCGCGGCGTGAGGTGGCGCGCCGCGTCGGCAAGGTCGATCGTGACGCTGTCCTGATGCACCTCGCAGCTCACCGGGATCGCGCCCGCGGCCGTGATCGCCTGATACGAGGAAAGAAAGGTCAGCGACTGCACGAGGATCTCTGCTCCGGGCTCGACCGCCGCCGCGGCGGCCAGATGCAGCGCCGCCGTCCCCGAGCTCACGCACGCGACATCGCCCGCCGGCACGCCGAGGAACGCGGCCAGCTCCTGTTCGAAGCGCTGCACTTCCGCGCCCATGCCGAGGTACCCGTCCTCGATCAGCACGCGCGACACCGCGTCGGCTTCTTCTTTGCCGACGATCGAGCGCGAGAGGCGAACGACGCTCATGCCCTTGGCAACATCGTCGTAGGGCCGAGGTAGTGCCAGTCCGGAGTCGTGGCCAGGAATAACGTGCCCTCGGCGGCGCGGTGCGCCTCTTTCTCGACGACTTCGCGGACGTGGGTCGGGGCGGTGATGAACACCACGTCGGCGTGCGCGACCCGTGGATCGCGGCTCGGCACGACCTGAATTCCAGTGCCCGGCACGTACTTCAGCGCGTTCTGCGCGACATCGTCGATGGCGTAAGAGATGACTTTCCGATCGAGTCCGAGCATGTTCAACAACGACTGCCCTTTCCCGCCGCCGCCGTAGGCGACGATGGTGACGCCGTTCTTGGCAAGGCTGGCGAGGTGCGTGGGAAGGTCGCGCCTGATGCGGCCGACGCGGGCAAAGAAGTCCGCGTAGCCTCGCGCCTCGTGGAGCGCCGCCTGGCGCTCCGACTGCAGAAGGATCTCGAGCCGGCGGTCCCGACGGTCGCGTGCGTGCTTGCGCGCATAGATGACGAATGATCCGCCGTCCATGTCCACAAACGCGACGTCGACGAGATGAAGCCCTGCGCGCTCGAGCGCCGCCGTCATCGAGTTGACCGAGAAGAACGACACGTGCTGGAACGTCATCGCCTCGAAGTGGTTCGTCACCATCTGGGCGCCGATGTACGGCACTTCAATCATCACGAGCCCTTCGTCTGCCAGCACGCACTCGACCCCGCGCAGGCAATCAAGCGGATCGAATGTGTGCTCGAAGGTGTGGCGCGACAAGACGAGCTGCGCCGCCGGATGGTCCTGGCGGTACCGCACCGCGCTGTCGTACCCGAAGTAGTCTTCGACGACGATCGCGCCATGGGTGCGGGCGAGCACGTTCAGATTGGACGAGGGTTCGAAGCCGACCGGCCGCATGCCCCGCTCGGCAAGGTGCCGAAGGACGGTGCCGTCGTTCGAGCCCACCTCGACCACCGCATCCCCTCGGTTGACGCCGCCGCGGGCCAGCGCCGAGTCAAGGAACGCCCGCACATAGGACGACACGTCGCTCGAGGCCGAGTAGGTCGGCTGATAGGCCGAGTACACGCGGCCGATCAAGACGTCGCGCGCGACGAGCGATGCCTGCTGCAGCAACGCGCATCGCGTACAGAGCGCGACGACCAGCGGAAAGCGCGGCGCCTGTCGCGCGGTCGCTTCGTCTTTTTCAAGGTAGCCCGCCACCGGCTGATCACCGAAGTCGTACACCGCACTGAGGCATTCCGTCGTTCCGCAGATGCGGCACGGATCGAACCCGCGCACGGTGCTGGCACTCGACGGGTCGGCGATGTGTCGGGTGATGTGTGTCATGCGTGTGGCGCCCTCGTCTCGAGCGCAACGTCAGGGCGACGCGCGCGCAGTGATTCGTACAGTCGGCGAAGCGGCGTCTTGCGCCTCAAGACGGGGTCCATGTCGCGCCAGCGGAACGACGCCTCATTGGACGCAGCGACGAAGCGATCGCAGGCGGTCGCCATCCCGTGGGTGCGCTGGCAGTACTCGTACGTCGTGCGCGAGAGCGTCGCGAAGTCGGCTCGAACCGCGTCGACGATGCGATCGAGCGACTCGTTGTTTGGCTCGATTCTGCGCTCGTCGATGATGGCGCCGAGCGCATAACACTCCGATTCGAACAGCCAGCGGAACCGGTATCCGGCCGGCACCGGTCCGTACGAATAGTCGAGCAGAACCGCCGGAACGCCGAGCCGTCCGCCTTCGAGCGCCGAGGCGCCCATCGCCATCAGCAGATCGACCTCGTCGACCAGGAACCGATCGAGGGCGTCCCCGATGAGGACGCCGCGGCGGCTGACGGAGAACCCCGTATGGAGCAGCTCGGGATGATCGATGCTGCCGGCCAGGGGGCCATCACCGACGATGTCCAACCGAATCGACAGATTTCGTCGGCGGGCGAGCGCCGAGAGCTGACGCATGGTGTAGCTGAGAATGCTCACCTTGAAATCGTCGAGCCGCCCAACCCACGCCACTCGAAGCGGATCGGCGGCCGCGCGCCGGCCCATCGGATTCTGCGGCGGCACGGGAATCGGCACAGGCGCAAAGACGGGCTGTGAAATGTCCACCTCGAGCCGCTCGCGCGTGGATTGAAGCGTCGGTCCATCGACGAACACGAGCGACTTCCGCGCGACGAGCGCCTGGACGAATGCCGTCATCCTTTTGTTGAACGCGCGAAGTACCGTGCGGTTGGCGGCGCGCTGCATCCAGAGATGCCGGCTCTGCAGGTGCCGGCCCCACAAGGTCGGGATCACCGTCTGCACGAAGTTCATCGCGTGCAGGTTCCAGAAGAGCAACCGCGTATCAGGATGAACGCGCAGCTCGGGGCGCAACGTCGCCGGCAGAATGCCCTGCATGACGAGCACGGTCTCGGCTGGCACGTCGAACGGCACGCCGGTTTCGAAGCGCTGCACCGTGACGGGACCTGCCTCCAGGGTCCGGGCCATGTAGCCGTCGGCGAAATCCACGACGCGCACGTCCATGCCCCACTCGCGAGCCAGATAATCCGCCATGCGGCTGAAGAGCACGGGTACGCCCGACACGTCGCGGTAGGGGAAGAAGAACGTGAGCGACGAGCCTCGCGCCATCACCCATCGACCGCGTCGCGGTGCTCGCGGCAATACTCGGGCAGGCTCTGCTCGATCAGGCGAATCTCGTTCTGGTGCGGATAGGTCTGCCACAGCCCCACGTTCTTTCTGGAGACGGCCGGATCGAAGTACTGCTTCGGCCGCACGTGCGCCGAGCGATCTTCGCCAAGGTGCTCGAAAATGCGCGTCACCACGCGTTCGTAATCGAGCACGAGGTCCTCGAACTGGATCCGCAAGATGTCTGGATGCGGCTCGCGGCAGACGGCGAGGCGATGGATCCGATAACGTTTGATGAATTCGTGCACGCCCACGGCGACAGATGGAACCGGCTGCTGCTGGACGTAGTTGTCCCGCGGATCGCGGTCGACGACAATCGCCTTCGCACGCTCGAAGAATTTGAGCGAGCTCTGCGGATTGAACGGCTCGAACGTATTGTGCATCACGACGGCGCGCGTCGCCGCCGCCACGTTCGACGTCAACAGATCGTGCAAGTACTCGCGCGTGATCGGTACAAACCGATCCGTGTACGCCAAGTGCACCGGTACCTCGAGCGCGTGACGGAAACCCACCTTGCGGGCGACGCGGCGGACCAGGAAATCGAGATCACCGAATTCCGACATCGCGAACGGCCATTCGGCGTTCCATGAAAAAGCCACGAGCTGGCCGAGGTAGCGGTCCGACAGCTCGAAGAAGCGATGGTTGTAGTACTCGTCGTAGTTCCAGCCGACGGCGTCGACCCACGTACGCGGATGGGTCCACGATCCCTTGGTGCCGAGCCGGCGAATCACTTTCTTGAACCGGCGGATGGCGGCGTCAGACCGCATCGGCGACCAGTCGCCGCAGAGCGCGTGCTCGAGATCGAGGATGCCGCCCTGGATCCGCAGCAGCGCGAACTCAAACTGAAAATGCGGTACGTGATAGCCCTCGATCTCGCGCATCAGATCGATCACCGCGTGCTTACCGGTGAACGCGTAGCCGCTCAAGTCGATGAAGAGCGGCACCGTGTCAGACATGCGGCTCCATGTACGCCGTACGAAGATCGAGAGACGGAACCTTCACCACGTCTCCTGGAGCGCGCGCGCCGATTGCAGCACGGCGAGCGGCTCCGCCGCGCTGTCCAGGCCGGCAATGGCGGCCCGGCCCATGGCGAGAATGGCTTCCTCCGTGCTCCCGCCGATGTGAGGCGTCGCGAAGAAATTCGGCAACGCGACGAGCTCGGGATCGTCAGGCGGCTCGATCGCGAACACGTCGAACGCGGCGCCGGCCAGCCGGCCCTCGATGAGCAGGCGCTTGAGCGCGGCTTCATCCACAATCCCTCCGCGTGCCGTGTTGATCAGAATCGCCCCGGACTTCATGCGTTCCAGCCGGCGGCAATCCAAGAGGCCGCGCGTTGATTCATCGAGCGGCAGGTGCACCGTCACGACGTCCGATTGCTGGAGCAGCGCATCGAGCGTCGAGAGTTCGACCCCATGGCGGTCGCAAAAAGCGGGACACTCCACGATATCGTGGGCCAGAACGCGGCAGCCAAACGCGCGCATCAGAACCGCTACGTCCTTCCCGACGTGTCCACATCCGACGATGCCGACCGTGCGGCCGCTGAGCTGTCGTCCCAGGACCTGCCTCCAGACGCCCGCGCGCACTTCGTCACGCGCGACCGGCACGTTGTGCAGCAGACTAATAGCGAACGCGACGACGAGCTCGGCGACCGACCGGCGGTTGACGCCGCCCGTCCAGCCAAGCGCGATGCCGCGCCGCGCCATCGCATCCAGATCGAGCATGTCGATCCCGACCCCGTACTTGCTCACGACCTTCAGGTCGGGCAGCGCCGCGAAAATTGACTCGTCGAGCCGCTCGAGCGCGGTAATCGCCTTGACGTGCCCCGAGAGAAACCGCACGAGCGCGTCACCCGCCAGCGATTCGCCGACCTCATTGAACGTGACGCGTTCGTAGCGGTCGAGGAGCTCCGCGCGCAACACCGCGTGGCGCGAGAAGGATCGCGACGTGACGGCGACGGGGACGCGCTGCTTCATCGCTGCCGTAGAGTGAAATATTCGGCGCAGACGCCGCGAAACGCCGCGTCGTTCGGATACACGCCGATCGCCGGCTTCCCGTCGGTGTCGGGCAGAATCAAGGTCAGACGGCTGTCGGTGTTCTTCTTGTCCGTCCCGAGCGCCGCCATCAGGGCGTCGAGCGGTACATTCACGTGCTCAAAGCCCGCATAATTGGCGGCGAGGGTCGGATGCATGCGGTCGAAATGCGCGGTGGGCGAGACGCCCAGCCGGGCCGCGACGTAGTTGGCCATGTCCATGCCGATCGTGACGGCGATGCCATGCGGAATGCCAAAATCTGTCGCGGACTCGATGGCATGGCCGAAGCTGTGTCCGTAATTCATGACCCGGCGTGCGCCGACATCAAACTCATCGGTCTCGATCAGCCGACGTTTGATGAGGAGCGACGCGCGAATGTACCTCTCCAGTACGGCGCGGTCTGTGAGAAGCGCCGCGTAATCAGCCGCGATGCGATCGAACGTCTCGGGGCCGTCGATCGCGTGCACCTTCAGCATCTCACCGATGCCGGACTGGAGGTCCTTCGGGTCCAGCGTGGCCAGGACCCGCGTATTGATGTGAATCGCGGCCGGGGGTGTGAACGTGCCGAGCACGTTCTTGATGCGACCGACGTTAATCGAGCTCTTCGACCCGATACACGAATCGGCCTGGGCCAGCAGCGTCGTCGGATAGAACCGCCACTCGAGACCGCGCAACAGCACCGCCGCGAGGAAGCAGACGATGTCCTGAACCACGCCGCCGCCAATGGCCAGGAGCACGTGGCCGCGCCGTACGCGCTGAGCGACAAGTTGCTCGACATAATCCGGAAAGCGATCGAGCGACTTCGCGATCTCGTCCGCATCGATGCGCACGACACCAACGCCGGCGATGGGCGCGAGCTCGCGCGCGTACAGGTCCGCGACGCGCGCATCGAGAACAACGTGGGCGCGCGTCAGATCCTGGTCGCGCAGCGAGGCGAAGGGTGCGCCCTCCTCGAACAGGACCTGGTAGGCCCCACGGTGCGAGCGGATCTCGATCGACTCAGACGCGGCTGAATCCGCCATCGATCACCAGATGCTGTCCCGTCAGATATGTGTTCTCTGGTCCGACAAGCCACGCCACCAGCGCCGCGACTTCCTCGGGGCGGCCGAGTCGTTTCATCGGCACCCGCGCGGATAGTTCCGCAATGCCGGAGTCGCCCAGGCTGCCACGCGTGAGCTCCGTATCGATGAAGCCCGGCGCCACGCAATTGGCCAGGATGCCGTCGGCCGCGACTTCGGCGGCCAGGGCGACCGTCATGCCGTCGAGGCCGAACTTGCTCGCAGAATACGACGCGCGGCCTTCTTTGCTGATTGCGCCCCAGATTGAACTGATGTTCACAATCCATCCACGGCCTCGGCCGCGCATGCCGGGTAGCACCGCGCGGCAGAGCATGAACGCTGCGCGGAGGTTGACATCGTGGATCCGATCGAAATCCTGCGGCGCGATGTCAACGAAGGAATCGATGATGTTGATCCCCGCGTTGTTGACCAGAATGTCGATCGGTTGCGCGGCGACGTGATTCGCGAATGCCGTCACGGCGGCGCGGTCGGCAAAATCAACGGCGTGATACTCGGTGCCCTCAGGGCCGCTTGCGCCGCGGCGGGTTCCCGTGACGAGCACGTGCGCACCTTCGTCCACGAGGCGCTGTGCGATGGCCGCGCCGATGCCGCGCGTCGCACCCGTGACGAGCGCCACACGTCCCGCGAGTCGCGCGTGATCGCTCACGCGGCTATCCACACGCGACCACTCGACATGCTTGAACGAGGTAAGCACCGATCAGATGGTCGAGAACCATGTGGCCGTCCTCGGCCGGCCCGTACTCGCCGGCCTCGGTCGGCACATGCACGTTCAATTGCGCCAGCCGCCTCAGCGCGCCGCCATCGAATGCCGTGAGGCCGATCGTCACCGCCTGATTCGCGTTCGCATATTCAATGGCTTTCACGATGTTCTGCGAATTGCCCGACGCCGAGATCGCCACCACGACATCGCCGGGCCGCATGAGCGTCTGCAGCTGGCGCACGAAGATCTCCTCGTATCCGTAATCGTTGGCGAGAGCGGTCATCACCGGCACGTTGTCGTTGAGGCTCATCGCCCGGAACGGCTTCTCCCACGCCCGGCTGCCGATCGCGACGTCGTTCGCGAAATGGCTCCC
>CAAGKR010027961.1_pt1 | contig 11243 bp, 13 predicted proteins | sample 2556971 | NCBI WGS metagenome assembly CAAGKR01 (sample SAMEA5207829, study PRJEB30636) | soil metagenome | biome: forest; feature: boreal; material: soil | place: USA | collected 2011-09 | depth 1 m
CCACATCCTCCACGCCGACTGGATGGCCGCAGGCGACATCCTCAGCTTTCAGATCACCGCCGACGCCTTCATGCGCAACATGGTCCGAGTCCTGGTCGGCACCATGCTGGAGGTCGCAGCAAGCCGCCGAACCCTCGCCAACTTCACGAAGCTCCTAACCGGCGCCCCGCGCTCCCAGGCGGGCGACACGGCCCCACCCCACGGCCTGTACCTCGAGTCCGTCTCCTACGCCTGAACCACCTAAACGAGCTCGAGGTAGACCATCTCCGTGGAGTCGGATCGCCTGGGCCCGAGCTTGACGATGCGGGTGTAGCCACCGGGCCGCTCCGCATACCGCGGCGCAACCTCGTCGAACAGCTTGTGCACGATGAACTTGTCGTTGTGCAGCGTCGCCAGCGCCTGGCGTCGGGCGTGCAGATCCCCCCGTTTCGCCAGCGTGATCAGCTGCTCGACCTCCGGCTTGACCGCCTTCGCCTTCGCCTGGCTGGTCTTGATCCGCTCGTGCTCGATCAACTGCTTGGAGAGGTTCGAGAGCAGCGCCTCGCGATGCGCGGCGTCGCGACTCAGCTTGTTCCGCTTCTTGCGGTGACGCACCGGCTCCTCCGCTCCGCTCTCGCCGCTTCCCTAGTCCTGCTGCAGATCGAGGCCGCGGGAATGGAGGGTCTCGATCACTTCCTCGATCGACTTCTGACCGAAGTTGGGGATCGCGTTCAGCTCCGAGCGCGACTTGCGAACCAGGTCGCCGACCGTCTGGACCCCCGCCCGCTTCAGGCAGTTGTAGGAGCGCACACCCAGTTCGAGCTCCTCGATCAGGATCTCGTCGAGCCCGTTGCTACCGGCGGCGCCGTCGCCGTTCGGGCCGGCGAGCGGATCGGCCGGAAGCGCGACCGGGTCGCGCGCCGTCAGCTCCTCGACGCGCTCGGCGTCGGTGAAGATCGCCAGGCTCTTGATCAGGATCTCGGAGGCCTCGCGCAGCGCCGCCGCGGGCTCGATCGAGCCGTCGGTCTCGAGGTCGAGGGTAAGTTTGTCGAAGTCGGTCCGCTGGCCGACCCGGGCCGTGGAGACCGCGTAGGAAGCGCGGCGGATCGGCGAGAAGATCGAGTCGATCGGGATCACGCCGATCGGCTGCTCGTCGGACTTGTTCTCCTCGGCGGGCGAGTAGCCGCGGCCGCGGCCGATCGTCAGGTATACCTCGAGCTTGGTTTTTTTCTCGAGCGTCGCGATCGGCGCGTCGGGGTTGAGGATCTCGACGCCGGAGGGCAGGTCGATGTCCTTCGCCTTCACCTCGCCGGGGCCGGTGGCGACCAGGGGGACCTCGACCTCGTCGGCGTCGGTGTGCATGCGGACGACGAGATCCTTGAGGTTGAGGATGATGTCGGTGACGTCCTCTTTGACGCCGGGCACGGTCGAGAACTCGTGCGCGACTCCCTCGATGCGGACGCTGGTGATGGCGGCGCCGCCGAGCGAGGAGAGCAGGACGCGGCGGAGGCTGTTGCCGAAGGTGTAGCCGAAGCCCTTGTCGAGCGGCTCGACGGTGAAGCTGCCGCGGCGGTCGTCCACCTTCTCTGAGGTGATGCGGGGGACCTGGAAATCAGTGGTCATGGGTTCCTTGCGTATGCGTGTTCAGAAATTGGGACCCGGACTACTTGGAGTACAGCTCGACGATCAGCTGCTCCTGGACCGGCGCCGAGATCTCGGAGCGCTCGGGGTAGCGCAGGACCTTGGCGGTAAGCGAGTCGTGGTCGGCCTGAAGCCAGGCCGGCACGGTCGAGACGAGCTCCGTAGCCCGCCGCACCGTGTCGTCGGCGGCCGAGCTCGACTTGATCGAGATGATGTCCTCGGGACGCACCTGGTAGGAGGGGATGTCGACGCGGCGGCCGTTCACCAGCCAGTGCCCGTGGCGGACCAGCTGGCGGGCCTGGCGACGTGAGGCGGCGAACCCGAGGCGCACCAGCACGTTGTCGAAGCGCGACTCCAGCAGGCGCAGCAGGTTCTCGCCGGTCACGCCCTCCTGGCGCGAGGCCTTGTCGTAGTAGGCGCGGAACTGCTTCTCGAGCACCTGGTAGTAACGGCGCGTCTTCTGCTTCTCGCGCAGCTGCACGCGGTACTCGGACTGGCGCATCCGCCCGCGGCCGTGGTCGCCCGGCGGGTAGGAGCGGCGCTCGACTCCGCACTTGTCGGTGAAGCAGCGCTCGCCCTTGAGGAAGAGCTTCTGGCCCTCGCGGCGGCACTGCTTGCACTGGGGGGAGGTGTCGCGGGCCACTTAGACGCGCCTCCGCTTCTTCGGGCGGCAGCCGTTGTGGGCCTGCGGCGAGACGTCCTTGACCGTGGTGACGTCGAGGCCGGCCGCCTGCAGCGAGCGGATCGCGGTCTCGCGGCCGGAGCCGGCGCCCTTCGCGAACACCTCGACCTTCTCGAGGCCGTGCTCCATGCCCTTCTTGGCGGCCGAGTCGGCGGTCACCTGCGCGGCGAACGGGGTCGACTTGCGCGAGCCCTTGAAGCCGGCGGACCCGGCGGACTCCCAGGCGATCACGTTGCCCTCGGTGTCGGTGAGGGTGACGATCGTGTTGTTGAACGAAGTCTTGATGTGCGCCTGCCCGTAGGTGACGTTCTTCTTGACGCGGCGGCGGGCGCGGCCCTTGGCGGGTTTTTTCTCGGCCATCTGCTTCCTACCTCGTCGGCTTCTTCTTGCCGGCGATGCTCATCCGGCGCGGGCCCTTGCGGCCGCGCGCGTTGGTCTTGGTCCGCTGGCCCCGGACCGGCAGGCCGCGCCGGTGCCGCAGGCCCCGGTAGGCGCCGATCTCCATCAGCCGTTTGACGTCCTGGGAGCGCTCGCGCCGCAGGTCGCCCTCGACCTCGTGCTTCTCCACCGCCTCGCGCAGGCGGACGACCTCGTCCTCGGTCAGGTCTTTGACCAGCGTGTTCGGGTCGATCTTGGTTTCCGCCAGGATCTCCTGCGCGGTCGAGTGACCGATGCCGAAGATGTATGTGAGCCCGACCTCGACCCGCTTGGCGACTGGGATGTTGACCCCGGCGATCCGTGCCATCTTCGCCGCCCCTAGCCCTGCCGCTGCTTGTGACGCGGATTCTGGCAGATCACGAGAACCGCGCCGTTTCGGCGGATTATCTTGCACTTCTCGCACATCGGCTTGACGGAAGCTCGGACCTTCATCGCTCCGGTTTCGTATCGAACACAGGATTCCCGCACGCCTCAGGAGTTAGGCGGCAGGCGCAAACACCGGCCTCTGGGCCGACCGGGAAAGATAGCAGGGGCTAGGCGCCCGGGGCGGCGGGGCGGATACCCCCTCGGGCGGGAGGGGTCTCGGCGTCCCCTACCCCACGCCCGGACCCTCAGCGTCCCAGGCGCTGGGTCAGGGTCACCACCTGCTGGAAGGTTGGGCGGTTTTGGAAGGGGAAGGGGCCGAGGGTTATGCCCGAGGTGACCGAGGGGCGGTTCTGGTCGAAGCAGGACGGCTGGGGGTTGGAGGCGCAGTCGCCGTTGCCACCCCCGTACAGCGCCGCCGGCTTCACCTTCAGAGCCGCGGCCAGGGTGCGCTGGAGCATCGCCCGGCAGCGGGCCTTCGATCCGTTGCCGCAGTAGACGCGGCTGTAGGCGCCCTTCGGCTTGGGGCCGAAGAGGTCGCGCATGTCCTTGGAGACGTAGCCCCACCAGCCGTCGAAGAAGTCCGGCGCCGTGGGCGAGCCGCCCGTGTGGTCGCCGATCCCGATCATGCCCTGGAGGTTTTCGAAGGTCTTGTTGCCCAGCGACGGCTTGAACTCGGCGGTGACCAACTTCGGCCACCAGGCATCCATCAGCTCGATCGCCCCGTTGTTCTCGTCGACCCCGTCGCGATTGAGGTCGCGGCGGTGCGAGCCGGCCTTGTGCCAGGCGCGCAGCGTGCTCAGCGCCTTGCGCAGCGCCGCCTGCTTGGGCTTGCCGATCGCCTTGAGGAGGATCGGCAGCAGCCGGTAGCCGCGCAGGTCCTGGGGCGCCGGTTCCTCCATCGCCTGCACCAGCTGGGCGATCGTCATCTTGCGGTTGCCCTTGGTTCCGCTGCGCACCCTGTCGGCGATCATCTGCTGGCGGTGCAGGGGCCCGTAGTCGTACTGATCGTCGGCCGCCGCCCAGCCCGGCGCCTGCTTGTTGTTCCAGGAGACGAGGAAGCGGGGGTCGATCGCCTGGGGGTGCCTGGCGAAGGGCAGGTAGTCGGCGGACTGCGTCGCCGGCTTGAAGCCCTTCCAGTCGAACTTGCCGGTGCCGAGGATCGGGAAGTCCGGCGAGGTCCCCCGCGCCCGCTGCGGCATCGCCCCCGACAGCCCGTAGGCGATGTGGTTGGAGTCGACGTAGGCCCAGTTGAAGAGGAAGTTGATGTGGGAGACCGCCTTCTCGAACTGGGACGGGCCGCGCATGAATTCGGGTTCGTTGAACTGCGCGAAGCCGATCACCGAGTCGGCCTCGTGGCCATAGGTGCTGCGCTGGTGCACGAAGGCCACCCTGCGACCACGAACCCTGCCCCGGGCGAAGACGATTCCGTGGACGGTGCGGTAGGCGGTCAGGGTCTGGCCGCCGGTCGGGGTGGAGTCGATCGCGTTGGGAGTCCAGCTGTCGGTGCGGACCAGCTTTTCCATCGGCTTGCACTTGCCGCGATAGATGTAGTGGAACTGGTCGCGGCAGAGCACCTCGGCGAAGCTGTCGACGTTGTCGGAGGTCGCCGTCGTGGCGCTCCAGGCGTAGTCGCGGCCGTGGCCCAGCTCGACGTAGAGGTTGACGCCGGCGAAGGAGGCGCCGCGGGCGTCGATGCCCGGTCCGTGCAGGTCCTCCTCCATCAGGATCTGGGGCACGAAGTAGCCGACCTGGGGGCCCATCACGGCGATCGGGTGTCCGGTCTCGGAGTGCTTGGCCGAAACCAGCTCCCAGTTGGAGGCGTGGGCGCCTTCGCGCAGACCGCGCCGCAGCTGCTCGCCGATGCCGCCGAACCGGCCGCCGCTCGGGCGAGCTCGGCTGGCGCTCGCTCCCGACGCGGACGCGATCTTCGTTTCGCTCACCGTGCCGGGGTCGGGCAGCGCCAGGCCACGCTTGGCAAAGGCGCTGCGGGTCTCGTACGGGAAGCGCTTGGAGATCGTGGTCGGCGCTTCGGGGTCGTTCTTGGAGCGGAAGCCGAGCCATGCCTTGTGGCCGGCCTTTCGCCCGTAGCGATTGACGAACGACTCCATCGTCAGGGCGGAGTTCAGCTCGTTGCCGCCGCCGCGGCCGAAGATGCCGCCGATCAGCGAGGCGATCGCGATCACGTCGGTCGGCTTCCACGCTTCCATCGGCTTGCTGAGCAGCGTGTATTCGGCCGGCTTCAGCGCCGGGTTGGCGTTGGCGGCGGCGATGTAGGCGTTGATCCCGTCGACGTAGCTCTGCACGTCTTCGACCGCCTGCTGCCCGGCTTTGCCGTAGAGGGTTGGGGTCTGAGCGAGCTGCTTTTCCAGGTCGGCTTCGGTGTAGGGCGCGAAGCCCCACTGCGATGCGTCGGTGGCGGCGTTGGAGCCGCCGAGGAAGGAGGAGAGTTCGGCGCGGCCGGTGTGGCGCAGCACATCCATCAGGAAGAGCCGGTCGGCGGCGCCCGCGTAGCCGGCCCCGAACATCGTGTCGGCGCGGGTTTCGCCGTAGATGTGGGGAATGCCGTAGGAGGAGTCGCGGACGATCGTCACGCCGGGCCGCGGGGTGATCGTCGATTCGACTTCGCCGGGCTTCACCCCGAAGGTCGCGTCCTTGAAGTAGTTGGGGACCTGCGCGTCGGTCAGGGTGGGGCTGCCGTAGACGAGGTTTTCATACAGCGGCTGCTGGTCGGCGAAGTGCGGAGGCAGCATGCCTTTGCCGCGGAAGGCGAAGAGCTGGCTGAGGTTGTCAAGCCCGTTCTCGCCCGGCGGCAGGACGTTGCGAAACCCCCCGGCGTCGTTCGTCCCATAGGGCTGGACAGCGGCACCGGCGGATCCGGCCACGGCAAACAAGGCGAGCATGGCCGAGCAAACCAGGACAAGAGCGGCACTGCGGCACGTCTTCACGTATCGAACCCTTTCCGCGACGATTTCCGTGCGGCGCTCCCACGGCTCACCATACACAGCGCGCCTCTCCTGCGGTCAGGTTTTTCGCTCAGACGCCCCAGGGACGAGCGTGGTCGCGGTGGGGGCCTTCCCACACGCGTCTTTGGACGAGGAGCTTCCGGCGTGGAGGAAGATTCGCTGGTCAGCTGATGACCAAAGCGATCGTGAAACCGTCGTAGCCCTTGGAGCCAACCGTCTGGATCGTGGTGGCACTGGCCCGCGGCTCGGCGGCGAGCATCTCATGGAAATGACGTTGGGCGCGGACTTTTGGGTCATCGCTGGTCGCGTCCGCCAAGGTCCCGTCACGAACCACGTTGTCGGAGATGATCAGGCTGCCGGGCCGGGAGTGCTCCAGCGCCCAGGCGAAGTAGTTGGGCGTGTTGACCTTGTCTGCGTCGATGAAGGTGAGGTCGAATGGACCTGCGCCCTCGGTGTCGATCTGCTGCAACGTCTCCAGGGCCGGGCCCACCCGCAGCTCAACGATGTCGCCCAGCCCAGCACGCGCGATGTTCTCCCGAGCTACCTCGGCGTACTCCAGATCGGCCTCCAGCGTGATCAGATGACCGTCGGCAGGCAGCGCCCGCCCCAGCCAGATCGTGCTGTAGCCACCCAAAGTCCCGAACTCGAGGATCGTCCGCGCTCCCAGGGTCTGCGCCAGCAGCTGCAAGAGCTTCCCCTGCGGCGGCGAGACCTGGATCGCCGGCAGCCCAGCCTCGTCGCTCGCTTTAAGCGCCCCATCCAGCGCATCGTCATGCGGCGCCAACAGCCCGCTGACGTACTCGTCAACCGCTGCCCATTGCTCCTGCGCCATCAACCGATCCTGTCAGTTCTTGGAATTCTGAGCCACGGAGCGCTTCGGGTGGGGGAGAGTTTCGGATGGCTGAGGCTTGGAGAGGGGTGGCTGCCTCTATCGACGCCCTGGACCTACCGATCCAGCTCTTCGCCGTGGGAACGGCGGTGGGAATGATGGCCGCGCTGATTCGCCACAACCAGACCGGAGAGGTCGATCACTGGCCCGCCCACATCGCCGTCTTCGCCCTCATTTTCTTCGGGGCAGGCCTTCTGTTCACGATCATCGAAGCGCTAACCTGATCGTCATGGAGCCCCGCAAAGGCATGAATGTGATCTCGATGAGGCGCTTCCTCTCGTATATAGGCGTGGCATGCGGCCTGGGCGCCATCCTCGGGCTTGCAGGAGGGCTGATGGATTGGAGCAACGGCTTAGCTTTCGCGGTCTTGGTCGTAGTGGGAACAATCACCGCCACGATGGCCCTCCGCGAGAGCCTCTTCGAGGGATTCCGACGCCCAACAAACAAGCGGCGACGTCACAGCCACCACGCCTGACCCCCCCGCTCCGTCCCAAATCAGAACCACGGGAGGGGTCTCGGTGTCCCTTACCCCACGCCCGAACCCGGCTAGTTTTCTTCGTGCCAGGGAGTGAGGATTCGGGGGCCGTCGGCGGTTATCGCGACGGTGAACTCGAAGTGGGCCGCCAGGGAGCCGTCCTGCGAGTAGACGGCCCAGCCGTCGTCTCCCATCCGCACCAGCGGCCCCCCGGCGTTGACCATCGGCTCGATCGCCAGCACCGTGCCCTCCTCCAGCAGCGGCCCCTTGCCGGGCTCGCCGAAGTTGGGGACCTGCGGGTCCTCGTGCATGTCCCGGCCGATCCCGTGGCCGACCAGGGTGCGGATGATCGAGAGGCCCTCGATCTCGACGGCGCGCTGGATCGCCGCGGAGACGTCGCCCAGGTGGTTGCCGGGGCGCATCTGCTCGACGCCGGCGAATAGCGACGCCTTGGTGACGTCGAGCAGCTTGCGGGCGTCGGCGCCGATCGAGCCGACCGGAACGGTCAGCGCGGCGTCCGCCACCCAGCCGTCCTTGATCACGCCGACGTCGATCGAGAGCAGGTCTCCGCGCTTCAGCTCATACGGCCCGGGGATGCCGTGGACGACCATCGAGTTCGGCGAGGCGCAGATCGATCCGGGGAAGCTGCGGTAGCCCTTGAAGGCGGGCTCGGCGCCCTGCGAGCGGATGAACTTCTCGGCCGCGGCGTCGAGATCCCCGGTGGTGACGCCGGCCCGCGCCTTGCCGGCCAGCATCTTCAGGCAGCGGACCAGGACCTCCCCGGCGGCGGCCATCTTCTCGACCTGCTCGGGCGTCTTGCGGATGATCATCCGGTACAAGTTAGATCGCCTCGTCGGCTTCCATCTTCAGGGTCGCCAGGGTCCGGCGGATCTCCTCCTCCACCTCGTCCGGCGGGGCGGCGCCGTCGATGCGGCGCAGCAGGCTCTGGCGGTCGTAGCGGTCGATCAGCGGCTCGGTCTTGGCGTGGTAGGTGCCGAGCCGGTTGCGGATCACCTCGGGCTTGTCGTCGTCGCGGACGATCAGGGCGCTGCCGTCGAGGTCGCAGACGCCCTCCTGCTTGGGCGGGTTGAACTCGACGTGGAAGACGTGGCCGTTCTCGATGCAGGTGCGCCGCCCGCCCAGCCTCCGCATCACCTCCTCGTCGGGGACGTCGATCAGCAGCACGCCGGAGACCGCCCGCCCCAGCTCCTCCAGCTTGCGGTCGAGCGCCTCGGCCTGCGGCAGGGTGCGGGGGAAGCCGTCGAGGATGAACCCGTCGGCCGCCTCCTCGGAGTCGATCCGCTCGGCGATCGTGCCGACGATCACCTCGTCGGGGACGAGGTCGCCCAGGTCCATGTATTCCTTCGCGGTCCGCCCCAACTCCGTCTCCTCGCGCACCGCCGCCCGCAGGATGTCGCCGGTCGCGTAGTAGGGCAGTCGCAGGTCCTCCTGCAACCGCTCCCCCTGGGTGCCCTTGCCCGAGCCCGGGGGGCCCAGGAGCACTAGATTCAACTCAGCCATAGGGGAAGGCCTGAAGGCCTATTTCAGGAAGCCCTCGTAGTTCCTCATCATCAGCTGGGCCTCCAGCTGCTTGACGGTGTCGAGCGCAACTCCGATCACGATCAGGATCGAGGTTCCGCCGAAGAAGAAGTTGGCCGAGGTCTGGCTGATCAGGATCGTCGGCAGCGCCGCCACCGCGCCCAGGTAGAGCGCACCGGGGAAGGTGAGGCGGGAGAGGATGCGGTCGAGGTACTCGGCGGTGGGCCGGCCCGGCCTCACCCCCGGGATGAACCCCCCGTATTTCTTCAGGTTGTCCGCCTGGTCGACCGGGTTGAAGGTGACCGCGGTGTAGAAGTAGGTGAAGACGATGATGAAGAACACCTCGCCGGCCACGTAGGCCCAGCCACTCGGGCTGAAGAAGGCGGCGAAGTCCAGCGCCGCGGGGGTGTTGAGCAGCTGGCCGATGGTCGGCGGGAAGGCCATGATCGAGGCGGCGAAGATGACCGGGATGACGCCGGCCATGTTGACCCGCAGCGGCAGGTAGGTGGACCCCCCGGAGGTCATTTTGCGCCCCACCACGCGTTTCGCGTACTGGACCGGGATGCGGCGCTGCCCCTCCTGCACGAAGACGATCGCGACGATCACCGCCAGCGCGATGAACGGCATCATCACGACGAAGACCTGGTCCGGGTTCGACCACCACTTGGTGATGCCTTCGGGGATCCGCGAGGCGATCGAGGCGAAGATCATCAGCGAGATCCCGTTGCCGACCCCGCGCTGTGTGATCAGCTCGCCCAACCACATCAGCAGGGTGCAGCCGGCGGTCAGGCAGATCACGATCAGGAAGGTCTTGGAGGGGGTGAGGTTGCCGACCACGCTGGCCCCGGCCTTGCTGCCGAGCGAGCGGAAGAGGAAGACGTAGCCGAGCGACTGGCCGAAGGCAAGCCCGACCGTGAGGTAGCGCGTGTACTGGGTGATCTTCTGCTGGCCGACTTCACCCTCTTTCTGCAGCTTCTCCAGCGAGGGCACGACCACGGTCAGCAGCTGCAGGATGATCGAGGCGGTGATGTAGGGCATGATCCCCAGTGCGAAGAGGCTGAGGCGCGAGAGGCTGCCGCCCGAGAAGAGATTGAGGAAGCCGAGGATGTTGCTGCCGCCGAAGTTCGACTGGATTTCCTTGACGGCGCTGACGTTGACGCCGGGCGCCGGGATGTAGGCGCCGAGCCGGTAGAGCAGCAGCATCGCCGCGGTGAAGGCAAGCTTCTTGCGGATGTCGGCGACGCTGAATGCGTTCGCGATCGTCCGGAGCATTACGGCTCCAGGGTCTCGCAGGTGCCGCCGGCCGCCTCGATCTTCTCCTTGGCGGCGGCGCTGAAAGCGTGCGCGCGTACCGTCAGCTTCTTGGAGACCTCGCCGCGGGCGAGGATCTTGACCGGATCGGAGCGCTTCGCGAGGCCCTTCTCCTTCAGCGCCTCCGGCGTCACCTCGGCGCCGGCGTCGAAGCGCTCCTCCAAGTCGGCGAGGTTGACCGGCTGCGTCTTGGTCCGGAAATTCTCGAACGGCATCGACTTCTTCATGTGCGGCCCGCGCAGCTTCCGCATCCGCATGTGGATCGGGTTCTGCCCGCCCTCGTAGCCGGCCTTGCGCTTGCTGCCCGCACGAGAGCCTGCGCCCTTATGCCCACGCCCAGAAGTCTTCCCAAGCCCGCTGCCCTCGCCACGCCCCAACCGCTTCCGCGGCCGCCGCGACCCGGGCTTCGGCTTCAAGCTATGAAGCCCAACCTCTTCCGACCGGCTCTTCTCAGCCACCGTTCACCTCAACAAGATGAGAGACGACCCGAAGCTGCCCCTGCAACTGCGGCGAGTCCTTCCGCTCGACAGCCTTCCCGATCCGCCCCAGCCCAAGCGCATCAAGCGTGGCGCGCTGGCTGGGATTGGTTCCGTTAGCCGATCGGATCTGCGTGATCTTCACGAGGACTCACCCTCAGCGACTGGAGCCTCGGCTTTAGCGGTCTCTTCCGCGGGTGGCGTGGAGTCGGGGGGGCCGAGAACGGACGCTGTGCGCCCGCCCGCAGGCCCCCCCGGCTCCGCGACAGGCCCCGCGGTCGAGACATCCAGTCCCAGCACCTGAGAGACGGTCAGCCCACGCAGCTCGGCGACCTCCTCGGGCCTACGCAGACGGATCAGCCCGTCCATCGTCGCCTTCACCAGGTTGATCGGGTTCTGAGTCCCGATGCTCTTGGTCAGCACGTCGCGCACCCCGCCCAGCTCGAGCACGGCGCGAACGCCACCGCCGGCGATCACGCCCGTA
>CAAGKR010494649.1_pt1 | contig 11243 bp, 7 predicted proteins | sample 2556971 | NCBI WGS metagenome assembly CAAGKR01 (sample SAMEA5207829, study PRJEB30636) | soil metagenome | biome: forest; feature: boreal; material: soil | place: USA | collected 2011-09 | depth 1 m
CGACCTCGTCCTGCGACGGCTCGATCGCCTCCGCCGGCATGATTGCCATGTGGTAGCGGCCGGCGCGGCGGAAGAGGCGCGCGAGCGTGAGCGGCCCGGCCGCAGCGCGGAAGTACGTGTTCGCGCCGCCGCCGGGGCGCATCGAGGAGCGAAGTTCGATCCGCTTCAGGTTCTCGGCCGGGTCGTCGGAGCGAGATGCATACCAGGAGCAGAGCGCGCCGCAGTTCGGTAGGTAGAGGGTCTGCGTGTCGTCGTTGAGGTAGCTGAGGTCGGCGAACAGCGTCGGCGTCCCGCCAGAGACGTGCTTGAGAATCTCGCTTGTGAGTGCGCCGTCGCCGTCAGCCTCGCAGGCCATCACAATCGGATCGCGCTGGCCGTTTGCGTCGTACGGGCTCGGCAACAGAGCAGCGCTGATGCACTGCGGGACGAAGTGCGTCGTTAGGTCGGGCATGCACTTGATCGCGACGAAGTCGAGCCCTTTCTCCTCGATGATTTGCTTCGTCGCCAAGTAACAGCGCACCTGAAAAGAGAGCTTGCCTCGCGTCAGGCGCTCATCGTAGGTGACCGTCGCGACGCGCTCGCCGAGCCAGCGCACAGTCGGCTCGGCCTCCTCCTCGGTCATCGCCTCAGCGCGGCGGATGATCTCGAGTTGATCCACATGCTCTACATCGACACCGAAGAGTTTGCGCCACTGCATCGGATCGAAGGTGCCGGTGTCGATACCGAGCGAACGGCCACCGAAGAGGCCGAACGTCTCGCCACGCAGCCGCGCGACCGTCGCGGCCGCACGGAAGAACGGTAGAAGCCGCTCGCCTATGCGGCCGCCCTCGATGTCCTCGCGCACCCGCAAGTGCGATATCCCGATCTGATCCAGCGCGCCGCCGGCGCCGAGAAGGGCAACCGTCCCGTGGGTCGCAAGGCTGCGGTTCGAGAGCAGTACAGTAGGGAGTCCGAGCCGCTGCACGCCACGGACGACGAGGTTCGGCGAAGTCCAACACGGAAGGTGCGCGACGAACGCCTCGACACCCGCTGTGCGAAGGGCGTCAACCTGCTCGTCGATCTCATGCCGCGTCCGTGCTACCGACCCCGAAGCCTCGAGGCGTACGGGCAGCTTCGCGAAGTACTCGAGAGCCTGCGCGTGCCGTGGCTCGGTGAGGCTGCGGAAGACTTTCTCCCACTCGTGTGGACGCTCGTCGCCGAACGTGACTAGGCCTACCTTCGGCTGCTCCATCGCCTATGCCTCCATCCGCCGTGGGAATCCCTGGATCATCCGGCTGCCGTCTGGGTAGATCGTCTGACCTGTGGTGAAGCTCGAGTCCTCGCTCGCGAGGAAGCCCGCGACGCGCGCAATCTCGTCGCAATCAGCGACGCGGCCGAGCGCCATCCGCTCAAGCCACTTGCGCTGGTTCTCCTCCGGCGAACGCGAGCGTCGCCGTTCACCGAGGAGACGTTGACGATCGCGCCACTGCGGCTGGCTTCGACCATCCGTCGCGCAACCGCCCACCAGACGAGGAAGGGCCCCTTCAGGTCGACATCGATGACAGGAACCCAATCTTCCTTCGTCGGTTCGATTAGGGAATGCTCGGTGATTGAGGCCGGCGGCGTTGAGTGCTATGCCCAGAGTGACGTACTCCGCGACCGCCGGATAAATGAGCCGATCGACGTCGTCGCGTCGGCTTACGCCGCTGACGACGAAGGCGCCGCCGACCTCGGCCGCTGCGCTTTCACCGTGCTCCTTGTCCACATTTGCGACGACGACGCCCTCCGCGGCGAAGCGTTGTGCGCAGGCGCGGCCGATGCCTCCGGCCGCCCCATTCATAAACGCAACCCGCCTTGGGGCCTCACCTTGGCACCTAGGTGATCGGTGGCTTCGTGCCAACAGGCCAGCGCTTCTTGATGTCGTCGATCACGGCACATACGCCGTCGACGACACCGGCCACGAGACGCTCGCCCTTTTCGACCGTCGCCTTCGTCGGATCGCCGATCACGCCGCCGGGGATCTCCTTGTACTCCAGCCGGGCGAACGTGCCTTCGAAGTGGTACATCATCCCCGCTTTGGGCACCTGGCCCGGGGCGATGATGAATCGTGGGTCGATGAGTGGCTCGCCGCCGCCCGCGATCGCCTTCTCCATGTCGATGTACTGCGGGTAGAGATACAGGCCCATCGACGTCTCCGCCTCGTCCGCGTGCCACATGTACGTGTCGAGCACGTTCTTGTCGTCACGCAAGAAGTCGTACCAATGGAGCGAGAGCGTGAAGTGGCCCGCACGGCCGAGCTTGTGCACGGCCACCAGCGTCGTGGAGACCTGACCATGCGCGGAGAGGATGATGAACTTGTTGTAGCCGGCAACAGCGGCGCCCTTGACGATGTCCGTGAGTAGGGCGATGTGGGTGTCGTACTCCAGCGGGATCGTTCCCGGCATGCCCCAGTGGTGGTAGGGATGCGAGCCGTACATCGGGCACGGCAGCAGCATCACGCCGGTGCGCTCCGCGATCAACGGCGCCATCAGCGAAGCGTTGTAGACGTCCACGCCGCACGGGCTGTGTGGCCCGTGCTGCTCGATTGCGCCGATCGGCAAGAGTGCGATGTCGCACTCTTCCTTCGCCCAACGCGTTACCTCTGGCGCTGAGAGTTCCTGCCACCACAGATTCCGTTTGCTCATTGTCCGGCCTCCCTTCAGTCCCATGTCCTTGCGCGCGCGGTCCTTGCGCGCGCGCCCTTCGCTTGACACCATCATCCGTGCACGACCACCGTCTTCTCATCAGTCATCTCCTCGACCGCGCGCCGGGGCCCCTCTTTACCGAAGCCACTGCTCTTGAGACCGCCGTACGGCATCAGGTCAGCGCGCCAAAGAGGCGTCCAGTTAATGTGAAGACTTCCTGCGTCTACGTCCCGCGCGAATCGCACTGCAGAGAAAACGTTTGCCGTAAAGATGCCGGCAGCGAGACCGTAGGGCGTGTCATTAGCAAGGCGGATGGCTTCTTCAACATCGGGCACCGCGGTGACAGCGACGGCTGGACCGAAGAGCTCTTGCCGACTCAGGGGGCTGTCGGGGTCGACATCGGCTACGACGGTGGGGGCCACGATAGCCCCGTCTCGCTCGCCCCCGCAAAGGAGGCGACTTCCACCTGCAACCGCCGCCTTAATTGACGCCTCCACTCGCATCGCCTCTCCTTCGTTGATGAGCGTTCCCATCGTCGTGGTCGCCTCGCCAGGATCCCCAGTCCGAATCGCTTCCACCTTCGGTACCAACGCATCAAGAAAGTCCGCCACTACAGAGCGGGCAACGAGGACTCTCTGCACCGAAATGCAGACCTGTCCAGCATTTGCATAACCCCCAACGGCGATCGCAGCAGCAGCCGCCTCCAGGTCAGCGTCGGGCAGTACGAGAACCGGACAGCAGCCTCCAAGTTCAAGAGAAAGCCTCTTGACGCCGGCCACTCGGCTGATCGCTTCACCGGTCGCGGTGCTCCCAGTGAAAGTGATCTTGCGCACCAATGGGCTGCGACAGATTGCGTCCCCAACCAGCGCGCCGGGGCCAGTCAGGCACGAGATCGCCTCTGGATGCAGACCCGCCTCGAGCAAAATCTCCACTAGCTTCAGCGCAACCAATGGAGTCGCAGTGGCCGGCTTGAGAACGACCGAGTTGCCCGCCGCCAGCGCGGGGGCGACTTTGTGCAAGGCTAGGAGGAGGGGGAAGTTGAATGGTGTGATCGCTGCAACCACACCACACGGCTGGCGCAGGGTGAACCCCAGTTTGCCGCGACCTGCGCCGGCATGCGCGTCCAACGGCAGGCTATCCCCGTAGAGTTGTGAGCCCTCAAATGCTGACAGGCGCAAAAGTTCACCGGCTCGGGATGCCTCTCCCCGTGCTTCCACAAGGGTCTTGCCGGTTTCAGCCGAAATCGTCCGAGCGAGTTCATCGGTGCGGGCGTCGGCTAACTCTGCGGCCCGCATGAGTGTGCGATAGCGCTCGTAGGCGGGGAGTTGCCGCTGGTGAGACGCGCCGCGGGCGGCGCCCTCGAGCGCGCGCTCCACATCGGATGCTGTGGCTACCGGGACCGTGTCGATGACGCTGCCGTCGTAGGGATTGCGAACCTCTTCCTCACGCGCACCATCCACCCAATCGCCAGCAATGAACATTTTCATGGCCTGCTGTCCTCAGTGCCTCGGCAAATAGCGTTCCAACTCCATCGGAGGGCGGTGCTCCGGACTTCAGGCCTAAGTCTCAACTGCCCTTCCGGCTCACAAAGAGTTCAAACGTCCAGGCTGTCATGGCCGGTGAAGTGGCACCACTTGGTTCCATCCAAGCGTCGCCCACAGTTTGGTTGGGCGGGGAGATGAACTTGCCGGCCATCTAAAGTAAACCTTGATGGCGCCGCCTCAATGTCATTGACTTGCAACAGCGCGTCGCACCATGCGAAGCATGCTAGTTTGTTGCCAATATGCCTGTCAATGCAATGTTGATTCATATATGGAACATGCGCGCACCACGTTTCATATTTGGAACATTGTGTTCTTTCGAGGCGCTCTGGGAGGATGAATTTTCATGGCAAACCCTGTGAAATCGCGCAAGGTCCTACGCACCGATCTCTCTGACCAGCGAGACCCATGGCTTCAGTGGCGCGACTCGGTAACCTTCGGTGGCTGGTGCACCATTCCCAACTCTTTCAGCGCTGAAATCATGGGCTCAGCCAGCTTCGACTGGTGCTGCGTGGACATGCAGCACGGTCTGGTTGGGCATGATGGGTTGGTGCCCATGCTACAAGCGCTTACAGCCGTTCAAATGTCCACCTTCGTCCGCGTCCCGTGGAATGATCCTGCTCAAGTCATGCGAGTGCTCGACGCCGGCGCGCATGGCGTGATCGTTCCCATGGTCAACACCGCTGAGGAGGCTGCTCAGGCGGTGAGTGCATGCAGATATGCGCCTGAAGGAATACGCAGTTGGGGTCCAGTTAGGGCGAGCTTGCGCAATGGTGCGGCCACACCTCGCGAGCTGAACCGGTCCATCGCGTGCGTGATAATGGTCGAAACGGTAATCGCCATCAATAACTTGGAATCCATCCTGGAGGTGCCGGGGATTGATGGCGTCTTTGTCGGCCCCAATGACCTAGCCTTATCCGCTGGCCAGCTTCCCGTCGTTGGCCGTGACTGGATTTCCGATAATCCGCTTGCGGCGCTGGCTAAGACGTGTCAGGCACGGAGAATCGTGCCTGGGATCTATTGCTTGTCAGTGCAGGACGCCCCAAAGCTCATCGACATTGGGTTTCGGATGCTGGCGCTCCAATCGGACGCGCGGCTGCTGCATGCCGCCGCGCGCCAGGTGGTGGCGGATGCACGGCGCATCGCCAATGTTCCCCATCGGGCGGGGATCCGCGACATAGCCCCAATGGCTGCTGGGGAGTAACTGGCCTGGACTTGCCACAGCGCTTCTGAGCTGCCGTTGGTGATACCTCCTGGCAGAGCAGCCAGACCCCTCAAAAGAAAGAGGGGTTAGGCTGCTGAACAGGTCACACGTGAGGACACGTGGGAGCTAGCCAGATGCTGAACGTCGGTCAAGCCGACCTTGCCACCGTACGCCAATAGGCCAGCCGGGATGACGCGGTCGCTGTCATTCTTGAGTCTGGTCTCTCGGTGGCCCGGAGTACCTCGACCATAGCCTGGCTTACCGTGACTCTGCGTCCACCGCTCGAGCTATTTACCGATGCCGCCACCGGGTCTCCGCCGACAGTCTCGAGATCGCATCGCATCGCTAGCGCCGGTTGGCCTAGGACGCTCCACCAGTTTCCGACCAAGCCGTGTTTGGAAGAATCATCTGCCCTGCCCCTACGCACCCTTGGCCTGGGCCGTCGGCGGCTGACAGCCAAACTAGCCCAACCCCCTGTGCGAGAGGTGGAGATCTCAGCATTGCACATGGTCCAGGTTCCACGGCTCCAGCGCCTGGGCACAAGCGCGGCAGCTCGCACTCATCTCAGCTACACAGAGCCTCATTGACCTTCGGGCGACCCGTAGATAAAACTGCAATCGTTACTGCTTTACCGAAGTAAGCTAGGGCCGAAGCCATGCTGAACCATCCCGTCGGCAAGGGTACCCCGACGCGCCGCTACCGTAAGGCGGTGGGCGAGGCGCCCCTCTCACGCGGGACCTTTGTTCACCCGCTGCATGATGATGGCCCAGCGGACGAGATCGTCAAAGAAGCCGACCGGTATACGGCACCCGCGGCCGCTTGCGCGGTTGAAATCCTCCTGCTATTGGCAAAGTCTCCCCACCCGATTTCGATGTCAGACATAGCCCGGCAGCTGGGCCGGTCGAAGTCTCTCGTCTTCAGGGTCACTCGGGAACTTCAGCGTCGTGAGTGGATAGCTAGATTGGATGGCAACCACTACTGGCTAGCTCTAGGCGTTCTCGAGCTCGGAGCTGCCGTGACAAGCAAGGCAGGTTTCCTCGAAGATGGAAGGGTCATCCTGCGACAACTAGTTCATGAAACGCAGGAAACGGCCAATATCGCCGTGCTTCGCGGGGCCGAAGTTCTCTTTGTTATGAAACAGGAGTCCCCCGGTCGGGTTGTCTCAATTTCTCTTATTGGGCGTCGCCTTCCTGCCAATTGTGTTGCCTTGGGTAAGATCCTTCTAGCTCGCGATTCTGATGACTACGTCGGCAAATTGTTCGCCGCCGGGTTTCCCAAACTGTCGAGTAAGTCCACGGGATCATTTGACGAATTGCGTCGTGAGCTAAAGGTTGCTCGATCGCTGGGTTACGCGGTTGACCGCGAGGGTGCGATCCTCGGACGCTCGGCCATTGCAGTGGCCTTCAGACTGCCTGGACTTCTTGGCGAGGAGGCCGCGCTCAGCCTCACAACTGATGCGGATAGGTTCGACAGCAGGCGCGACGAACTATTGACCGCGCTACGCAAGGCTACTTTGAGCTTAGAGCGGTTGGGTGCCAACCCCGCGGGTCGTCGGAGACTGTCCAACAGAGCTACGTTCTAGCCACGGCGTCACATCGAGCGGGTGCTCGAGGAGGGCACGCTTAACGCCCGTGTAAGTCACTGTGACTTCGTGCCGATCGTTCATTTCGCCACGGCCAATCCATGTGTCGAAAAAGAACTCGATCACCCGACCGGGAGCCAGGGACTTGATACCTGACTGGAAGATCTGCAAGTCCATGACATTCCACTGATTTCCTCGCGTCGTGACAAGGGGCGGCTCGACGGTGAAACGGATATCTCGGGCCATCGTCGAGCCAACGGTCGATATTCGAAGGTGAATCACGGATGTCGGCTCCGGACGGAATTCAATAACGATGAATGGTCGGACTTGGGCGTTTCGCAGCACACGTGCCTCACGTAGTTGAAACCACGCGACCGCGGCAGCGAGCGTAATGACTGGCGCTGACCGATCCGGCCAACGCTCCGGCCATCAGCCAGAAGCCTTGGTGATGCTGTGGATCTGCCAAGAACTGCAAGAGTCCCTAAATCACCACATCACACATAATAGGGACGCGCGCGGGTCCCTCAGGCGGCCTGGCCACGCGCACGCCAACGGCGGCAGAAATCTCAGACTGCCGACTCGCAGGGCAGCGAGCGCAGGTGAACGGTGGGATCGTCTCCAAAGCCGGCTTGGATTGCGGGGAACCGCCTGCTACCTTCTCAAACTGCAGTACGAAACTCGGTCACTTGGCCGCGAGAACAACAACTCGAAGTCGAAACTTCGACGTTGCTGTGGGATTGTGACCGATGAACCAGCCTTAACAGCCGCCTGAGTACCCGTTCAAAACCGAGATTTCGTATTCGCTGAGCGGCGTTCGGTACCGCCGGATAGCACCGTCTGGCATCGGCGTTGCTACACGAGAGCGGTTGACGCTGCCCTGCTCGCAGCCATGACTTTCAAGCAAGAGAACAAGACCTAAGGCGCTGGATTGAGGTCCTGAGCGATGTTGCTGGAAGCTCCCGCAAGTAGCGACAGCAACCATGTCGTGATATTGACTCCAGACTGGTGGCTGCCGTCGACGTCCCACATGTCTACGTCCGTTGATGACGGAACCGCGGTTGGAACTTTGACGCTCGAGGTCGCGAGTCGGCCAATACCACCCCTCCGGCTCAAGGTCTTCACGGCCTCGATCAGGTCGGCCGGGTCATCCGGAACCAGGTTCACCGAGAGGCCCAGGCGGCCGGCCACAAGAGCGCGCCGGAATAAACGCACATCTCTTGGCCTGCCTGCATCCAGCTGTTCGTCAAAAACCGCCACAGCCAGCGAAGAGTCGAATGACAGACCTCTTCGCCACATGTGGGTAGTGCCGGTTACGGCGTACGCGTCATCGATCACCACGGTGGTGGAAGCCAGGCGCAGCGTCCGACCCGGGCCCGCCGCCGGAGCGAACACAGCGATGCGATCGCGGTGCCTGAGGCCACCAGTGCCGTCGGCCGACAATGCGGCAAGGCCGTCGAGCAGGACCTTGTCGCGGACGTTGCTCAAGGTGTCTGGGTACCCCGGCATCGACCTGATTGGGAAGCAGATCAAGACGTTGAGCGCCGGCCGTGCATCGAGGCGACTCTGCAGGGCGCTCCAGACGGCGGTCGTGTCGTTGTCGTGGCCGAACGTCAAGCTGTCGAGAGCCGGTGTCTCGATGTAAACGAGGTCCTCCGCTCGTTGGATCGCAGCCAGCAGCGAGATCGCAGCTTCGCGGCCGCCATACGCCGCCACCGCGACGCGGCGGTCCAGGGCTCGCGCCGCGCTCAATGCCTCATTGGCGAGATCGTTGATTGTGGTTCCGGGAAGAATCGAGGTGATTGCTTGTAGTGCTTGCCTGATCTGGGTCAGTGGCTGACCGAACGTGAAGCCGGCTCCGTCGAGCAGCTGGGCCACCCCAGCCTCCATCTCCACTTCGGCGGCAACCGTACGGAGCACAGCCGCCCACGCGTGGGGTGAAGCGGGATCGGGCAGGGCAGGAAATGGATGGTTGAATGCGCGGTCGGCGAGCGCAACCGAATCGCCCGACGTTCGGTCGCGCAGGTACTCCGCCAGCTGGATTGCAGCCGGACCGTTCAGCCCGGCGCCGGTTGCATGGACTTCGATAGCCGCCGGCGCGCCGGGATGGCCCGACTGGTGAGGCAAGAGCTCGTGGTAGTGGCCCAAGGCCGGTGCACCGGCAACAGCCCCGGTCGCGGTCGTGGTTCCGACTGAGCTCGCCCCGATCTCGAGGCGCTCCATCGTTGGTAGCGGTGCGCCGGCGCCGGCCACCGCGGTCAGACCCTGGCGGACAAATCGGTTGACTGTCGCCCCGGTCACAGCGAGCAGTGTTGTGCTGTCCCCGTCGGGTGTGTTGCGAAATGAGGGCTGAGTCAACTCGACCCGAGCGCCCGCCGGCAGCGCCGCAATCAGAGTGCTGGAGCTGAAGGTGCTCGCCGCCAGCGTAGTCATGTCGACCAAGGCCGCAGTGCCGCCGCCGGCCGTCTCGCGAGAGAAGACGGACGCCCCCGACGGTATGGTGCCGGCACCCAGCGGAAGGGTTGTGATGACAGTCCCGGTGTCGCAGATCACTATCGGACCCGTCGCGGTTCCGATGGCGATAGGTGTTCCACCGACAGGCGCCGGCCGGTTGAATCGGAGGTCTTGATACAGGCGGAGACCGTTGCCGGTGAGCAGCAGCAGGTCGAAACCCATTGGGCCGCCCGGTGACGAGGCGCCGTCAGGCAGTTGCATAACGAGTGAGGCGGTCCCATCCGCGCGGACCACGCCAGCGCCGCCGTCCAGCTTGAAGTGGAGCCCGGTGGACGAATCGAATCCCTGCGGCCACGCTCGAATCCAGGCGCCCGCCAGCCGGGGGTCGAATGTGAGCTCCACCTGAACCTTCTGTCCAGTCACCGTGCCGGCGTTGTCTGTTCCACCGCCGGTTAGTGCGTGCACTTGATAGGTGGGTGGTTGTGTAGGGTCGGTCGCGTCCGGCGGCGTAGCTGGGGCGACGAGGGGAAGCGTCGTGGTGTTAAAACTGATACCTCCCCAGTCGCGCGAAAGAACCGACGCGACCATGTCAACTGTCCCACCTACCCGCACCACGCCGATGGCTGCCGATACGGCGGCGTCATTTGTCGACAGGAGTGTCGGCGTCGTCGTGGCGGAGACGGGCGTTCGCGTTGAGGCCTGGTTCTGCAGGTTCGCTCTGCGCGTTTCAGATGTCGATGCTCCGCTGGCCGCGGTTCGTTTCTGGCCGACGAGGTGCTCTTCGACATCGAGGACAGCGACGCTGACCTGATCGCGATTTAGCGACGGATGTACCGGACCGGATGGCCAGACTGACACCGTCGAGACATATGCGCCGTCGGGCAGCAACGCGGCGCGGGGCACAGGGGCGTCGTTGGGCGTGGGAGCTGTGGGAGCTGGAGTAAAGCCGATGGTCACAGCACCGGTCCTGACCCGAACGGCACCGGAGCCCGTGGCGCCCGTCACGTTGAGTCGGTTCATCAGGGTGGATGACAGCGGACCTTCGTGCGCGTTGACAACGTGAATGCTCAGCTGATTGTTGACGGTCGCGGTGCGCTGGCTGCCGCTGCCAACTCCGTCGGCCCAAAGATTATTGAAGGAGACGCTGGCCAGGAAATTCCACCACGCAGCCACAGCGCCTGGATCGATGGCACGCCCGCCTGAGTCGAATGACCACAGCTTGACGGCGGTCGGCGCCGTGAAATGCAGCAGTGGCGCCGAGCTCAAGAGTCCGGGAGCGAGCAGGGAGCGCATCGGCGCGTCACCGTTAGTCAGCTGTCCCCCGGTATTCGCGAGGCCGATCGTGGTGAGGACGTCGGCGTCGGATGTTCCAGGCGGAAGCGCGAGCATCTTCCCCAGGTCACTTATTGGTGTCGAAGAGGGGAGCTCTACGGCAAAGTACCGAACCCTCGCCCGCGTGGGAACCGTGCCGCCGCTTGCGCCGGAGACACTCGGGATTGCTGCCTGCAGCGCATTGAGCCGCTCTTCGACCTCCGTGAGCAGCCGGTAAAGGGCGACTACCGCATTCGAGGCAAAGGGTGCGGTCCCGTCCGCCTTCCGAAGTGGCGCTAAAGCAGCCGGAGCGGGCGTGGTTGCGACGAAGAGACTGAGGATCCCGCGGGCCGGCGGCTGCCAGTCGGATGACAAGCTCGCGATCGACACGCTGAGATCGTTGTCCGGGACAGGAAGGGTCACATCGGTCGAGAACCAGGGACCAAGCACCGGACCGCTGAAGCCGAGGCTGCTGGGGCTGGGGGAAAGAG
>CAAGKR010336860.1_pt1 | contig 11242 bp, 8 predicted proteins | sample 2556971 | NCBI WGS metagenome assembly CAAGKR01 (sample SAMEA5207829, study PRJEB30636) | soil metagenome | biome: forest; feature: boreal; material: soil | place: USA | collected 2011-09 | depth 1 m
CACCAACGCCGCCGAGTTCGCGCGCTAATAAGTCGAACTGGCGGAGAGGGAGAGATTTGAACTCTCGATGGGCCAGTGACCCATAACGGTTTTCGAGCCCGACGCTCGATTTACCCTCAGGTTTTGAATTCAGAAGCGGCCGACAGGGCCATTTGGTTAGCGGTCGAAAGACCGCTATTCCCCCACTTTTCTCGTCAGCGGAGGCGCATCAAAGAGTATCAGACGGCGGGGATTTTGACCATCAGACGATGGTCACCGGCGGGCATGCCGCGACGGTGGAGCTGCACTCGCGCGGCGGCTACAGGCGCACGCTCGCGACTAGCGGGAGGCCAGCTGGATGGCGCCGGCAGTAGTCGCGAAACTGCTTGATCTCCACGGCAGCGGTGAACTCTGCACTCCAAACGTGACGCTCGATCATGGTTGCATCGAAGGGTGCCCGAGTGGCTGCCTCCCCTGTGAGGAGGACGCGAAGGCCGCGGCCATAGGCGTAGCCGAGTTCCATGAAGCAGTTGTTGCGCAGGCCAGTGATATCGACGACCGTCATTTGGCACCGGCTCAGGCGCTCGAAGATATCGACATTCATCCACAGAGAATCCGTGCGCCCCTCGCCCATGACGATCGGGTCGTAGCCCAGCTCACGTACCACCGGCACCACAACCTTTTCGAAGAAGCGGTCGACGGCCGTCAACTGCGGATCCTCTGTGTCGAGCATTCGCACTAAGAAGGCTGACGGCTGGGCGAGTGAGCGGATCAGGTCGGCCACTGCACGAGCGACGGAGCCCACGCCCACGTTGACCCCGTCTGTCCTGGTCCGGGTAAGAAGCGCAGCACCGCCATCGGCCTCGCCGCTGTTGAAGTAGGTCCTTGGATCCGCCAAGGCCCGCTTGTGGAGCGCAGCCGAAGTACTTGGACCTGCCTCCGTGCTTCCGCCTGCATCGAGATCCAGTGGAAGCATCGGTTTACCCAGCTCCGCGTACTCGCGGGCGAGGTGGTGGACACCCTCCCCGCCGCTGACGCAAATCAGGAGATCGCCCACATGCGCAGCCCGATTGCGCCGAATCGCGGCCGACGTCCAGTCCGGCTCGATGTAGGCAAGCTGCAGTAGCCCCCGCTCAAGGGAGCTGCGCCACAGTTCGCGACGCCAAATGGGGATCTGTTTTTCGGTCTTTGTCGTCACGACAGCAATGACCAAGGGGAACGCTGACCGGTCGAGGCTCCCCTGCTCATCGAGTAGAAGCATCGTTTCGAGAACCGCCCAGTCGAAGACGATTGGTCTCTCGGGAGGCTCGGCTGCATCCTGTCCAGGCTCGCGACCGACCATGATCACGAAGGCCCCGCCGCCGCTCCCCAGTTCAAGTACCAAGCCGCGAACCAAATCGCCGGCATACCGCACAATCTCGGGCGTGCTAGCCAGAGCGGCGCTGCCGGCGATATGGATGCGTCGACCTCTGAGCTCCATGCTGATGAAGGATAGACAGGTGCAGATTGACCACTTGGAGGAGGCCACCGCGCTCGCGGCGCCCGCGGTCGTGCTGCTCAGCGGGGGCATCGATTCGATGGCCGCAGCGCACTACTGCCTCAACAAGGGTTGGGCCACGGGAGGAGTGTTTGTGGATTTCGGGCAGCGAGCCGCCGTAAGGGAAGCCGCCGCTGTCAAGGCGATTGCCTCCTACCTGGGCATCGAGGTGCACGCATGTAGCGCCTCGGGAGTGGAACTGCCCGACACCGGCGAGGTGCGGGGGCGCAACGCGTGGCTGATCCAGACTGCACTCATCGCATCGCACATGCATTCAGGCCTCGTGGTCACTGGAATCCATGGCGGCACGACATACGTGGACTGCTCCCCAGACTTCATACAGAAGATGGCCGATCTCGTGGTGGTTCAGACCGCCGGCACGATCCAGCTTTTTACGCCTTTCCTCCGCTGGAACAAGGCTGACATCTGGGCCTACTGCAATCAGGGATCCCTGCCAGTTGACCTGGCATACAGTTGTGAAAGAGGGCTTGATCAACCCTGCGGCGGCTGCCAATCCTGCAGCGATTTGGAGGCTCTGCGTGCTCGCTCGTAGCCAGGTAATCCGCCTTCCCTGGGGTGATCAGTTCGCCACTCCCCTTCTGATTCCCTCGCTATCCAGCAAGGGCTTCGACACGATTGAGATCGAAGGACGGCAGATTTCGGCAGTCTCTGGCCACCTAGACGTCGTCGCCGGCGACCTCAACGAGGCCCTTTTAGTGTCGGCGTATGACATCGCCCATGGCTACTTCCGGGAAAGCGGTGCCTTCTCTAGCGACTTCATTAATTCCGTCTTTGCAAACCCGAAGGTCCTTGTGATTGACAGCGGCGGCTACGAGGCCAACCCATCAGCATCTGATCTCAGTCAGCAGTACCACTTTGCCTTCACGCCCAAGCCTTGGCACGAGGAAGAGCTGGTGCGAACCATCGATCGGATGTCGGCGGATGTTAGGGGCGTTCTGGTCAACTTCGATCGCTACGGCCAGCCAGCTGAGCAGGCCGACGCTGCCGGAGCGTACTTCCGAGGCCGCGATCGCTTCCTGGGCGATTTCCTGGTTAAGCCTGTGGATCCCGGTGCGTACCTCGATTGGCGAGCGGTCATTGAAGCGGCCGAGGCGCTTGGCGAGTTCGCGATCCTAGGTGTCACCGAAAAGGAACTTGGCGACACCGTGGAGGATCGCATCGTTACGATTGCCGAGCTTCGACGAGCGATGGATGAACGGGGGATACCCCAGGCGATCCATATCTTTGGCGCCTTGGACCCGATCTATACGCCACTCTACTTTCTCGCTGGCGCCGAGATCTTTGACGGGCTGACTTGGCTGCGCTACGCATATCACACGGGCCTTACTATCTACGCCGAGATGCTCCCAGCGCTCGAGGGTCACCTCAAGATGCGCACCGAACAGCGGGTCGCTCGCTTCCATGTCAGCAACCTTGCCTACCTGCGAGACCTTGAGCGGTCGATGCGCGAGTACGCTCACAAGCCGGATCCTGCATTGCTGTCGACTGCGTCGCCATACCTTTGGTCGGCGCTGGACAATCTCTCAACCGAAGTGAGGGAGCTGCTCTGATGTCCGGCGGCGGTGGTCGAGACTACCCCAGCAGCGAGCCCGCTCGCCTCCGCTCGGAGGTTGACGCCGAGGCCGAACAGATTCAGCTCGATGCACAAGTCAACCGGCTGCTAACCGACACGCTCAAGACGCTAAATGACCGCGACACAGAGAGGATCAATCGATGCCTTGAGGAGATCAGCGAAGCGCTCCAAGACCAGGTGGAGGAGATCGACACGCTGCTCCTTGGTGGGTCGGTCGCCAAGCACACCTATGCCGACGGGCTGAGTGACATTGACTCTCTCGTCGTGATCTCTGGAGACGCCGACACGACGCCTGAGCAACTGCGTGAGCAATTCGCGGAAGCACTCCGCTCGACCCTAGGTGCGACCGCAAAGGAGGTGAAGGTTGGCGAAATGGCGGTGACTGTTGAGTACCAGGACGGAACTGTGATCCAGCTCCTGCCAGCCATGCGGGACCGCGCAGGGTTTGCAATCTCGAACCCGAAAGGGGCTGGGTGGAAGCACATCGAACCCAAGCGCTTCGCTGAGCGGCTCACTGACGTGAACCGGGCAATGCAGGGCATGGCAGTACCCGTGGTGAAGCTAGCCAAGTCTGCGATCAGCGCTCTGCCCGAAGACCAACGTCTTAGCGGCTATCACATGGAGGCGTTGGCGATCGCTGCGTTCGAGAACTACACCGGCCCCAAAACAGCAAAGGACATGCTGATCCACTTCTTCAAGTCGGCAGGTGCAAACGTCAACCGGTCGATTCCCGATGTGACCGGGCAGTCATCTGCTGTGGATGATTATCTGGGCGCTCCTGGATCCTCCGAGAGAGTACGAGCGGCGAGCGCTATTGCCCGCATCGCCCGTTCATTGGAATCCGCACGGTCGGTCCGCGACTGGAACGAGATCGTGAACCCCCCGCCCGAAGGTTGAACCCGATGGGTCCGTCACCTGACAACTGGTGGCGCAAGCAGTGGATAGCAACCGCCTATCTCTGTGCCCAGAGCCATGTCTGGTCGGCGGGGTATGCCGACGAGTGCCGCTCGTGGCGCCGGCAGGCACCTGAGGAAATAACTGAGTACCAGTTCCTTCGAGAGGCGGCATGGGTCGTCCTCAGCTCAGGGATGCGGGAATCGGTGGTGCGGTCTCGCTTCCCAGGCGTCTCGGAAGCATTTCGATGGTGGCGGTCGGCGGCTGAGATCGCCTCGGATGCGGCCGACTGCGTCGACCATGCCCTGCGGTGGTTCCAGCATCGCCCGAAGATGCGAGCCATTGTCACGATCGCTGAGCAGATCACGGACGCGGGTATGGATACGTGGCGCCATCGCATGGCAGCTGACCCCATCGGATCCCTTCGCACACTCCCGTTCATGGGGCCGGCGACCGCGTGTCACCTAGCCAAGAACCTAGGGTGCGATATCGCGAAACCAGACCGCCATCTCACTCGCATCGCCGCTGCGGCCGGCTTTGATTCAGCACACGATCTTTGCAGCGCGATCTCGGCCTTCACCGGTCAGCCGCGTGCATCTGTGGACTCCGTACTCTGGAGGTACGCGACGCTGGTGCCGGACTACGCCTCGCGATTTGCTTTCGAGGCGGGCGTCACCGCATGAACTCGGATTGCCCGTAAACAGGTACGGTACTGCGGATGCCTTCCCCTTACCTCAACAAGCTGACGCCGGCCGAGCGCCACGACCTCCTGCTGAGGCTCAATGCCAGCCAGAACGGTAAATGCTTCATCTGCGAGCTGCCTCTCGACCTCAAGCTGCATGCCGACGGTATCGATGTCGACCACGTAGAACCGCTCAAGGTCGGAGGCAAGGACGGCCCCGAGAATTTCGCGGCCACCCACGCGAGCTGCAATCGGTCAAAGCAGGCGTCGGACCTACGGGTCGCCCGAGTTCTGGCTCGCTTTGAGCGAATCAAAGCTGCATGCGAAGAGGAAGGCCGAGGCGTCAACCTCGCCGACATCCTGGGCGAGTATGGCGGTGCAAAGCATGAGCTCGCGTTTGAAACTGTCGGTGACCAAGTCCGCATGACGTTTGAAGCAAACGGCGACCCGGCTATTCGATCGGTATCACTCCGCACCGATCCACTCAGCAAGCAGCGATATTTCTTTGCAGAGCTGCCCATTGAGTTTCTCCATCACGACGATCGCATTAACCCTCGCAACATCGGCGGGAGCCTTGCCGCGCTCGTTGAGGAGTTTCACCGCGGACGGCCACAGCTCCACGTGGCGCTTGCGTGGGTAGATCGCGACAACGGCAAGGCCCTAGTGAAGGTCTTCGACGGTCAACACAAAGCGACCGCGCAAGTGCTACTGGGCGTGCGCGTTCTACCAGTTCGCGTCTTTGTGAACCCTGACCCCGATCTATTGCTCACCACTAACACGAATGCCGGCACCGCTCTCCGCCAGGTGGCCTTCGACAAATCCGTCCAGCGACGCCTGGGTAAATCACTCTTTACCGACAGACTCGAACGGTATCGGCACGAAAAGGGTCTAGCTGAAGACGACGAGTCGATGTCAGAGAAGGATCTTGTCGCATTCTTTAAGGGTGAGTCACGCGAAATTAGGCGGTACGCGATAGACGCTGTTCGAGCTGCCATTACGCATCATCCGGATAATGAATTGACCGCTTACGTCGAGTTTGGCGGCAAGTCGACTGAGAAGCCGCTGTCGTACAGCACAATTGAGAAGACATTCCTGTCGTTCTTCATCAATCCAGACGTGCTCGATACGCCATTGAACTATCGGGCTGACGACGGGCTGAATCCGAGAGCCCTTGAGATCGACCAAGTAGTGCGGCTAATGAATCTGGTCGCTGAGACACTTCTGGTCAAGCAGTTCGACACCGAACTTGGTACCGCCCGTCTGGAGAACAAGGTGCAGAAGGGAGAGCTAATTCCGGAGCCCCACTTGCGTGCATTCCGGATGTGCAAAGAGGAAGTGCTTTACGCGTGGCTGCGCTACGTGCGACAGATCGTCCAGGTCCACTTCACCATGGCGGGTCAGCCCTTTGACGATCAGAGGTCGTTTCAGTACCCGTTCCCAGAGCAATTGTGGAATCGCTTGCGCGCGTACCTATTCAACCTGAGGACCTTGCCCTTATGGGCCAACCGCGACCTGTCCGCCACCATCTTCGGGGGCAAACAGACAAACGACTACTGGCGGACGATTTTTGAGACTGCCAAGACGCCACAAGGTCAACAGGTACTGCTGTCACCCCTGAATCTCATGGAGATGATCAAGGACCCCACCACTGCATAGCCCCATCACCGCGTGCGTCGAGTTACTCCTCAGATGTGGTCGTCGGCGCGACCTCGGCATGGTGACCATATTGCGGACTGAGTGAGGTCGCGATCTCGGCGAATTCGCTAAGCGCAGCTTGCAGGTCTTCGACGATCTCGGCCGCCAGGATGTCGGGGGACGGTAGGTTGTCGGCGTCCTCGAGCGTCTCGTCGCGAAGCCAGAAGATGTCCAAGCTCACCTTGTCTCGCTCCATAAGCTGGTCGTAGCCGAAGCTCTTGAAGCGATCTGACTCAACGCGCTCGTTGCGAGCTCCTGGTTTGTAGGCCTCGACGAATTCCGCCAGGTCCTCGTACCGCAACGGATTCTGCTTGAGCGTGAAGTGTTTGTTAGTGCGCAGGTCGTAAATCCACAAACGCTGGGTCCAAGGCCGCTCGGAGGCCGGCTTGCGGTCAAAGAAGATGACGTTAGCTTTCACGCCCTGCGCGTAAAAAACCCCTGTGGGCAAGCGGAGCAGGGTGTGTACCTCGCACTCTTGCATCAGTCGGCGCCGGACAGTTTCGCCGGCGCCTCCTTCGAAGAGCACGTTGTCTGGGACGACCATGGCTGCAGAGCCGTTGATCTTGAGAAGCGTCTTGACGTGCTGCACGAAGTTCAGCTGCTTGTTTGACGTCGTCGCCCAGAAGTCGTTACGGACTATCGCCAGGTCGTCGCGCTCGCCCTCTCCGTCGGCGTTCATGATGGTGATCGACGACTTCTTCCCAAAGGGTGGGTTGGTGAGCACCATATCGAATCGTTCGCCAGGGTCGCCCTTGAGTGCGTCATCGACCTGGATCGGACTCTCGGCATTGGCATTCCCGATCCCATGCAAGAGCAGGTTCATAGCGCATAGGCGGGCAGTGTTGTCGACCAGCTCCCAGCCGAGCAACGCGTCAAATCTTAGGTGGCGCTTCTGGTCAGGGTCGAGTAGGAAGTTCTGCGCTATGAACGAGTGGGATGCGAGCAGGAACCCACCAGTGCCGCAGGCGGGGTCGCAGATGGTCGTGCCCGGCTGTGGATGCATCACCTGGACGATGGCTCGGATGAGTGGCCGGGGAGTGAAGTACTGACCCGCGCCAGTCTTCACGTCCTCGGCGTTCTTCTGCAACAACCCCTCGTAGGCGTCGCCTTTAACGTCGGTGTCCAAGATCATCCAGCTCTCCTGGCCAATCAGGTCGACGATCAGGCGGCGAAGCTTTGCCGGATCCTGGATCCGATTCTGGGCCTTGCGGAAAATGACTCCCAGCATCCCCGACTGCTTGCCCAACTCGTTGAGCAGGTGCCGGTAATGAACTTCAAGATCGTCACCATCGCGCTGCAGGAGCGAAGGCCAGTCCAGTCCAGCCGGCAGGATGGACTCTCGGTTGAACGGCGGCTTCGTCTGCTCGTCCGACATCTTGAGAAAGAGCAGGTATGTGAGCTGCTCGAGATAATCCCCGTAAGACAGGCCGTCATCCCGGAGCAGATTGCAGTAGTTCCAGAGCTTCTGGACGACAGCAGTCGGTGTCATTGGGGCACCGCAACTGGCAGATGAGGTTGAGTCACGAACCCAGCCTGACCCAGTCCGGTCCCCGTGGGAAGTCTGCCTGTAAAGGCAGCCACTAGGAGTGCCGACCTGAGACTTTCGACACGCTTTATGGCCAGCGACACGCTTGCGCCGAGGCGGTTGGTTCGCTCAATGAAGGTGGTCACGCGGTCGATCACCATTGCCTGATCAGGCAGGGGAGGCACGGGTACCTCGAGCTTCTCCAGATGAGTCTGATTGATCTTGTAGATGCCCGCCGTGGTACGAGCGCTGGCGCGCAAGTACTGGCGAATTCGAGCCGAGTCCCAGACGATTGCCAGATACGCCGGCAGCACGCGAGACTCGTCAATTCGAACCCGGATCATCGTGTCGGGAAAAGCGACTTCAGCATCCTCGGTGCTCAAGCCTCCACGACCGACTAGGTCGAGGCTTCCATTGCCCCGTGCAACCAGAAAGTCGCCGCGGCGAACAAGGTACGGAGCCGCTTTCGTACGGTCCCAGTCGCCACGTTTAGCCTCCGAAACGATCACACGACCATTCCTCAGGGCGGTGAGCCGAAGAACCGGAAAGCTGGGGCCGCCCGACTTTGCATCTGGCACGGAGCGCCCGTTGCCCAAAGGAACTCTCAACAGCGCTATGAGGGGCGTAGCCAACCCACCGATGCGTTTGAGTTCTGTTTCGACTGCTGACGTTCGCATGACCTTCAACTTGTGATACGCCCTGCGAAGCGCTTCTAGGCCCACATCGATCCGCGAGAAGTCCTCCTCGATAACCGCGACGATGCGCCGCTGCTCCGCGCCATCCGGAATCCACACCTCAGTCCCCTCGAACGATCCCCTCGTTATGTGGACCATGCCCGAACCATGGGCCTGTCGCCGCAGATCCGCTAGAACCGATTCCAGGAGATAGCGATGAAAGCGCTTTTCTATGAAAGACTCGATTTTGAAGATGTGCTGGTTGAGGACCGCCTCCGGGCCGTCCCACTCATACACGCCAAGTGTCGCGGCCCAGGACATCAGAAGATCTCCGCGGCGCACAACGTTTTTCTCATCTACTGCACCTTGGAAGTAGTTGAAGTCCACACCGTTCCGGGTCAGGTTCTGGATTCTTATGATCGGACGTCCCGACTCCCGCCATTCGCTCTTCTTGAATCCGCGGCCATTCCAGTGATTGCCCAACTTGCCCAGGGTCGTCTGCTTCCAGCCCGGTGGATGTGCGTCGGCTCGTAGGGTGGTCACGCTGCTAGGACCTCCGTCAGCTCGTCAAGTAGTGGCGAGAGCTGTTGGCCAAAGATGACATAGGCCTTCCCCAGGCCACCGTGTTGAAGGAAAGGCTCGTAGTCAAAATCGTCGGCCGTGATCGTCAGGGATGCTGAGATGTGCTCTTTCATCAGCCCGAGCCACCGCACCTGTTCGTCGGTGAAAACGCGGCCAGCCTGCTTCTGCTGCGCTAGCCAGTTCTCGTAGCGAGCCTCGACCTGGTCCTTGTAGGGGACGAGATGCGCGTCCTGTTCCAAGGCGAAGCGGACCAGGGAAACGATGTCGGTCAGCATCTTGCCGCCTGAACCGCGCACCTTAGAGCGGTCGAGTTGCTCGTAGGCGCGCCAAAGGACCTCTGGGGTCCACTGCTGAGGAGGGCGCTCAATTGCATTGGCCAGGGCCTTGACGTCCTTGAAGGTCAGCTGCTGGCGATGCGGCCGGCTGTACAGGATCTGCAGGGCCGAGATCGCGTCTTTGTGCTGCTCGATGTACTCGCGGAACTTGACGGTGATCTGGTGCGCCCGCTCAGTGGCGGCCGCAGAGGGGCCCGCGAATAGCACCTTGTCCTTGTTGGCCTCGTCGATCACCTGCTCGTAGGACCGGCGGACCTCGAGGATCATCTCGCGCAACTTGGGATTCGCGGCCAGAGGTTTGACAGCCTCTTCGATCACTCGGCGAGCTGCCTCGTCGATGGCTTCCTGGGGCGGCTCTTCGAGCTTGGTCGCCTGCTGCGCCAAGGCGACGTGGCGATCCGGATCTGCAGCATCGATCAAACCGCGCGCCAAATCCCAAATGTCCAACCCGCCGGCGACCTCCTTGAGCTCCTCGCGGTCTTCCTTGGAGATGACACGTGCCAACCGAATCAGGCGGGAGCCTAGCGTCGAGGTCAGCGGCACCGATCGAGTACCCATCGCAACCTGCTTCAGCAGCCGGTCCAGGCTAACGGTGGGCTCCTTATCGAGAGGCATGGTGTCCGCCAACTCAGAATCCATTACCCCGACCGCATCCACGATCACAAACCGCGTTTTAGCTTTGGCGTCCGGAGTCACGGCTTGGAAGTCGGACTCGTTGATGACCCGCACGCCTCGACCCTTCATTTGCTCGAAGTAGCTGCGCGAGTGGACCGAGCGCATGAACAGCAGGCACTCCAACGGCTTGACGTCGGTGCCGGTGGCGATCATGTCAACGGTGACCACGACGCGGGGGCCATAGCTGTTGCGAAAGTCGGCCAGCAGTTCCTCCGACTTTCCACCCGTAGTCCGGTAAGTGATCTTGACAGCGAACTCGTTGCCCTTGTTGAACTCCTCGCGCACGATTTGAACGATGTCGTCGGCATGGCTGTCGTCCTTCGCGAAGATCAGAGTCTTTGGAACCTCAGTCCTACCCGGGAAGATCTCGGTGAACAACTTGTCCTTGAAAGTCCTGATGACGGTGCGAATCTGGTCTTTCGCGACGACCGCCCGATCGAGTTCCTTGGCTTGGAATGGGTGCGGCTCATCGAGCTTCTCGTAGCGCACCTTGCGACTTTGACGGTTCCTGATACCTGTGACCAGCCCTGCCTCAAGCAGGCCGCCGTGCTCGGTGATTTGGGTCTGGATCCGGTAAACATCGAAGTCGACGTTGACACCGTCGGCTACTGCCTGTTCGTGCGTGTACTCCGTGACCAGATTCTGGTTGAAGAAGCCTAGCGTCTGCTTCGTGGGTGTCGCCGTCAGCCCGATGACGAACGAATCAAAGTAGTCAAGAACCTGGCGCCAAACGCCGTAGATCGAGCGATGACATTCGTCCACCACGACCACGTCAAATGTCTCGATGGGCACCGTGGGGTTGTAGGTGACCTCGACTGGCTGCGCCGGCTCGAACTCGTAGAGAGACTGCTCTTCGAGCTCCTCGGACAATTCGGCCTCGCCGCGGAGCATGGAGTACAGGCGCTGGACAGTCGTGATGCACACCCTTGCGGCAGGGTCTATGGCATTTGAGGTCAAGAGTTGGACGTTGTAGAGCTCGGTAAGCTTGCGGCCGTCGTCTGGGGTGACGAACTGCTGGAAAGCGGCCAGCGCCTGCCGGCCGAGGTTGGCGCGGTCGACCAGGAAGAGAA
>CAAGKR010499487.1_pt1 | contig 11241 bp, 5 predicted proteins | sample 2556971 | NCBI WGS metagenome assembly CAAGKR01 (sample SAMEA5207829, study PRJEB30636) | soil metagenome | biome: forest; feature: boreal; material: soil | place: USA | collected 2011-09 | depth 1 m
GACCTCGTCGCCGTCCTTCGCCCGTGCGAGGTACTCACTGAACCTCGGACGTAGCTCCCTGGAACCGACTACATGCATCACGACCAGCACGCTACCGCGCCCGACCTAGTCGGGTCAAGGTGTGTTGCGTACCATTCCGCGTACCATCGCGCGCTGCGGCTGGGTCATAGAGGCCACGGCGCCTTGCCCGATCGGCGATACTTGAGACAATGTCCGGCTGCCTCCCCCCTCGGCAGTCGGTCCCGTGAGCCGGCCGCTACCCCCTCAGCGGCCGGCTCTTCTTCGTCTCAGGTGCGCGGCGCCTGGAAAGATCATCCGAAGACCATGGGATAGCCGCGGCCAACTGGAATCCTTCTGCCTACGCCCGGCCCGAATCGAACCCACGCCAGTCGATCTCCCTGAGTTCGACATCGCGCTGATAGAAGGCTCCAATGCCACAACGGCTTTGGCAGCGACTCGGCTGCCGCGCTGTCACGGCACCTGCCGCTTCAATAGCACGAAACCTGAGCTGCATGCCAGTGTCCACACTTCCCGAACCTGTTGGGCAATCACGCCGTGGACAAGGACCCCCATCTCAAGCTGCGACTCGAGGCCGGGCCCGGTGAAGTTGGCGCTTCCGATGTAGGCGGCAGTCGCGTCGGCGAGGCAGAACTTCGCGTGGAACCCCAGGCGAGAGCCCTGCGCAGGCACCCAGATCCTGAAAGGTGCTGTCGCGCCCCGGCTCAGCTTGGCGACATCGATCGACCCGAGGCCCGACTCAGTGCCGAGGATGTCCAGCTCGATCCCTTTCTGCAAAGCTGCATTCGCGGCAACGGCAACTGGCCCCCCGGACAGGCCGTGACCCCACTGCATGAACGGGGCACCCAGAACGACAGAGCTGCGAGCGTTGGCGAAGAGCTCCACGAGTACGCCCATGGTCATCCGCGTGCGCCGCCCGTACAGGATCTCGCCGCCCGAGCTCGGTAGCGTCAGAACGAGTTGAACCCGGTCCTCGGCGTCGAGGGTCACCTGCGTCTAGTCAAGTGAAGCGTCAAGATAGCCGATGTCGACTCGGCCCAAATGCGCATCTGGCCCACCAAACAAGAAGGCACGGCTGAGGTTCAAGTTGAAGAACCGGCAGCTCGTCTCGGCGAGATGGGTACAAGCGTGGCAGCTACCGGTGGACTCACGGCAAACCGGATCGTAGACACACTTCGAGGAGTCTCTTATGAGCCCTAGCCATTGGGCGAGGGCGTCCTCGAATAGGGCGGTCAGGGCACCGATTGTCGCACCGAACCGATGGCTGCAGAAGACAGCAGTCGACATCGCTTGGGGCAGCAGGTACTCAGCCAAACTCGTCCGCTCGAGACCTGACAGTACGCCTGCCTGCCGGATCGCTAGGTGGCTCAAAGTATGGAGTAATCCAAAGGTCATTCTTGCCGCGGGCAAGGCGCCAGGAACGGTGGCGCGCAACTCGACACCCGTGAGGAGCTCCACGAAATAGGCCTTCATTCGGGCGTCTTCGACCGTGCCAGGCGGCAGGGCGACGGAGACACCATTGGCAGCGAGCCACCTGAGGACGCGCATTCGATCGAGCGTCAGCACAATGGCGTCGGCGCCAATTTGGTCGACGAAGATGGGGCGCTTGCCGCCGAGGTCACGGTCTGGCGGGAATGAGTTGAGCTGAGCATCTCCTGGTGTTGCCTCAGCCCGTGAGTACCCGTATGCGGCGGTCAGGATCGGGAAATCCGATAGTAGCGAGACCTTCTCCAACCCAACTTCAACCGGCATGGTCGACGTCGGCGTCGCGTCGGGCGCACTACAGCTCCACAAGTCACGGAAGTGGCCTTCCTCTCGCGGCAGGAGGGCGTCCAGCAGGCGAGGAGCGGCAGTGTCCCACACGTCTAGCGCAACCCCGGTCCGATCCTCGACCAGAGCGTCCCACTGAGTAGGCGCAGTGGGCGCGGTCGCCTGTGCCTGCCGGGCTTCGAGCCGTCGTCGGACCTCCTCCAAGCCGGCTCCGCCTGAGAAGATCTGATCGAGGTCTAACGGGGAGGGAGCAGCTGGAGCTGCGGGTTCGGTGGGTCGTGCCATGTCAGCAAGCCTTACGCCTACCGCTTCCGGTGCGCCTAGGAACTTCGCGGCGATCAGGGCTCCCTTGCCAGGATGGGCGAGGAGTGCTTCGTAGCTTCGGTTCGGGACGTTGAGGAGGGTGGTGGCGTGGGTGTAGTAGACCCGACTGGCTCGATGAACATCGATGTTCGCCTGCTGCTCAGCGGGGTTGCTCCAAGCGCAAGCCGGACAGCGACCGGCGAAGACAGGGGTGACCTGCTTGCAGTTCGGGTTTGCACAGACCCAGCGGAACGAGCCGAAGCGCTCACTCCCCCGTAGGTCGAGTCTCCATTGAGTGCCGTGGCAAGCCCGGCAGTCAACGGGCGGCCGAAGGGGACGCAGATCGCCGCAGCGGTGGTACTGGACCCATCTGAGCTGCCTCAGGACGCCAGCCCCGCATTTGGGACACTGTGTCGGCGGGAGGTCGGACCGCCCTGTCTTGTCGACAATGGCGCCGCAGCTTCGGTTCTGGCACCAAAACACCCGGGGGAACAGCTGGGCATCTGCATGCTTCGGGTCCACCAGGACGAAATCGGAGCTCGATGTCATCCCATCTCGAAAACCGGGCCGCAACTCGAGGGGCCACTGGCGGGCTTCCTCGTAGACGCGAGTTAGCACCGTGGACAGACTCAGATCTGTGCGACTTGCACCCGACACCCGCTCGATCCGCACGATGGCGGACTTCACGTCCATGGTGCGTCCAGGTAGGAGCCCAAGTAGTACTTGGTTCTTGCCCCGCGGGACTCGTTTCCCCATCGTCCCTACCCCCGACTCGACCAGGAAGTGGCGTCACTGTCAAGTTCGATGTCCACGCTCTCGTCTACTTCTCGCAGGCTCCTGAGAGGCTGCGGAATAAGAGCCTCGGATACCATCGATAAGCCTGCGGCTTGGACTATCTGGTCAATCAGCCTGTTCACCCTCTCCTGGACGTCTGCACTAGTTCCCGGCCCGTAGGCGGCCTCCAGCATGGGGGCCATCGTATTGGCTGTGATCTCACCACGGGACACCTTCGTCTTCACGAAGTCGAGCTGATAGAACTTACCTGGGTTCTCTGTCCCTGAAGTCGCGACGAACTGGAGAAGCTCCGCCATGAAGAGGCCGGGAATCGTACGGTCCATTGCAAATGCGGCGTGGCGGTTGATTGCGACCGGCTCCACCAGCTGACCGAGAAACTCGTGGTATTTGGAGAAGTACTCGTAGTGGCTTTGGTCGCGCTCTCTTGCGGGATGCATGACGACGAAGCAAATCCCGCAATGGGTGCGGCCCACGCGACTTGATGCCTGGATGTATTCGGACGTCTGCCGTGGCATGCCGTGGAAGAACATGGCGTTGAAGCGATCCACGTCGACGCCGTGACTAACCATGTTCGTCGCAAGAACCGCGTCGATATCATTCGCAGAGCCGACGGCTTGAAAGTGTTCAAGGGCTTCGCTGACTTCGTCTGTGCGTGTCTCGCTGGTCAGGTGAAACTGAGTCACGGTTGGCAGCCCCCTTGCCTGTAGGTTCGGGCTCACATCCGCGCTGATGTCGTTGCTCGCGGCATCTAGGTGGGTCTTCGCAAGGAAGTAGGTCAGCGAAGTTGCGTACAGGTCTAGAAGGGCATCCCACTCCTTCGTGCCCGGGGCAACCGGCCCGCCAAAGGGACTGGGAACCGTCGACTGCTTTCGGAGGGCGTTTGTCGTAGCGAAGAAGACCTCGAGCAGCTCGAGGATGCTGTTGAGCAAGGTCTTGTTGTGAGGGAGGACTCCGACATAGATCCGCTGCGGGACATCAATTGTCTCCGCGTAGAAGGACTCTCCTAGTCTCGGTCCTGCCCCCGGAAAGACCCTCCCCTCCCCCGGCCTACCATAGAGATGCTCGACTTGCCGCTCGAAGGCTTCGATCGTCGCTGATGAGGCGATCAGTTTGAGCTCCGGGTTACCGAACCGACGAGTGAGCTCCTGGGTGAACGTCTCGTAGTGGCTGTCGAAGGTGCCAAGCCCCTCACGTAGGAGGTGAAGCTCGTCTTGTACGAGCAGTGTCGGCCCGGTGATGCCGGTCACTCCGCCCGGTAACAACCGTGCGACTCTGCAGCCCTTCTGAGTGCACCGATTGAAGTAGTAGCCGTGGTCGGGGCATCGTCCTTGCACTCGCCCGAAAACCATCGCTAGCTTGCGCTGGTTGCCTATGGCTGCCAGCTTGTCGATGGTCCCCACGAGAACAGTCGGCAGGTAGCGGTAGATCTCGTTATCCGTGATGAAGATCGGAAGGATCCCATCCGGAAACGCGCAACCCTGGTTTGCGCAGCGATGGACGAGCCGAACCTTGGCCGGATCGAAGTCCACGACGATGGAGCGCGTCCGGCAGGACGGACACCACGCAACCCGCTTCCACGTTTGTCTCGCGGCCGGGTCGTTGGCCGTGGCCCAGTGCGGGCCGTGCTTCCCGGCCTCGTTATCCGAAACGGTGGACGGATCGACTATCTCGTTCGGCGACCCTTCGTCTCCCACAAAGTACCCAACAGAGAACCCTTCCACAGCGGTCCCGGACAACCTCGGGTCGGCGTGCGCGCGACGGATGAGGTCAGCGAGACTAAGGACGTCGGCTAGGCGCTGCGTCTGCTGGAGCGTGAGGAGACGCAGCGGGAATCGAATCCACCCGGTCACGCCAGCCGGTTTGCCCCGTAGACGATCGAAAAAGGCATGGAAGACGAGGGTACCGAGGTACGCCTCGGTCTTTCCGCCGCCCGTCGGGTAGTAGATGATGTCGACCTTGCGGCGCTCGTCGGAACCATTTCCCGTCTTGAGGCTTGCAATACCGGTGATCTGGCTGACCAGGAAGACCAGCTGGAACAAGCGCCACGAGCGGTTCCGACCGCGGCCGAATGTCTCATTTGTTAGTTGGAACGCGACTCGAACATCGTCGTCGCTGGTGATTAGGTGGCGTCCCTCGCGAAACCTTCTGATCTCGTCGCGGTAAATCTGCCTGTCCGCCTCGAACTCCCGCTCAAAGTCCTCGGACCAATCCGGGCGCTCGCGATACTCCTTCAGGGCCGACTCCCATACGTCAAGGTACGAGATCATCTGGTCCTCGATCCGCTTGAGAGCTGGGAGCGGATCGGAGGCCAACCGAGCGAACTCAGCCTCGGCCATCGTCTTGGTGACGTATCTGCGTTGTCGGAACGTAGGAGCTAAGACCGTCGAATAGGACTTCCTGCCCGGGTCCGCGTCAACTCCAACGTTGTGGCCTCGGGCCCAGAGGCGTCGATCGCTACGGAAACCGCGGGGAGCAAGGAGAAGTTCGAAAGGTTTGGGTTCACCCTTCAAGGCAGTCACGACAAGGCCAGCGTCGAAGAGGTACGGCTCGAAATTGGGGCTCGGTTTCCCCTTCGATGTGTAGACACCGGGCGTCAGGTTGGCCAGCTCGATGCGGATATCGATCTCCCCGCAATCCGCACGCCACCGAACAACAGAGACATCCAGTTCGATATCCCACTTGGGGCCTACCTCGACGTGCAGGCCGGCGGCGAACTGGCCGTAGGACCGGTCACTCGTCGCGGCGTCAACCGGAATTGCAACCGGTTCCGCAGCGTTGCGCTCCGCGCGGAGTCGCTGGGGATCTCCGCCAGCGATGCTGCTGGCACGATCGAGCTCCTTGCGAATGGCGTGCTCGAGGCCAGCAGTGTCAGCCGTCCAAGTCGAGCCACTGAACCCGATGCTCACCGGGGCTGACGCGTCGCACGAGATCTTGCGCCACTTCGGAAGCAGCGCCTCAGACGCGGCCCGCCGTCTCCCAGCGGTGGGTGAAGCAGGCGAGTCAGTACTATCTACGGGCGATTCCCCGTCCTCATCGAGCAGGACCAACTGGGCAGACTCATCTAGGTCCCCGGGCTCAGCTTCGGTCGAAACCGCTGCGCCAGCGTCTAAACCAGACTGATAGCGGAGCTGCTCCATTCGCTCCGGCGCTACCCTGTAGTAGAGGGCCCAATGCGCCTCGACTTGGAGCTCGACGGCCGTGGTGTCCACCGAGACCTTGATCTCAAGGCCGCAGGCGGTCGGTGACAGCTTGCCGAGCAGCTCGGCATTGATGCGGGAGGCCCTAGGGTTTTGTGGATCCTCATTCCGCAGATTCCCCAAGAAGTAGGTGTCCCGCGGAAGATTGCCCACACACTCCTGAGTCGACGCCCCGCTGCTGGTGTCTAGCACCACCCCGATCAGGTGGTCCGCCAGAGCCTCTTCGTTCCTTTGCTGTGCCAAATCAGACACTGGGCGTTCCCCGCTCTACGAATCCCAGGCGATAGGGAAGGAAGATACCCGATTCGATCCGGATGGCAATAACGGTGAGGTGCAACAGAGATCCCCGGAAGTCGGAGAACCTGATGCCGGCGTCAGCGTCGATGATGGCGTCGTCCCCAGCACCTTCTCGCGTGGCCTCTTCTTCAAGCCAGTTGTCCAATCTTTGGGCAAGGCCGCGGTGCAACCCTCGCAGACGAGTGGCAGCATTCGCGATCCGGCCAAAGTTCGCAACGACAAACCGGCGTTCGAGCACCTCGCCCAGCCGCCGAACATCCTCCGCGTCCTGAGGAGCGAGGGTTCCGCCCGTCACCCAGAGCCTGACGCCTGACACTGATGTGATGTCGCTGCCTTTGGCCCTCATGGCACATAAGAGATCGTCGAGCGTCCGTCCGCTCCCGGCCCAAGTGACATACCCCGCCTCGACTTCGTCCTGCCATCTGTCCAGGAGAGCCAAGTGGAGCTCGATCGCTGGGTTCCGGTGTAGGCGGGAAACAAGGAGCTCGTACAGGCTCTGTCGCTGTTGGCCATGAATGGCGATTACCTCGTCACCGACTTGAAGGTCGCGGGCAAGGCGATCCTGCCGCTTCACCCGCAGGCCGGTCCTATCAGCAACCATCACCGTCTGATCGAGCACGTAGTCACCGTGCCAGCCATCGGCATAGTCCACCGCCACTACCGCGTCAACGGCAACAGGGGTTTCGGCCGGTACCTCGTCGGTCGGGACGGACTCATCGGCGGCGTCGCGAGTGTCGCCCAGCAACCGGGTCAGTTCTTCGTCCGCCCCAAGTACGCCATCAGCGGGGATGGCCAGGGGCGACTGTTGACGGATGCCAGTCTGCTGGATCGCCAGCGGAGCTGCGAGGGAGACCCTCGGAGAGCGCGACCCGACGCTCAGCTCGCGTCCGGTCATGACTCTGAGAGCCTGAGCAAAGCGCCGCGGTGAGCTTGCGTCCGCCAACTCACGGCTGAGGGATATGGCATTCCTCAAGCCGGACCCGTAGACCAGGATCTCGACAGAGTCGTGGCACAGTAGGTATCGCTGCACTTTGGCGTCTACGATGGACACCGGGCCGACGAAGACCACTCGGCCACGAGACAAATCTTCGTCATCGTGCGCACCCGAAATCGACCGGAGCAGCACGTTCACAGAGCTCAAGTCCTCTTCCGTGAAGCCTAGCCGAGCCAGCAGGGCCTCCGCGAACAACGCACGCCGGCCTCGCGAGACGAAGTTGATCTCGATCTGCTCTTCTGCTGGAGCACCCTCAATGCAGAGTTCGAGCGCAGTCTCCCACCGTGGATTCACAGTCGCGAGACAGTCAATGGCCTCAGACAAAGCAACGCCGGCACGTTGAAGCGGTTCGCCGGCGGCCGGGTAGGTAACCTGTGCGGCCTGCTGAAACCGCTCGCATGTGCTTCGCATATCGGCGACTCGGCGAAGGCCCCAGTGCCCGCCAACGTTCGCTTCCCAGAAGTCCAGAGGGCACGGCAGATACTCGATATTCCGAAGGAGCGCCCAGTGGGCTCGAACAGCATCACCAACCAGTCGTGAGGTGGGCGCCGCCCGAAGCGCGGCCACAAGCTGCCGTCCCGCGCCGGCGAGCAGCGTCGCAATCTGGGCCGGCCCCTCGCCATCCATGACGAGTGGCGTAACCAAGGTCTGAAGGAGCCCATACGAGCCGTCGGGCATAACAACGGCCGGCGGCAAGGGGATGGTCTGGCCAAGACTCGCGAGCACCTGGAGCTCGGGTGAAACTGATGTGTCCGTCCATGCCAAGATTGGAAGCCCGCTCTCCGAGCACTTCATAGCAAGTGCAGGCAGCCATGAAGCCTCTCGCCCTCCGGTCAGATCGATCGCGACCCAGGAAGGCCGATGTTTTTGTATGAGGCCTGCCGGATCTGGCGGTGAGTACGCAACCACCACGATTGGGAGACCTGCCCCTACGGTGGTCGCTCTCCCAGCGTGGCGTCTGCTCCTGACTTCGTTCTGGCCGAAGAACTGGCCAAGGGTGATCTCGCCGCCTCGAAAGGCGGTTCGTTCCAGTGCCGTCCTTACCCCAGCCGAACTCCCCACGTACAGGACCGGCCCAGCCGCCAAGCCAGGACCGCTACTCACCCGGTTCTTCCACCAGTGCGTGAGCAGGGCGGTGGCAAACAGCAGAGGGCCTCGATCCGGCCGGGCCGACGGGAGGATCAAGGAGCAGCTCACGCGACGCGCAACGGCGGTGGATGCGAGGCGCGCCGCTAGCTCGTCAATCTTGTCGAGAGGTCTCGGTGGGTTCTGCTGGAGTCGTCCAGCCGACCACAGCTGATCAACCAGCGGTCGCTCACACGACGCGGTCTCGGCGAGCGCTTGGATTGCACCGTCCAACTCACCGCTGATGGAAGCGTCGACTCCCCCCAATGGACCCTCCGCTATACGTTCATGCCGCCGCGCGGTCGCTGGCGTTGGGCGAACTCTCTGCCCGACAGAACGCGACTCTCCCAACCCGATCGGAGCTCGAGGACGACGTCCGGTCCAAGGGCCTTCAGGAAGTACCCGAAGTGCGGCGCACCAACAATGAGCGTCACCCCAAGCGATCGCACATGCTCAGCGACGTTGGCCGCAACGATTCGCGCCGTCGTGGGATCGAGCGTCGCCAGGAACTCATCAGCAATCCAAACGTTCGATTCCGATGCGATTAGCGACGCGAGCATGGCCCTGTACTTCTGCCCGTTGCTGAGCTCGGAGTATCGCCGGAGGTAGAGCTTCGCGTCGCTTAGGCCCGCGCGATTCAGGGCATGTATCGCCGCTCCGACTGTTTGGCCGACAGCCAATGCCTCAACGAGCGGCTGGTCATACGGCAGGTCCACGAACCTCCCGATCTTTGCCTCATCGGGTATTCGGATCTCGCCGGTGACAGCGGCCGAGGGTGGAAGGGCAACGTCGGCCAAGATGCTAAGAAGGGTGCTCTTTCCCGAGCCAGATGGTCCGAATACGAGACAGATCTGTCCAGGTTCAATAGCCAACGACAGATCGGAAATCACCTTCGAGCGGAAGGCCTCGGGCTTGATTCCGAATGCCTCCTGAATCGCCGTGGTTCTTTCTGTCCGTTCGACCGCGCTATCGAATGCGACGGTCAGATGTTCGATCTCTATGGGGTGATTCATCGGGAATGCCCCCGCTGGCGAGTACCGAACCGGGTTCGGGATCCCGAGTTCGGCGACTCTGAGTTCAACCCAACGACTTGCCGGGAGCGTGAGACCTGCCAGGTAGGTTGGCTTGGGCAGGCGGATCACTCCGTGGAAGTGAGCGTAAGTGCCCGCGTCCAGGCCCGCATCAAGAGCGGCCGCAGCGGTTACCTCATCCAGGGACCGGCCCGCCGGCAAGCGAGCTGTACGTGAGGCATACCGCCGCTGCGCCTGCATGATCCCTCGGGCTTTCAGAGACTCCGTCGGCATATCGAGTAGGTCGCGATGCGACAGCAGGTAGCGCATGTCCTTTGCAACCCGGTGGAGATTGCCCTCGGTATAGCCAATGAACGTCATGCCGCTCGCTTCCGCAAACGGCACGAACTTTGCCATGTCCGCTGTCATCTCCAGGAACAGGGGTCGAAAGCCTCCTGCGTGAAAGTGGCTCCGGGCGAAAGCCTTGGCGTGAGCCAGCAGGACGGCCCCGACGCCTTGACCCCGAAGTTCCGGGTGTACAACAACCCGAGACACCCGTGCAATCAGCGATGTAAGTGAGGTCATCTCGTCCGCGCCCCAGCCTGCCCACGAGATGCGGCCCTCGCGATACGGGCTGCCGAGGACCCGGGTCCGGGGACTGTTCATCAAGAAGCCCGTGGTGATCTCGACATAGCCGAGGACTGTCGGCAGGGCCGGATCCTCTGCAGCGACCACCAGGACGGCCTTTCGGCCAAACCCACGCTCACCGCGGTAGTGCAAGTCCGAGAGATAGAGGTAGGACCGCAGCTCGTCCTCCTGGTCCATCTCCTTTACCCGAACCCGATATGGCTGTCCGCCAAGCGACAGTGTGCCGACACGGCAGTAGGCAGGAGTCAGCCGGGCCTTGCCATTACGAGTGGCGATGAACGTGCCTCGGCCGTCGGCCTCGATGATCTCGCCTTCACCCGCTATGGCGAAACGCGGCACCCGAAGAACACCGCCGTCGGCGGTGTTCAGTTCCTTGATGGCAGATCGGGGGCGCACCGACACAATCGAGCCGAGGGCGCGGTCGGCGCGAGCTTGAAGCACTTTATCGATCTGAAGGGCCAATGACCTTATCGCCTCCCACGATGAGTGTAGGGGCATGAACTGCATCCGTGGGAGCCCCAAGGCAGGGGCCCGCCGGTGACTGCCAGCCCCCTGTCAGCCACGTCGACCTGGCGTGCATGGGACTTCGTCCACTGCACGTGTTTGGTCCACCGTGGTCGTCTGCAATCCCGCCGCGAGCCTTGGGTCGTGGATCAAGGGTCCAACCTTCCTACCCCGCCTTCCTCGACGCTGCGCCTAGAGGAAGCCGAGCGTACATTCCGCCACGAGCCAGCTGGTGGGCCCTCGCCAGTTCGGCTCGACCACCCCTCCCGACATCAGCCTCACCGTCCCACACTTACGAAGTTGGAGGAGTTTGAAGCTGAGGAGTCCAGCGCATGAGCATGACGGTCGATGCCCTGATCTCCGTTCGGAGACAAGTCATCAGCGGATTCATCGAGGGCGGAATCACCGAGGAAGCCTACCGAGCCGACCTCGACGCTCTCGCAGTCGAGCTCGATAGACAGCTAACGCCCGATGGTCGAGGAACGCTCCAGCAACGCGCCGCGAAAGTGGTGGCCGAGATCCTGGCCGACAGCCAAGCTCGACTCGTCGCCGAACCACCGGCCAGGCTTGCTCGCATCGA
>CAAGKR010020803.1_pt1 | contig 11233 bp, 8 predicted proteins | sample 2556971 | NCBI WGS metagenome assembly CAAGKR01 (sample SAMEA5207829, study PRJEB30636) | soil metagenome | biome: forest; feature: boreal; material: soil | place: USA | collected 2011-09 | depth 1 m
CCCGCCGCCGCGGCGCCGCGGCCCGTGTGCTGGCCACGCCGGGAGCGTTCGGGTGACAGCGGGCGAGCGCGAACGCCGTCACCGTGAATGGGTGGCGAACGGCGGACCAGCCCGCGCCGCGGCCCTCCGTGCCGGCCTGCCACCGGCTGTCCTCGCGGCCCGCGAGGCAATGATCGGGCGCACGGCGCCGCCGGTCACGCTGCGCATGGTCGATGCGAAGCTGAAGCGCATGGTCGATGCGAAGACCGCCCAGGCGAAGAGGCAGGCCGAGCTCCGCCAGCGCGCGCGCACCCTTCTCGAGGCCATCGACCACGCCATGCTCGAGCGTGGCCGCCGACGCCTGGCGGGCATCAGGAACCGAGAGCACGAACTCGGCTTCGAGCTGACAGGCTTGCCGCCCACCGAGCTCCGCTGATGAGTCGCCAGGGCAGCCTGTCGGTCGCGCCACCGGTCACCGTGGTGCTGCCGCCTGATCGCAGACCAGCGTCGAGCGGACCGGACGCCCGCGCCAAGCTGTACAACAAGGCCGACACCCTGCGGATCCTGGCCGCGCTCCTCGACATCGCCGACACGCGCGCCCTCAAACGCCTGAGCGACGTGGAAGAAGTTGCAGTGGTCGAGTACATGGCCGGCGACGGCACGCGGGAGACGTTGGTGATGGATACCCGCTGGTTGCGCACGATGATGTCGGAGTGCACTGAGGTCCGTGACGGTGTCCAGGCGCCGAACGAGCGCTGGTGGTTGCGCGCCCTCTGCCCGGAAGCCGTGATCCTGCGGCTGCCCGGCTGGCCCTGGTGCAGCTGAAGCCGAGGCAACGCAGACGGCTGCGAGCTGACCGGCCAAGTGGACGTCTGACGGGGTGAGGCCGAGCCATCGTGCCCGCCCCACTCGAGCGGCGAAGATGCCCCCAAGAGCGACCAAGGCGGAAGGGGAAAGTTTGGCGACGGCCGCACCGCACCCTTGTACGAGTTCCAAGCGTCGAGGCTGAAGGGCGGCCGCCTGTTCACATCGAACGTCATCCGGGTGTGGCCGCACCGGATCAAGGAGTACGAGTTTCACGCACTCCGGAAGAAAGAAACGCGAGCCACCGGCTACCAGCAGGTGTCGGAGGTGACGCTCTCCCGCGACGGGTCGCCACGCTTCGGACTGTAGTCCCGGGGCTAATCGGCGTACAGTGACCCGACCGCGCGGGTGGCCCTCAGGGCCTGATTCCCCGGCACAGGAGGTGGAGGATTCTCGAGCGACGCACCGAGTCGCGGCCGATGAGGCGCGCCCTCGTCCTGCTGATCGCGGCGGCAGTGGCCACACCGCTGCTCGCGGCCGCCCATGCGCCGACGTTCACGACGCCGATTCGGCACATCGTCTACATCCTCCAGGAAAACCACAGCTTCGACAACGTGCTGGGAGCGTGGTGCGTGCAGACGGGCCGCTGCGACGGGGCCACGACCGGCACCCTGCCCGGCGGCGGCACCATCCAGCTCGCGCCGGCGACCGACCTCGTGCCCAGCATCGACCACTCCGTGTCGAGCCAACTCAAGGCCATCGACGGGGGCCGCATGGACGGCTTCGCCAAGCTCAGGGGCTGCGCCGCATCGCTCGGGTATCCCTGTCTCACCCAGTTCGCACCGTCGCAGATGCCCAACCTCTCCGGGATGCTCCCTGGCGCGGCGATCTCCGACCGCACCTTTCAGGACGACAGCGTGCCATCGTGGGGGCAGCACCTCGAGGCGGTTGCGGCCACCCTGGACGGCTTCGCCGGAGCCATCCCCAACGGCCACGTCGTGCTGGGGCGGGGCTGGGGCTGCGACAGCGGTCTCGACACTCCCTGGACCGGCAGCGGCGGGGTCGTCACCATGGTGCCGGCCTGTGTCCCCAAGCCCGACGGCAGCGGCCCGTACCGTCCCTCGCCCGTCTCCTACGTCCCGACCATCATGGACCGCCTCGACAGCGTTGGCCTCTCGTGGAAGTTGTACACCGGCCCGAACACCGGCAAGGGCAACACCTCTGGCTGGGGCTGGGCGATCTGCCCGACGTTCGCGGAGTGCCTCGACGCACCGCAGGCGGCGAACCGCGTCGACAACGGTCGGGTGCTCACCGACGCGGCGGCGGGGACACTGCCCGCGTTCTCCGTGGTGACCCCCAACCAGCAGCAGTCCCAGCACAACTTCGACAGCATGGCGGTGGGCGACAACTGGATCGGCCAGGTGGTGTCGGCTATCGAGAATGGACCAGATTGGGCGTCAACTGCGATCTTCCTGAGCTGGGACGACTGTGGCTGTTTTTACGACCACGTCCCGCCGCCCCGGAGGCTGGGGATCCGCGTCCCCATGGTGATCATCTCGCCGTTCGCGCGCGCCGGGTTCGACGACTCGACGACGGCGTCGTACGCATCCGTCCTCGCCTTCACGGAGCAGGCGTACGGCCTGACCCGGCTGACCAGCATGGACGCCACTGCGTACGCCTACAGCAACGCCTTCAACTACGCGCAGACCGCGCGGCCCGCCCGCTTCCACGCGGTGACCACCAGGGTGCCGCCGGACGAGCTGCGCTTCATCGCCGCCCATCCACCGGACGCGAACGATCCCACCTAATCGTGCGCCCACCGCGGGGTGATGCGGGCGCCTGCTTGGTGGCGGCGAACACTCGGCATTCTTTCGAAGCCCTCACCCCGGGGCGAAGGAAAAACCACGACCGAACCGTAGGCGACGCGTGCCCGCCAAGCGTGTATATCCGGTCAAATGGCTGCCGGGCATCGTGACAAGGGCCGCGAAGCGCGATCAGGACGGTGGCTGCCGAGAAGGCCGCCGTCACACGACCCTGCAGTGACCTTATTTGAGTTGCCGCGCGCTCCGGAGCACCCTTGGCAAGATCAAATAGGAACGTCAAGGTTGCCATCTCATCGGCGGTAAGTGGCGCGTTCTGAGACACGCCTAAAAGCGTACCGCCCGCCGGATGGCAAGGCGTTAGCGTCGTCCAGCGCCCCTGCCCGTCGGTATGCTGCGACGATGGCCGATGACAACAGCAGCGCGCGCACCGTCGACGTTCGGCCGTCCGATGACGGCGTCGAGGTGGAGACGACGGACTCCAACGGCAGCGACATCGTGCTCATCCCGTGGGCTCAGGCGGTCGCCGTCGCCCGTCGCATCATCGAGCTCGCCAGGGCGCGCGGGGACTTGACGTGACGCCGGTGTGTCATGCCATACGCTGACCCGGAGCGCCGGCTCCGCGCATCTCGCGAATCCGACCGGCGCCGCGTAGACGCCGATCCTGAGGCGGCTCTGGCGCGCTGGCGTGCAAAGGCTCGTCAGTATCGGACACGGCACCCCGAAGCGCTGCGTGCCTACAGACGGAAGCGGTACCTAGCTGGCCTCGACGAACCCCCCGCAGGCCGTGCTGAACGCAAACGTAAATACCGTCTCGCCAAGCTCGAGCATGCTCGAGAGCTCGGCCGGATGTCCGAGCTGGCTCGGCGCAGCCGGCGGTCCGGTGCTCTCGGCCATGCCACCGTCGAGGAGATCGCCGCCCGATGGGCCATGTGGCATGACCGCTGCTGGATGTGCCGTGACGTCGCGACTGCAACGGACCACGCCCAGCCGCTATCGCAAGGCGGCAGCGGCTGGCCGGCGAACCTCCGACCGATCTGCAAGCCATGCAACAGCAGCAAGGGCACGCAGTGGCCGTACGACCTTCGCCGCCGGTGGTGGTGACCTGACGCGACCGTCAGGTTTTTGACCCCCAAGTTGACCCCCACAGGGGTGCGCAAACGTGCCATTTGGTGCGCGTCGGTGCGCACGTTCTGAATACAAGAGGGCTCGCTCGAACGGGGCACACCCGGGTTCGATTCCCGGCGCCTCCACCACGCGCGGAATACGGGATCGGGACTCCAGCGGGCTCTGACCCGCTCGCACGCCTGCACCGAAGACCATAAGGACGATGTGGCCGCGTGTTCGCGGGACGCGCGGGCCGTGCCGTACCGTTACGCGGTCGACACCTCCGTTTCGCGGGTGTCTTCGACGATGAGGTGTGAACCGGCGAACACTGTCGACGTGGGCCCCTGTCGTCGTTGGCATTGTGGCGCTGGCCACTGTGGCGACCATCGTCAATCCATTTGGCTCGACGACTGGCAAGCTCGTCGTGCATTGCCAGGACCAACTCCTCGCCTACGCCGGCAACCATTGGGACATCGGGGGAGTGATGGGAGCGGGCCACCCCCACACAAAGCCTGTTGCGCGTTCACATGACAGCGCCACTGAGCCGGGATCCGTTGAGTTCGATCTTCCGCCCGGCATCTACACAGTGACGACCGACGTTGATCCGTCTCCGTGTGAGGCTCTGGCCTGGGTGGCTGCGGGCGAGACAACCACAGCCGAGAACCACACCGAAGCTGGAGGACTTTCCAACGGTGGTCCCCAGGCCAGCGAGGTTGCGGCGACCCCCGCCCCGACGCGCGTACCAACGCCGACGCCGACGCCGTGGCCCGCCGTCGACGTCCAAGCGGCGAGGACAGCCTTTCTGGCCGCTTACTCGACTCTGACGACGGCCGAGCGGACGGGGATCACCGATCAAGACAGCGAGAACGCCGCCACTTCCGTCGCCGGAATCGACGCGCAGATCGCTGCACAGCAGGCTTTCGATGCTGCCCTGGAAGACATCAACCCCCTCACGCATAGCAACGCTGTCGACCTCGGGCAGGTCTACAGGGCGGATTGGCAGTACGAGGACTCAGAGGGCTCACTCGCCGCCAATCGAGGCAACATTCAAGGCTACAATGAAGCGCTCGCCATCGTCACGCCCTTGAGGGCGGCGGTCAAGGCCGCTCTCTACAAGTTCGCCGCCGACCTCAACGTGTCGTTGGCTCCGTAGCCTCGCAACACACTCGCCAGAACAGGCCGGGGTCTAGAGAGCGCACAGCCTGGAAACCGGACGAAGACGTGCTTGGGGAGCGCAGGGCACGCAACGGATCGACTAAGGCTGCTGCAGGTCACCGCGAGCGCCGCCCGTCAGGCGGCTCCCCACCCCCGAGCGGACCGCTGTCCTGCCGAGCGGTTGTGGTCGTTCGCGGCCTTGACCGTTACACGGCTGTTCTGAATGCAACACCCGGGTCCCCAATGTGATCCCGATGCTTGGCAGACATGAGTGTTCGTCGTCCCGAGGGGGGCGGCTCTAGATATCGCAGCAGCGCGTCCGCACGAGGCATCGCGCTTCTCCCGTACTTCAGCATCTCCGATCGAGCGGCGATCGCCTACGAGGTGATCGCACGACCACCCTCCTCGGTTGATCGCGAGACGTTGGTGCACCAGGCCTTGGAGAACGCGCATGTCACGTCGCCCGCGGTGCTGTTCATCTCGCTCCCGAGACACATGACCGCGGCGTCTGCGCTTCAGCCGGCCACCCTGGCACGGCAGGGTGGCGTCATTCCCACGGAGGTCGCCTGGATCCTGCCTCGGCACATATCCTCCGACGAGGTCGAGGGTGATGACCTGGTCCCCGCAATGCGCGCGGCCGGCTTTCCGGTGGTCCTCGAAGCAGACGGATGGCCGCGGCACGGCCACGGTCGCATTCTCGCGGTGAGGCCCGACTACATCCTCCTTGGCAAAGACCTGGTCGCCGGCCTCAGGGACAGCACCACGGCCCGCGCCGAGCTCGCCGGCCTGATCTCATTCGCGGCGCGCCTCGACATGCGGCTGATCGCCCGCGGCGTCGACGATCAACCGATCGCCACCACACTCATCGCACTCGGCGTGCAGTTCGGCGGTGGCATGCATCTGAGCCCGCCGCTTGTGTTGGACCCTGCCGCAGCGCTGCCGGGCGACGAGGTTGTGGGGCCGTCGTGGTTCCGTCAGCACGAGCCGCGCAAGCTCGAGGCGCCCGCTGCCGGCCCCATGGCGCCGAGCGAGGTCACCCACCTGCCCGCTCGCGCGGCGACGGAGCCCACTGACAGCGCCTTCGCTGAAACATTGGGAGAGGTGGCCCGGCGCGTCCAGGCCGAGCACGACCCGATGCGCATCTTGAACGTCATCACCGAACTCCTGCCGCGCATCATGCCGATGAGCGCGCTCGCCGTCTTCGAAGCGGACTGGGACACGGACACCCTGATCCCCCGGGTCATCGCGGGCCGAGACATCGAGGCGCTGCGCGATCGACCGATCCCGATGAGCCAGGGCATCACCGGCTGGGCATTCATGCGTGGAGTGCCCTTCATCTGCGACAACACGGTGTCACATCCCGCTGCAAGCACGGTCCCCGGGACTGAGGCCGACGAGGGACCCGAGTCGCTGCTCGTCATCCCGCTCGTGGCCGCGGATCATCGGATCGGGGTTCTCGACGTCTGGCGCAACGGCGTCAAGGGCTTCGCGCCGCACGACCTCGAGCGGTGCGCGCTGGTTGCCCACGTCGCCGCCGCCGCATGGCACAACGCGCAGCTGTACCGTCAGCTCGAGGAACGTACTCGCACCGACGCCCTCACGGGCTTGCACAACACGCGCTGGTGGGATGAGGTGGCACCGCAAGAGGCCGCCCGAACGCTGCGTAGCGGCGGCGAGCTCGGCGTTCTCCTGCTGGACCTGGATCACTTCAAGCTGGTGAACGACACCGGGGGACATGCAGCCGGCGATCGCATCCTGAGGAACGTGGCCCGCGCACTGCGCTCGTCGGTCCGTGTCGGCGATGACCTGGTGCGGTTCGGTGGGGAGGAGTTTCTCATCCTGCTGCACGAGAGTGGCTTGGACGGAGCGCTCCGCGTGGCCGAGACCATCCGTCGCGCGGTGGCCAGCGCCTCGATCTCTGGTGAGGGCCCCAGCGTCACGGCGTCCATCGGCGTGGCAGTGTTTCCCCGGAACGGACCATCGTTGGAAGATGCGGTGCGGGCGGCGGATCTCGCGATGTATCGGGCCAAGGCAGAGGGGCGTGACCGTGTCGTGGCCGCATCCGACCTGTCGCTGCCCACCGCCGGATGGAACACCCCACGGCATCCGATCGCTCGACCGCCGATCGTGGCGGAACCGGCGCACCATGCCCTGGATACGGCGACGCGCGCACCGATCGCGACGGACGGGGACCACGCCGGCACCATCGCAACGGATGATCGGCTCGAGGAGCCCGGCCGCTTCCTCACTGCGCAGACGGACGCCCCATCGCTTGACGTCCCGCCGCCTCCCCCGCCGGCGTTGGGCTAGACGTGTGTCCGGGCAACGGCACCCATCCAAGCAACGCGGAACGCGTTGACCTTTCGACGGGTGCGCCTGTGCCAGGAAAGGACGTGGAACCGTTCGGAGGCAACACATCACCTGCGGTTCGAGCCGGCGGCTGGGCGAAGAGGTTCTCACTCAGGCGCTGGCGGTACCTGTCGGTCGTCGTGACCATCGTCGTCGCCGTCGGGCTCGTCGGCACCTCGGCTGCGGAGATCCTGTCCCTGCAGAACCAGGCCAGCCAAAGCCTCAGGGCGCAGGTGGCGCTCGCCGAGGTCGGCCATGAGGTTGACGCGGTGCGGTTCCAGCCCGCCGCGTTGGTCCGTGGGCTGCCGGCAATCCAGAATGACTTCACCACCACCATCCTCTACCGACGTGAGCTGGCGAGCGATTCGGACCAGCTGGCACAGCTTTCGCCGCTGGGCGTTCCCATCCGAGTGGTTGTGCAGCAGTTCAATGCAGCCGTGACGGCGCAGATGGCGATGGTGGCCGGGCACCAGCTGCCGGCCGCGCAGTCGCTCGACATCACCGACGTCGAGCCCCTCTACATCCAGCTGTTGGGGATGGTCGACCGGGCAGAGCCGCCACTCGCTGCGCAGGCTCGTACGGAGCAGGACGGCGCATCCCGGCAGGTCATCCTCGTCGTCGCCGGAACCGGGCTCCTGCTCAGCATCATCCTCTTCGCGTTCGAACGCTCCCGGCGTCGGAGACTCCGGGCGCTGGCGATCGAGGAGGGAGCCCGCGCCAGCAGCGAGCGCTTCCGGGCGTTGGTGCAGAACGGCTCGGACATGATCACCGTGGTCGACCGCGACAGCGTGGTGCTGTTTCAGGCGTCGTCGGTCACGGCCGTGTTGGGTCACTCGCCCGCAGACATCGAGGGCACCGCGTTGGCGCGGATCGTGCACCCGGACGACGCCTTTCGGCTTGGCGGCCTGTGTCAGACCGGCAGCCGCGTGACGATAGACCTCCGCCTCCGCCACGTCGATGGCTCCTGGCGGTCCTGCGAAGTACGTGGCTCCGATCTGTCGACACATCCGGGCGTGGGCGGCATCGTGCTGAATATCCGCGACGTCAGCGAGCGCACCGCGCTCGAAGTGGAACTGCGCCATCAGGCATTCCATGACGCGCTCACCGGCTTGGCGAACCGCGCTCTCTTCGCCGACCGCATCGAGCATGCCCTCACCCGCCAAGGCCGGAGCGGGGCTCGGCTGGCTGTGTTGCTGATCGACCTCGACGACTTCAAGGCCGTCAACGACAGTTCGGGCCACGGGGTCGGCGACCGGTTGCTCCGCGAGGTCGCCATCCGACTGCGCGCCGGCGCCCGCGAGGGCGACACGGTTGCGCGCCTCGGTGGAGATGAGTTCGCGGTTCTGCTCGAAGACGCGGTCGACGCGCGCGCCCCCCGCGTCGCGGCAGAACGCGTGCTGGCCGCTTTCGCGACCCCATTCTGTCTGGGCGACCGGTCGCTGAACATCAGCGCCAGCGTGGGTTCGGCAGTCGCCGTCGCGGGCAGCGCCAGCTCCGACGAGCTCGTGCGCCAGGCGGATGTGGCGATGTACGTTGCCAAGAGCCGGGGTAAGTGCTGCTGGGTGATGTTCGAGCCCGGCATGCAGCAGGTGGTCGAGGAACGCATGCAGGTCAAGACCGACCTGGTCGCGGCCCTGTTCGCGGGTGACCAGATGGAGCTGTACTACCAGCCCGTGGTCAACCTCGAGACCCGGGCGATCATCGGTGTCGAGGCTCTGCTCCGGTGGAACCACCCCGTCCGTGGACTGGTGGCGCCGCTGGACTTCCTTCCCCTCGCCGAAGACACAGGGCTCATCATCCCCCTGGGCCAGTGGGTGCTGCGCCATGCGTGCGCGCAAGCGCGGGAGTGGCAGCTCGACCATTCCGAGCTGGCCGGCCTGAGCATGAGTGTCAACGTCTCCGGCCGTCAGTTGGACGATCCCGCTCTCATGGATGTCGTCCGGCGCGCCCTGACTGATACGGGCCTCGCCCCGGAGGCGCTGGTGCTCGAGATCACGGAGTCGGTTCTCATGCGCGACGCTGAGGCAACCGTCCTTGCCCTTCGCGCGCTCAAGGCTCTCGGCGTGCGCCTTGCCATGGACGACTTCGGGACCGGCTACTCGTCATTGGCCTCTCTCCAGCGCTTCCCCATCGACGTGTTGAAGATCGACAGAAGCTTCACGGCGGGACTCGACGGGGAGGAACGCCAGGCCGCACTCGCGGAGATGGTCGTGAGGATCGGTGCCACGCTCGATCTGCAAACCGTGGCGGAAGGTATCGAGCGAGCTGATGAGGTCGGCTGGCTCCAGCAGCTGGGATGCGATTACGGCCAGGGCTTCCTGTTCTCCAGGCCGCTGCCGGCGAAGAAGTGCGAGACACTGCTGGTCACACAAGCTGCGGCCGTGACGGCGCGATCGGCCGCGTAACAAGCCCGACGCCAGACGTCAGCCCAGGTGGACTCTGTCCGAACGGCCCGGACCATCCGCTGACGGGGCGAGAACAACCCGGTCGCGGCCGGCAGCCTTGGCCGCATACAGTGCCGCGTCGGCTCGCCTCATCAGATCGAATGCGGAGTCGGTCTCCACTGACCAGCGGGCCACGCCCATGCTCATGGGGACCGCCCGCTCAAGCCTCGGTGGCTGAAGGAGCAACCGCACACGACCCGCCCATTCCACTGCATTGGCCGCATCGGACTCGACCAGGATGACGCTGAACTCGTCACCGCCGAGCCTGCCCACCGCGTCGGTGGCGCGGACGCTGCTCAGCAGCGCGTCCGCGACCGTGCGAAGGGTGTCGTCCCCGACCTGGTGTCCGTACGAGTCGTTGATTGCCTTGAAGTGATCGACATCGGCCATGACCAGGCTGAAATTCCCCTGATGGCGCCGGGCGCGGGCGCACTCCACCTCGAGCCGGCCGAGGAACGAACCATGCGAGAGGCAGCCGGTCAGGTCGTCCTGGTTGGCCCTGATCGTCAACTTCCCCAGCGCCGTCTGATGCGAGTACCTGTTCTGAGCGGACGCGATGGCGAGCACGTTGAAGGCGCCCACGAACAGGAAGCCAAACCAGCCGGTGCCGCTCCACGCGTGACCGATGGCCATGAGCAGCAGCACACCGCATTGGGATGCGGCGGCGATCCAGCGCACCGCGACGATCGGGTAGCTGATCGACGCGTATGCCACCGGCAGGACCAGCAGCCAGCCCAGCGGGCTCGAACCGGCACCGTCGAGGGCGGCAGCGGTGACGATGAGGGTGAAGGTCATCGCGCTCCACCCGTAGAAGAACGTCGCCTCCCTGTCCGTTCCGATGAGGCGGTGTGCCGCCATCGCCACCACCACTGACAGCACCAACGCCCCCTCGCCCATCAGGTCCAGCTGGAAACGGTGATTCCCATACGGCGTCGACAGCAGGTACACGAGAGCCGCCAGGCCGCCCAGAGCGGTGAGGCCGGCGCCCAGGTACGCATACCCTCGGACGTCCAGGCTACCGGACGCGTCGAATGCGCTCTCGCCGGTGACGGCAGGCCGGGGAACCGCGTTGGCATGAGCCACAGGTCCGCTGAGGGGTCGGAGCGAACGGTTATCAGGTGACGAGGCGATTGTCGTCATGCAGTGGCGGCGGCGGAGGTCGCGCGACATGGGCGATGCACTGATCGTGGGCGCCTGCGGGCCCACAGCCCATGGTGTCTGGCGACTGTGTCGTGACTGGATCGATTCCGTGCCTCAGACAACCATGGCCAGGTCACCGCGGCAACCTGCTTCGTTGGCTGCGCCTCGACCCACGCGCTGACAGAACCGCAGAGCCGTAGCGATCGGGCAACCACGTTGCGTGAGGACGATGGACCGCCGACCCGGCTGAGGAAGTGACCAACGGCCCTGGCATGCGTGACTTCAGCTGCGGGATGGTCGCGCGGAGCAGTCGTTCGAGAGGTGTGGCATGAAACGGCACATCGTCATCAGGGACAGATCCGGGCGGGTCGTGGGAGAGTGCGCCGGCGCGTCTCCCGGCGGATCGTGTCCGCACGCCGCGGCGGGCCAGGGGAC
>CAAGKR010060995.1_pt1 | contig 11233 bp, 14 predicted proteins | sample 2556971 | NCBI WGS metagenome assembly CAAGKR01 (sample SAMEA5207829, study PRJEB30636) | soil metagenome | biome: forest; feature: boreal; material: soil | place: USA | collected 2011-09 | depth 1 m
ATCGACGACTCTGGGCGACAGGAGCGGGATGAGCGCCGTATCGCCGGTGGCAAGTACCTTCTGGCCGGACTGAGCCGCGTCGGTGATGACGCGCGAGGCGAGATCTCCCTGCGCGGCGGCGTACTGCGCGATGTCGTGGTAGACCGCGTCGTTGCGTGCCGTCAGAACGGCGAGGAACAGCGTAATCGCGACCACGATCATCCCGGCCACGAACGTTGCCGTCAGCTTTACGCGTGTAGAAACCACAGGGCCTAGCTCGCCTTTCCGGCGGCGCTCTCTTCGCGGATCACGTAGCCCACTCCGCGGATCGTGTGAATGAGCTTATGTGGGTTGCTGGCGTCGATCTTCTTTCGCAGGTGGTTGATCACGACATCCACGATGTTCGTTCCCGGATCGAAGTGATACCCCCACGCGTATTCGGTGATCAGCGTTCTGCTCATCACGCGCCCTGCGTGCCGCATCAGATACTCGAGCACGGTGTACTCCTTTGGCGTCAGCTCGATCGCGTGGTCCGCGCGCGCGACTTCGCGGGTGTCGAGATTGAGCGTCAGATCGGCGACCTTGAGGACCGGTGACAGGCGCGCACGGGGCCGGCGCGACAGAGCCTCCACGCGTGCAAGCAGCTCCTCGAACGCGAAGGGCTTGGTCACGTAGTCGTCGGCGCCGGCGCGAAGCGCCTCCACCTTCGAGTCTATGGCGTCCTGCGCGGTGAGGATGAGCACGGGCCGGTCGAAGCCGCGCGCGCGAAGGTCGTGCAGTACCTGGCCGCCGGATTTTCCCGGGAGCCGCATGTCGAGCACCACCACATCATACTCCTCGGCGAGCGCCCTGGCCTCCCCGTCATCGCCGTTGGCGATGAGATCAACGCCCCAGCGCTGCTCCTCAAAGCCCCGCTTGACGAACTGTCCGACGGTTGGGTCGTCTTCGATAACGAGGATTTTCATCGGGGTGGCGGGTTGCGCTTCATCCGTTAAACGCCAAGAGGGCGGATAGACATCCGCCCTCTTGCTAACATACTTCTGCGCTATCCGCGGTTCAACGCGCGCGGGGTGCCTGGTTGCTAGCGGATGAAGCCCCGGTCGGTCCTGTGTCTGGCGCGTTCGGCCTCCTGCTTCTTTGCCAGCAGGGCTAGCGACACGGAATCGGTGCGCGATCGTATGATCATCTCGTCGGAGCTGTCCAGGCCCTCGAGGGAGTCGCCGCAGCCCCGGACGGAGGTGCCCTTCTTTTCCGCGCATCCCGAGCGGAGAAGCTTGGACGCTCCCCCCTCGGTCGGCCGCGAAGCACAGTTGCCCGGCACCGCCCCGTTCTTCGCGACACAAGCCACCGGCTCGCGCGCTTCGGGCCGGCGTGATACTGAGTACATCAACGCTGCAAGAGAGGACACGGCGACTGCCAGCAGTAACAGTCCTACCAGCAGTTCGCCGATTACGAAACCTCGACGGCCTCGTGTCGCTGAGTGACCGTCGGTGTGCATTAGTATTCCACCCAGTTGTCGACCCAGGTGTTACGCAGAGTCACCAGCGCGCCGGATGACATCGTGGCCTTGGCGACTTCGCACGAGTTGTACTCGTAGGTCTTGGTACCATTTCCTGTCGAGACCGGCACAGCGACCGGGGGAGTGAGTTTCACGTTGAGACCGCTGACGGTGGCTCCATAAACGCCGTTGTTACCGTTCGACGTGATGTTACCGCCGACGAGAAGCACTCCCCGCCACCCGGCGTTTCCGCTGATGGTGAGGCTGCCGGTGACGATCAGCAGTCCCGTCCCGTTTGACGGGAGCGTGAAGTTTCCGTTGACGCGAACGATCGGATAGTAGGTCGACGTGGTGTCGGCATACGAAGCGACCATCGCGGCTGTCGGCCAACTGCTACCAGGTATGATGATGCTTGGTGTGATTGCACCCCCGTTCACGATTCCGTTCCAGTCGATGTGCACTGAATCGGGCGGGACCGAGTCGATTGCCGGGGCTCCCGCTGTAGCAGCGACCGAGCCGGAGTATCCGGGATTTATCGGGACGACTACACCGGCAACTGCCGCAGAGTCGTGGCAGAGATCTATGCCGCTAAGAGTACCTGCGGCACCGTTCTTCTGGAAACCCGACAGCGCAAGCCAGCCCGCGAGAACCTGCATTGGCGCCGACTCCCACAACACGTACTGCGCGACGGTTCGGACACCCAGGGGCGTGCCGGCATATATGCCTGACGTTTCAGTTCCCTTGGAGCGCGCTATGTAGAGGCCCGACTGAGAACCCGTCGGGGGGCGAAGGCGGGTGAGAGAGACGTCCGCGTAGCCACCGGCCAGCGTGATGCGAACGCTGTCCTTGCCGCTATTGTCCACTCCACCGGGGATCCTGGTCCAGTTCGGGTCGTTCGCTAACAGCGAGTCGCGACGCACGAGATAAATTTCGAGCCCCTGCTCGGCGATTCTGAAGGCGTCGATCTGGCCCTTCTGGTCAGACACCGATCGGCGCTCAGCGCTCACCAGAGAAAAGCCTCCGGCGAGCATGATCGTCAGAACGGCGATGACAAGGATTGCCATTGGTATCGCAAATCCGCGGCGTTCGGTGTTGTTCAGCATATAAGTCGAGCCTCTCGGCTAGTTAGTGCGGTTTTTGAAGAAGACCGCGGTTGTGAATGGCGCAGTTTCCTGAGTGAGTTTTGTCGCGGCGGTACCTTCGCTCATTCCGTCAAGATGGAGCTCGAGCCCGCGGACGTCGGCGAGACTCGCCGGCGGGGCCGCTTGCGCAACTGCTCCACCATTGACGGTAAAGAACTTCCAGCCAGCTGTGGCGGCGAAAGGAGCAACGAGCTCCTCAGTCGTCTCTCCGCCGTTAGGGGCAATACTCGTTCTGTAAAGTCCCAGTCTGCCCGGAATGGCGGTCGAATTCTTGAACTCGTAGCGAATCTTCGCATACAGAAACACGGGGGTTCCGAGTCCCGATCCGGCGGGAAGGGTTGGCGATACGCCGACCACTTGGCCTTTGAAGACGGTAGCGATATTCTGCGGCGCTCCAGTGCACACGGTCGCAACGCCCGCTCCCCGTGCGGCGGGATTCTCGACATATGAATAGACACCGTTCGTGTAATTTCTCCACGCGTACCCGTAGAAGACGGCTCTGTTGTAAATCGTTGAGTCAACCGGCAGCAGACTCAGCATCGTTTGACCGCCAGAGTTTGCGCACATAACCCCGATCGCGTAGGGAATGCGGAGCGTCAGAGACGTACCGGTCGCTGCAACGACGCCACCGGTCGCCTCGATCATTCGGAAGTCCGACACGACGCGGTTGAGTGACGCTCGCGAGACGTTGCGCGCCGCGTTTCCCATCCCCTGGCGGTCGAAGTAACGTCCCTGGGTTGTCATTAGCTTGGTGCAGAGCGAGCCGATGATCGCGAAAATCACGATGCCGACCAGCAGCTCGATGAGCGAGAAGCCGCGACGGACGCGGCGATGATCGTTGGATATCATTAGCATCCCACCGTGCAAAGGGCCTTGCTGGTGCGCGCAAGAGTGCGGATGAAGTTCGCTGTGTCCGGCTTGTACTTCGCATTTGTAGGCGTGATGACGACCCGGACCGTCTTGATTAACTTGGCGACGGGCTCGGTGACCGTTATCACCCGGGTATGCGGGTATGGCGCTGCCGACTCGCTGAAGCTTGCTGTGCCCACGGCTATCGAATCGTATGGAATTCCCTCGAGACGATTCACTTCGTTCATGAGGACACCATTTCGATAAGCGCTGCCTGTCGCGATCATCCCGCTCTGGGATACCGAGTACAGCATGGCCGCGAGCGACGTGATCGCGATCGCAAGCAGTACCATTGCCACGATGACTTCGACAATGACAAACCCCTGGCGTGAGCCCACGAAATTGTCGTTCCCTTCGGGCTGAGCGCCGTCAACTTTCCGCATCGAAATTCTCATCATTGGCTAACCCTCACGAAGCCAGCGGTGCTGGCGGTGATCGTCTTCGCGTAATCGCCGTTGGCGAGACCTACTGTGAGCGGGGCGGATGAAACGCCGTCGGGAAAAACGTCGAGCGTCGCCGGATTGAAATTAAGAACGCTCAGTTTGTATTCAGAGGTGTCGCCGTAAAACGATCTTATGCGAAGCACCGTCCCCGATGCGCGATCGACGAACTGATAGCTGCGGCCTGCGTTATCCGCCTGAATCCGAACCGGCTGACGCGAGCGTGCGGCTGTCGCGAAAGCGTTCTGCAAGTCGGAAGCGATGATCGTGGTAGCGCGATTGACGCGCTGGTGGCGCACGATGCGCGACATCGCGGGGCCGGCTATAGCGGCCATGATGCCGAGAATCGCCACAACCGCGATGAGCTCGACTATGGAAAATCCCAACCGGGAATATTTGTGACTGATTGATCTGATCCGCATGTCCATTTCCTGCCTGGGGAAGGGTTCGAGGATGCAACCCAATGACATTCCTGGTGGAATGCCTTTCTATAGAGAGATGGACGAATACGGGACCCCCGAGTCACCCCAAATGGGCGCCGAAAGCTGGTTAAGCGGGCCTATTTGGGCTTAACCCCCGAACCCGTAGCTCAGCAGTTTGATCGCCGACAGAATCTCCGAATTCTCGCGTCTTTCGCTGTTATTTCCTTCCACGTGGGACCAGCGCACCCGGCCATCTTTGTCGATAAGGAAATAGGCCCGGTTGGAATAAAACCTGTCCTCGTTGAGCACTCCGTACGCCCTGGAGATGTCGCGCTGGAAGTCGCTCAGCAGGTCCGTTTTCATTTGCAGCTTGTTCTTGAACTCCCTGAGCGAGGCGGTCGAGTCCACGGAGATCGGTAGAATCTCGACCTCCTTGCCGGCGAACTGGTCGAAGTCCTCGGTGAAGCACACCAGCTCCTTTGTGCACGTGCCCGTGAACGCCAGAGGGAAAAAAGCGAGCAGTACGTTGCGCTTCCCCCGGAAAGACGAGAGGGATACATCCCTGCCCGACGTCGACGCGGCAGTGAACTCGGGGGCGGCCTCGCCGACCTGCGGCGAATTTTGCAGTTGTGAACTCGTCATCGCGGAAACCTAACCAGTCCTGAGGTGCGGATGGAGACCGAAACAAAGCCGGCGACGAAGAAGCTTACCGTACGCTGCCAGTTCTGCGATACATGGAACCGGATCGACGCCAGCAAGGTCGCCGCCGGCCCGAAATGCGGGAAATGCGGCAAGCCTATCCTGCTGGAGCGGCCGATCCTGCTGAACGACGACACGTTCACGCGCACCATCAACGAAAGCGATGTCCCGGTGGCGGTGGACTTCTACGCGGACTGGTGCGGGCCCTGCCGGATGATGGCTCCAGCTGTGGACGCGCTCGCCGCACATGTCCAGGGGAAAGCGCTCGTGGCCAAGCTCAACACGGATCATTCCTCGAGGACTGCGGGAGGATTTGGCATCCGCGGCATCCCCACAACCATCGTCTTCGACCGCGGAAAAGAAGTCGCTCGGCAATCAGGTGCTCTTCCGCTGGAGGGGCTGAAGCAGCTCCTTGCCAAAGCTGGCGTCGCGGTCTAGCTGGAAGGATCCGTATCCCGCTCAGGTCAGAGCTGGACCTTTGAGCGCGGCTTCAACCGCCGCCGTGAGCTGCTGCCCAGAGAAAGGCTTGTTCAGAAAGTTCGCGCCGGAGGGCACTGCCGTTCTCCCGTCCTGATCCGCGTAGCCGGACATGAACAACGCACGCAAACCGGGGCGCATGGGTGTGAGTGCCTGCACCACTTCGGGCCCGCGCAGGCCGGGCATGAACATGTCGGTGATGACGACGTCGATTTTGCCCGGGTGCGACTGTGCGAGCCGCAGCGCAGCTTCTCCGTTTTCCGCTTCGATCACATCGTACTTCGCCCGGCGAAGGATCTTCACGACGATGGCGCGGACCGCCTGCTCGTCGTCGACAAGGAGGATCGTTACGGGACTAGTTGCGTCCTTTCCGGCAGTCATGCGGAGAAGCTTGCTCCTTGTATTGGGTCTCGATCCGGTAGCATTTTTTTTGGCGCCGACGCGCATCTGTGAATCATTAACCGGACCCGGCACCTTTGTTTGTGTCTCGACCGCTAACCATACCGCATGAGCACTGAGACGGCAAACACAACAAGCATCGCCAGCCTTTTCTCCGAAGCTCAGCTTTCGACGCGTCTCTTCATCTGGCTGCGGTGGCGGCTGACTCCGTATCTACGGATCGCCTCTGTCCTCCCTCGGCGTGGTCGGGTCCTCGATCTGGGGTCCGGGCACGGCTTGCTTTCACTCGCGCTTTCCATCGATTCCGACGAGCGCGAGATCATCGGCATCGACCACGATCCGGAGCGGGTCCGCCTCGCCGAAGGAGCCATATCGCGGCACGCGAGCGTCTCGAAGCCCAGATTCGAAGTTGGAGACCTCAAGAAGAGTCTTGCGACCTTTCCGTCCGGATCGCTGGCCGGAATCGCGATGGTCGACCTCCTCCACTATTTCGATCCGGACGCTCAGCGGGTCCTTATCGAAGGAGCGGCTCGCGCACTCGAGCCCGGCGGGATCCTGGCGATGCGCGAGGTCAACGCCGAAGGCGGGGCGGCCGCCGTCTGGAACAAAGCCTACGAGAACGTATCTACGAGGGTCGGGTTCACCCGGTCAGCCAGAAAGCGGCTGGAGTTCAGGAGTCTCTCTGGCTGGACGAAAATGCTCGAGAGCGCGGGATTTCGAGTGCACTCGGAGCCCTGTGGATCCCCAATCTTCTCCGACGTGCTGTTCATCGGCCGACGCTCGCTGTAGTGCGGTCATGCAGCGCCCTTGCTCCCCGAAAGCCCGCGCCGGCCAGATGAGGCTTGCGCGTTTGGACCTAAGTCGCGTTAATACGCACATCCTATGGCAATTGTTGAAACCCACTTTGAGCCCCGGTACCGGCCCACCCTCTCGTCGAGAACGGCCATGGCCCATTTGTCTATCGTCATTCCGACCTGGAATGGGGGAGATCAGCTCCGCGCGACCCTCGAGCATCTGCGGGAGTTTCGGGATGGTCTCAATTTCCGGACGGAAATAGTCATCGTCGACGACTGCAGCGAGCGTTCGTCCGCGAAAGTCGTCGAGCAGTTCGCGGAGAACAATGACTCGACCGTCGTATTCAGAAATGAGACGAACCGTGGAAAGGGCCACGCGGTCGCACGAGGAATGCTCAACGCGTCCGGAACCTACCGAGTATTTGTCGACTCCGACCTGGCGTACCCGAGCGGCCAGATCGTAAAGCTCTTGCGGGCGCTGGAGTCCGGGAGCGATGTGGTCATCGCTTGCCGCGTTCTGCCCGAATCGCGCTTCGTGATGAGCCCCACCTTCTTCCACTATCTGTACACACGCCACCTCATGAGCCGAGTGTTCAACCGCCTCGCTCAGTTCGCACTCCTGCCCGGGATCCTGGACACTCAGGCAGGCCTGAAGGGATTCACAGCCGCAGCCGCGCAAACCATCTTCTCCCGCCAGACTCTCTGCGGTTTTGGATTCGATCTGGAGTTGCTGTACATCGCGCGCTCGCACAATCTCCGGATCGAGCAGATACCGGTTGACTTTCACTACAACGACGAGCCGAGCACGATCTCCTTCGTCCAGCACGGAGCGGAGATGCTCATGGACCTCATACGCGTCCGCCGCAACGGTGCGCGTGGGATCTACGCCTAGTCCCAGACGGCTCATCGTAAACGCCGACGACTACGGACTCTCGCGCGGCGTCAACACCGGAATAATCGAGGCGGCGGAAAGGGGCGTAGTTACGTCCGCTTCGATGATGGTGAATCTGCAGGGGTTCGATGATGCGGTCCTTCGTGCGAGATCTTGCCCTTCCGTCTCGCTCGGGCTCCACCTCAATCTCACGACTGGCCGGCCGCTCACTTCGGCGCCTTCGCTGACGCAGCGAAAAACCGGTGAGTTCCATCCGCTTCCCGTTCTGATCGCCAAAGCCAGTCTCGGACGCGTGGATTCCTCAGAGGTCGCGAATGAGTGCAAGGCGCAAATCGATCGAATGATCGGAGCAGGCATCAGGCCCACCCACCTGGACAGCCATCGGCACGTCCATATCCATCCGGCGTTCTGGCCCGCAGTGCTGCAGGCCGCCGCATCCAGGAACGTTTCGAACGTGCGCGTTCCTTGCGAGCCGCTGAGGATAAATGCAGCTGACTGGCGGGCGACGCTCAAGAAAACGGGCCTGCTAATGTCCACGCGACTTTCACGGCGGGGGATGGGCGACAATGCTGCGATTCATTTTTTCGGAGTATCTCTTCAGGGCGGAAACCCCTTCGCCGCGCGGCTGTTTGCGTTGATTCCCGATTTGCCCGCCGGGATGACCGAGTTGATGACGCACCCGGGCTACGCCGATGCATCACTTTCCGAGCACGACGGCTACACGTGGCAGCGTGAGGAGGAGCTGAGAGTTCTCTGCTCCGGGGAGCTGCGTGACTTGCTCGCGCGCTCTGGAATCGAACTCGCGCGCCACTCCGAGAACGGTCACGGAGCTCTCCCTACGCCGTGACTGGAATGGAAAGAGTTTCAACCGCGTTGCTTAGTCCGCGGGCCTTGCTACCCATGCGTCGCTCGCCGCAATCGTTGCAGAGCGATGCTTTGGTGGCGCAACTGATCATATCACCGGCCCCCGCTCGTCGGGCGCGATCCGTGAAGATGCCGCGCTCGGTACCACGTCTCTCCCGTTGCACAATCGGGGGCACAGCCGCGGGCCAATGAGAAATGAAGATCACCGCCTCGCCCTCGAACACGTACCGTGCGCTTTGTGCGGCGCCGACGATCCGCAGCCGTTCCTGACCAAAGAGGGATTCTCGATCGTCCGCTGTTCAAATTGCGATCTCGTCTACGTGGATCCGCGGCCAGTATCCAGTGTCGTAAGATCGCTTTACGAGAAGCCCTCTTACTTTAGCGGCGACGAGTGGTACCTCGACTACATAGGATACGAGAAGAATCACCGTGCGCTGTTTCAGCGCGTCGTCGCGATCCTCAATCGGTACTGCCCGGGGAAGGGACGGCTGGTCGACGTGGGTTGCGCGGCGGGGTTCCTGCTTGACTCCGCTCGTGAGGAAGGTTGGGCGGTCACCGGGGTTGATCTCTCGCCAACGATGGTTCACCACGCGGTTCACACGTTGGGCCTGGACGTGCATTTGGGCACGCTCGAGGAATGTCAACTGCCCGAAGCGTCTTTCGACGCCGTAACGCTCTGCGATTCGCTGGAGCATGTAGTGAATCCACTGGCCACGATGCGGGAGGTGCGCCGAATCCTTCGGCCTGGGGGAATTGCACTCATCGTGACCCCTAACATTGAGAGTCCGCTGGCGCGCTTTCTCGGGACGCGGTGGCCCCATCTCACGCCGCGTGAGCACATTTATTACTTCGCCCCACACTCGCTGCGCCGGCTCTTAGCGACGGTCGGTTTTGACCGTCTTGACGAGGGCACGATCGGGCACTACTTCACTCTGGAATACGTCGGCCGGAAGCTCATGCCGTTCCTAGGATCGGCGCTGCGATTGCCTCTGTTGGCCCGTTCGATCAACCTAAACGTTGGAGACCTGCTCGTGGTCGCTCGTCATAGCACCGCCCCGCCATCAATTAATGGGTAGCGCCGAACTCCTGCCAGCCCGAGTAAGATTCCCAAACAGGCCTTCCTACCGGGCGCTCTGGAGGTGGTTATTCGGCATCACGATCCTGGCCGCAGCGATTGTGAGCGTACAGCGCGGGGTCTTCGCGTATGCGCAGGACTTCGCAGTTTACCGAACCTCGTTCTGGGACCTGGTTTCGGGACGAGACCTCTACCTCTTGCGGCCCGCTCAGTATAAGTACAGCCCCACGTTCGCACTGCTTTTCGCTCCGTTTGCGCTGCCCCCGTTCGTGCTGGGCCTTTTCCTTTGGAACGCCCTTAATGCCGTCGCGCTGTTGCATGCCCTGCGTCGACTGCTCCCACCGCGGAAGGCGCTCACGGCGGGCGCGCTCGTATTCCTCTCGATGCTCCGCAACATGCAGTCGGCTCAAAGCAACGCCCTCGTCGCCGCGCTCATAATTTTCGCTTTCATCTCGTTCGAGCGGGGTCACCTCTGGCGGGGCGCTGCAGCGATCGGAGTGGGTGCAGCCATTAAGATATTTCCGCTCGCGGGTCTGTCGCTGGCGATTTCCCGCCCGCGACGACGGCGCGCCGCCCTCGTATTCGCGTGCGTTGGAGCGATGATCATCGCACTCCCGTTGATCGCGGTGCCAAGTGCCGCTCTCGCTATGCTGTACAAATCGTGGCACACGCTGCAGATCCGCGAGGCCGGCGATCTGGGGCTAAGCGTCATGGATCTGCTGCACAAGTTTTTGGGCCTCGACTGGCCCCCTTGGGCCGTTCAGATAGCAGGTGTGTGCATTCTGTTCTCTATGTTGTACCTTCGGCGCGATCAATGGAACGATCCCGGGTTTCAAAGGCGATTTCTCGCCTTCCTACTCGTCTTCTGCGTGCTGTTCAACCATAAGGCGGAGCGGCAGTCGTACGTGATCGGAGTAACTGGAATGATTATATGGTATTTGAGTACGCCGCGGACACTGTGGCGAACGTTCCTGTTTTCAACCGCATTTGTCTTGAACACTTTGATCGGAAGTGAGATCAGTCCGAACTTGATCCGGCGCGCGCTCTCTCCCGAGATGCGGAATTCCATTCCGATGGCGGCAGTTTGGTTTGCGATGCTGTTCGATCTCGTTAGGCTGAGGATGCGCCGAGTCGTGTCTGAAACTGGCGACGTCGCTGACTCTGCGAATAATATGGAATTGGAGACTGCTCTCCCGAGCTGACCAACTCTGGGAGGCACGAGTCATCCACTCGCTGGTGACACTTATCGGCACTGACGTAACGCCGCAGATTATCAAGCGTGCGCTCTTACCCGCGGCGAGATTTGCGATCCCTCTCACCATCGGTTGCCTCGCGATCCTATACGACCTAGTCCGCGGGGGCGGAGCAAATACCCGGATAGCCGGCGAGTCGTAGCGTTGAGGGCTGCCATTCCATTGGCCAAATAAAAACGGGGACGTCATGAGACGTCCCCGTTTTTACCGAACAAAAATTCAGGCTCGATTAGGTGCAGCTGATCACACCAGCAAGCGTTACACCTGAGTCGCACTTCTTCGCTGAAAGAGCGTGCACTGCGGTCGCGGTCCATGAAGGCGGCGGGCCGGTAAGCGCGGTCGCCGTAACGGTCACGTCCTTCGACGGATTGAAACCCTGGGTCAGGCCAG
>CAAGKR010260325.1_pt1 | contig 11231 bp, 9 predicted proteins | sample 2556971 | NCBI WGS metagenome assembly CAAGKR01 (sample SAMEA5207829, study PRJEB30636) | soil metagenome | biome: forest; feature: boreal; material: soil | place: USA | collected 2011-09 | depth 1 m
CCCCGCTCGGTCAAGGCGTCGAGGCATCCGAGAGCGAGCAGGTCGTTGCCGGCGACCACCGCGGTCGCCTGGGTCGACCGACGGAGCAGCTCGCGCATCGCCGCCGCGCCTGCCTCCTCGGAGTACGCCCCGGCGAACGCCACCGGACAGTCGTCGCCGGCCAGCGCGCTGCGACCGATCGCATCGAGGAAGGCCCGGTAGCGGCCGAACCCGGTGGAGAGCTCCTGAGGGCCGGCAACGTGGGCGATCCGACGATGGCCGAGACCCACGAGGTGCTCGACCGCGTCGGTCACGGCGTGGGTCTCGTCGCCTGCGACACCCGGTACCAACCGGGTGTCGGTCAGTCGGTTGACGAGCACCATCGGTAGCTGCTGCTCGGCGGCCTGCTCGACGAGCCGATCCTGGCGGTGCGCCGTCGCAACGATGAAGCCGTCGCACTGGCGGGCCCGCAACGCGGCGAACTGCCGCTCCTGGCGCCGCGGGTCGTTGTCGGTGTTGACCACCAGCAACGTGTACGCGGCATCGCCGAGAACCTCCTCGACGCCCCTCGCGATCGGCGGGAACAACGGATTCGTCAGGTCGGGAACGATCAGACCCACCGAGTACGACTGGCGGGTACGCAAACCGCGGGCGAGCGTGTTGGGGTGATACCCGAGGCGTTCGGCCGCCGCGAGAACGCGCCGCGCCGTCGGTGCGGCAACTCGCGACCGCGTGGCGGGGTTCAGAGCTTTGGACGCCGTCCCGGGGTGGACTCCGACCTCCCGTGCGACGTCTGCCAACGAGACTCTCACGCTCCGTAGGCTAGACGCGACCAGGGGAGACAACAAAGGATTGCGTAACCGGCAGGTCAGAGAACGTTGACATATCCGAGGTTCGGATCTAGGTTCACCGCAAACGTTTGTCATCGTCCGACGGCCGTTCCAGCCAGTCGCTCGTGCCCGCGGGAGGAGACAGTGATGGTGCATTGCAATCCGTCATCCAAGGGTCGGACGTCTCGGCAACACCGGGGCACGGGAAGCCTCGTCGTCGCCTGCGCCCTCGCGCTCGCCGTCTCGGCCTGTGGGAGCAGCTCGAAGTCGACAAGCCCGCCGAAGTCGACCAAGCCGCTCGTGATCGGGGTGTCGGTGTCGCTGTCGGGCGACTTCGCCGACCCGGGCAAGGCGGTCAAACGCGGTTACGAGCTCTGGGCCGACACGGTCAACGCCAAGGGCGGGCTGCTCGGGCGCAAGGTTCAGATGAAGATCGTCGACGACACCTCGAGCCCGAACCAGGTCATCACCAACTACACGAACCTGATCACGCAGGACAAGGTCGACCTCGTCTTCGGCCCGTTCTCCAGCCTGCTGACGATCCCGGCCTCTCAGGTGGCCGCGCGGAATCACTACGCGTTCATCGAGTCGGCCGGCGGTGGGCCGAAGGTGTTCGCCCAGCACCTGAACAACCTGTTCTTCGTGCAACCGGCGGCAGTCGTGAAGTCGGGCGACGTGTTCGCCGACTACATCCTGTCGCTGCCGGCAGCCGAGCAACCGAAGACCGCGGCGTACCCGTCGCTCGACGATCCGTTCTCGTCTCCGATCGCCGACACGGTGCGGGCTCGATTCGAGGCCGCCGGGATCCGGACGGTGTACAAGGCGATCTATCCGGCCGAGACGACGGATCTGCTGCCGATCATGACCAAGGTTGCCGACGCCAAGCCCGACGTCATCGTCTCGGGCACGCAATCGACCGACGCCTATTCGCAGGTCAAGGCGCTCGTGCAGCTGAAGTACAACCCGAAGTGGCTCTTCATGTCGAACGGCGCGAACTCGCCGTTGGAGTTCCCCGACAAGGTCGGGGCTGCCAACACGGCCGGCGTGTTCTCCGCCGGTGACTGGTTCCCCGACTCCACGGCGCCCGGCAGCGCGGCGTTCGTCAAGGCCTACATCGCGAAGTACGGCGGGAAGGCTTCCGGCATCGACAACAGCTCGGCGGAGGCATTCGCCGCCGGGCAGGTTCTGGAGGCCGTGGCGGCGAAGACCGGAAAGGTCGACAACGCGACCATCATCTCGACGCTGCACTCGGGCACGTGGCCGACATTGTTGGGGACGTTGTCCTGGGACAAAGACGGCGCGCCGCAGGGGACCTACGTGCTGATCCAGTGGATCAACGGCTCTCTCCTCCCGGTGTTTCCGGCTGACCGCGCGAAGCACGCGCCCGTCGCTCCGAAGCCGCCCTGGGGAGGTTGAGGAAGGCCGATGCACTCGGTGATCCAAGGGGTCATCCTCGGTGTGCTCACCGGTGGCGTCTACGCGCTCATGGCGTCGGGCCAGACCCTGATCTTCGGCATCATGAAGGTGATCAATCTCGCGCAGGGCGCAATGGTGATCGCGTCCGCGTATCTGGCCTACACGCTGTTCACCGGGTTCGGTATCGATCCGTTCCTCGCGGTGTTGATCACGACTCCACTGATGTTCGGGCTCGGCGTGGGCGCGCACTGGGTGTTCCTGCGGCCGTTGCATCGCGAAGACGCGTCCGAGCTGTCAATACTGGTCACGTTCGCCCTCGCACTCCTCGTCGAGGGTGTGCTCAACGTGACCTACAAGACGACCTACCGCAGTATCAACACCTCCTACGTGAACCACTCGTTCCGCGTCGCGGGCTATCAGATCGGCGCGGTGCGCCTGTACGCGTTCGTTCTGTCCATGGTGCTGCTGGGCCTGCTGTACCTGCTGCTCCACCACAGCCGGTTCGGGCTCGCCGTCCGGGCCACGGTGCAGAACCCGCAGTCGGCGCAGTTGCTCGGCGTCGACTCCGCCCGCGTGTCGGCACTGGGTTTCGGGCTCGGTGCCGCGACCGCCGCGGCGGCCGGGGCGGTCTTCGGAATGCTGTATCCGTTCAACTCCGGCAGCCACTACGACCTCATCTCGCGTCTGCTGTCCGTGGTCGTGCTCGGCGGCCTCGGCAGCATCGGTGGCGCGGCCCTCGCCGGCGTGATCATCGGTGTCGCCAGCTCCGTCGTCGCGGTGGCGTGGTCGCCGAGCTGGTCGGAGATGACGTTCTTCGTCGTGCTGTTGCTCGTCTTGCTGATCCGGCCGCAAGGTCTGTTCGGCAAGGTCGCTCGCGGGGCGCTGTGATCGCCTCCGAACACCAGGCGGATGAAGTGCTCGCCCCGGCCCGGATCCGATGCTGACGCGCGGCGGGGTCGTGCGGGCCGTCGTCTTCGTGGGCGGCCTCGCCGTCGCCCCACTCGTCGCCGGGCAGCACTGGATCCTGAACGCGATGGTGTTCACGGCGATGTATGCCGCGCTCGCATCGGCCTGGAACCTCGTGGGCGGCTACGCGGGATACCCGTCCCTCGGCCACGCGGCCTTCTTCGGCGTCGGTGCCTACGCGATGGCATGGGCGTTCCCCTCCGGGCATGCCCTGTCGAGCGGGCTCATGCCCTTCTGGTTCCTCCCCGTCATCGGGGTCGCGGTGGCCCTGCTGGCTTTGCCGGTAGCCGCAATCGCGATGCGCACCCGGGCGAACGTCTTCGCGATCGTGACGATCACGTTGCTGTTCGTGGTGCAGACCCTCGCGTTCAACCTGCGGGGCATCACCGGGGGAGCGCAGGGCGCGGGCGTCGCCGTCCCACCGTTCGCGGCGGCGAGCTTCGAGCGGCCGTTCTACTACGCCATGGCGGTGTTGCTGCTCGTGGCGATGGGGGCCAGCTGGTATTCGTTGAAGTCGAAGCTCGGGCTTTCGCTGGCGGCGATCCGGGCCGACGAGGACAAGGCGCGCGGCATCGGTGTGCGCGTGACCGGCGTCAAGCTCCTTGCCTTCAGCGTGAGCGTCGCCATCGCGGCGATGGTCGGCGGCGTGTGGGCCTACTACATCGGGTTCGTCTACCCGCAGTTCGCAGTCGACCCGCTGGTCACGATCGGCATGGTGCTCATGACGTTTCTCGGCGGGCGCGGCACCCTGTGGGGGCCGGTGTTGGGCGCACTGATCCTCGTTCCCGCCCAGCAGCGTCTCGCCTACCAGTTGGGGGCGAGCCAGTTCTACCTGATCGCGTACGCCGCGGTCTTCCTGGTCATCATGCTCGTGCTGCCTCGCGGCATCCTCCCGACGCTGGCCGACGTGCGGCGCCGCCGAATGCTGGCGTCGAATCGCGCGGGTGGTCAGAACGCGTCGGGCTCGACCGGTCACGACGCGTTCGCCCGAGTGGTGGCCCGGTGATGGGCGCGCTGCTCGAGGTCGCCGGGTTGTGCAAGCGGTTCGGTGGAGTGACGGCCGTGGACGACTGCTCGTTCGCCGTCGAAGAGGGGAGCGTCACCGCGCTCATCGGACCGAACGGTTCCGGGAAGACGACCGTGTTCAATCTCGTCACCGGTTACCTGCCGGCCGACGGCGGCACCGTCACGTTCGCCGGGCGGCCCGTGACGGGGATGGATGCGGGCCGGCTCTACCGTCGCGGCCTGTCGCGCACCTTCCAGCAGGCGCGGGTCTTCCTCGATCTGACCGTGCTGGAGAACCTCGTGGTCGCCGGCGGCGCGAGTTGGCCGGCATTGTTCGGTGGGCGGCTCTCGGATGCCGACCGTAGGCGGGCCGCCGATCTGCTCGAAGAGTTCCGGCTCTCGGCCGTAGCCGACCTGCTCGCCGCGGAGCTGTCGTGGGGCCAGCGGAAGCTGCTCGAGTTCGCCGCGGTGTTGATGAGCGAGCCCCGGTTGGTGTTGCTCGACGAACCGACCGCCGGCGTCAACCCGGTGCTCACCGAGACGATGGAAACGCACATCCGGTCCCGGCACGCGGCCGGCGTCACCTTCTTGATCGTCGAGCACGACATGCGCTTCGTCATGCAGGTCTGCGACCCGGTCATCGTGCTCGACGCAGGCCGGATGATCGCCGCCGGTTCTCCGGAGAACGTGCAGGCAGACCCGCGGGTCCTCGACGCCTACCTCGGGGCGTGACCATGACCTCGGTCCCGCTGCTCAGCCTGCACGACATCGTCGCCGGCTACGGCGCGGGCGACATCCTCAAGGGCGTCAGCCTCGACGTCGACCGCGGCGAGGTCACGTGCCTCATCGGGCCGAACGGCGCGGGCAAGTCGACGGTGCTCAAGGCGATCAGCGGCCTGCTCCGCCCCACTTCGGGTCGGGTGATGATCGAGGGCGCCGACGTGACCCGGCTGTCCCCGAAGGCGAAGCTGCTCCGAGGCGTCGTGCACGTCCCCCAGGAACGCAGTCTGTTCCCTGCGATGACCGTCTGGGACAACCTGCTCATGGGCGGCTACCTCCTGCGCGACGACAAAGAGCTCCGGCGGCGCATCGACGCGGCCGCCGCCGTGTTTCCCATCGTCAACGAGCGTCGCAGCAGCCATGCCGGGTCGCTGTCGGGCGGGGAGCAGAAGCAGGTCGAGCTGGCGCGCACCCTGCTCTTCGACCCGACGCTGATCCTGCTCGACGAGCCGTCGATCGGGCTCGACCCGAGATCCCGTCGTACGGTGTTCGAAGCGATCGGGTCGCTCGCGGCCGCGGGCCGCACGATCTTGCTCGTCGAGCAGAACGCTCGCTCGGGTCTCGCCGCCGCCCGGCGTGGCGCGGTCCTCGAAGCGGGAGTCGTGCGTCTCGTCGGCGAGGCGTCCCACCTTCTCGAAGACCCGGAGGTTGCTCGGCTCTACCTTGGGGCCAGCAGAGCGCCGGCAGACAGGACACGCTCATGATCGACCCCCGCCGCGAGCGCTCCATCGGCTGGATCGGTGCCGGCCGCATGGGATCTGCGATGGTCACCCGACTCCTCGAGGCCGGGCACGCAGTTGCCGTGTACAACCGCACCCGCTCCAAGGCCGAGCCGCTGGCCGCCATTGGCGCCACGATCGTCGACACCGTCGCCGAGCTTGCGGAGCGCGACGTGGTCTTCACGATGGTGTCGGCGTCGGCAGACTTCGCCGAGGTCACGATCGGCGAGGGCGGCCTGCTCCGTCAGCGCGGGGCTCCCGCGATCCTCGTCGACTGCTCGACAGTCTCCGCCGACGTGTCGGTCGAAGTCCGCGCCGAGGCGGACAAGATCGGGACCAGCCTGCTCGTCGCACCGGTCTCCGGGAACGCCAAGGTCGTGAGAGCCGGGAAGTTGTCGGTGGTCGTGTCCGGGCCGCGCGACAAGTTCGCCGCGGTCGAGGATCTGCTGCACACGTTCGGGCGCGCCGTCACCTACGCGGGGGAAGGAGACGTCGCGCGTGTGGTCAAGCTCGCGCACAACATCTTCCTCGGGGTGATCTCGCAATCCCTCGCCGAGGTGACGGTCCTCGCGGAGGCGAGCGGCGTCTCGCGCGCGGCGTTCCTCGAGTTCCTCAACGACTCGGTGTTGGGATCGACCTTCACTCGTTACAAGACACCTGCATTCGTCAACCTCGACTTCACCCCGACCTTCACCTCGGAGCTGTTGCGCAAGGACTTCGACCTCGGCCTCGCCGCCGCCCGTCAGCTCGAGGTTCCCATGCCGGTCGCGGCGCTGGCGCACCAGATCGTGCAAGAGGCGATCGGGCGTGGCTACCGCGACACCGACTTCGCCGCGCTGCTCGTCTGCACCGCAGCCGCGGCGGGGATGACGCTCGAGCCGGAAAACCGAGAAGTGTCCGACGGACTGGAGCCGTCATCGTGATGAACTCACCGCTCGTCCCTGCACCGGGCCACTCGGGAGTCGATTTCGAATCTCGCGTCGACTTCCAACGGCTGCGTGCCTATCGACTCGCCCGCGCGCGCGAAGCCCTGGAAGCATCCGATCTCGGGGCGTTGCTCGTGTTCGACGTCAACAACATCCGGTACCTCACGAGCACGATGATCGGCGAGTGGTCGCGCGACAAGATGACTCGCTACGCCTTGCTGACACGAGGCGGTGAGCCAATGGTCTGGGACTTCGGCTCTGCTGCGCGTCACCACCAGCTGTACGCGCCGTGGCTCGACCCCGACAACTGCCGGGCCGGGATGCTCGGCCTGCGGGGCGCAATCGCGCCCGAGGTCGGTCTGTTCGAGCGCGCCGTCGCGGAGATCAAGAGCATCCTGACCGAAGCCGGTGTTGTCGATGCCGTGATCGGCCTCGACATCGTCGAGCCGCCGTTCCTGTTCGAGCTCCAACGCGCGGGTCTGCGGGTCGCCGACGGTCAACAGGTCATGCTCGACGCCCGCCAGATGAAGAACGTCGACGAGATCCTCCTGCTGTCCCAGGCCGCGGCGATGGTCGACGGGTGCTATCAGCAGATCGCGGAAGCATTGAAACCCGGTGTACGGGAGAACGACATCGTCGCGCTGGCCAACAAGTACTTGTACGAACAAGGTTCCGACGACGTCGAGGCCATCAACGCGGTGTCGGGGGAGCGATGCAATCCTCATCCCCACAACTTCACCGATCGTCTCATCCGGCCCGGCGACACCTGCTTCTTCGACATCATCCAGTCGTACAACGGCTACCGGACGTGTTACTACCGGACACTCAACGTCGGCTCGGCCACCCCATCACAGCGCGACGCCTACACGAAGGCGCGGGAGTGGATCGACGCCGCGATCGAGCTGGTGCGCCCCGGTCAGACCACCGACGTGATCGCAAAGGCATGGCCGAAGGCGACGGAGTTCGGTTTCGCGACCGAGATGGACTGCTTCGGCCTGCAGTTCGGTCACGGCCTCGGGCTCGGCCTGCACGAGCGGCCCATCATCAGTCGGCTCAACTCGATCGAGCACCCGTGCGAGATCGTCGAGGGCATGGTGTTCGCGCTCGAGACCTACTGCCCGGCGACCGACGGGTTCTCCGCGGCCCGAATAGAGGAAGAGGTCCTGGTCACCAAGGGTGGTGCCAAGGTCCTCACCCTCTTCCCCGCGCAGGAGCTCTTCGTCGCCAACGAGTACTGAACGAGTCGCGTGGATCCCAAGGAGAACACCATGACCCTAGACACGCCGACCGCCGTCCTCATCGACGAGCCGACCCGGCTGGCGCTGTTTCGCAGCATGCTCGAGATGCGTCACCTGGAGAAGCGCGCGTACGACTTGTTCCTCCAGAACCTCGTCAAAGGCACGAGCCACCTCTCGCTCGGCCAAGAGGCGATCGCAGCGGGGTTCGGCGTAGCGATGCGTCGCGACGACTACACGTTCGCGACCTACCGCGGCCATGCGCACACCCTCGCCCGCGGCGTGCCCATGACCCCGATCCTCGCCGAGTTGATGGGTCGGGCGAACGGGCTCATGGCCGGTAAGGGCGGATCGATGCACCTGACCAGCGTCGAGCACGGGATGATGGGCTCGTACGCGATCGTCGGCGCGCATCTTCCGATCGCCAACGGCGCCGCCTGGTCGGCGAAGTACCGCGGCACCGGCCAGGTGGCGGTGTGCTTCTTCGGCGATGGCACCACGAACATCGGCGCATTCCACGAAGCGCTCAACCTCGCCGCGATCTGGAAGCTCCCCGTGGTGTTCGTCTGCGAGAACAACATGTACATGGAGTACACGCCGATCGCAGACGTGACGGCAGCCGTGCATCCGGCCGCGGACCGGGCCGCGTCCTACGGGCTGGAGTCGATCGTCGTGGACGGCAACGATGCCGACGCCGTGTATCAGGTCGCGCGCAGCGCGCTGGCCCGAGCGCGCGCCGGCGACGGGCCGAGCCTCATCGAGGCCGAGACGTACCGCCACGGCGGGCATTCGCGAGCCGATCCGGGCAAGTACCGACCGCAGGCCGAGGTCGACGAATGGATGGCACGCGACCCGGTCGCCACCTATCGACAGCGGCTGATCGACCTCGGCGTAGCCGCCGCCGTTCTCGACGACATCGACGCCCAGGTACGCGCGGCCGTCGAGCAGGCCACCGCGGAGGCGCTGGCGGGGCCGGCACCGAATCTCGACCTGGTCGAAAAGGACGTGTGGGCAAACGGGGGTGCGTCGTGGCGCAACTGACCTACCGGGACGCGGTGGCCCGCGGCATCGCGCAGGAGATGCGCCGCGACCCGAACGTCGTCTTCCTCGGTGAGGACGTCGGCGCGGCCGGCGGCGTGTTCAAGACCACCGTCGGCCTGCTGGAGGAGTTCGGCCCCGAGCGGGTGCGCGACACGCCGATCTCGGAGCAGGCGATCCTGGGCGCGGCGATGGGCGCGGCGATGACCGGCCTGCGACCGATCGCGGAGATCATGTTCAGCGACTTCTTCGCGGTCTGTTGGGACATCGTCGCCAACGAGATCGCCAAGTCGCGGTACATGACGAACGGCCAGGTTTCCTTCCCGCTCGTCATCAAGTCGGGCAACGGCGGGGGGCTGCGCTTTGGTGCCCAGCACTCCCAGGCGGTCGAGAACTGGGCGATGGCCGTGCCGGGCTTGAAGGTCGTCGCGCCTTCGAACCCGGCCGACGTGGTCGGGCTCATGGCGGCTGCGGTGCGCGACCCCGACCCCGTGCTGTTCTTCGAGGCCAAGGGGATCTACGCCTCCAAAGCGGAGGTGCCCGACGGGGAGATCGTCGACGAGCTCGGTACCGCCAAGATTCTCCGCCGTGGCGAGCACGCGACGATCGTGGCGTTGGGCATGATGGTGCCGCGCGCGTTGGCCGCGGCCGAGGAGCTCTCGACGCTCGGCATCGAGACCACCGTCGTCGACGTGCGCAGCCTCGTCCCGCTCGATACCACCACCATCCTCGACGCGGTCTCCGCGACCTCGCGGCTGTTCACGGTGGAGGAGAATCCACGGCTGTGCGGGTGGGGCGCCGAGCTGGTCTCGATCGTCGCCGAAGAGCGCTTCTTCGACCTCGACGGGCCCCTCGTCCGGATCACGACCCCGCACATCCCACTGCCCGCGGCCGACGAGCTCGAGGACGCGGCGCTCCCGAGCGTCGCGCGTATCGTCGAGACCGTCCGAAAGAGCATGGGCTGATGCGTCGCGGCCCGTCGAGGCGCGCGAGATCGGCCGTGAGGTAGCGTCGGGATTCGGGATCGCGATGGGGACTGCGATGAAGCGTTCGTGTGCGCACTGCGGCGCGCTCGTGTCGTCGGCCACGGCCAAGTTCTGTGGTGAATGCGGTTCACCGATGCTCGCGGGTCGACGAGCACCGCACCAGGTCGTCGACGAGATCATCGCCAACCGCGACCTCGCCGGGGAGCGGAAGTTCGTCACCGTGCTCTTCGCCGACATCAAGGGCTCCACCGAGGTTGCGTCGGGACTCGATCCCGAGGACTGGTTCCTGGTGCTCGAGCGCTTCCACTCGGCGGTCACCGGCGCGATCCATGAGTTCGACGGCGTCGTCACCCTCTACGCCGGTGACGGTGTGATGGCGCTCTTCGGTGCGCCGATCGCCCACGAGAGCCACGCGGCCCAGGCCTGTTGGGCCGCGCTCCTGCTCACCGAGCAGATGCAGGCGATCGCCGCCGAGGTCGCGCCCACGATCGGCGCGAATCTCGGGGTGCGAGTGGGGCTCAGTTCGGGCGAGGTCGTCGTCGGCCGCATCGGGGACAAGAGTCGCATCGACTACACGGCGCAGGGGCTGGTGGTGCACATCGCGGCTCGGATGGAGCAGATCGCCGAAGTCGGTGAGATCTTCCTCGCGCCGAGCACCGCGGCGCTGGTTGCCGACCGCTTCGAGCTCGCCGTCGTCGGCGAGCGGGAGGTGAAGGGGATCGCCGAGCCGATTCTGGTGCACCGGCTCCTGGGAACGACCCGTTCGTCGCTCGCCGGCAGCGTGCTGCCGACTGCGGGCTCCGCGGCGTTCGTCGGCCGCGACGCCGAGCTCGGCATCTTCCGGGCCGCGCTGGCCGACGCCCGTGCGGGTCGGCCCCGCGTGGTCGGTATCACCGCGCCGGCGGGGCACGGCAAGAGCCGTCTCGTGAGCGAATGCCTCGAGGAAGCGCGCGCGCAGGGGAGCGACGTGGTCACGGTGGTCGGCGACGTGATCACGGTGCCGGGCCCGATGTGGACCGCGGCGGAGCTCATACGCGCTCTCCTCGAGGTCGGGCCCGATGCCGACGCGCAGACGGTCGACACCGCGCTCGCCGACCTCGATCCCGCGCACGGCGTGTGGTCGGCGCCGTTGCTCAGTCTCCTGACCGCAGACGTGGATGTCACACCGGTCGACCCCGACGTGGCGCGGCGCCAGATCGACGCGGCGCTGCTGGCACTCGTGGAAACGCGCGCGAACGCCGCCGAGGACGCGCTCGTGATCGCGATCGATGACGTCCACGCGATCGACCGCGCGTCGCAGGTCACGGTCGCGACGCTGCTCGCCGCGCCACCCGACGCGCGGGTGCTCATC
>CAAGKR010374857.1_pt1 | contig 11231 bp, 8 predicted proteins | sample 2556971 | NCBI WGS metagenome assembly CAAGKR01 (sample SAMEA5207829, study PRJEB30636) | soil metagenome | biome: forest; feature: boreal; material: soil | place: USA | collected 2011-09 | depth 1 m
ATGCGGGCGCGGCGGTACTGACGATTCTGTTTATAGCTGTCTTGAGCGCGAAGGCGGGTCCACCGTTTCAGACGGACGACCCGGAACCGGTAGACTTCAGGCACTACGAGTTTTACGCATTTGGAAACGCCAGCGGCACCGGCGTTGAGGCGGACACCGCGGGACCGGCGATCGAGTTCAATTGGGGAATTCTGCCGAACACGCAATTCCATATCGTCATCCCCGAAGTATCCATCATGCCCTCCAACAACCTGAAATATCTTCCGGCTGGCGCGGGGCCGCGGGCGTTTGGCATTGGCGATATTGAAATTGGCGTGAAATACCGATTCGTCAAGGAAACGAAACATCGGCCAATGATCGGCATCTTTCCGATCATCGAAGCGCCGAGCGGAAACTACACTAAAGGATTGGGCGTGGGAAAAACTTGGGCGAAGCTGCCAGTCTGGGCGCAGAAAAGCTACGGGGCGTGGACGACGTATGGGGGCGTAGGGGAAGAAATTGTTCCGCAGACGGGCTACAAGAATTTTACGTATGGTGGTTGGCTCGTGCAGCGGGATATCGGGAAAAAGTGGACCTTGGGCACCGAGATTTTCTCCCATGGCGCGGAAGGGCTTGCCACACCGCAAATCAAAGGAGCAACCCTCGTGGATTTAGGAGGGTATTACTACATCCGGAATCCTGGCTCCCAGATCCTTTTTTGCTACGGACATTCGGTCGCAGGTCTACCAGAGACATACGCGTATGCCGGACTCTATTGGACATGGGGAAATTCGAAAGCCGGGGCGAAGCCGGACAAAAGTCTCAACGGCAAGATGCATCCTCCGGAAACTCCGGCGGTGCGGTAGACAGACTACTTGCCGCCCAGAGAAGGACTGAGCGGGATGGTGTTCGAAATGACCGCTCAGACACTCTATAATCTCCAGAGCTTATAATTGAGTTAATCGATGTATTCTCGCGTCCTAATTTCCTTCGCTGCAAGTTTCGCATTGACGCTGCCGGTAAGGGCAGCCCAGAATTCAACTCCGGAAGAATTGCCTTCCGCTCCGTCGGCGACATCCAGGCAAGAAAAGCGTGTGTCGGAACCGGCTGCTTCGGCGGTTCAGGACCCCGCGAAAACGGCGCCGCCATCGGGCACTCAACCAGAAGCCCCCGCAACTGAACCGCAACCTTCCCCCGCAAAATCGTCCCAGACCGCTCCGCCACCGGACGAGCCTTCCACGACCTTTCGCAAGACGGTTAACGAAGTGAATGTTGTGTTTACGGTGACCGACAAGCACGGCCGTTACGTGAATGACCTCACGAAAAACGACGTCAGCGTATTGGACGATCAGAGGCCGGCACTTGATATCCGGAGCTTTCACCGCGAAACCGATTTGCCCTTGCAGGTCGGACTATTGGTCGATGCGAGTAATTCGATCAGGGATCGCTTCAAGTTTGAGCAGGAAGCGGCAATTGAGTTTCTCAATGACACCATTCGCCCGCGATATGATCAGGCTTTCGTTGTCGGCTTTGATGTCACTCCCGAAGTGACTCAGGACTTTACGGACAATGCGGATTTACTCTCCGTCGGCGTGCGGAGTCTGCGGCCGGGCGGCGGCACGGCTTTGTACGATGCGCTCTATTTTGCGTGCCGGGACAAATTGATGAAGGCGCCGCAGACAGGCCCGGTGCGCCGCGCAATCATCCTCTTAAGCGACGGGGATGACAATCAGAGCCACGTCACTCGCGAAGAAGCGGTGGAGATGGCCCAGCGCGCTGAAGTGATCGTTTACGCCATCAGCACCAACACAAACGGAAGCGGCGGTCATGGCGACAAGATCCTCGAGCGAATCGCCGACGCCACCGGGGGACGCGCCTTTTTCCCTTTCCAGATCAGGGAAGTAAGCAACGCTTTTGCCGAAATTCAGAACGAACTCCGCAGCCAGTATGCACTCGCCTATACGCCGGCAAATTTGGCGCCCAATGGCCAGTATCACTCCATAGAAATTCTGGCTCAAAATCGAAAGGGATTGCGCGTGCGCAGCCGCCACGGCTATTACGCTCCTACCAACTAGGGATCTCATGCCTGGATATTCCGGAACTCCTCTGCCCAGGAAACTCGGAATCAAAGAGCAATTCCGAGTCTCGCTTTTCGATCTGCCGGCCGATGTTAGGGCGGAGTTGGAGGAAGCTTTTGCGAGGTGCCAAATATCGAGGGACCGCCTCGATTTTGCGATGATCTTTGTGAAAAGCCGGGCTGCTCTGGAGAAGCAATTCTCACGATTGGCCAAAAGGCTTGCACCCACAGGAATGTTGTGGGTGAGTTGGCCGAAAAAAAGCTCCGGAGTGGCTACGGATTTGGATGAAAATCTGGTGAGAGAAATTGGTCTGAACGCCGGCCTTGTTGACGTCAAAGTCTGCGCCGTGACTGATGTCTGGTCAGGACTGAAATTTGTAATTAGGGTAAAAGATCGAAGACCATCCAACAAATCTCAATGAGGATGACTCGACAAAATCACAGGAGGAGTTAAATCATCGCTTGCGAGCGCTGGCAACACGTCGCCTCGCATATATTTCCCCTTCACTGCCCTCATGTCGGGCATCGCGGCATAGGGCTTGCTGTAATCGTTATTGGCGTTCCAGAACAAAAACCCAACCCCCCCTTCATTCTTGGCCGTCAACACCTGAGTCTCGATGTATTTTGGAGAGTAGGTCTTGGTCCGCCATGCGAAAGCTTGCAGCCAGGGACGAATGACCACTCCGCTTCCCTGAGTAATCTTTTCGAAGCGGTCCATGGACTCTCCGATGAAATGCTCGGGAGCGTCTCCCGGATGCTCGATCCCGTCCATGCCAAAGAAGTGTGACGGATAGATCATGGGCGAAAGCACATCGCAATACTTTGCCATGCGAACAATGTCCTGGCCGGTGTGGGCTAAATCCACTGGGCGCTGCCATGCCATGATTCCGAAAACGTCCAGCGAAAGCAGCACGCCGGTGGGATGAAGTTCTCCGTAAGCCTGTTTCAAAAAGTCCACAACAACGTCTGAACGCTGCCATTCAGGATGCTTGGTTTGATAGTAAAAGCTGGCGTCTTTCTGATCGCCCTCGGCAGGAAACCGCACATAATCGAACTGGATTTCGTCCGCGCCAGCTTCCGCAGCCTTCAAAGCCAGGGCTATGTCGTATTCCTGAACTTTCGGTTGGGATGGATCAGTCCACACCAGCTTGCCATTCTCGCGCCACGGTTGCCCCGTGCGTTTCGATTTCACCGCGAGTTCCGGATGCGCCACCACCAGACGTTCATCGCGAAAGATGGCGACTCTGGCAATCGCATGCATCCCTTGCGAATGCAGAAATTGGGTAAACTTTGGGAGGTCCCGGATCGTGATATGGTGTGCGCCAGCAAGAGGATTGTCGAAGGGAATATTGATGGAGCCGTCGCTATCCTTCACGTCAAAAACCACCGCGTTTCCGCCGAGTTCCCGCCACCGCCGGATGATGCGCAACCCGTGATCGCTGCCAGCCATCAGTCCGGTTAAATACACTGCGCGAGTTTCAAAATCCCGCGACACGGGAATCGATTTTTCGACGATCGGTCCGTCGAGCATTCCTGGAACAATCACGGACTGTCCCACTTTCAACGAGTTTCCCCGGAGATCGCCATTTGTTTTTCGAAGGGCTTCACTCAACTCCGTGGAGGTGAGGTAAGAAGTTTGTGAGATGAAATGATGTGCGACAGTGGAAACAGTATCCCCGCGGCGCGCGACATACAGTGTAGTACCGGAAGGATGGGTAGCCGGAGCCGGAATCTCAGTCGGCTTGGAAATGGCGGGAATTGCCGGATTCGCCACCAGCATCGGCGCAGGCACAACCTGAGCCGCCGCAGCCGGGATGCGTACCCCGGGAAACCGCAGAATACTGAGGCTTAGAAAGATAGCAACTACTGCTGAAAGTAGGGCAAATCGGCGCAAAGTTTTCTCCGTAAGGAACTTGTTTTTCCCTCGAATCCTATCCGGGAGGGCAAATTACCGCCAGTTACGTCAGACCACGGTCAGTCGTTGAATTGAAAGCCACCGGGGCCGGAAGGCTCCAGCATGCGCAAACTCTTTCTCTTTAACACGATCTTCCCTGCGGACGTAAGTGTCTCGATTGAGCCGCCGCCCGCATCTAACTGCTGAAGGGAATGGTTATGAGCATGGTATACGAGGATGGCGACGGATTTGCAGTAGGTCATAGCGAACAGCAGACTCAGAGGCGACAAATTTTGTCACCCCTGGCTGAGAAGCCGACAGGACACTTTTCCCGGCACTACGGCAAAAGCCAGGAAAAGAGCTATGAGGGCCCAATTCTTATGAAATCCGCTGCTTGCACCACTCTCGACCCGACCCGACGCAGCACCGACGCCAGGGAATTTGAAAACGCCCTGCGGCGAAAGATTGTCGGGCAGGACGCGGCGGTCGAGAACGTCGCCGAAATTTATCAGATGTTTCTGGCCGGCCTGAACCCTCCCGGACGTCCCGTCGGCAACCTGTTGTTTCTTGGACCCACCGGCTCGGGCAAAACCCGCGTCGTGGAAGCCCTCGCGGAGGCTCTATTCAGCGATTCTCACGCCTGCATCAAAATTGATTGCGCCGAGTTTCAGCACTCTCACGAAATTGCCAAGCTCATTGGATCGCCTCCCGGGTACCTTGGTCATCGGGAGACACACCCATTGCTCACTCAGGAAGCGCTGAACCAGTGGCACACTGAAAAATTAAAGCTCTCAATATTACTTTTCGACGAAATCGAAAAGGCGTCTGACTCGCTATGGCAATTGCTACTCGGCATCCTGGACAAGGCGACTTTAACCTTGGGGGACAATCGCAGGGTTGATTTGTCACAGTGCATCATCATCATGACCTCGAACCTCGGGGCGTGCGAAATGAGCAATCTGGTGGATGGTGGATTGGGTTTCGCGCCCAAACCCATGCTGGTCGATTCGAGCTTTGACGAGAAGATCGATCGCACAGCGGTGGAAGCGGCGCGGCGCAAGTTCACACCGGAATTCATGAACCGCATCGATAAATCCGTGGTTTTCAAGACGCTCCGTCCGGAACACCTTGAGGAGATTCTGGACATCGAACTGGGAATGGTTCAGCAACGCATCCTTACTTCGTCGTCGGCCAACCAGTTCGTGTTTTCCTGCACTCCTCAGGTAAAGAGCTTTTTGCTTAACGAAGGAACCGATCCCAAGTACGGCGCTCGCCATTTGAAACGTGCGATCGAACGGAATCTGGTGTTTCCTCTGGCCAACCTTGTTGCCACAGGGCAGGTTCGTTTGGGTGATTTCATTCGAGTGGAAATGAATGCGGAAGGCACCATCACATTCGTCAAAGAAGCCGAAGGCACCATGCTCCCAATGATGGCAGAGCGCTTCGGAGCCGCTGCCGGTGGCCCAACGCTCGTGGCCCGAGCTACCAGAACCGTTGCGCGCCGGGAATTTGGAGCCACCCCGACGGCCGACACAAAATAAATTATGTAGTGGTTTTTATGTGGGGCGGACACTAGTGTCTGCCTTTTTGTTTTGTTTGGTATTGCGAATCAAAGGCGGCGGACAAGAGTGTCCGCCCCACACGAGCTTAGCCGCCGGCTTTCAATTCCGTCAGCACCTGTTTTGCAATCTCTTTTAGCGTTTCGAAGACGCCGATTCCCTGGAAGGCCACAGCTTCAATCACAGGCTCATTTTTCTTGCGAAGTTCTTTGGAGAGAGCTTCGACCGACAGGATATTTGGCAGATCTCGTTTATTCAGTTGGAGCACGTAGGGAAGTTTGTTGAAGTCGTAGCCATGTTGTTGAAGATTGGCATTCAGATTATCCAAAGCTTCGACATTGGCGTCCATGCGTTCCCGCTGCGAGTCGGCAACGAACACCAGGCCATCCACTCCCCGCAAAATTAACTTGCGGCTGGCGTCATAGAAGACCTGGCCGGGAACGGTGTAAAGATGAATGCGAGTCTTGAAACCGCGCACCGACCCCAGGTCCAGCGGAAGGAAGTCGAAGAACAGGGTTCGCTCTGTCTCCGTGGCCAGCGAAATCATTTTGCCTTTTTGCTGTTCTGAAGTCTTTTGATAGATGTGTTGCAGATTGGTGGTTTTGCCGCCCAGTCCGGCCCCGTAGTACACGATCTTGCAATTTATCTCGCGGGCTGCAAAGTTAATGAAACTCAAAGACTTTCCTCAAGACGTGCGGCGGACGTTCCAGTCCCGTCAGAGACTGGACCAACCGCAAAAATTGGCTTGGTGCTAACTGGTTTTATATCACAGAGCGAGGTGGTAACGGGGTTACTGTGGTGACTCTTCTGAATGACGGTTATTCGGCGCATGTTAGCGGGATGCAGGCGGTGCTGGATAATAACCGTCTCTTGCGTACACCTTCACATCCGTACGCGCCACTCGCACTTCCACCTGCCGGTACGAGGTGCTGGGAGTCGCGCGGGTCAGGTAACCAATCGTGTATTCATTTCGGGCTTCGCTCATAGCCCGCGCATAACTCGCCTCAATCGCCGTCCGGGAAAAATCCGTAAACATTTCGCCGGCGGTAGCGCTTGAATACTTGGGCAGAATGTCGCTATACCCAAAACGGGGCAGATGGATCCGCTCGAGCTTGTCGTATCCGGGAATCGCCGAACCTTCGACCGAGACGCCGTACACCGCGATTCCGTTCGACAGCAGGACTTTAAGCACGTCCCGGTAACTGGCTGTGCTGCGATATTCGCGGCCATCGCTGATGACAAAAATAATCTTTCGCCGGGTCTTGTCCCGCCGGCTCAGATCGAGCGCCGCCCGGAGAATGGCATCATTGAGTACGTGGGATTCTTTCGGCGGAGTCATCACTGCGGGAACGTTGGGGTCCATGGGCCTGCCATTGACCGTGGGCCCCTGGGGGCCCATGGGCCCGCTCATAACCGGAGGACCATTATTCCTGCCACGAACAGTCTTGAGGTCGTTTAGAGTGGCCGTCAATTGCCGGCCGGCGCTGCCAAAACCAGTTTGATGGGAAACCGCCGAGCTGTAGGTATAGAGAGAAACCTCATCGAATTGACTGAAGGCGCTTTCCAGCGCCGGGAATGTTTGGTTCACTCGCTGGACAGCCACGTCCGGCAATCCGAGGTCAATGATGACTGCGGCCGACAGCGCGACAGGATCGCTGGTAAAGAAGTTCATTGTCTGTTTCTTGCCATCTTCGTAAACCGTGAAATCTCTCGGCAAGAGTCCGTCCATTCTTGCGCCCGAGTTGTCCGCCACCCTTACCGGCACAATCACTTCATTGGTCGTGACCACGAATTTGTATAGCTCGTCTTGCGCGCCCGTCCGCTCTTGCGCCGCTCCGCTTTGTGGGGCAGTTTTAGCATCGGGCATTGGAGGGGGAGCTTCAGGGCTATTTTGATCCCCGCTTTGGCCGGGATTCTGATTGGGAGGGGGTTCGCTTTCGGGAGGATTATCCGTTCTTGGATGGTCGGGAGTCGCGGCGGGTATGGGCGCAGGCGGCTCTGGCTGAGGGGGCCTAACTGCCGAGGGCGCGTCCGGAATGCCTTGATTCTGAGCCGCCGAGGGCGTCTGCTGTGACGACGAACTGGCACCCGCAAATACGCAAAACGACAGGGCAAGCAACCTGGCCAGACCTCTCTGCCGGATATTTCTCTGACGCAAAAGGACACCTTTCTGGATTGAAAACACGCCTTGACCGAATCGGCTGCTGAATTCTCCCGTTTGATGCATCTAATGTCGTTAGAAGACTATCAAAAACAGCGAGAGAATACTTTCATGCCCAAATTGCGCTTCCCGGCAGCCCTATGTTCGCTTCTATGCTTGCTTACGTTACCTCTAACTTCTATCGCCTCCGCCCAGGCGGCTTCGCCGCCGCAATCCTCCGATACCCAAAATGCGGCCGATGACAGTGGGCCAACTGAAACCCTGAAAGTCAATGTCAACGTGGTGCAGCTCTTCTTCAATGTCAAAGATAAGCGAGGGGCGCTAATTCCTAATCTCGCCAAAGAAGACTTCCATGTCTTTGAGGACGGCAAGCCGGAGACGATCAAGTACTTTACTCCTGAGTCGAACCTGCCGCTTACCTTGGGGATATTAATCGACTCAAGTGGAAGTCAGACTAACGTTTTGGATATGGAGAAGCAGGTTGGAGGCGCTTTTCTATCGCAAATTTTAACCGACAAAGACCTCGCATTCGTCATCGATTTCAATGTCAATGCCGACTTGCTACAGGACTTTACCAGCTCCGTGCACCTGCTAAAGGCCGCATTGAATAGCGCCCGCATCAACACCGGGGGCGGGGGCGGAATCATTCCCGGAATGGGTGGTGGACCTGTCCCAACCGGTCCAACTGGCCCCAAGGGCACGGTGCTCTACGACGCGATTTACCTCGCTTCCCACGACGAACTGGCGCAACAGGTCGGACGGAAAGCCATGATCATCCTGACCGACGGCGAGGATCAGGGCAGCCAGTTGAGGATTCAAGATGCAATCGAGGCAGCGCAGAAATCCGACAGTATTGTCTATGTCCTTCTCTGCGCCGACCGCGGCTTTTACGGGTTTGGCGGTTATTCAGGAGAAGGCGAAATGAGAAGACTGAGCCTGGAAACAGGCGGACGGGTCATTGACGTTGGCAATAAGCAGGACAAGTTAAAAGCCGCCTTCGATCAGATCGCCAATGAACTGCGCAGCCAGTACAGCATTGGCTATACCCCGTCCAATACGGTAAGAGACGGGGGTTTCCGCAAAGTCGAAATCCGGCCAAAGACCAAAGACTACAAAATTCAGGCCCGCAGCGGATATTACGCAGTGGCTCCGAAGGATTAGTGCGATCATGGCGGCGAATGGCAATCCTCTCTTCATCTTGTCTTCCTAAGCGGCTGTTCTTCTTCGCTTGCGAAGAAGAACCGAGTCGAAGGATCCCTATCACACCGTGCACATTTGAGTGGGTTTATCCTCAAAATGAAAGATCGTACGGGGAATAGGGATGTTTCGACTCTCTGAGCTTCCGCAAGCGGACGTTCAACTTCGCTCAACCTGACGACGACATTCGCAATAATTTCGTTTCTTTTGCTCCTGCATTTATACTTTCATACAGGCAGCGTCGCCTTGCTGCTGGCTACCAGGGAGATCACTCATGGCTCTTCAAAAAACCGGCAAAATTTGGCATAACGGAAAGCTTATCCGTTGGGAAGACGCCAACATTCATGTAATGTCACACGTCGTGCACTACGGTTCATCGGTGTTTGAGGGCGTCCGTTGCTATGAGATCCCAAGCGGGCCGGCAATTTTCCGCGCTCAGGAGCATATGCAGCGCTTATTGGATTCGGCGAAAATTTACCGTATGGACCTGCCATTCTCCCGGCAGGAACTGGTTTCCGCCATGGCGGAAGTGGTAAATGCGAATGGCGTCTGGCCGTGCTACATACGACCCATCGCGTTGCGAGGCTACGGCGATGCAGGCGTGACCCCGACCGGCTGCCCGATTGAGGTTTACATCATCAATTATCCCTGGGGCAAGTATCTCAGCAAAGACGACCTCGGCGTGGATGTGTGCATTTCGTCATGGACAAGGCTCGCGCCGAACACGCTTCCCGCGATGGCGAAGGCGGGAGCCAACTACATGAATTCCCAACTGATCCGCATGGAAGCCACCGTGAACGGATATGCCGAGGGAATCGCATTGGACGTAAACGGCTACGTCAGCGAGGGCTCTGGAGAAAACGTATTTGTGGTTCGCGACGGCGTTTTGCAGACTGCACCGCTGGGCAATTCGGTGCTGCCGGGAATCACTCGCGATTCAGTCCTGAAAATCGCGCGCGATCTTGGAATTCCCGTGCTCGAGGCTGGCATCCCTCGCGAGATGTTGTATATCGCGGACGAAGTCTTCTTCACCGGCACAGCGGCTGAGGTGACGCCTATCCGCTCAGTGGATAAGATCACCGTAGGCAAGGGAGCGGTCGGGCCGGTTACGAAGGCCATCCACAAGGAATTCTTCGCTATCGTCCACGGCGAAAAAGCGGATCGCTTCAATTGGCTCACGCCGGTCGCCGTGGGCAGCAAGCAGCCTGTAGGTGTTTAGAGACACGGGTCGGACGATGGTACGACTATGTTCCGCACCAGAGCGTTTCAACGGGGTATCTTGCGAACGTTCTGTCCGCCGTAAGAATAATCATTTGTTCAATGATCCCCTGCGCTAGAATCAGGCGGTCAAACGGATCTCGGTGGTGTGTGGAAAGGTCGTATACCTTCACCGCATGGGCGTGAGTAACCGGAAGGGATCGCAGACTCTGCTTTGCCATAAACGACGGTATGCATTGAGCGGGAGGCGCGAGCAAGTGCAGCTTACCTAGTCCCGCCTTGATGCAATCTCCCACGAACTGGCGGCTGAAAGATATATTTCCTCTCGCCCATTGTTTAATATTTCCCGGCCCCTTCCGGTGATTCGCTCGACCTCACCAATACTCCATAGCCAGATACCGGTGTCGAGAAAGTACTTCACTTGAGCTTCCGAGTGCGAGTCTTGACGGGTTTCGGGGGTTCTCCCCCATAGAATTCGGCCAAAATATCATCCGGCAGAGGAGCATCAAAATCGTCAGCAACCCACACCTCGCCTCGCGCGAATCCTAGCGGACGAACCTTCTTTTGCGTTTCTACGGCAACCAGCTTTGCCACCGGGACACCCGCCCGCGCGATGATAACTTCTTCTCCTCCTGCAACTCGCTTCAGGAGGCGGGATAGATGAGTCTTCGCTTCGCGAATATTGACTTCCACAGAATTTCATTATGGACTAAGTCCGTAGACTAAAGTCAACCCAGTTTTTTCCGAAAACTTTGGAACGGCTCGAATTCCATTTCGGCAACGCAGAACGCAGGTCCCATTACTTAGGTCATCTTGGGACAAGTCGCTTTTCAGTCCATCATACGAAGATGGATTCGGGGGAACGTGTCGAATGAATATTGATGACCTGCTTCGAATTGCGATGGAGCGACGCGCCTCCGATTTGCACCTCAAGGTCGGCAACTACCCGCACCTTCGTATTGACGGCGATCTAACCCCGCTGACCGATCAGCCCCGGGTAAGCGCGGAGGACATGCTGACTATGGCCTTCAGCATGATGTCAGCGCGGCAAAAACAGAAATTCAAAGAGACAACAGAAATAGATATGGCATACGGCGTGGCCGGGTTGGGCCGCTTCCGTGTCAACGTCTTCCAGCAGCGCGGCAA
>CAAGKR010438913.1_pt1 | contig 11230 bp, 11 predicted proteins | sample 2556971 | NCBI WGS metagenome assembly CAAGKR01 (sample SAMEA5207829, study PRJEB30636) | soil metagenome | biome: forest; feature: boreal; material: soil | place: USA | collected 2011-09 | depth 1 m
AGGCGTCCGGCGCCGAAGCCGTGGAGCATGTTGTCGACGTTGACGGCGAAGAACCCGTAGTACTTGAAGTAGCCGAGCAGCCCGAGCAGCCCGGTGAGCGACAGCACGAGGGCCGCCTTGGCGTTCCGGGGGGACGAGCCCCGGCGGGAGGCTCCCAGTGCGCCGAAGTGCGCGATGACCGTCGACGCCACCAACAAGAAGACGAAGCGCCAGTCCCACCAGCTGTAGAAGAAGTAGCTGAGGGCAATGATCGCCAGCTTCCAGAACGTCGGGTAGGGATTGAAGAGCCAGCTCGCCACGAAGGCGACGGCGAAGAAGATGGCGAAGTCGATGGTCGGGAAGAGCATGGTCGAAGCCGACGGCGCTCAGCCGAGCGTACAGGGTCGAGGTGTCAGCGAGGCCATGTCCCGCCCGCGTCACCCGGCGACGGTGGTCTCCATCGTCCGCTCCACCGGCCAGGTGTCGGGGGCCGGGCGCTAGAGCTTCTTCAGCGCCTCGATCAGGGCCGGCAGCACCTTGTGCACGTCGCCCACGATGCCGAGGTCGGCGACCGAGAAAATCGGCGCGTCCTGGTCCTTGTTGATCGCGACGATGTGCTTGGACCCCTTCATCCCGACCAGGTGCTGGGTCGCCCCCGAGATGCCACAGGCGACATAGAGGTTGGGCTTCACCGTCTTGCCGGTCTGCCCCACCTGGCGGGCGTAGGGGACCCAGCCCGCGTCGACGATCGCACGGCTGGCCCCGGCCGCCCCGTGCAGCAACCCGGCCAGCTCGTCGATCATCTGGTAGCTCTCCGCGGACCCGAGACCCCGCCCGCCCGAGACGATCACGCTCGCCTCGTCGAGCTTGGGACCGCTGCGCTCCTCCACGTGGCGCGCGGTGACCTTCGCCGCGCCGGTCGCACCGGTGTCGGGAGCCGGGACCGAGACCACCTCGGCGGCCCCACCACCGCCGGGCTCGGCCGTGAACGACTTCGCCCTGACCACGAAGAGATGCGGTCCCTCGCCGGTGAAATGCGCGGTCGCGACGGCGGTGCCGCCGAACAGCGTGTGCTGGGTCGACAACCCGCCGTTCTCGATCAGCCCGACCACGTTGGTGAGAACTGGGCGGTCGAGCCTTACCGACAGGCGGCCGGCCACGTCTCGGCCGTCGTAGCTGGCCGGGATCAACAGGGCGTCGGGCCGGTCCCCGCCTTCGATCAACGCGGCGATCGCCGCGGCCACCGGGACACCCGGCAACGTCTCGCCGAGGTCGCCGACGTCGTAGACCTTGGTCGCGCCGTACTCACCGAGCGCGGCGGCATGAGAGGCCGTGTCGTGACCCCAGGCCACCGCCGAGACATTGGTGCCGATGGCGCGTGCCTCGGTGAGGAGCTCCAAGGTGAGCGAGGTGGGGCCCGACTCGGCGGCCTCGGCGATGACCCAGACGTGGTCGACGGCCATCAGACGACCTTCAGCTCTTGGAGGAAGGTGAGGATCCGCTCGGCGCCGTCCCCCTCGTCGACGACGATCTCGCCGCCGCCGCGGTCTTCGACCTTCGAGACGTCGGAGATCTCCTGGCCGGCCCCGGCCGCGCCCACCTGGTCCGCCGGCACGCCGATGTCGGCGACGCTCAGCACGTCGACCGGCTTGGACTTGGCCGCCATGATCCCCTTGAAGGAGGGGTAACGGGGCTCGACGACCCCGGCGGTCACGCTGACCACCGCCGGCAGCGGGCTCTCGACCTCGTCGTAGCCGGCCTCGGTCTGGCGCTCGATCCGCACCGTCGACCCGTCGACGGCGATCTTCTTGGCGAAGGTGATGGACGGGAAGCCCAAGAGCTCGGCGATCTGGGCCGGGATGGTGCCGGTGTAGCCGTCGGTCGACTCGGTGGCCGTGAGCACCAGGTCCGGCTCGGCCCGCTTGATGGCGGCGGCCAGCACCTTGGCCGTGCCCAGGGCGTCGGAGCCGACCAGGGAGTCATCGCTCACGAGAATGGCCCGAGCTGCGCCCATGGCCAGCGCCGTGCGCAGGCCGGACGTCTCACCGCCGGGGGCCATCGACACGAGGATCACCTCGTCGCCCTCGCCACTGGTCAGCTGGAGGCCCATCTCGACGCCGTAGGCGTCGGAGTCGTCCAGGATCAGCTTGCCCGTCCGGTCCAGGTTGTGGGTGTTGGGGTCGAGGGCGGGCGGAGCCGCCGGATCAGGGATCTGTTTTACGCATACGACGACGTTCATGATGAGTCATTGTTCATTACCCGGAGCGGGCGCCGCCATTCGCCCCTTTGGGATTTGTGCCCCACGACGTGCGACGAGGGCCAATGCGGCGCTCAGCCGGTCGGTGATGAGGATGTCCACGCCGAGGTCGAGCATCGCCTCGAGGTCGGCGTCGGCGTTGGGCGTCCAGACATTGAGGGCCAGTCCGCCCTGGTGGCAGCGGTCGACGAAATCGGCCTTCACGCCCGCGAAGAAGGGGTGAAGGGCCTGGTAGCGGCGATCGAGGGCCACCGTCATGGCGCCCTCGAGGTTCGTCGTCACCCCGAGCAGCCAGCCCACCGCCAGGGCCGGCTCGGCCCCCCGCACGACCTCGATCGTGGGGGCGTCGAACGAAGAGACGATCACCGCATCCAGCCGCCGGTGATCGCCCAGCTCGGCCGCCACCGCCCGGGCCAGCGATCCGCTCGGGTCGTACCCGGAGTCCCCCGGCTGGTTCTTCACCTCGACGTTCATCTGCATCCCGTCGCAGGCCTCGATCGCCGCGGCGAACAGGGGCACATGGGGCGCCAGGTCGGCCACCTTGGTCTCGGCGATCAGCCCGACCCCCTCCACCTCGGCGTCGTGGTGGATCACCAGGGCGCCGTCGGCGCTCCGGCGGACGTCGAACTCGACCCCGTCGGCGCCCCTCCGGTGGGCCTCGACGAAGGCCTCGATGGTGTTCTCGACGAACCCCTCGGTACAGCCGCGATGGCCGAAGATCGCGCTCACGCGGGCCAAGGGACGCGCATCGAGCACGGCCTAGCACACGGCGCACGCAGCCCGTTTCCGTGCCCGCAACCTTTTGAAAATCCTCTTGTCATCTTTCGTTCACACCGATAACCTTCGCCTGCTCCATTTCCCCTCCGGGGAGTTGTGGCCGCCGGACTTGTGAAAAAGATCACAAACGGGTGGAGGACCTGGTCATGGCGCTGATGTGGAACCGCACCGTTGAGTGGGACGCGGAAGACTGGCGACGCTTCGCGGCGTGCCGGGACACCGTGCCCGACCTCTTCTTCCCCATCGGGACGACCGGACCGGCGGTGGATCAGATCGACGCCGCCAAGCGGGTGTGCGACGCGTGCACGGTGCAAGAGCCGTGCCTCAGCTTCGCCCTCGCGACCAACCAGGAGTCGGGCGTGTGGGGCGGGACCTCCGAAGAGGAGCGCCGAAAGCTACGCAAGGCGTGGCTGGCCGCCCGCCGCCGGGCCGGCTGAACCTCCCCTGGCGCCCCGCTAGCGCCGGGGCTCCGTCGGCACCTCGATCCGCACCAGGGTGCCTCCCCGGTCGGACTTGGGCACCCGGCGCATTTCGATCGACCCGTCGAGCTGGCTGACCACCAGGTCGCGCACGATCGAGAGCCCGAGGCTGTTGGTCCTCTCGATGTCGAAGCCCTTGGGCAGGCCGATCCCGTCGTCTCGCACCTCGATGGCCAACCCGTGGGCGTCGTGGGCGAGCGCGACGGTCACCCGCCCGGCCCGGGCATCGACCCCGTCGGCCTTGCGCTTGGCCGGGCGCCCGGAGCGCAACGGCCGGCGTTCGGTCGCGAATGCGTGCTGGACGGCGTTCTGGAGCAGCTCGGCCAGGGTCACCGCGAGCGGAGTGGCCACGTCCGCCGGAAGGTCGCCCAGGTCCCCGTCCACGCTGATCTCGATCCTGGCCGGCCCCACCACCGAGTCGTTGGCCATCTGCACGAGCGACCCCACGATCTCGTCGAAGGAGACCTGGTCCCCCGGGTCGCGCGACAGGATCTCGTGGACGAGCGCGATCGAGCGCACCCGCCGCTCCGCCTCGTGCAGCGCCTCTCGCCCCGCCTTCGCAGGCACGCGCCGCGCCTGGAGGCGCAGCAGCGACGAGATGGTCTGCAGGTTGTTCTTGACGCGGTGGTGGACCTCGCGGATGGCGGCGTCCTTCGAGAGGAGCAGCCGGTCCAGGCGCCGCACGTCGGTGACGTCGCGCAACAAGATGACCGCCCCGGTGACCGATCCGTGGGTCACGAGCGGGATGCAGTGCACAAGCACGATGACGTCCGGTCGGCGCTCGACCTCTTCGACGACCGGCCTCGCGGTGGTGAGCGCCCACTCGACCGCCGACTCCTCCACGCCCAGGTCGCCGAAACGCCGCCCCTCGGGCAGCGAATACACGCCCATGCGGTGGAACGCGTTCATGGCGTTGGGGGAGGCGAACTCGACCCGACCCTCGGCGTCGACGACGACGACGCCGTCACCGACCCGCGGCGCCTCCTCGGTGCCAACGTCGGCTTCCGGGAACGGGAAGGCCGACTCGGCGACCATGGCGGCCAAGCGGTCGAAGGCATCGAGGTAGGTGCGCTCGTAGCCGCTGGTGTTCGGGCGGATCTCTTCCTGCCCGAGCCGGACGAGCACCGCGATCACCTGCTTGTCGAACCGCACCGGGATGGCCTCGGAGGCGATGGGGCCCGACGGCGAGATCTCGTCGATCTGGCCACGGACGATCTCGCCTTGGCGGATCGCCGCCGCGGCGATCGACCAGTCCGCCTGCGACACCGACTGTCCGACCAGGTCCTGGTAGAGCCGGGTGGGGCGGTTGTTGGGCCGGATCTGGCCGAGCACGATCATCTGGGGCCCCTCGGCGCCCTCCGCGAGGTCCGGCACCGGCACCAAGAGCACGAGGTCGGAGAAGGAGAGGTCGGACAGGAGCGCCCACGAGCCGAGGAGCCGCTGAAGGTGGGAGAGCTGGTCGGGCTCGAGCACGTGATGGAGCTTGGCCAGCTCGGCCGGGGGGGCCATCGCCTAGCGCCGTCCCTCCGCCACCGAGCCCGCCGGGGCCGCAGATACCGGCACCGAGCGGGGCTTGCGAGCGTCGAAGGCAACCAGCCGGTCGATGCCCGCCGATGCCAGCAGCCTGCGCAGATCGTCCGAGCGGTCGGCCACCCGGTCTTCATTGTGCGCGTCCGACGCGGTCGTGAACCCCACCCCCCGCTCGGCGAACCGGGCCAGCAAGCCCCGCGACGGGTACTGCTCGTTGCAGGTCTTCTTCCATCCCGCCGAGGAGACCTCGGCCGCCATACCGCTCGACGCGGCGGCCTCGGCCAGGCGGTCCCACCACTGCTCTGGGTGGCCGGGCACGTACCCGGCCACCTTCACCAGGTCGGGGTGTGCGAGGACGTCGCACGCGCCGCTCCCGGCCAGCTCCTCGACAGCCTCGGCATAGGCATCCCAGCACGCGTCGACGCGGCGGACCGGCCACTCGGCCATGTTCAGCGCGTCGCCGAGGTCATCGAACCGCCACGCTCCGATCCAGTGCACCGAGCCCAAGAGAACGTCGAAGGGGTACCCGTCCAACAGTTCGGCGACCGCGTCCATACGGCCGCGGTAGTAGTCGACCTCGAGTCCCACCACGACCGGCAGTCCCGATCGTTTCGCTGCGACAGCCGTCTCGACGTAGGCGTCGAGGTCGTTGCGCGCGTGGTGGTCCCAGTACTGGCGCATCGAGACCCGCAGCGCCGGTGCTTCCTCGTCGAACAGGCCGGCAACGATCGGCTCTGATTGCACGAAACGGAAGAGGTGCTCGGTGAGGGCGATCTCGACGACCCCGGCCGCACGGGCGGCCTCGCAGTAGTCGGCGATCTGCTCGAGCCGCAGCGACACGTCGGCCTGGTCGTGGGACCAGAGGTGGAGGTGGTAGTCGAGCACCGCGGTCCCGCTCGATCAGGCCGCTTCGACCAACGAGCTCACGGCTGCATCGTAGGACCGCTAGGGAGGAGGACCGGGGCGCTACCCCCAGATCGTCTCACCGAGCGCGAGCAGCCCGGCCAGGCTGGAGACGTCGTTCTCGAAGGCCGGCGCGCTGGTCACCACCTCGGACGATGGGGCCAACTCGTCACGTTGTTCGGCTTCCCGACGCGCCACGAGGCTGAAGTTGAGGAAGCTCTCGGCGACCTCGCGGAGCAGCGGCGCCGTGATCGCCGGGTCGGTCGGCAGCCGCTCGGCGATCTCCTCGGCCCGCTCCCCCAGCGCCCGGGCCACGGCACCCGCCCGGGGGTCGCGCAGGTAGTCCGGGAGGGTCCGGTTCAAGACGACCGCGCCGAGGTGCAGGTGCCGCCGGACCAGCTCGTCGGCGAAGAGCTCGGCCTCTTCGAGCGGCGAGCTCTCGAGGGTGCTCACGACGATGAACGTCGTCCGGCGGTCGGCCAGCAGCCGCACCACCGCGTCGGCCCGCTCGACGAAGCCGGCGTGCATTGACTGGAAGAGGATGAAGAATTCGGCGATGTCGGTGAGGAACTGGGTCCCGAGCACGCGATCGGCGACCTGGTAGAACGGGCGCGACGCAAGGTTCACCAAGCGGGACCGGTACGGGACGATCAGCCACCGAAGCAGACGGCTCGAGAAGAACTCTGCCATCCGCTTCGGCGCGTCGAGGAAGTCCAGTGCGTGTCGGCTCGGCGGCGTGTCCACCACGATGAGGTCGTAATCGCCGGTCGCGTGGATCTCGAAGAGCCGTTCCACCGCGATGTAGTCGTGGCTCTGGACGAACCGCCCGGCGATGTTGCGGTAGAGCGGATTGGCGAGGATCTGCTCCTTGGTGCGCCGATCGGGGGCGTGGCGTTCGATCAGGGCATCCCAACTGGCCTGGGTGTCGAGCATCGCAGCCCACAGCTCACCGCGCGGCGTGACCCCGGCCTCGCGGAACATCTCTTCGGGGATCCGGTGCTCGGCGTTGCCGATTCCCGAAACCCCCAGCGCGTCGGCCAACCGCCGAGCCGGGTCCACGGTGAGCACGAGAACCCGGCCACCGTGGTGACAGGCCGCCATTGCCGCCGCCGCCGCGGCGATGGTCGTCTTGCCGACACCGCCGGGCCCGCACGCAATCGCGATCTCCCGGGACGCGAGCAGGCGATCGAGCGATCCACGGTGGGCGTCGAACGGGCGGGTCGTCACAGGCCGAGTTCGTCGCCGAGGGACGACGCCACCTGTCGAGTGCTGCGCAGGCCTCCCACCCGCGTGAATATGTAGGGCACGAGAAGCACCGGGACGCGCGGGTCGAGGCGCTCCTGGAGGAATCGCAGGTGCACCGCTCTCGCGCGACGCATGGTGACGGCGAGGCGGGCCGCCTCGAGCACCGGGGCGACGTCGCCGCCGACGGCGTCGCTGATCAGTTCGGCGAGCTCGGGCTCGCGCAGCCGCTCGAAGACCTCCTCCTCCCGGGTGCTGAAGAGCTCCGGGAGCACTCGGTTGACCACCACCGCGACCAGGGCCGCCGCCGTCTCGTTGGCGATCCTCTCGGTGAGCTCGAGGGTCTCGGTGACCGGCATCTCCTCGGGTGTGGTCACTGCGATCACGCCGGTGCGTTCGGGGTCCGAGAGGATGTCGAGCATCCAGTCGGTCTGCGTCCGGATCTGACCCACCTTGACCAGGTCGTTGATCGCCTGGGGAGCACCGAGCTGGCTGACCACGTGCCCGGAGGCGGGCGCGTCGACGACGACCAGGTCGAAGTGGCCCTCCCGGACCTCCCAGCAGAGCTTCCCGACGGTCAGGATCTCCCGCACCCCCGGGGCCGCCGTGGCCACGAAGTCGAAGGCCTTGGCCAACTGTCCGATGCGCCCGGCGAGCGGGATCCGCAGGTGCAACTTGAGATACTCGCGAAGCGACGCCTCGGTGTCCATGGACATCACCCAGATCCCCGGCGCCACCGGGGTAGGCACGAAACCGGTCGGGCCGGCCTCGAACATCGATCCGAGTCCTCCGCTGGCGTCGATGTCACAGGCCAGCACCCGCTTGCCGCGCTGGGCGGCCAGCTGGGCCAGCGCCGCGGTCACCGTCGTCTTCCCGACCCCGCCCTTGCCGGTGACGAAGAGAAGTTCGCGCCCCAAGAGGCCGGGCAAGGGCGGATCGGCCACCTCGCCCGAGGTGGCCGTCACCGGCCTCCCGCCTCCGGCGTTCTCCCGAGGATCAGGGGGCGCCGAACCCCACCCTGCGCTCGTTGGACGGCGCGCCCACCTCGACATAGGCGACCTGCGCGGTCGGCACGGCGATCCGGCGGCCGCGGCGATCGGTCAGCCACAGCACGCCACCGCGCTCGAGCGACGCCTCGATGTCCTTCAAGACGGTGTCCCGGTCGGCCCCGTCCCCCAGGTCAACCTCGAGCTCTTTGGGGGTCTGGACAATCCCGATTCGCACTTCCACCTGCGAACTCCTCTCTCGGCTGGTCTCGCCGGTAGTCGTCCCGCCGTCGAGCCGGCCTTCGACCGTGCCGACGTCCGCCGCCGACGTTACCGCCCTCGGGCACACTGGTGACCATGGCCAGCGGTGCCCAGCCACGACCCGAGAACGAACGCTCGGCGCGTTGGGTGTCGACCATGTCGGGATTTGCCCCCGCCTCTGGCGGGATCGAGGTGAACGACGCGGGCGGGCACGACGCCGGGGGGCTGCGGGTGGCCCACGCAGATTCCCGAGCGCACATCGGCGTCGCCACCGATGCGCCCGCGCCGTCGAGCCGGGCCAGCGGGGCGAGCGCCACCGTGTTCGGGCGGAGGTGGCGAGAGCGCTCGGAGGACGGGACCCTCGCACCGGGAGCGGCCCGGGCGAGCGACGCCGGGGACCGTGCCCGGCCCGAGGAGCCCGACGACTGGCGGACCTGCTACGAGCGGGACCGCGACCGCATCTTGCACTCGGCCGCGTTCCGTCGGTTGGCCGGCAAGACGCAGGTCTTCATCTTCCCCGAGGACCACCTGCGCACCCGGCTCACCCACGCGCTCGAGGTGGCACAGGTGGCGACCAGCGTCGCCCGGGCGTGCGGGCTCAACGTGGCGCTCACCGAGGCCATCGCCCTCGGCCACGACTGCGGGCACGGACCCGGCGGCCACGCTAGCGAGGACGCCCTGGCCCCCTACCTCGACGAGGGCTTCGACCACGCGCGCTGGGGGGCCGAAGTCTCGCTGGCCTCGTTGAACCTCTGCGCGCCCACCCTCGACGGCATCGCCAACCACAGCTGGTCCCGACCCGCCCCGGGCTCCTGCGAGGGCGAGGTGGTCAGCTGGGCCGATCGGATCGCGTACGTCTGCCACGACTGGGAGGACGCGGTGCGAACCGGCATCGTGAGCTCCGAGCTCCTGTCCGAATCGGTCGCCGGCCGGTGCGGCACGAGACGCAGCGAACAGCTGAGCACGTTCATCGGCGCGCTGGTGCAGACCACCGTGTCCTCCGGCCGGGTCGCGATGGACGCGGAGACGGCGCAGACCCTGGCCCAGTTCCGGGCGCTCAACTACGAGCACATCTATCTACGGGACGCGTCGGTCGCGCAAGGCGAGGCGGTGGTCGCGGTCCTACGCGCGCTGGTGGAACACTTTGCCGACCGTCCGAACGCGATCCCATCGGTGCGGGATGCCGGTGGCCTCAACTCAAGCGAAACCGAGGCCGTGCGCGCGGCGGTCGGCTACGTCGCCGGGATGACCGACCGTTTCGCGTGCCGACAGGCCGTCGCCCTGCTGGGCTGGGACCCAGCGAAGCTCCCGAAGGCGATCGACGCTTGAGAGGGTGCGCGGATACCAGCCGTGCTCTTCCCGATCGGGCGGGGCGTCGTGGCCCTTTGATCGCGTGCCCTAAGTGGTGACCGTAGGAGCGCGAGAGCAGGCAATCACGAGCAGCACCGCCACGGGCGCGACGAATGGCCCGATCGTCAAGACCCCCACGACGCTGACAACACCCACCAGAGCGGCCACGATCCACGCCAACACTCCGGCCCCGGGGCGTTCATTCTTCCGCCGCCATCGCAGGGCCAGTGCGACTACCCCCACCGCCAGCAGCGGAAGAGCCAGCACGACGAGCAATCGCAGTCCGTTGACCTCAACCAGCGTGGCGGACGTGAACTGCGTCGTCGACGAAGAGGAGACTGAGTTGTAGGAGGGGGCAACTACTCCCACAATGAGGAGTCCGACCGCCCAAATCGACGCGATGACCATCAGCGTCGTGGTCACCGGGTCCGAATGTGAAGTCGAGGTTCTCACTCGAAGATCCTTCCCGAGTTCACCCGTAGATGCCCGCGGCTGTCGTGAACGGCTCATCTGGCCGCTGGTGAGGGCCGGCGACGGAAATGAAGGTCAAGTTCGTTCACGTAACGATTGCCCAGGGTGTTTCCGTGGTCGGCCAGCCATTCCGATACCCGGACGGTGCCGGTGGCCGGGGCATCGGAGTCGGCCAGACCCTCGGCCATCGAGCGGTACTCGTCGGCGGTGAGGAGGACGTCGTGCATCACTGCGCCAAGCACCTTGGACATGCCGAGCAGGATTGGTGCCGGCACCCGGACGATGCGGGCCCGACCACCCACGGCGGCTCGGATTTGTTCGACCAGTTCGACGAAGGTTGGTCGCTCGGGGCCTACCGCGTCGACGACCCGGTCGTCGGGCCAGGTGGCCGCCTCGAGCGCCAGACGGGCCAGGTCGTCAACGTGGGTGGGCCGAACCCGGTAGCCGCCGCCTCCTCCCACACCGAAGATCGGGAGCCGACGCAGGAGCCAGGCCATGTTGTTGAGCAGGACGCCGCGCTCGTCGAAGAGGACCGATGGCCGCAGGGACGCGTAGGCAAGGCCGGTCTCGGCCAGGGCCCGCTCGACGAGCGCCTTGCCCCGAAAATACGGATACGGGGAGGCGGCCGACGGGTGGAGGATCGAGACGTGAACGATCTTGCGGATCGCAGCTCGTTTGGCTGCCTGGAAGAGGGTCCGGGAGTTCTCCACCGCCAGGGCGTGGTCGACGCGGCCGTGCGCGAAGCGGACCCAATAGGTGTTGTAGAGCGTCGTCGCCCCGGAGAGCGATGCCGCAAGCCCCGCTGGGTCGTCGAAGTCGAGCGGTCGCACCTCGATACCGGACCGGTCAGAACCGCGTTCGGGATGCCCGGTGAGGGTGCGGACCTGGCGACCGGCCAGCTGCAGGTGACGAGCGATGGTCCCGCCCGAGTAGCTGAACGCCCCTGTGACGACATCGAGGCCCGTATCGCCGTTGCTGCCTGCCGCCATCGCTCC
>CAAGKR010226825.1_pt1 | contig 11228 bp, 9 predicted proteins | sample 2556971 | NCBI WGS metagenome assembly CAAGKR01 (sample SAMEA5207829, study PRJEB30636) | soil metagenome | biome: forest; feature: boreal; material: soil | place: USA | collected 2011-09 | depth 1 m
AGACGAGCTCGGGATGCTCGCGGCGTTCCTCTACGTCTCGCCGCTCGCCGACCTCCTCGACCAGGCACCGCCCTCGTTGATCGGGTTCGGCGTCGCACTGCTGGCCATCCCCGCGGTCCTCGTCGCCGACACGGTGCAGAAGGCGTTCGTCCGACGCGGTCGCGGCTGGAAGAGCACCCCGAGGACGTCGAACCCGTGAATTCGGGACCTCTGGTTCTGCTCAACGCCCCGGGAGAGGTCCCGATGGGACCTTGGCCCCTAGCTCGTGCGTACGACTCCTGACACAGTGCGGGTTACCAACGGCAGCGGCAGGGGGAAGGTCGCGATGCGGCTCGTCGTGCTCGGTCGTCAGGGCGCCGGGAAGGGCACCCAATGTGCGCGGCTCGCGCAGCGGCTCGGGGTGGCCCACGTATCTACGGGGGATCTCTTCCGCGCGGCGGTGGCCGCGCGCACCGAGCTCGGGCGGCAGGTGAAGGTGTTCGTCGACGCGGGCGAGCTCGTTCCCGACGGGCTCGCCGTGGCCGTCGTCGCCGAAGGGCTCAACCGCGAAGCCACCCGCGGCTTCGTCCTCGACGGCTTCCCTCGCACCGTCCGCCAGGCGCAGCAGCTCGACGCCCTCCTGGCCCCCGCGAAGATCGATGTGGCTCTCGATCTCTGGGTCGAACCGCAGGTGGTGCTCCGACGCCTGCTGCGCCGACGCGTGTGCGTCGAGTGCGGCAACATCGAGGCTGTCGCACCCGAGGCTGACGGGTCCGCACTGTGCCGGCGGTGCGGCGGGACCTTGGTGCGCCGCGACGACGACACCGAGCTCGTCATCCGCCGCCGCCTCGCCGTGTACGAGGAGCAGACACGACCGCTCCTCAGCGGGTTCGAGGCCCAAGGGATGCTGCGTTCGGTCGACGGTCACGGTTCTCCCGAGACGGTCGCGCGCCGCATCGACGCGGCGGTCTCCGCCGTCGGGTTCGTGGGCTCCGGGCTGCACGAAGCCTGATCGACCAGGGGGAGCCGGCCGCGATGCTCAACCGTGACGTTCGGCCCTACCCCCCGGTTCGTCCGAGCCGGAGACTCGAGGGAGATCCGTCATCCGAGGCGAGAGGAGCGGCTGATGCGTGCAGCGATCGGTGACCGGTTGGTCGTCAAGGGACACCACGTCGGCGAACACGGCCGGGACGCGGAGATCCTGGAGGTTCGCGGGGAGAACGGCGGCCCTCCGTACCTCGTGCGGTGGAGCGACGACGGCCACGAGGGTCTGGTGTTCCCCGGACCGGACGCCAGCGTCGAGCACTTCCGCCATCCCGCGCACCGCGCATGACCGACGGGGGAACCGCTTCGCGCGCTTCCTCGTTCTCGATCGGGCATGTCGCGGGGATCGACATCCGCGTGCATCTCACGTTCTTCCTGCTCGTCGCGCTCTTCGCCATGGGCTCGTCCCGCGCCGGAGGCCCCGGTGTGGTGGGCGACCTCCTCTGGCTCGCGATCATCTTCGCCTGCATCGTCGTCCACGAGCTGGCGCACAGTCTCGTAGCTCAGAGCCGTGGAGCACTGGTGCGCGAGATCGTGCTCTTGCCCATCGGAGGGGTGTCGAGGCTGGAGAACCTGCCCGAGTCGCCGCCCGACGAGCTCGCCATCGCGATCGTCGGCCCGGCCGCGAGCGTCGCGCTCGCCGGCGCCGCGGCACTCGTCGCAGTCGGGTTCCGGCAGCCGCTGTTGCCGATCGACCTGTACGGCGGACCGCTACTCGCGCGCCTGGTCTGGTTCAACCTGATCATCGCCGGGTTCAACCTGCTGCCGGCGTTTCCCCTCGACGGCGGTCGCGTCTTTCGCGCGCTGCTGGAACGCCGCTACGACCTCGAGCGCGCGACGCGTGTCGCGGCACGCGTCGGACGCGCGCTCGCGATGACGCTCGTCGCCGTTGGCCTGTGGGTGAACCTCTGGTTCGTCATCATCGGGGTGTTCGTGTACTTCGGTGCCTCGGCCGAAGAAGCTGCGACCATCGTGCACGTCCGACTCCGCGGCTCGCGCATCGCCGACGTCATGCTGCTCGACCCGGTCGTCGTCGATCCCGCGGCGAGCGCGGCCGATCTGCACACGCTCCTGCGCCGCAGCGCGCAGCGCGCGTTCCCGATCGTCGGATCACAGGGCTACGAGGGCATGATCGATGCGGCCGCGGTAGAACACAGCCCGCCCGGATGCGTCGCCGCCGACCTCGCCACTCGGGTGCCATCCGTCGCGCTCACGAGCAGTCTCGAAGATGCGCTTTCGCTGACCGCGAGATCACCCGTGCGGGCCCTCGCCGTCGCCGACACTGATCGCGCCGACCGCATCGTCGGGCTCCTTCGCGTCGAGGAGATCGAGCATCTCCTGACCGACCTCGGCCATCACCCGTCGCCACGCGCCGGTTGATCCGAGCTCCCTCGAATCACCAACCGACCGGCCTTGTCGTGGGGCTTCGCCTCCTCGGTGTCGAGCAAGGAGAAGTAGCCCTCGTTCTCCTGCGCGAAGTGAAGGCGCAAGACGGCGTAGAGACCGTAGAGGACGCTCTGCAGCTCTCGGACGTCTTCGCCGTGGAGGTCGTCGTTCGGGAGACCGTCCAGGAGGCGACCGAGCCGGCGGACGAGACGGCCGATCTCCGCGTGCGCGCGGCTCATCGTTCCCATCGAGTCATGTCCCCCGAGCACTCGCGCCAAGACCGGGTAGAGCTCGGAATCCTCCGCCTGCTCGTGCGGCAGCAACTCTTCGACGAGGAACCGGTTGACGGAGCGAACCTGCTCGAGCGCCGCCTGCGGCGGGTCGGAGCCGAGCGCGTCGGCCGCGCTGCGCAGCCGCTCGAGCTGGGCTTGGAGACGGGGATGCTCGTCGCTGAACCTGCGGCCGACGATCGCGTCTTCGTCTTCGAGCCGGAGCTGCTCGGAGGGTCCGGTGACCACCCGCAGGGCGTTGAGGATCACCGCGACGTCGATGCCTTCCTGGAGCAGCGCACCCCAAGCCGCGGGCAGCCAGCCGACCGCGGCGACTCCCATCGCGATGATCGAGAGCCCCATGCCGACGACGACGCTCTGCCGGGCGATGCGGATGGCGCGCCGGGCGATGCGGAGCGCGTCGCCCAAGCGGTCGAGCCGATCCACCGTGAGCACCACATCGGCGGCTTCCGACGACGCGGTGGCGCCCCGCGCGCCGATCGCGACGCCGACGCTCGCGGCGGCGAGAGCCGGCGCGTCGTTGATCCCATCGCCAACCATGATCGTCGCGCCGGAGCGAAGTTCGAGCCGCACGACCTCCACCTTGTCTGCGGGGCTGCACTCGGCGAACACTTCGTCGATGTCGGCTATCGCCGCGATGGCTTCGGCGACGTCGGCGCGGTCGCCCGTGACCATCACGACGCGCTCCACTCCCGATCGGCGCAGCGCGCGAATCGTGCGCGCCGCGTCGGCACGGATGGGGTCGTCGAGCAGGAATGCGCCCGCGAGCTCGTCGTCGATTCCGACGAAGACTGCGATCGACCCGTCGAGCTCGGCCCGCCGCTTCACCCACCGACGCCACTCCGACGTTCGTGCGTCGGCCACCATGCTCGACTTTCCGACGGAGACCCGGTGGCCATCGACCACCCCTCGAACTCCGGTTCCCGGGAGCTCCTCTACCGATTCGGGTTGAGCCAGCACCACCGCGCGGCGTTGCGATTCGCGCACGATCGCCGACGCGAGCACGTGCGCCGAGAGCTGGTCGAGCGAGGCGGCGAGCCGCAGCACCTGTCCGGCATCGGTTCGCTCATCCGCCACCAGCACCTCGGTGACCGTGGGCTGACCCCGGGTGATCGTGCCCGTCTTGTCGAGCAGGAGGATTCGAGCGCCCGCGAGTTGCTCCAGTGCTCCCCCACCCTTCACGATCACTCCCCGCCGAGCCGTTCGCGAAAGCCCGGACACGATCGCGACGGGTGCCGCGAGAATGAGCGGGCAGGGTGTGGCAACAACGAGGACCGCCACGGCGCGAGAGAGCTCTCCCGAGGCGAGCCACGCACCGCCGGCCGCAATGCACGCGAGGGGCAGGAACCACGCCGCGTACCGATCGGCAAGTCGAACCAACGGGGCTCGATCGGTACGCGCTGCCTCCACCATCGCAACGATGCCCGCGTACGTGCTCTCCGCAGCGGGCGTCGTCGCCCGCAGCTCGAAGGGCGCGCCCGCGTTCACGACACCACTCGAGATCGAGTCGCCGACCGACCGCTGCACCGGAAGCGCTTCGCCCGTCAGGGCAGATTCGTCGAGCACGGCGACGGCACTCGCCAGCCGACCGTCGACCGGGATCACTTCGCCGGCCCGCACGAGCAGCAGATCTCCGGGCACGACCGCCTCGAGGGGAGGGTCGGTGAGCGTGCCTTCCTCATAGCGGTGCACGATCCGCGGTGCGCGGTCGAGCAATCCCCGGAGCTCCTCCTCGGCGCGACGCGACGCTCGTGCTTCGAGCAACCGCCCGGTCGCCAACATCACGCTGATCACCGCACCGGCCAGGTACTCGCCAACCGCGAGCGCGCCTACGAGCGCCAAGACGGCGATCAGGTCGACGCCCGGTCGACGTTGAATCAGGCTGCTGACCACCCACGTGAGAGCAGGAACGACGGCGATCGCCGTCGTGATACCCCACGCGAGACGAGCCGACGCGTGCGCGCTCCCCAACCAGAGGGCGCACCCGGCACCGAGCCCGACGGACGCAACGATCGCGAACCAGACCGGTGACCGGAGAGCACGCTGCGTGCGCGCCCCGATCGCGCGGTCGCCTGGCATCGCATCATCCTCCATCGACCGTCGGTTCCTGATCGTCGAGCGCGTCTCCCAGCGTGACCGAGCGATGATCGGCGGGCAAGAGGAGAACGTCCCGGCCCCGTGAACGGCCGGCCCGCAGGCGACCGAGGACCTTTGGCCCTGCCCGGCACCGGCTCACCGTGGTTTGTTGATCGTATTCCCGCGCCCGCGGGAAGCAGCAGAACGGCAGGTGAGCCATGCACGACGCCCGGCTCGAAGAGTTCTCATACGACGAGTGCCTGCGGGCTCTGCGGGGGAACGTGGTGGGACGGATCGGGGTCGTCATGAACGAGTTCCCGGTCGTATTGCCGGTGAACTATCGCCTCGTCGAGACCACCGGCCTGACGTGGATCGCGGTGCGAACGCGCCCGGGCAACGTCATCGAAGGGGCATCAATGAACGTCGCGTTCGAGATCGACGGCATTGATGCCCTGCACCGACAAGGCTGGTCGGTTCTCGTGCGGGGCACGCTCCACCACGTCGATCCCGACGCCGCCGACTTCCGCGACCGCTTCGATTCCGAACCGTGGCTCACCGCCGAGCGAGACGCCTGGCTCATCATCCAGCCGATCGCCATCAGCGGTCGCCAACTGCGAGCCGCCGAGCCCGACTGGGTGCTCCACCTCTGCGGGTACCTCTGACCGCTGAGCGGTCAGGCCCCGCCGACCGCGCCACCGACGTAGCTCGCCTCGAGCAGGTGGCGGTTCTCGCGCAGGTGCGCAGCGTCGTGCGCGAGCACGAGATCGCCGTGCGACAAAACGTAGGCGCGATCCGCGATCGCGAGCGCGAGGTCGACGTGCTGCTCGACCAGCAGCACACCTGCCCCGGTCTCGTTCGCGACCTCGCGCAGAACCGGGAGGAGCCGCTCGACGATGATCGGCGCGAGCCCGAGGCTGAGCTCGTCGACGATGAGCAACTTGGGTGGCACCGTGAGCGCGCGCCCCATCGCCAGCATCTGCTGCTCGCCACCCGACAACAGCCCGGCGCGCCGGTCCATCAGCGCCTCGAGCGCGGGAAAGTAGCGGAGCGCACGGGCCACGTCGGAGGTGCCGCGCGCCGCGCCGAGGCGCAGGTTCTCGGCGACGGTCAGCTGGAAGAACAGCGATCGGTCCTCCGGAACGTGCGCAAGACCCCAGCGGGCGATCTTGCACACGGCTCGGTTCGCCACGCTCTGCCCGAGCACCCGCACGTCTCCCGCGATCATCGGCAACAGACCCGACACCGTCAACAGCGTCGTCGTCTTGCCGGCACCGTTCGGGCCGAGCAGCACGACGACCTCGCCGCCGTGCACCGAGAGCGACAGGTCGCGGACGACCGCGACGCCGTTGTAGCCGGCCGACAATCCGCTGATCTCGAGCCGGAGATCGGTCACGGCCGTTCCTCGCTTCGCGACGCGCCGAGATACGCCTCGATCACGTGCGGGTCGGTGGTCACCTCGGCGGGCGTGCCCGCAGCGATCAGGTTCCCGAACTCGATCACGTAGATGTAATCGCAGACGCTGAGCACGAGACCCATGTCGTGGTCGACGAGCAGGATCGTCACGCCCATGTCGACGATCTCGCGCAGTCGCTGACCGAGCAGGAGCGACTCGGTGGTGTCGAGGCCGGATGCCGGCTCGTCCATGCAGATCAACTTCGGTGCCGCGGCGAGCGCACGCGCCACGCCCACGAGCTTGCGCTGGCCTTGGCTGATCTCGTTGGGCATGCGGTCGCGGAGCGCTCCGATCCCGAGGGCTTCGAGACCGCGCTCGACCGCCTGCTCATCGCGCCTGCGACGCGGCCAGACGAGGTCGAGCACCACGTCGCGCCACGAGGTCGATTCTGCCGCCACCATGAGGTTCTCGGCGATGGTGAGGTCGTCGAAGAGCTCGACCGACTGCCACGTGCGCCCGAGGCCGGCGCCGGCCCGCCGGTGCGCGGGAAGCGTGCTCATTTGCTTGCCGTCGAAGGTGATCCGGCCCTTCGTCGGCACGAAACCGGTGATGCCGTCGATCGCCGTCGTCTTGCCTGCCCCATTGGGTCCGATGAGCCCCACGAGCTGTCCCTGCTCCACGCGCAGATCGAGCTCGCTGACGGCGTGCACACCGCCGAAGCTGATGGTGAGCCCGTCGGTCTCGAGCAGCGCCGTCATCCGCCGCCGCCAAATGCCTGCACGCGACGCGGAAGCCGCGCCCTCAGGCCGCCGGCGACACCCTCGGGGTTGAAGATCGCCGTCGCGATCACGGCGAGCCCGCCGAGGATCAAGGTGAACTCCGGTGGGACCTTGAACACCGTCTGCAAGATCGTGAAGACGATCCCGCCCGGCACCAGCGCGCCCGCAGAGACGGCCCCGCTGACGCAGGCGATGCCGCCGAGGTACGCGAAGGCGAACACCGTGAGCGATTGTGTGCCGCCGAAGTAGAGCTCGTTGACGCCGCCGAGGCGATAGCCGACCAGCGCGCCGGCGAGACCGGCGATGAACGCCGCCAGCGCGAACGCGGTGAGCTTCGTGCGCCTCACGTCGACGCCGGCCGCGGCCGCCGCCCTCTCGTTCGAACGGACGGCCAAGAAGCGACGGCCGGTAGCCGAGCGCCGGAGGTTGACCACCATCGCGCACAACACCGCGACCACACCGAGACAGAAGATCCCGAACCAGACGTTGGCACCCGAGCCGCGGCCGATCGTTGCCGTCTTCAGCGGGTTGATCGGCCCCGGGGTCTTGATCGTCGCTCCGGCGAAGCCGCCGTTGACGCCGGGGTTCTTGAACAGGAACTCCTCCATCGCGACCGCGAACGCGAAGGTGACGATCGCCAGGCTGACGCCCCGGACGCGCAAGGCGGGCACCGCTACCAGGATGCCCACGACCATGGCACCGAGCGCACCGACGATCGGGCTGATCGGGAACGGCAAGGTCGGGATCACCGTGTGCCCGCGCAGGTGGATGCCGGCCGTGGTGAGCTTCGAGAGCGTGAACCCGCTGATGCCGGCGAGCATCATCTGCGCGAGCGAGATCTGGCCGACGTAGCCGGTGATGACCACGAACGACAGGCTGATGACGATGCCGATGAGCGAGGTGATGATCGCCAGCCGCCCATTCGGCGACGCGAAGAACATCAAGGTCAGCGCGCAACCGGCGACGGCCAGAGGTCCCACGACCCGCGTGCTGAAGCGGGTCGGATTCGCGACCTTGGGTAATCGCCCGGACGAGACCGCGCCGCGCGTCGGGAGCGCCCGGCCGTTGACGAACAACACCCCCACGATCAGGACGAAAGGCAGGAGCGCGGCGATACCTGGGAGCGCCTGACCGCCGGCTTGTGGGTACCAGCTTCGGGTGGCGCCCAGAAAGGGGATGAGCGCCTGGGTCATCGCCACGGCGAATGCCGCCGCGACGGTGAGCCCGAACGAGGTGAGGCCGCCGACCAGCGCGACGCCGAGCGCGGGGATGATCAGCAGGGTGATCGTCACCGGGTCGACCGACTTCTGGTTGCCGGCGACCAGGATGCCCAAGAGGCCCGAGATCACCGTCGACAACACCCAGTTGGTGCCGGCGAGGAAGTCGGGCGAGAACCCGAGCAGCATCGCGCCCTTCTCGTTCTCGGCCGCGGCGCGCGTCGCGATGCCGAATCGGGTGAAGCGGAACACTGCCCACAGCACCAGCGCGAACGCGATCACGATGGCGATCACGAGCAGCTGCTCGGTGTTCATGCGGATCGAGAACGGCAGCTTCACCTGCTCGGGTGTGCCGTGGCCGAGCAGCGTCGCCCGGGCCGCGGTGCCGAAGCGGCGCACGATGATCGCCTGGAGGAGCAGCAACACCCCGACCGACGCGACAACCTTCGCGAGCGGAGGTGCGTTGCGCAGCGGCCGGAACACGAGGAAGTGCAACGCGAGGCCCATGAGCACGCAGAACACCAACGACAAGATGAGCGCGGCCGGGAACGTCAGCGGACCGCCGAAGGAGATCTCAGTCGGCCAGCGTGGCAGCCGGAAGTCGGAGGGGCCGCCGAGCCGGTGTACGCCAGCTTCGACGAGCGCGAGCGGGTTCGGCAACGGCGGCAGGAACAGGCTCCCGTCGGTCCGCAGACCGGTGTAAACGTACGCCGCGTACATGGCCGTGGCGCCGGTCGCGAAGTTCACGACGCCCGAGCCCCGGTAGGTCAGCACCACGCCCAGCGCGATGGCGGAGATCAACGCACCCTGGGTGAGGCTCGCGCCGGTCACGAAGTGGAGTCGCAGGTCGGTTGTGCGCAGCACCTGCACCAGCAGCAACGCGCCGACCGCCGGCGCGACCCAGCGGAGATCGGCAACCCTCAAGCGCCGCCGCCGCTTGATGTCGGCGACCGACGGCGACTCGGAGCGTCGCGCCCCGAGTCGAAGTCGCGGTGGCATCATCGAGGGCACGGCTACGGCTCAGGACTTCGATGCGTCGATCGGCTTGCCGTTCAGCCCGTCGGCGATGCTGATCCACTTACCGCCCTTGTAGCGGATGATGCCCATCTGGCTCGCGCACACCGCAGGGAAGAGTACGCCGCCGACCTTCACCTTGCCGCAGTCGAGCGGGCCGACCTGCAACATCATCGGACCGGTGAAGGCCTTGATCGCCGCCAGGATCGCGTCCGGGGTCAAGCGGTCGGCACCGATCTTGTTGGCGAGCTTCGCGACGGTGAGCAGGTTGGAGAACAGCGGGCCGGCGAAACCGGTGTACTCGAGCGACTTGGCGCCCGGCGCCTTGACTCCGTACTGCTGCACCTTGGTCACGTAGGTCAGGATTCCGGACGCGAGGTCGGGCGCGTAGTAGTTGTAGCCGTACTCGCCGAAGTACCAGCCGTCGGGCATCGTGCCCGTCTCGCCGGCATCCCTGATGTGGTCCGTCATCGGTGTGCCGAAGCACAGCCCGGTGGTGATGACCATCGGCGTGATGCCGAGCTGCTTCAGCGAGTCGTAGGTGGCGATGCACTCCGGTTGGGTCGTGAGGGTGATGAACACGTCGGCAGTGTCGGCCCCGGAGTTCTGGATCGCCGACTGCACCTCCGCGGCGGTACCGCCGGGATCCTTGACCTGGATGCCGGTCACCTGGATGCCGGCCTTGTCGAGCACCGGTTTCAACAGCAACGCGTAGGCGCCCTGGGCCGAGGCGTTGTCGCCGTACATCACGGCGACCTTCTTGGGCTTCGGCTGCACTTGTGTGGCCACGTAGCGGGCCAACCCACCGACCACGCCTACCGCGCCGGTGAACAACGAGTAGCCCGCCGTCGTGGTGAAGTCGTCGGTCGTCAGGCCGTTGCCGATGACGACCGGCTTCTTGCCCGCCAGCGTGTCGTAGAGACCCTTCGCGCCCACGAGAAGCGTCCCGGTCATCACCACGCTGACGCTCGAGTCGTTCACGAACTGCGTGCCGCACTTCTGGCCGTCCTCTTCGACGGTGATCTTGCACGACGTCAACCGGATCGGGTGACCGCCGATGCCGCCGAGCTCGGCGTTGACGTACTTGACGGCCGCATCGATGCCGATGGTCGCCTCCGGGAACACGTCTTCCTGGTTGGCGTATCCGATCGTGATCGGTGTGCCGTGCGCGGCGCCTGCGCTGCCGCCCGTGTACGTGAGGGCCCACTGGTTGACGGCGGCTTCGTTTGCACCGGTGCCTTGCGTGGAGGAGACGCTCGGGCCGGAGCCGGTCGGCGCACCGCCGGAGCCAGTGGTCTTGGAGGTCGAGCTCTGAGTGCAACCCGACGCGAGCAATCCCACGCTGGCAAGCACGCCAACGACCGCGACCGAACGAATCTTCATCATGGCTCCCTGCCCTCGTCTGCGCGATTTGGTTCAGCCTGGGCGTCGGCCGGCCCGAACGACTAGAGCCGATGGTCCCCACACGATGGGCCCTCGGATCGGGCCGCGCAAGCACCGGGCAGGCACCGGGCGGCGGTGCAACGTGTCGTCGGCCCACCAGCTTGGGTCCTTCGGCCGTGTTCGCGGCCCACGCGGCCCGTACACAATGAGCGGTCGAGGAACAGCCGTCCCCGAGGAACGCCGTGATGACGCTGAAGACGATGACCGCTCGCTCGTCTCCCCGTGAGCAGCCGAGCACCTGGCCGCCGGGCACGACGATCCTCGACATCCTCGTGGAGCGGGTCCGCGACCAGGGCGGCCGCCCGGCCCTGCGGGCGCGCGACGAGCAGCGGCGCTGGCAGGTCACGACCTGGGCGCAGTTCGGCCGGCACATCGACGAGGTCGCCGCCGCGCTGGCGACGCTCGGCGTCGACGCGGGCGACCGCGTGGCGATCCTGTCGGGAAATCGCCCGGAGTGGCAGGAAGCCGACCTCGCCATCCTGTCGATCGGCGCGATCAGCGTGCCCGTGTACCCCACGAGCGCCGCGCCACAGGTGGGCTACATCCTGGCCGACTCCGAAAGCACCGTCTGCTTCGTCGAGACCGCCGAACAGCTGCGCCGCGTGCT
>CAAGKR010182537.1_pt1 | contig 11224 bp, 7 predicted proteins | sample 2556971 | NCBI WGS metagenome assembly CAAGKR01 (sample SAMEA5207829, study PRJEB30636) | soil metagenome | biome: forest; feature: boreal; material: soil | place: USA | collected 2011-09 | depth 1 m
ATCGAACGCCCCTAATAACCCATCGAACGTCCCTAATAACCCATCGAACGTCCCTAATAACCCATCGAACGTCCCTAATAACCCATCGCAGGATAATTCGACTACTGCCGGGCAATCAACAAATGGTTCAGCAACGGGTGGTCCACCGATACGTGGACCAATCTCGATTCCGCGCGATGCGATTCTCCTGGTTGAGTTGGAGTCTGGTCTTTCGACTGACGCCAGCCAGCGAGGCGATCGCTTTCAAGCGCGTGTACTCGAGCCTCGGGAATTTGAAGGCGCGATCGTTGAGGGTCGCGTGGCAAACGTGAAGCGTCCAGGAAAAGTAAAAGGAACCTCCGAACTTCAGCTCTCCTTCGAAACCATCAGTATTGACAACCGCACCAGCGGCTTCAGCGCTGTAGTGGTTGAGGTGGTGGATATGGGTAACAGGGATGGAGCAGGCACGGTTGATTCTGAAGGCGGAGTGAAGGGAAGAACCTCTACCCGGGATGACATTTCGAAGGTTGGTGCAAGCACCGGCATCGGAGCAATCATCGGCGCAGTTGTCGGCGGTGGTAAAGGCGCAGCAATTGGCGCGGCGATTGGGGGAGCAGTCGGCACGGGTAGTGTCCTCAGCAAGCGGGGAGAGGATGTTCGACTGGTTCGCGGCCAACAATTGAAGATTCGCGCCGCGACAGAAACGCGTATCCAGTGAAACCGCGAAAGTGAAACATCGACGCGCAGACAGGGCGACGCGGCGACGCGGCGACAAAACGCCCTCTCCCCCCCTCTCCGCTTCCCCGCATCTCCGTATCCCTCTGATCACTCTCCTCACAGACTTTGGTAACGCTGACTACTTCGTTGCCGCTGTAAAAGGAGTGATCCTTGCTTTAAATCCCCTGGCACGTTTCGTAGACATAACCCACGAAATTCCACCGCAGGATATTGAGGCGGCCGCTTTCACTCTACTTGCCGCTTGTCAGTCATTTCCTGCCGGCACAATTCACGTCGCAGTGGTGGATCCTGGAGTTGGCTCGTCACGCCGGGCCATTCTGATCCGAGTTGGCGGGCAGTTCTTTGTTGGACCGGATAACGGAATCTTTAGCTACGTTTGTGACAGCCTCGCCAATCTCGGGGAAACGCCTGAGATATTTCATCTCACGAATACACGTTACTTTCGCCAACCCGTGAGCTCAACGTTCAACGGACGGGATGTTTTCGCACCCGTTGCTGCCGCGCTTTCGAATGGCGTCAAACCCCAGGAGCTGGGATCGGCGGTGAGTGATTTCGTACGACTGAAACCGCTGAGACCTGAGGCCTCAGAGAATGGCGAAATCAAGGGAAGAATTATTCATATCGATCGCTTTGGTAACTGCGTGACAAATATCACTCGACATGAATTGTCTCTTGAGAGGATCTCCGCCGGCGTGTCCTTAACCCTTAATGGCAAGTCGGTGAAGTCGTTTAGAAGTTACTTTGCTGAGGAAACCGATGGCCCGGATAAAGTATTTGGGATTTGGGGAAGTGCGGGCTTTCTGGAGATTGCTGCGTCAAATGAGTCAGCGGCAAAACTTCTTAGTGTGCGGCGCGGTGATCCGGTAGTTGTTTACGGCGCGGATTCTCCGTAGCGTTCTTTGATCTCCTGGTGCTTCCTCAGTGTCCTCAGTGTCCTCCGTGCCTCTGTGGTGAACGGTTTTTAAAGGATCGTTAACCACAGGAGTCACAGAGAACACAAAGTTTGCTCAGAGAAAGCATTCGAGTTCAGGTTGCGAAGCTAACTTGTCACACTCTGGTTCCGTTTGTTATCTTCGCTCCCACTAAGAACTTTCATGACTAACAAAGCAAACGCGCCAGGCGGTACTTCTGCAACGGGACTTCGAGGAGTTGCCGTTGGCAGTTCATCTATCTCCGATGTCAACGGTGAAAAAGGCGAGCTGATTTATCAGGGTTACAACATCCACGATCTGGCTGAGCATTCCACCTTCGAGGAAGTTATCTTTCTTCTCTGGAACAAGCGCCTGCCTACTTCTTCCGAGCTTTCAGAGTTACGGCAATCGCTGAGGAAATCTTACGGAATACCCGCCGAGATTATTCACCTGATGAAGCAGTTTCCGCGCGAAGCCGATCCAATCGACGTCTTGAGGACGGCGATTTCAGCCCTTGAATTCTACGATCCTAACGCTCGAGATCTTTCGCGCGATGCAAGTGTCAAAACCGCTATTAAACTTACCGCTCAGTTTCCCACGATCGTTGCTGCGGGCGATCGCATTCGCCGCGGACTCGAACCCGTACCGCCAGATGGGGCTTTGAATATTGCCGCAAATTTTCTCTACATGCTCCGAGGAGAAGCGCCTTCAGAACGCAACGCGCGCATATTCGATGTCTGTCTCGTTCTTCACGCTGACCATGAATTGAATGCATCAACGTTCACTGCTCGCGTCGTCGCCGGAACTCTGGCGGATATGTACGCGGCAGTTACGGCAGCCGTTGGCGCCCTGTCTGGACCTCTCCACGGGGGTGCGAACACCAACGTGATGAAGACCCTGCTCGACATTGGCGAGGTCGATAACGTGGAGACCTACATCAAGAAAGCGCTGGCGGAAAAGCGAAAGATAATGGGGTTCGGCCACGCCGTATATCGCACCGAGGATCCCCGCGCAACTCATCTGCGGCAGTTTTCAAAAGAGGTCGGTGAACAGGCAGGGGAATCTAAATGGTACGAGATGTCTCGCAAGCTTGAAGGAGTGATGATTAAAGAGAAAGCACTTTATCCAAATGTCGATTTCTTCTCCGCCTCGACCTACTACATGATGGGAATTCCGCTCGACCTCTATACGCCGATCTTTGCGGTCAGTCGCATAAGCGGTTGGACCGGCCATATCCTCGAACAGTACGCCGACAATAAACTGATCCGCCCGCGCGCTGAATATGTTGGCCCACGCGATATTGCTTACGTGCCGATCGATAAGCGTTAAGCAAAATCTTGTAAATTCGGACATCAGCGCTTCAAGGAGTTTTCTTGGGACGTCAGGATTTTCATCTCTGCATTCGCGGAAACAAGACCCGTTCGCCAGATGAAAATCGTGGAGACAATCAATGTAATCGTGCAGGCCAACCCGCCCTCAATCCCAAAGTGCCCACCGGTTAGCCAGGGTGGCCCCAAATCAGTCCCGTGCAGTAAGGGATGGGGCGCGAGGTCGGTGATGCCGCTGACCGGAAGACCGAAAAGCGATCCAAGCGCCCAGTTCCAGGCCCAGTGGATTCCCAGGGGAAACCACAAGCTGCGGGTACGCAAGTAGGCGATTGCCAGCCAAACTCCGGCCAGAACAAGATTCAGGTAGGGAAGACCCTGCTTGAGATTGGGATTCCCCAAATGGATTCCAGCAAACGCAAAAGACGTCACGAGGACGCCCAGTCCAATAAGACGAGCCCGGGTCATGGTCTGCAAAGGATAGCCTCTGAAGAGTGCTTCCTCAGCGAGCGCCGCAAATATGAAAAGTATGGCTGAGAAAATCAGGGTCTGGACCACTTCAAGAAATGCAACGCGACCAGATATGACAAAGCTCAGTCCACCGCCCGCGGTTGCGATGCCAGTTGCAAGAGCTAATGAAGCAACTCCGATAATTGAGCCAACGAGAAGATCGCGCAGCCAGCGCGCGTGAAGCCACAAACCTATAGCTCGCCAGGGCAGACCTTCCAGCCACCGAGTACAAACAAACCCCGCAATCAAGGCAGCGGCTAACAGGATTAGCCGAAATATGATGTTTCCAAAGTAGTTCACCAAGCTCGGCCCTGGCACGAATTGAATTGCAATTGCATAGGCGATTCGCGCCGCTGTGCTCAATAGAAATAGAAGACCGACATAAATCAACAGAAAGACTAGTAATCGCCAACCGCTGCGGAGGCGACCTGCGGGGTTGATGAAGACCTGTTGAAGATCCATTAGGGTGCGGACAGAAGAGTTGGAATAAGACAATAATTATGCGCGGGGCATTCTAGACTATGGCACTGAATCTACGCAGTGCTAAAGGCGCGAAATGCGAAAGCCTCGGGCAACGCAAGACGCTCAATTGGATTAACGCCAAGCGGGGCAGTAGCCCGCGCGTTAGCAAGGGCGTTGTGCCGGAACCCTTCCGAAGACTCGAGGCTGACCGATTACGCCCTCCCTCACGGTCGGGCTACTGCCCCGATCAGAGCCCGTTATCAGGATCGTATGATAAACTCGCACTCATTTCTTCATGAGCCATCAGCACGAAAATCCTCCCGCGCCATGCCCAGAATCGGGCCCGGGTAGACTGACTCGACGCCGCAAAATTGTACTGTGGACTCTCGGGGTGATCGTTTTACTGCTTCTTTCAATTATTGTCTCTCAGCAATTATGGCTATGGACCATTATTCCGCCCGATACAGCCTCAGACACCATCTTGCTGTACGCGCTGTCGACTCTTAACTTCGTCGCCTTTGTAGTCTTCTCTTTTATTTTCGTACGCAATCTACTGAAATTGCGGCGTGAGAGACGCGAACGCCAGTTGGGCTCCAAGATAAAGACCCGCCTGCTGGTCTATTTCATTGCAATCAGCTTCCTGCCGATCATTGCGATGGCGGCGTTTTCTTACCTCTTTCTTAATCGCTCGCTCGAAAAGTGGTTTGCACGCTTGCCCGCGCGCGTCGTGAATGAAGCCCAGGAGGTTCAACGCGAGGCTGTTGATGCGCAAACTCGCAACCTACAGGAAACAGCATCGCTTCTCGTGGTAGTCCTAAAACCTCAATCAGACTTTGAAAGGCAGCAGACTCTGGATCGGATTGTAGCAAGCGGACAATTGTCGGCGGTGGAAATCGTGGACTCAAGCGGACGAGTATTAGCTCAAAGCCGAAGTCAGCTGTCTGCAACGCAAGCCGCCGAGTTGGAAGGTTTGTTGGAGAAGGCCCGCATACTCCAGGGCCCTGACCAGCGCCTCGCCGATGGCAAGGATTTCGACGCGGTTGTGGTTCCTCTTTCAGACAATCAGTTGTCAGATAGTCAGACATCAGATAGTCAGCGATTGATAGTTGTGCCTTTGCGTAGAGCGAGCAGTGACTTGAACGACACTATTACCGGATCGCAAGGCGAGTATCAGAAGTTGGTGGAAAGGCAGCGAAGGGTTCGCTTGCTCGGGCTATCCACCCTCGGGCTGATGACGCTGATGCTGCTGTTCGTTTCAAGCTGGGTTGCTATCTACCTTGCACGGGGAATTGCTACGCCTATCAGAGCACTTGCGGAAGCTTCCAAGGAAATTGCGCGCGGAAACTTGTCTCACAGAGTGACCACGATTGCTGAAGATGAGCTCGCTTTGCTGGCTGATTCTTTCAACCAGATGACTACCCAGCTCGAAGATAATCGCAGCAGCATTGAAGCCGGCTCTGCTGCACTTCGCGAGAAAAATCTGACGCTCGAGGAACGCCGAAACTACATCGAGACCATACTCGAGTCTCTGTCGACCGGAGTTGTTTCTCTTGATGAGAACGATTGCGTCACGACGATAAACGGCGCTGCCTCGCGAATGTTGAGATTGAAGGCGACGCCGACTGGCCAGCAAGACGGTCAAAAACTCGAAAACTTGATACGCGCAGAGGACTGGGTGGTGCTTGACCGCCTGTTTCGTCGCGCGCGCCGTGCTGGACAATCTGCGGAGCAAGCTCAACTTGCGGGTGTTAACGATGGCGCCTCGCTTCCAGTGGCGTTGACCGCCACCGCCTTGCGGGCTTCGTCGGCACAAAAACGCGGCGTTGTGCTAGTGCTTGAAGATCTATCGGAGCTGCTTGCGGCCCAACGAGCCGCCGCCTGGAGCGAAGTTGCCAGACGTATGGCCCACGAGATTAAGAACCCATTGACACCAATTCAACTTTCAGCCGAGCGCATCGCCAAGAGCTACCGGCGAGCTGCTTCCAATGCGGAGCAGAACGGAGCAAACGGACAAAATGGAATGACCAGGCGAACAAGTGAGGATGACCATGTAACCGCGGTCATTGATGAGTGTACTGAAACGATTGCGCGCGAAGTCGCGGGACTGAAGGCGATGGTGGATGAGTTTTCGCGTTTTGCGCGCTTGCCACTGACGCGGTTGGAAGCCGCACATTTGAATGAAGTGATTCGTCACGCCGTGGCTTTATATGACGACCGGCTCGACGGAGTGAGAGTGGAAATGAAGCTGGATCCGAACTTGCCAGCCGCGATGTTGGATTCGGAGCAATTGCGGCGTGTCTTTGTAAATCTAATTGACAACGCGAGCAATGCGCTCGCAAACCTTGACGGCGAAAGAAATATTACAATCGCCACGAGTTTTGACCCTATCCGAAACCTTTTAGCCGCCGAAGTTTCTGATACAGGACATGGAATCCGTCCCGCTGATTTCAAGCGATTGTTCCAACCGTATTTCTCCACTCGCGGCAGCGGGACTGGTTTGGGCCTCGCAATTGTGCAGCGAATAATTCTGGAGCACGGCGGACGAATTCGGGCCGAGGCCAATTATCCGCGAGGGGCAAGGTTCATAATCGAACTGCCCGCGGTTAGCTCGTAGGCGGGCGGAACAAGCAGGAGGGGCAGGCGCAGGTGCAGAGGCAGGAGGCAGGAGCGGGAGCAAAAGCAGGAGCAGGAGGCGAGAGCAGGAGTCGGAGTTGGAAGCTGGACTTAGTTTGCATTTGTTAACATTGATCGGAACAACTGCTTCTGCCGCCTGCCTGCTGAGTTATGGATTCGATACTAATAGTTGACGACGAACCTGGCATCCGCGACACGTTACGCGGCGTGATGGAAGACGAAGGATTCAGCGCCGACGCCGTCGCCACAGGCGAAGAGTGCCTGGAAGCCGTGGAGCGACGCGCCTACGGCTGCATTCTGCTGGACGTTTGGCTACCCGGCATAGATGGCCTCGAAACCCTGCGACAGTTGCGGGCTGCAGGGTCGGAAGCGGCTGTCGTGATCATCTCCGGTCATGGCAATGTCGAAACTGCAGTGCGCGCAACAAAACTCGGTGCTTTCGATTTCATCGAGAAACCACTTTCGATCGAAAAGACTTTGCTGACTGTTCGCAACGCCCTGCGCCAGCAGCGGCTCGAGCTAATCAATGCGGAAATGTCGGCGGAACTTGCGAAAGAGTACACGATGGTGGGCGAATCCGTAGCGATGCGCGCGTTGCGCAAACAAATCTCAGTCGTCGCTCCCACTGATGGACGTGTTCTCATTTATGGCGAGTCAGGTACGGGCAAGGAATTGGTCGCGCACGCAATTCACGCCAAGTCGCGGCGAGCAGGCGCGCCCTTTGTTGAAGTTAACTCCGCGGCCATACCTGAAGAGTTGATCGAATCGGAACTCTTTGGTCACATAAAGGGCGCGTTTACCGGCGCAACCGCGGCAAAAAAAGGTAAGTTTGAGTTGGCAGACGGAGCCACACTTTTTCTGGACGAGATTGGCGATATGAGCTCCAAAGTGCAGGCGAAGGTTTTACGCGTCCTCGAGGAACAAAGGTTTGAACCGGTTGGCAGTGGCAACTCAGTGAAGGTTGATGTCAGAGTGATTGCCGCAACCAACAAACGTCTGGATGTAGAGATTGAACATGGAAGCTTCAGACCCGACCTTTTTTATCGGCTGAACGTCATTCCTTTTGAACTGCCGCCTCTGCGCGAACGTCTCGAAGATGTACCTCTGTTCGTAACTTATTTCAATCAACACTTTTCGCGCGCCTACGGGAAAATACCTAAGGAATTCGCGACGGAAGCCGTTGAGGAACTGCAGAACTATTCCTGGCCGGGAAACGTTCGAGAGCTGAGGAATACTATCGAAAGAGTGGTAATCATGAATCCAGGCATCAAAGTGGCAGCCGGCGATTTACCGCCGCACGGAAAAGAAGAGGCGCCGGTCGCGTCCTTCAGGTTTCCATCTTTTAAAGAAGCGACCGATGCCTATCATCGAGAGTTTATTCAGAGAAAACTTGACGAGGCGGAGGGCAATGTGTCGCGCGCAGCAGAACTGATGGGAGTTGACCGCAGCCACTTGTATCGTCGAATGCGCGCGCTGGGTATTCCGGGTCGCAGCGAACGCGCTGGGGTTTCCTAGCATCTGCCATGATGGGAGTGATTGTGGGATGATTGAGGAATTGATATCGCGTTGACAGGGGGGACTAAATACCTTATCTGTTAAGTTCCCCCTTTGCATCAAATACGTGCTTAGGTGGCTGGTAGTAATAAGAGGGTGAAATGGACTACACGACGAGAGAACTTTTGAAGCGTTATGCAAAGCTGGCCATTGGCCAGCCATTTTCGCCGGTTTTGCTGAATATACTCGTGACATCCGTTTGCGATATGCGATGCACGCATTGCTTTTTTACAGAAGAGCTGGACGACCGTCCGCGGAAGAAGCTACAGATGAAAACCCATGAGATTGAAAAAATCTCGGAGACACTGGGAGGCAATCTGGGCGTCTTGATCCTTGCGGGTGGCGAGCCTTTTACGCGTAAAGATCTGCCGGAAATCGCCCAGACCTTTTACAGGAACAACAAGCTTGAATCGATCTACATCATGTCGAATGGGCAGATTCAGAAGCGAATCTTTCCCGACATCACTCGCATCCTGGAAGACTGTCCCGATCTCAATGTGACCGTCGCTCTTGGTATTGATGGGCTGAAAGGTCCACATGAAAAGATTCGACAAAAGCCGGGCTCCTGGGACATAGCAATCGACACCGCCCGCCAGCTTCAGACAATTAAGAAGGAGTATCCGAAACTCGACGTTCAGACATGCACCTGCTTCATGAACTCGAATCAGGACACAATCTTTGAGTGGTACGACTTTTTGAAATATGACTTGCGACCCGACAAAGTGAATTTCAATTACATTCGTCCCCCGTCAGCAGACCCAATAGAGCTGGAAATCGATCATTCCCGCTATGCTATGCTCGCCAACATGATTGACGACGACTCGCGCCATGCGGCAATAAAGAATAACTATGGCGGCAAGGCCGGCTACTTCAAGGCGGCGATTGATATCTACATGCACGGTCTGATCGCAAAGACACAAGAAACGCAAAAAGCGCAGATGAAGTGTTATGCGGGAACTGCGGGTGGCGTGATTTACGATGAGGGCACTGTTTCCTCTTGCGAGAACCTCGCCCCTATTGGAAATCTGAGAGATTACGATTGGAACTTTCAGAAGCTCTGGCTGTCGCCGGCGATGAAGGCGCGGCGAAAGAAAGCATTAGACGGCTGTTTCTGTACGCACGAATCAAACAGCTACTATCCGTCCCTGCCTTTTAACCCGGGACACTTGATCCATATCAAGAAGCTGGAAAGAGAGATGAAGAAAGCGCGGAAGCAGATGGACCGCGCCGCGGGTCAACCCGAAGGTGTGGCCGTTAGGGCCTAGTTGATTGCGTTGGGGCCAGACCTATGTGTCAACCCCATTCGCGTACTGGCTGGCATGCGCGCCCTACCAAGATCAAAAATCAAAAATCAAAGACCAAAAACCAAAGACCAAAGATTGATGCCTCAGCGCATTCCAAAAATTCTCATCATCTCGTCTGACACGGGCGGCGGACATCGCTCTGCGGCGGCGGCTATCGTCGCCGGAGTACAGAAATTTTTCGATGGCCAGTCGTATGCCGTTCGTGTTGTCAAAGCGGTTGAAGAGTCGCACGCTATCACCGCGAAGATGGTTCGGTTTTACAATTGGCTGCTGCGGAACCGGCAACACTGGATGAAGTATCTATACTGGGGAGTCAATAAGTTTCGCCCGGAGACTCGCCGCTTTTTTCAGAAGCGGTGCATTGGCTACGTGGTTGAACTCTTTGAGCGATGGTGCCCGCACATAGTTGTCAGTGTTCATCCACTCACGCAGCATCTTTTCGCTCGTGTTTTAAAGGAATTGAAACTCGCCGACCGAATTCCGTTGGTGTCAGTTGTGACTGACCCGTACTACGGATTTTGGAGAGGCTGGGCCTGTGACGACGTAACGCTTTATCTGGTCGCGAGTGATGAGGCACGGCGGCAGTTAATTGATTATGGTATCGCACCGGAACGGATCAAGATTTCCGGAATGCCCGTCCACCCCAAGTTTGCTTATCCGGGTGAAGATGCGGCGCGTGCCGCGCGAAGTGCTCTCGGTCTCGATCCGGAAAAATTCACGGTGTTTGTGAATGCGGGATGGGAAGGCGGCGGCAACATTCCTCAAATTTTCCGCGAGTTGGTACGAGGAGAACTGGACGTTCAGGCTATTTTCCTGGCGGGCCGCAATAAGGGGTTGAAAGCTGACGCCGAAGCGCTCGCACTGAGCGCTGCCTTCCCGATCAAAGTGATAGGTTATTCGGAGCAGGTCGAACAACTTATGGGCGCCGCTAACGTCATGATCTCCAAGCTCGGCGGACTGACCACCTTCGAAGCATTCGCCTGCCGCTTGCCAATTATCGCAGACGCCATTACAGCGCCCATGCCGCAGGAGGCGGGGGCAGCGCGACTGTTGGTGAAACGTGGCGCCGGAGTGCTATTGCAACGCGCCAGCGACATTGTTCCCGTGGTCCGTCGCATGGTTGAAGATACGGCACACTACTCGGCGATGCGAGCCGCAACTGTCGGCCTGGCCATTCCTAATGCCACCCGCCACATTGTCGAAGAGATCACTGCACTCATTCCAGCATCAACCGAGACCGCTGAACAAGTCGCCATGGCTGAGGTTCTTTCAGCGTGACCAAGCCCTTGGGTTGGGCAACCGCAGAGTCTTCGTTGACTGTTATCAGTTTTCAGAGTTTAATTTCCTGGCAAACGAATTGGATCCAGACTTCAGATTCCAGATTCCAGATTCCAGATTCCAGAATTCACGTTTCGTCCGATTCCGTTTTTGGGTTGAGATTCGATCGTGAGATTTGAGATCTGAGATCTGAAATGAAGAAATAGTTTTGCCCGCTTGCGTTTTTCGCAGCGGGCTTTTTAGGAGACAAATTAGACAGTGAGCCTATTGCTCGAAGGGAAGCGCGCGGTTGTAACTGGAGGAACGCGGGGTATTGGTGCAGCGATCTGTGAAGTGTTCGCTCGCGAGGGTGCCGATATTGCCTTCAACTATAACACTAGAGACGATCTCGCCGCCGAAACGATTGCGAAGGTTGAAGGTCACAACCGTCGTGCTCTCAGCTTTAAGGTTTCAGTCACAGACCGCCTTGGGTTAAAACGAATAACCCGTGAGATTGTGGAGAAGTGGGGCGGCATCGACATTCTCGTTA
>CAAGKR010377503.1_pt1 | contig 11224 bp, 10 predicted proteins | sample 2556971 | NCBI WGS metagenome assembly CAAGKR01 (sample SAMEA5207829, study PRJEB30636) | soil metagenome | biome: forest; feature: boreal; material: soil | place: USA | collected 2011-09 | depth 1 m
ATGGCGTCCAAACTTCGAGAAAAGATGCACAAGGTCGGTAGCCTGGTGCCGAGGCCGGGGACCCACCCGGCCGCCGAGGAGGCAGTCATTCCCGACGCTCGGCGCATCCCGGAGGCGACCGTCGCCCGCCTGCCGCTCTACTACCGGGCGCTCCTCGAGACCGCCGACGCTGAGATCGGCACGGTGTCGTCGGAGCGCCTGGCGGAGATGGCGGGGGTCAACGCCGCCAAGGTCCGCAAGGACCTCTCCTACCTCGGTTCCTACGGCACCCGGGGCGTGGGGTACGACGTCGAGTACCTGCTCCACGAGATCTCGCGCGAGCTCGGCCTCACCCACGATTGGCCGGTTGCGATCGTCGGCGTGGGCAACCTCGGCCAGGCGCTCGCGAACTACCGCGGCTTCGGCGCGCGGGGCTTCCGCGTCGTCGCGCTCTTCGACGCCGACCCCGAGAAGGTGGGGCACCTCGTCGGCGACCTCGCGATCGACGCGTTGAGCGACCTCCCGGTGCTCGCACGCGAGCGAGGGGTCGCGATCGGCATTATCGCCACACCCGCGTACGCCGCACAGGAAGTGGCGGATCGCCTCGTGGAGGCGGGCATCACGTCGATCCTCAACTTCGCGCCCACCGTCGTGGCCGCGCCCCCTGGCGTGTCGCTGCGCAAGGTCGACCTCGCGATCGAGCTCCAGATCCTGTCCTTCTATCAACAGCGCCGCCAGGCCGCCGGGTCCCGCGACGCGAACGGCGCCCGCGTCCGCACCCGATGAACGGCCGCGCCGCGATCACGGGCTATCCCGTGAACCTGGTGGTCGCGGGCCGCCGCTGCGTTGTCGTCGGCGCAGGCCGCATCGCCGCCAGGAAGATCGCGGCGCTCCTCGACGCGGGGGCCGACGTGCACGTCGTCGCGCCCGATGCGACTGCGGAGGTGCGCGGCTGGGCCGACGCGGGGAGGCTGGAGCTCGCCGACCGGAAGTTCGAACCGGCCGACCTCGACGGCGCGTGGCTCGCGACCACGGCAACCGGCGACCCAGACATCGACCAGGCCGTCTTCCGAACGGCGCAGGATCGGCACCTCTGGGTGAACTCCGCCGACGATCCCGAGAACTGCTCGTTCACGTTGATGTCAGTCGTCCGGAGCGGGGATCTCGTGGTCACGATCGGCACCGGAGGGCGGAGCCCGGCCCTCGCCTCGTGGCTCAAGGCTCGCCTCGCGGGCGAGTTCGGGCCCGAGTACGCGACCCTGCTCGACATTCTCTCCGAGGCCCGGGAAGAGCTGAGGGCGTCGGGGCGTTCCTCCGAAGACGCTGATTGGCGACAGGCGCTCGATTCCGGCATGCTCGAATCGATCCGCGCCGGACGTGTCGATGAAGCCAAGGAGACGCTGCGCGCATGTCTCTGGTCGTAGTCGGACTGAACCACCGCACGGTCCCCGTGGAGCTCCTCGAGCGCCTGGCAATCGCGCCCGCTGCGCTCCCGAAAGCGCTCCAGTCGCTCGGCCGATGTGAGCACCTCGCGGAGGTCGTGCTGCTTTCCACGTGCAACCGCACCGAGGTGTACGCCAACGCCACGCTCTTCCATCCGGCAATGCAGGACGTGCGCGACTTTCTTTCCGACGTCTCCGGCGTCGATCCCGACGAGTTCTCCGACCTGCTCTACGCCTACCACGACGACGCCGCAGTCGCGCACCTGTTCGGTGTCACGGCCGGTCTCGACTCGATGATCATCGGCGAGGGCGAGATCCTCGGCCAGGTACGCGAGGCGTGGCAGGCGGCAGAGCAGGAAGAAGCCAGCGGACCGTTGCTGTCGCGCACGTTCCGCCACGCGATCGAGGTGGGGAAGCGTGCCCGTACGGAAACCGCGATCGGGCGACACGCGGTGTCGGTGTCGTCGGCTGCGGTGTCACTGGCGAACAGCCGCCTCGGCACACTCGACGATCGGCGCGTGCTCGTGCTGGGCGCGGGCGAGATGGGCAAAGGTATGGCGCTCGCCCTCGCCGGCGCCGGCGTGCTCGAGATCGTCGTCGCCAATCGCACCGTGTCGCGCGGGGAGGAACTCGCTCGCCGCGTCGGCGGACGCTCGATCTCCCTCGACGAAGTGCCGGCAGCACTCATCGAATGCGACGTGCTGCTCGTGTCCACCGGCGCCACCGACTTGCTCATGGAACGCAGCCAGGTCGAACAGGTGATGGAACGCCGCGGCGGTCGCGCGTTGCTCGTCGTCGACGTCGGCGTGCCTCGCAACATCGATCCTGGCGCGGGCGAGGTGTTCGGTGTCGATCTGCTCGACATCGACGACCTGCGCGCGCTGGGCGAGCAGTCGCTGACACAACGCCGGCAGGAGATCGGCAAGGTGCGCGACCTCATCGCCGAGGAGCTCGACCGACACCGGCTGGACCGGTCGGCGCGGGAGGTTGCACCGCTGGTCACTGCGCTCCGCGCCCGCGCGGAAGCGCTTCGTACGCTCGAGCTCGAGCGCTACCGATCGAAGCTCGCGGCGCTCGACCCCGCCGCGCGCGAGATGATCGAGGCGATCACGCAGGGCGTGGTCAACAAGCTGTTGCACGAGCCCACTATCCGCGTGAAGGACGCTGCCGGCACGGCTCGCGGAGAGCTCTACGCCGACGCGCTGGCCGAGCTGTTCGATCTGCCGGAGCCTCCCGCCGACCACGACGACTGATGCTGCGGCTCGCGACGCGCGGGAGCGCGTTGGCGCAATGGCAGGCAAGGCGCGTGGTCGAGTTGCTCGGCGGTGACGTCGAGTTGGTCATCGTGAAGACGAGCGGTGATCAGCGTACGGACGTACCGATCCACGAGCTCGGCGGTACCGGCATGTTCGTCAAGGAAGTACAGCTTGCCGTGCTCGACGGGCGCGCCGACCTCGCGCAGCACTCCGCGAAGGACCTGCCCGCGATCACACCCGAGGGTCTCGTGCTCGCGGCCGTGCCCGAACGCGCCGACGCGCGTGATGCGCTCGTCGGCTCGACGTTCGACGCCTTACCGGTGGGTGGGCGCGTGGCGACCGGTTCGGTGCGGCGGCGAGCGCAGCTCGCGGCGGCTCGTCCCGACCTCACGTTCGCGGAGTTACGCGGCAACGTCGACACCCGGCTCCAAAAGGCATCGTTGCACGACGCTCTCGTCCTCGCCGCGGCAGGGCTCGACCGCCTCGGGCTCGGCGATCGCATCACCGAGCGGCTCGACACGAGCCTCATGCTCCCCATGGTCGGGCAGGGTGCGCTCGCGGTGGAGTGTCGCGCCGACGACCCAGCCACTCTGGAACGGCTCGCCGCGATCGACGACCCCGAAGCTCATACCGCGGTGCGCGCCGAGCGCGCGTTCCTCGCGGAGCTCGGTGGCGGGTGCTCGCTGCCGTGCGCGGCGTTCGCGACCGTGCACCGTGATCATGTGACGATCGACGCGTTGCTCGCCGCGCTCGACGGGAGTGTGGTCGTGCGCGCGCACGCGACGAATGCCGACCCGGTGAAGGCCGGTATCGAGGTCACCCAGGAGATCCTCGAGCACGGTGGGCGGGAGTTGCTCGGCTCGTGACCGTCTACCTCGTTGGCGCAGGGCCCGGGGATCCAGGCCTCATCACGGTGCGCGGCGCCGATGCCCTCGCGCGCGCCGACGTCGTCGTCTACGACCGGCTCGTGGCACCCTCGCTCTTGGACCTCGCGCCACGCGGCGCCGAGCTGATCTCGGCGGCGAAGGCGCCGGGCGAGGTGGAACTCACCCAGGACGAGATCAACGCGCTGCTCGTGGAGCGGGGCGGCACCGCCGCGACCGTCGTGCGCCTGAAGGGTGGCGATCCGTTCGTGTTCGGGCGCGGGGGCGAGGAAGCCGAGGCGCTGGCGGCGGCGGGGGTGCCGTTCGAGGTCGTGCCCGGGATCACCAGCGCGATCGGCGCGGCCGCGTACGCCGGGATTCCCGTGACGCACCGCGGCGTGTCCACCCATTTCACCGTGGTCACCGGCCACGAGGATCCGGCCAAGGGCCGCACCGACGTCGACTGGGAAGCGCTCGCGCGCGTGGGCGGCACCCTCGTGATCCTCATGGGCGCCGGGAACATCAGCGAGATCGCCCGGCGTCTCGTGCGCGGCGGGCGCGACCCGTCCACACCGGTCGCCGCGGTGCGCAACGGCACGAGACCGGATCAGCGCACGGTGCGCGCCACCCTCGCGACGATCGCCGACGCCGGAGTCCAAGCACCGAGCGCGATCGTCGTCGGCGATGTCGCCGCGCTCAACCTGGCGTGGTTCGAGAATCGACCCCTCTTCGGACGCTCGGTGGTCGTCACGCGCGCCCGCGAGCAGGCAAGCGAGCTACGCGCGCGTCTCGAAGTCCTCGGTGCCGATGTCATCGAGCTCCCCGCGATCGCGATCGAGCTCGTCGACGTCGCGGTCCCCGATCTTTCGAACTACGACTGGTTGGTGTTCACCTCCGCGAACGGGGTGGAAGCCTTCTTCGAGTGCGGCCTCGCGTCTGCGGGCCTGGACGCGCGTGCGCTCGCGGGCGTGCGTATCGCCGTGATCGGGCCGGGCACCGAGCGCGCCTTGAGCGCGCGTGGGATCCTCGCCGATCTCGTGCCCGACCGGTTCGTGGCCGAAGCGCTTCTCGACGCGTTCCCGAACGCGGACCGCGCGGAAGCGGGGGTACTCATCGCGCGTGCCGAGCAAGCCCGCGACGTGCTCCCCGACGGTCTCACCGAGCTCGGTTACACGGTGGACATCCTCCCCGTGTACCGGACCGTACGCGCCGAACCGGACGCCGCCGCGTTGACGCGGGTACGCGAAGGACGCGTCGACGCGATCACCTTCACGTCGTCGTCGACGGTCGTCAACCTCTGTGATCTGCTCGGCACGGTTCCCGACCCGCAGCCGCTCGTGGTGTCGATCGGGCCGGTGACCTCAGCGACCGCACGCGAACGGGGCCTCGAGGTGGACACCGAGGCCGACCCCCACACCATCGACGGTCTGGTCGACGCACTCGTGTCCTCCTTGCAGCGGTAAAATCGGCGACTGTGACCTTTCCCGAGCGGCGAATGCGGCGCCTCCGTCGCACCCCTGCGTTACGGCGTCTCGTGGCCGAAGCACGCGTTTCGGTCGACGACCTCGTCGCGCCTCTGTTCGTGAAGGACGGCATCCGCGCGCCCGAGCCGGTCGTCTCCATGCCGGGCGTCGTACAGCACACGCAGGAGAGCCTGCGGAAGGTTGTGCGGACACTCGCCGACCTCGGCGTCCCCGCCGTGATCCTCTTCGGCGTTCCTGCATCGAAGGACGCGACCGGATCGGGCGCCGACGCCTCCGACGGGGTGGTCCAGGTCGCGCTCCGCAACCTGCGCGAAGAGATCGGCGACGAGCTCGTGCTGATGGCCGACGACTGCCTCGACGAGTACACCGACCACGGGCACTGCGGTCTCCTCACCGACGACGGCGAGGTCGACAACGACGCGACCCTCGAGCGCTACGCCAGCATCGCGGTCGCGCAAGCCGACGCGGGCGCCGACGTCGTCGCGCCGTCCGGCATGATGGACGGCCAGGTCGGCGCGATCCGCGCCGCGCTCGATGCCGCCGGCCACACCGACACCGCCATCCTCGCCTACGCGGCGAAGTACGCGTCGGCCCTGTACGGTCCGTTCCGCGACGCGGCCGAGTGCGCGCCACAGTTCGGCGACCGCCGCGGGTACCAGATGGATCCACCGAACGCTCGTGAGGCACTCGACGAAGCCGCGCTCGATGTGGCCGAGGGTGCGGACATGATCATGGTGAAGCCGGCGCTCCCGTATCTCGACATCGTGCGCGCGCTGCGCGACAGCTTCGATGTACCGGTCGCGGCGTACCACGTGAGCGGCGAGTACGCGATGCTCAAAGCCGCCGCGCAGCAGGGCTGGCTCGACGGCGACGCGGTGGCCTTCGAGGTGCTGGTGGCCATGAAACGCGCCGGCGCCGACTTCGTGCTCACGTACCTCGCGCGCGAGATCGCCGAACGCCTCTCGTGAGCTCGCTCTACGAGCGGGCGCTCGCGGCGATCCCGGGCGGCGTCGACTCGCCGGTCCGCTCGTTCGCATCCGTGGGCGGCGAGCCGTTCTTCGTCGACCGGTCCGAGGGTGCGTACCTGATCGACACCGAAGGACGGCGCTACGTCGACCTGGTGCAGTCGTGGGGTGCTTCGATCCTCGGGCACGCCCACCCGAAAGTCGTGGAGGCCGTGCAACGAGCAGCCGCCGACGGCACCTCGTACGGCGCGCCGACGGCCCGCGAGGTGGAGCTCGCCGAGGCAATCGCCGCGCGCGTGCCATCGGTCGAGAAGGTCCGCCTGGTGTCGTCGGGGACCGAGGCGGCGATGACCGTGGTCCGCCTGGCGCGGGGCGCAACGGGACGCTCCAAGATCCTGAAGTTCGCCGGCTGCTACCACGGCCACGTCGATTCGCTCCTCGTCGCGGCTGGGAGTGGCCTGGCCACGCTCGGATTACCCGGTTCGGCCGGCGTTACCAAGGGAACCGTCGCCGACACGATCGTGGTCCCGTACAACGACGACACTGCGCTCGACGACGCGTTCGCGCGCTTCGGCTCCGATCTCGCCGCGGTGATCATCGAACCGGTCGCCGCGAACATGGGGCTGGTACCGCCGGCCGACGGCTTCCTCCAACGACTCCGCGAGCGCTGCTCCTCCTCGTCGAACACGCTCCTCGTGTTCGACGAGGTGATCACCGGGTTCCGGCTCGGGCTGGCCGGCGCGCAAGGGTTCTACGGCATCACGCCCGATCTCTCGATGTTCGGCAAGGTCGTGGGCGGAGGCTTTCCACTCGCCGCGCTCGGCGGGCGCGCGGACGTGATGGACGAGCTGGCACCGCTCGGCCCCGTGTACCAGGCGGGCACGCTGTCCGGGAACCCCGTCGCCACCGCCGCCGGGCTCGCGGTGCTGTCGCTCCTCGACGACGACACCTACACCGATCTCACGGGGCGCGTCACGCGCCTTGCCGACGGCCTGCGCGGCGCGTTCGCGACCGCCGACACGAAGGCGCAGGTCGTGCAGGTCGGCACGCTCACGGGGCTGTTCTTCGCCGACGCGCCGGTCCACGACTACGCCGACGCCCAGGCTGCCGACCACGCCGCGTACGCGCGGTTCTTCCACGGCATGCTCGACCGGCGTGTGTTCCTCCCGCCGAGCGGCTACGAGACGATGTTCGTGAGCCTCGCCCACACCGACGCCGAACTCGAGTTGATCGTCAACGCGGCGTCCGAGGCCACGACCATGACTGAGAACTCATAGCTCCAGATTCAGTGGCGCGATTCTCTCGCTGAGCGGAACTCACGCGCCACTGAATCGCGGCGCGGCGCTGACCCGCGCCGCGCTACTTCTGCGAGTCTTCGTCTTGGTGAAGGCGGCTGCGGCGCACGTGATCCATGAAGAACAACGCGCCACCGCAGATCATCACCATCACGGCGAAGAGCACGAACGCAAGACCACCGGAACCGTCGCCCTCCTTACCGGCATCGACGAGCTGCTGCGCGCCGGCCGGCGCTGCGAACAGCAGCACCGCGGAGATCGTGCACAAGGCAAGCGGGATGGCGAAGCGAAATCGTCGCAGCATGCTCAGACCTTTGCCGGAACGGGAGTAGGACGCGATTCGGTTTCCTGCTGCTTCTGCGCCGCCTCGGCCGCCATCTCGTCCTTCTCGCGCCAGTGGAGCATCAGCAGACCGAGCACGAACAGGATCGAAAACATGCAGAAGGCAACGAACGGCGGTACCCGCAACGACCCGAGATCACGTTGCAGCACGACAAAGCCCGTTTCGCCGCTGGGGTCGCACTCGGGCGGGAGCGGCGGCAGCACGCTGGGCCGGTCCACGGGCGCCACCTTGACCTGGCAGAACTGAACCACCGCGTAGTGAGGGTCGTGGGTGAACTGGAGCTTCCAGAAACGCGGACTGCTCCCGCCGACCTCGAACGTGTTGAGGATCGTGTACTTCGTGACGTCGGTGAACGCGTCGATCGCGAAGGCGTTGTCGTTCGGCCCGAGCGGTGCGGTGGGCGTGTCGACCTTGGGCACCAGCACCGCGTCGACCGCCGCTTTCACGTTCGCCGCCTCGGTGGGGTCGACGCGGTTCTGCGGCTTCTGAATGCCGTGCACCGCGTCGATCTTCGATTGCTCCGGGGTCTTGACGACCTGCTGCACCTTCCATTGCGGGATCCGCCCCTTGATCGTGTTGAGCGGCGACGCGGTGGTGCACCAGAGCAAGCTCAGGATCATCAGGAATCCCATGAGCCCGGTGAACGCGACGAGGAAACCGAGGCGGGCGCCGAGGTTGGTGCCGAGCAGGACGTAGATCGAGCCACAGAAGAGCCCGATCCCCGCGACGACGACGAGCACCCCGAGGATCGTCGGGTACCACAGCCCCTTGTGCAGGAGCTCGGTTGCGAGGGTGAGCGACACGGTGACCTACAGGCTCCGCTCGTATTCCATGATCGCTTCGATCTGTGCCTTGGTGAGCACCGCGCCGAAGTGTGGCATGCGGCCCGAGGAGATTCCGCGGGTTCCGTACGCCTCGAAGGCAGGTACTCCCGCCGAGATCCAGCCGAAGTAGTCGGCGTCGTAGAGCGGCGACGGGAACTGCCGGTTGACGTCACCGCCCGTGAGGTTCGGTCCGTAGGCACCGCCCCCCATTGGCCCCGGTGGCGGGTTCGCCTCCGGATTTGTCGGGTCGAAATACGACCAGCCGCGCGTGTGGCAGCGCGCGCAGTTGTTCATGAACAGGACGTTGCCGTCGGTCGCGGACTGCGTGGTCTGTTGCCACGCCAGCGCCACCTCAGCCTGCTCCCGCGCGAGCTCGACGACTCCGTCGGCGCTGCTGCGCGCGTTCGCGTCCGCGTCGCTGGGGAGCGCGGCGAGCTCGGCTTGTGCTTGGGCCAGCCCGGCGGCCGAGTCGGCGACCCACTTCGTGGCCGCGGCTTGCACCTCGGCACTGTCGAGGGTCTTCTGCGTGGCCTTGGCGTCGCTCACCGCGCCCGCCTGGGCCTTGTCGGGCGTGCTGGAGATGCTGTACAGGTAGTTGACGAGGTCTTGGATGCTCTGGTCGTTGAGCGCGCCCTTGCCGCTGGCCACGCCCCACGCGGGCATGGGTGTGCCCGGGCGGCCATAGGTGATGATCTGCGTGAGTTGCGCGCGCGAGTACCGGAGCGGCGCGAGCGTGAGGTTGGGTGCCGCCCAGTTCACCACCACCTGGGGCAGGCAATAGGGGTGTTTCGCGACGAGCGCTTCGTCGACCTTCTGTTTCAGGTCGCAACGCGGGTCGGTGCTCTTGATCACCTGCGTGGCCGTGCCGCCCGTAGCGCTGTCGCCGTGGCACCGCGCGCAGTTGAGCGACTTCGTGTTGTCGAACGCCGGAGAGGCGGGACCGGCAAAGAGGAGCTCGCCGCGCGCGACCGACCGATCCTTGAAGGCTGACGACGCGTCGGCCTCGCGAAACGGCTCCCACAGGAAGTAGCCGACGAGCGCGACGACGGCGACCACCAGCGCGACGAGCGAGACGCCGAGCACGCGCTCGAGGTGGGGACCCTCGAGGACGACGTCGTCGAAGAACGGCGTGAGGTTCTCCGGCGGGGACGACTCCGGGTTTCGTCGCAAGCTGACGACGCGGTAGGCGATGAAGATCAGCAGGCCGACGACTGCGATGAGGTTGATGAGGATGAGCGTGGTACGGAAACTCATGTCGTTCCGATCACCGCGCGGGCACGCGCTCTACACACAGGGCGCGCCCTCCGGGCTCTGTCCGGTGGTGTTGGTGCCAATCGGGGGGCCGATCTGGACGTTGCCCGTGTCGACGATGAGGTTGCCGCCCGAGACCTCGAGCGGGAAGCGGTCGAGTCCACGCGGCGCCGGGCCACCCTGCTTCTCACCGACGCGGTTGTACTTCGAGCCGTGGCAGGGACACTCGAACCACTGCGAGCTCTCGCACCACGGCACACGGCAACCGAGGTGCACGCACTTCTGGTACAGGGCGACGTATCCCTGCTCCATCCCCGCGAGAATTATCGGGGTGTAGACCTTCTTGGCCTTCGCGAGGTCGGCCTTGGGATAGGCGACGATGTAGGTCTTGGCGCTGGCGTTGTAGTACGGGATCTTGCTGTCGAACGCGGTCTTGGCGTCGGCCTCGGATCCCACGTTCACCTTCACCTGGGAAGCGGCACCGCCCGACGGCCAGAGGAAGGCGAGCGACGCCGCCCCGAACGCGCCCAGCCCGATTCCGCTGCCGGCGAGGATCGAACGGTTGAAGAACTGCCGGCGGGTGACGCCAAGCTCGTCCTCGTCGACCGGCACGTACTTCACCGGGGTCTTCGCCGCCGACGGCTCCAGCTCGCCGAGGCTCGTGCCCGACTCGATCGCGCGTCGGGCCTCGTCGGCGCGGGCGCGCGCTTCCTCGGTCTCCTCCTCGACCGACTCGGTTCCTTCGGGCGCGATCTCCTCGGGCACGGTCGAGCGGTCGCTCTTGCGTGTCTCCCTGCTGAGGTGTCCGGTGGTCGAGCGCTGGCGCGCGGTGACGAGGACGGCGATCACCGCCAACACCAACAACCCGACGATGAGAAGGGCGATGCCCAACGTTGGCTCCTACAGGTCGAAGTGGATGCCGTCGTTCCAGGGGAACACGAAGTTGAAGCCGGGGCCCCTGAAGAACGACCCGATGATGACGAGTGTCGCCCAGAACATCACGAAGATCGTGAAGATCGCGATCGCGAACTTGCGATCCTTGGGCAGGTGCGAGGGATTCTTGTCGACGAACGGCGCCACCATGAGCAGGAAGAGGCCCATGCCCGGGATGGTCACACCCGCGATCATCGGGTGGAACATGGTGAGCAGTTCCTGCAGGCCGAGGAAGTACCACGGCGCCTTCGACGGGTTCGGCGTCTTGTTGAAGTCCGCGAGCTGCAGCAATGGCGCGCGCACCGCGGCCGAGAAGATGGTGAGCGCGGCGGTGACGATCAGCAGCGCCGCGAACTCGACCACGAGGAGGTGCGGCCACGTGTGCACCTTGTCTTGGGCCTCGGCGCGCGTCTCCTGGATCGAGCCGGACTTCACGACCGTGAGCAGCCGCTGGGTGTGACCCCCCGGACCGGTGACCGTGGGCGCCGGGAGCGTGGCGGTGGCAGTGGCGGCACGGGCCGCGCCGGCCGCAGCCGGTACTTCGGCTCCGGGCGCGCCGCCTGCCGGCGCGCCGGGTACGTCGAGCCCG
>CAAGKR010359327.1_pt1 | contig 11223 bp, 8 predicted proteins | sample 2556971 | NCBI WGS metagenome assembly CAAGKR01 (sample SAMEA5207829, study PRJEB30636) | soil metagenome | biome: forest; feature: boreal; material: soil | place: USA | collected 2011-09 | depth 1 m
CACAGTTGTAGCCACTGAACACGTTAAGAGCGGGGGCCGCGGACTCCTCTCGCCCCATCACCTGGGCTATCCCCATACCCGAGAACGTTTCTTTGCGGTTTGCAGGCGTGGCCCTTTGTCTGGCGATGTTCTGCCAATCCCAGATCGCAAGCGGATGACCGATGTCCGTCGGTATCTTCAGCGAACGTCCGAGTTGACGCACCAAGACCTAGCCGAGACTAGGCTGACAGCCTCACAAGTATCGTGCATCGATCACTGGAATACTCTCCATAAAGCGCTAGCGAAGGGCCACGAGTTTCCATCTTTTCCTCTGTGGAGCGACGAGTTTGGCGCGCAGTACTCGTATGACGACATAACGCCGTTCAGGTCCCGCAAGAAGTTCCTTCTTCGCTGGACAAAGGTTTCAGGCGGGCGAGCCGACATGACTCGCAGAGAGTTGATCAATTTGCTCCCCAGTTACGCTCGGGAGGAAGTCAGCCGATTCCCGAGTTGGAAGATTCGTTTCATTCAGCAGAATCGCGCCTGGTACAAGTCACACAAGTCCTCATTCCCAGCTGATTGGCTTGACGTCACACGTGGATTGCCGGCCTCCTTGCGGAAGATGGAGTGGAACTGCCTGGGCGAGGATCGCGACTTGTGGGGTCACGTGCTGCAATTTCGTCCGTCGGGCCTTCGAGTCAAGCGGATGCTCAGCATTCCAGCGCTGGTTGCTCTGACAACCACGCAAATCCCGATAATCGGACCTCTGCGCCGATTCATAACGCGAGCAGAGGCTCTCAGATTCCAAGGTTTCCCCGATGGTCATCAGTTGCCCACGGATCGGGATGCAGCCTTTCGCGCGCTTGGAAACGCGGTTCATGTCGATGTTGCAAGATCGATTGCATCTAGGCTGCTTGGCCACCAGGCACAAACACAAATCACCAAAGCGTTGGACGGAGAGGTCAGCGTTTCGACGGGATAGAACGGCAGCTATCGCGCCGGCGGCATCAATCGCGTACGCTCATTCGTTGTCCACGCAAGTAATTGGGCGCGAATGTCAGCGGGCAGGGCCACAGTAGAGAGTTCACATAGCCGAAATCGGTCCAGAACGACGTGGACGATGGTGGATAACTCCTCCCACTCTTCGGATGCGATCGACACAGCAAAGGGCACCGCCAGCGCCGTTACCGGATCTTTGCCGAGCGATATCCAGCCGCGCCACTTGTCGATGATGATGTCGCGAGCCTTGCGATCGAGGTCCGACTGTAGTGTCGCTTGACAAAGTACGACGATAAACCCGATACGTGTATCAAGGAAGGGACGCCAGGCGACAATGTCGACTCCACCATCTTTGACTGCCGGACGTTTGGCAAGCGCGTTTAGGCGTAGCCCCATCAGCCCTGCGAGCCACTCCATGGCTTTTGGAAAGGCCTTTGGCCTTTGATCGTACGATGGCCACGCGAACCGAACCGACTTTGACGCCGGCCCAAGCCAACTTGCGATCGCGAAGCGAACAATGTGGTCGAAAACGTAGTCGGCGCGTGCGAACTGCTTGAGGTGGCGGTACGCAGGACTCATTGCGAGCCAAAGTAGGCATTCGTAGAGAGTCGCGTCGAGAGAGATATCAACCACAATTGCACTGTCTGACTCGCGGAAGGGATACACGAGAGGCGCGATGCCATGACGTCGAGAGACCTCTGCGAAGGTCAATTCCACGATGGTTTCTGGATCGTCGCCGAGTCCAACACCTAGGAGTCGATCCCGTATCGCAGCCTTCGACATGCTTCTAATTTGTTCTAGAAGCATCGATCCTTCAACCCAGTCCGCAACGCTAGCCGCAGCCGTCGACTGAGGCGGCGGAAGATCAGCTTTGATCGCTGCGGGCATCGAACTCGGTCAGGTGTCGCACCAGTGCCTCGCACTCATGAATTAACCGAAGCACTTGTTCGTCGTCGGCGTACGTTTCGAAATCCTCCATTGCCGCACTTAGATTCGCACGGGCATTCTCCAGGCGCTTGAGCAATCGGTCTCGTGGTCCGCCAGCAGCGGCGTCCGCTTCCCGCAAGCTGTTCGTTTTGATTAGGACTTCGCGGCCGCTCTCGGATGCCACCGCGCGGCCCAACGTAGTGATGTCGCGCGATTCGCCAATCACGGCGGGTTTCTCTTTTGTTCCGAACAACCACTGAAGAAGTAGCTCCAATTCGTGGCGCTGGGCCGCTTTGAGCGGTGGCTGCCGCGGGACAACTGCGCTCGGAGCTGGAGCCTCGATGTACTCACGGAGTCCCTGCGCATTCATTGCGCGGGTGAATACACCAAAGCTCTTGATTCCGCGGTCGGTATCCAAACCGAACTCACCGCGTGCTTGACGAAGAATCCCGTAGTTCCTGTACTTGGCCGCGACGTCTGACCACCGCTCACCGATGTTGGCGGCGACCTCCTCGAAAGAGAGGCGATCGTTGTCATCAACCTGCTGCGCGATGAATCGCGCTTGCGAGTATGCGTCCCAGGGTTGAATGCCGGAAATGTGTCTGTACCCAACAAGCGAAGATACGGTCTGGCGATCACGAGCGAGGACAACGGGAACGACGTCCGGTGGTGCCGCGCGCTTCGCCTCTTCGATGAATTGCTTCTCATCGACGAGGCCTTTCGCGAGTGAAGGATCTCGAAGGATTCTTAAAGCAGCCAGTCGTCGATTGCCTTCCACGACGATGACTCGACGTTTCTCACGAATGACGATCAGTGGCTCGGATACAAAGAAGCCATGGCGAGCTATGGACTCAGCAACCTCGATGGTGTCGTAAGTGTCTGCGACGTAGCGCAGTAGCAGGTCCTCATCGCCGTCGAAATGCCGATCGGCAGGGAGCCGGGGGTTGTCAAAGTCAAGGTGGAGATCATCGATATTGAGTTCGCCTGGCCTGCCTGCCGGTGGGATGTTCTCCCAGTCTGCATCCGAGATCATCTGCCGTTAGCTCTACGCAAGTCTTGCAAGAAAATCGACTGCGGACCGAATCATTGTCAGGCGCCTCTGCGCTCTCACTTGGTAAGACCGAGTGCGCGTCTAGCGCGCGCGCTGAGATAGAAGCCCTGCTCACCATCGCGCCATGCGACAGCGATGCCACGATCATCCTCTAGGTACTGTTGCCACCGCTCCGGGACTGGCTCGGAGCTGAGGAACACCAGTGCCACGTCTGGGGGCACGACCTGGAAATATCGGTATTCATAAAGTTGGCCCACGGACTGTCGAATCTCAGTTGGCCAGTCGTGTCCTTGCTTCGCCTCGATGATCACTGTTGGCTCATTAACCCCGAGATCGATCGCCCGGTTACGGCATGGCTTGAGCCCGTGGGCAGCAAGCCAGTCTGCGAACGAGTTCACCAGGGACTCGTGTTGTCGGCCGTGCGTTCGAATACCGCCCTCTATATCGACCTGATAGGCGAGGTCGGCTTTCGGCTTGAACGGCTCGAGAAAGCCAATCGTCGCGCGGCCGGTCGGCCCACTATTCAAGACGCGGCCGTCGGCCGCTTCGGCACGAATAGCCGCAGCCTCACCGGCGAGCAGATCGTGTCGATCGGCAAACCGTTGCCATACGGTCTCCTCTAGACGGTTGCCATGACTCATGCCGTGCCCGGGGTACTGTCGAGCACGAAAGTTCGCGAGTTTTAGATGCACTCCGTTTGGATTGCGGTAACGCTCCGGATCGGCAACCGCATCACTGCCGCGAAGCTGATTTAGGATTCGGCTCAAGTCGATGATGTCAGGATCGGATGGAGATGGCAGGCCTCGCCGCACGTACAGATCCATGGCGAGAACGATCTCGTCGTAACCCCATGGGGCGTTCCGCTTGGCGACCAGCTTCGCTTCGGTGTCCGATCCTCCTAACGCCATGCAGAGGAAATTGTGCGCCAGCGGCGTACAAACTGGGCCATGGCGTCGGTTGCAACCTGATCCGTTTGTGTCGCGGGTGACGGACGCGAGACGCTGCCGCACCGTTCGCGATCTTAGTCTCCCAGTCTTACGGTTCGGTAGGCCACAGATCAATCGACATTAGGACCCGGAGTTGCCGTCCCGTTGCCCGATGCGATGAACTGGTCCCGACAGTCAACGATCGCCTGGGCAAGATGCATCAGGTCCTCCACCGAGGCGGCATAGACTGATATGAGTTCTGGCCTCGCGGGGTCGATGTCGAGGCCGCACTGCGCCCCAGCGGCGAGTCTTGCTAACAGTTCGCCGCGGCCTCTGTCAGCCGCTACTAGAACCACCGGCAGGTGCGACCACGTGTAGGGATCTGGATGGCTCCGACAGCTAGCCGCAGGAAAGCACCCGACAGACGCCAGCGCATACACGAGGCCTGCGACGCCGAGCTCAAGGCCGCCGAGCGCCTGCATATCTCCGATCATCGCGTCGTGAATCTGCTCGTCCAACCTTGCTGTCTTGAAACGCTCGGGAAGGGATTCCACATCGCACTGTTCGATGGCGTGGGCTACCTGGTCGAACTCTTCAACGTCGTTGGATAGCGCATCGACCTGTGCCAATAGTTCTGCCTCGAGCCAAATCAGAGCCTGTGCATCTTCTGCAGGCATATGTGCGATCACCCATACATCCCTGAAGTAGCCGAACCCCTCCTCGGCTTCGAGATCCTCCGGGGTGGGCGTCCAGAAAGTGGCCTCGACCGGCAGCTGCGCGTTGATCTCCACTGCGGAGCGCGGGATCACTGCGCTCGACGTCGACCGGCGCACGCGACCGCGCGGGAGTGACCAAAGCTGGGAGGAGAAGAGAGTCGGACATCCGGGACGGCGGCCGCCTGCGTCATCTGGGCCTGCGCATTGTTCTCGTCCTGTGCCCACTCCGGCTGCGCCGTTCCGGCATTTGAGGCAGACTTCTCGCTCACTGGAGCCGACCGGGCCGCGGTCGGCACGGGTACCGGATCCTTCAGCAGACACACCATCGCAGGCACCGTTGTGTACGCGCTCAAAGGTCCCATTTTCTTGACCTTACTCCGACATGACCGTGGGACCACCCAGCTGCTACCACCCACGGCGATGCAAGGCCAGGCCCTGACCGTCGGGTCTATGTGCTACCCCTGGACAAGTACGACCTTCACCGCGGCTCTCTAGAAGGTGGTGGTGCCGAATCCACGTCTGACCGTTGGTTCGCGTGGGTCGTGCGCCGACTCCCAACTCGGTGTAGGTTTTGCGCGACCTATGGCGCACGCAAACCCCCTTGTCAAGGGACGATACGTACTACTTGGTGACCCAGTAAGGTCGGGTGGCACAGCGGATGTTTTTCGCGCTCGGAATATTGAGAGCGACGAGGTTGTGGCCATCAAACTCTTCAGGGCTGACGGCCACCCAAATCGCTTTGTCCGCGAATTCTTCCTGCGTGAGTCGGAGTCTCTTGAGGAGCTGCGGCATCCGAACATCGTTTCTCTCATTGAAGCGATGTACGACCCAGATAGATCCGAGCACTTCCTGGCATTGGAATGGGTTCCGCATACGCTCTCGTCGTGGCTCGCGCAACATCCACCCGCCGGCTGGGACGATCTGGCAGATCAGGTAGCTACTCCACTCCTGGAGGCAATCGTCTTCGCACACGGTCGGCGGATTCTCCACCGGGATATAAAGCCATCGAATGTCCTGATCGCTTCCGACGGAACCCCAAAACTCGCCGACTTCGGAATTGCGAAGCTACTGACGTCTTTGCGACTCGGGGTAACGCTCAGTAGCTTCCGGTCGGAGCCATACTCGCCTCCAGAACAGCGGGACGAGATCTTTGACGAGAGAGGGGATCTCTTCGCATTCGGCGTGACACTGGTCAAGTGCTTGGTGCCAGATGCCTACGATCTGACGCACGCCTCCCTGCAAGGCGCGGTGTCCGTTGCTGATGTTCCACCGGCCGCCGAAGCGTTCTTGCGCCGCTTGGTTGCTCTCGATCCTGACGCGCGGTTTGACTCGAGTACGCTCGCGTTGGGAGAGCTCGCGCTACTAAAACGCTCTAGGCCGGCGCCGCCTCCGTTGCCTCGTCCAAAAATTCACATGAAGCTCACGCAGGCAGCAACGCAGGCCCTCAATAGTCGAATTGAGCGCGGTGGAGGTTCGGTGGCCATTCATGATTTCGTTCGGCGCGATGTCGGGGACGAATGTGCCATCGAGTACCTCCGGTCAACGGTGGGAAAAGTTGAAGACGAGTCCTTTCGTCTGGTCGGAAACGAGTTTTACTACGTCTTGCGCGTCGACTGGTCCGATCCAGCCGTGCTCGCGATCACTGGAGCTTATGAAGCCCCGCCCTCGCTTTTAGATGAGCAGCGTGATCGAGCCATGCCTGTCCGCGTGGAGCCGGTCTTCACCTCGCCCGTGTTTCCAGACCAAGCGCGTGCCGTGGTCACGGCCCTCCGCGAACGTCTCCTCGAACACGAGCAGCAGAGGCGTCTTCATCGAGAAGAAGCAGCCAAACGAGGCTTGCTTGATCGCTGGTCGGACATTCTTGACGCGAAGCTCCGAATTGAACGGCAACGACAGTCTCCTTTGCCGTACGACGGGCGAGAGATCAATGGACGCGAAGTAACCTTCCGGCTTGAGGATCCCATTGCCGCGGGCCCCGATCAGGCCGAGTTCTTCACTCAGATTCGACGTGTCGCTGTTCCCGGTGGGTGGATTGGAGGTCCCGTCGTCGATGTGTTCCAGGATCGAATGGTCGTGTCGATCACATCAGGCGAACCACACCAGATTCCAAAGGCGGGCCGCCTCCAGGTGGACCGAGACATGTCCGAGCGGGCCATCCGTAGGCAGCGGAGCGCACTGGACGATTTGCGGTTTGGTCGAGGGGCAAGACCTGACCTGGCCAGCCTGTTGGTCGATCCGTCAGTTGCCCGACAGCCGCACTTAAGCACAGACCTTGACTTCATCACCCCCAACCTAGACGAGCCAAAACGGAAGGCTGTCTCTGCGGCCATGGGATCTCTTGATCTGATCACCGTCGAAGGGCCACCGGGAACAGGCAAGACCACGTTCATTGCAGAGTTGATTTGTCAGCTACGCCGGCGGCGTCCGAGCGATCGATTGCTGCTCACGGCCCAGACGCATGTGGCCGTCGATAACGCAGTGGAACGCATGAGAGAGCTCGATCCATCCTTGCGACTCGTTCGTGTTGGGTCACCAGCAAAGATCGGACCCGGCGCCCTTGAGCACACCGTTGAGGCGGGCCTTAGACGATGGAGCGATGATGTCCGTCGTATCGCCCCGCAGTTCTTTCTCAAATGGGCTGCGGAGCGTGGTTTGGAACCGGCGGTCCTTACGCAAGTTAGCGCAATCGGCGATCTCGAAGACAGCCAGCGCTTTCTCGAAGGAACTATCGCCGAAATCGCAAAACTCGAGGCCCTCGAAGAGGCGTTTGCCGATCGTCTCACCGATCCAAAGGGTCCTGGCACGACTTCGCCAGAACTAGCGATTCGGGAAAGCGGACTGGACTTCCTATCTACGACAACGGTCGATGTCGACATCAGTTTGGAAGACGCCCATGCCAGCGTCGTCGAACGACTAGCCCAGCGGCGGCAAGAGTTCAAGGAGCACGAATCCCTTAGGGACAAGCGCGTGGTCGACCTGTGCGCCGGACTAGGCGTTGATACGCAGGGTGCAGACGCCGACCGCCTACTCAAGATCATTCGTAGCAAGACGCCAAACGTGGATGCCATTGCTGAGTATCGTCGCCTGCGCGATATCCAGGACGATTGGCTGGCAAGGTTTGGCAGCGCTGAATTTGAAGCGGCGCTCCTATCGGAGTCCGATGTGGTCGCAGGTACATGTGTGGGCATCGCGGCGGTGCGAGCTGCCGACAGCCTGACTTTTGACGTTGTGATAATCGATGAGGCTTCCAAAGCCGCACCTACCGAGGCATTGGTGCCGATGGTGCGCGGGCGATCCTGGGTGTTAGTTGGCGATCCGCGACAGCTCCCGCCTTTCGTGGACGCCAGCTTGTTGAAGACGAATCTGCTTGCAGAGGCCGGGGTTGACCCGGATGAATTACGTCAGACCGTCTTCGATCGACTACTCGAGGGCCTTCCAGCCAGTAACCGCGTTGGGCTGACGGTGCAGCATCGCATGGTCGCGGCGATTGGTGAGCTCGTGAGTGAATGCTTCTACCGCGGACAACTTGTCAGCTCCCGACCGTCGCCGACGATTCAAGCTCTGGTTCGAGTTTCCGATCATCCAGTCGTATGGTGGTCAACCTCAAGGCTGGACAACCGCCTCGAACAGCGGCGAGGCTTGAGTTATGCGAACCCCGAAGAAGCCAAGCGCATCCGGGAATGGCTCGCTTTCTTGCATCTGCACGCACGGGGCACCAAAGAGACAGTCACCGTGGCTGTGATCTCCGGCTACGCCGAACAGAGAGAACTGCTGGCTCGTGAATTGGGACCCCACCAAAGTGGCTGGTTACCTCACGTCGAAGTCACCATCGACTCCGTCGACTCCTTCCAAGGGCAAGAACGCGACGCAGTCGTGTACTCGGTCACGCGATCGAACCGCGATGGATCACTTGGATTTCTATCTTCGATCGAGAGGCTCAACGTGGCGTTGAGCCGGGGCCGCGACGCCCTCGTGATCTTTGGGGACTCTGCTTTCTGCGAAGCATCGGCAAGATCAGAGAACCCTTTCATATCAGTGCTTGAGTACATCAGGAAACATCCGGACACCTGCCGCCTGGAAATGTGCCAGTGAATGCAGACGAGGCGGCGAGGAGATATGGCACGCGCCCCGGCTTCCACCTCATCTGCGCACGTGATGTCGGTCTTCCCGTCCTCAGGGTGACACTCCTGGCTTCGATACTTGAGACATTGGAGCTACCAGCCATTGAGCAGTTTGTTCTCAAGGCCGTGGCGGCCAGTCTGGCCACGCCTGAAAACGTGGCCGGATTTCTGGGGTTAAGCCAGCAACTCGTGGACCGAGCCATCGTCAATCTCATGACTTCTGATGACCTCATACTCGCTGGCGCAGGGACCGACGGCCCCGACCGCGAAGTACACCGCATGGCCTTGACCCGAAAAGGTGCAACCACCGTCGAACAGCTCCGCACCGTCGTGCCCACTCAAGTCGAGATCAGGCTGTTTGTCGACGTGTTGACTCGCCGTATCAGTGCCGACGGATCGTTTCCCCGAGTGACCCGTCGGGGGCTAGAGGATACTGACCTTCTCGACATAGTTCGAACGTCGAAATGGCGCCCCGAACTTGCTGACTTTCCGCGCGACCAAGTAGGTGCCGCACTCGGAGAGCGAGGCCTCGGCCGCGGTCGCAGGCAGCTTTTGGGGGTAGTCAGCGTCGAGCGCCGCGAACGTTTCTACCGCGCAGATACGGTTGCGCTTGCCTACGAAGCCGACAACGGCAAGGAACGCCAAGTCGGGTTTGTAGTGGGAGGCGTTCTCAGCCCTGATCATGAGCTGGCTTTCGCACAACAGAATCGCGACCGCTGGGACCTCCTGTTCGATACCGACAACTCCGACCGTTCGTTGTTGAAGGAATTGCTGCCAGACCTCCCGCCACTGGCAAGTCAATCTGCCACGTCGCGGGCAGCCTCTTTAAGAGGCGAAGCGCTAGCGCAACTGGCGGCGCCTATCCCTGACGGCAGCGGGGATCTTGGCGTTGCAAGAGCTGCCGAGAGCGATGTTGCTGACCCTGCTGAGAGACTCGAGGTCGCAGAGCGGTCCCTAGAGCCGTACACCGTGCGGTGGGTAGAGGTTCATGAGCATCACGGATATCTTCACGACGCGATTGACAAGGCGCAGGCGCGACTCGTAATCGTCTCGCCGTGGATCAGGCGTGCGGTCGTCGATGAGCCCTTCATCAACAGCCTTCGGCGGATGACTAAGCGCGGCGTCGAGGTGTGGATCGGTTATGGAATGAAAGACGATCAGGGAAATGATGAACGCGCGCTCGCCGACCTACGAGCACTTGCGACCCAATCAGATCGATTTCATTTGCATCGCTTTGCCAACAGTCACGCCAAAGTGCTCATCTGTGACGACACATTCGCAATCGTTGGGTCATTTAACTGGCTCTCATTTCGAGGCGCACAGGACAGGACGTTTAGAGATGAGCGAAGTGTCTACGTAGGGATTCCATCGAAGGTCGATGAGTTGTTTGCCAAATTGCAACAACAGTTCGTTGTCGCGCCCCGGGAACAGTAGTAGTTGCGGTTGTGTCGCGGGGCATAACCAATTGAATCGGTGGTGGGCCAAGGGGACAGTCCCGCAAGCGCCCTCAGGCTCGACTTAACCCGTCGCACGATTGAATCCCCGGCCGATCGCCTCCGTTCCAACAGCGATCGACAGTGCGGCACCTCCGGCGGTCAATGGAGCCGCTGGCCCCGTTGCTGGTACTGCAGCGCTATCTGCCACGATCACCAACCCTCCGCCGAGGACCTCAAGGACGCCCCGGATTCGTTGGATCGTCGCGTCGTGCCGCTTCTCGTCTTCAAGCTTGTCGATATCGCGTTGCAGCCCCTCCAACAGAGAGGCCACTCGTTCTTGAAGCTTCTCCGGCGAAATCCCGTCATTACTCACGATTGAATAGTCGGTCAATATGGCAACCAGGTCATCTCGAATCACCTCGACGGTGACGCGGGAGACACCCAAAGCTCCAAGTAGGTCACACTCCGCGTCTAAGAACCATCGCAGGCGCGACGCGTCTTGGCGTAACTCTTCCTGGATCTTGTACGGATTTGCATCGTTTCTATTGCTCAGCTCGACCAAATAGGCTTGGGAGTCGGTAATAAGAGGCTCCTGCGCTAGGACCCTGACACCACGTACAGATGCCTCCAGAGCTCGTTGCAGCAGTTCCCTCCGACGCAGGGGCCTGATGCGGCTAGTGTGCTTTAGCTCATCCAGTAAGACATTGACATTGTTCGCCTCGCTGACGATCTGCTCAACAAATGCCATCAGTCCCTATCCTCAAACAGACTCAAATCGTCGGCACTCAAGGTCGATGAGAGAATAGACGTTCTTGATCGTCATGTCTGAAGGCAACCAGCCGATGTGCGAGTCCTTCGACAGTCTCCTCATCGAGGTCGATTGTGCGGATGCTCTTCGACCGCGACGCCTTCCCGAAAGCGCGACAAGCCTGAAGGCCCTAACCCTGGCCGATCGCCTTAGTCAGGGCTTCGCCAGCCGCCAGCAGAGCCTCCCCAGCCTCGACCAGCTCTCGATTCAGGTCCTTGACGTCCTTCGGAGCGCGGTAGCCGGTTAGGTCCGCCAGCTTC
>CAAGKR010219355.1_pt1 | contig 11222 bp, 16 predicted proteins | sample 2556971 | NCBI WGS metagenome assembly CAAGKR01 (sample SAMEA5207829, study PRJEB30636) | soil metagenome | biome: forest; feature: boreal; material: soil | place: USA | collected 2011-09 | depth 1 m
CCGCGCCGCGCCCCGACCAGCGACGCAACGCCGGCGTAGGTCGCCAGGACCAGCGCAATCAGCAGCGTCAGCGTTCCGAATGCAGCCATGGGAACCTCCCGTGGGCGCCGCGCCAGGACGGCGCCCAGAGCCTGCCCTAACTTAGCACGGCGGCCGCCCCCGGCCCGGCTTGTTTTCCCCCCGGCGCCACGCGCCCGCCGGTGTCAGGCGCCGAGCTTGGCCTTGAGCAGGCTCTTGAAATCGGTCGCGCCAGTCCCATCGAGCGGAACGTCGAGCCACAGCAACGCGGGCGTGCCATGCGCGACCTTGCGCGCGCGGCGCGTGACGTCCGAAAGGGCATCCCACGAGACCTTTAACTGGGCCGCAGCGTCGAGGGCGACGATTCCGACCAGCCGTCCCTTCAGGATGACGATCGAGCAGAGCGACTGCGTGCCGCGCAGATAGCGGTAGGCCCAGCCGGTGCGCGGACCGTAGTAGTAGAAGTCCTCGACGGCGGCGTGCTTTTTCAGGAGGGCACGAAGGGATTCGAAGCGTTTGCCCACCGCGGCCGGTAGGCGCGCGCCGAACTCGGCGTGCGTGGGCGGCTGGGCCTTTTTCGGAAAGGTCACCCTCGCTGACGGACGTGCGGGCGGAGGCGCAGGCGGACGTGGCGGATGGGTGCGCTTGGCCTTGACCTCCGCCTTTGCGCGAGGCGCTGGCGTCTGGGGTCGCGCGCGGGCAGCCATTTCAAGCGGCGAGGGTCGCCGAAGGGGGGGGCGGCGTCTTCTTGCGGTTCATGAGGGTGCTCACCACGCCGGGGATCAGCGACACGAAGATGATCACGATGATAACCTTGTCGATCTGCTTGGTGATCGGCGGATAGACCTTCCCCAGCGAGAATCCGAGGAGCGTCATCCCCGCGACCCACCCGATGCCGCCGAAGACGTTGTAGCTCAGGAACCGCCGGTAGCTCATCCGCCCGACGCCCGCCACCACCGGGGCGAAGGTGCGCACGAACGGCAGGAAGCGCGCAATGACGATCGTCTTGCCGCCGTGGCGCTCGTAGAAATCCTTGGTGCGCAGCAGGTGCTTTCTGGAGAACAACAGCGATTGCTCGCGCGTGAAGATCTTGGGCCCCGACTTGGCGCCGATCCAGTAGCCGACGGTGTCGCCAACGATCGCCGCCCCGATCACGGCCAAGTTCAACGTCACGATGTCGAGCAGCGGCGCCTGCGTCGGGTTCGCACTGGTGCAGTAGAGCCCGGCGGTCACCAGCAGCGAGTCGCCCGGCAGGAAAAATCCGACCAGGAGCCCCGTCTCGGCGAACACGACCACCGCTAGGGCCGCGAGCCCTCCGACCCGCACCAACCCCTGGACGTCGTAGATCTTGTGGAAAAGCTCCATTAGATGATGCATGCGGCGGACGACTCTGGGCCAAGAGCGCGACTTTGTCACGTCCGCCCTCTCGGCATATGGTGCGGATCGCAATGACGCAAGCGCAGGCGCAGGCGCCCGGGCACCGGCCGCCCTGGGTGACGATGATGGCTTCGATGATGCTGCTCTACGGCGGGATGACGCTGGTGAGCGCGCTCTTCACGCTTCGTGAGCCGAAGGCGGCCGCGGTGGTCGCGATCGAAAACGTCGCACAATCATCTAACAAGCCGGAGCTGCAACGAGAGCTCGACGCCATCAACGATGCCATTGTCGCGCAGTACCGGCAGGCGATTCGCGCTGGGGCGCTGATCTCGATCTGTGTCGCGTTGTTCACCTTGTACGCGGTCGCGGCGATCCTGTCGCGAGATCGTCACGGGCGGTTGCTCGCGCTTTGTACCGCCGTGCTGGGGATCGCGTACGAGCTCGGCGGGCTGCCTTACAGCTTGGCGATGGCCCGGCTGGCGGCGGTCGACGGCGCGCCGCTCTTGGCCAAGGTGTTCATCGAGAGCGGGAGACAGCCGCCCGGCACCGATCCGGTCGAGCTCGCCGCCAAGTTACACCCGGTGATCGTCGCGCCGCCGGTGGTGACGGCTCTGCTCGGTATCGGTTGGTGCCTGGTGCTGTTGGTTTATTTCGGCGGCCGCCGCGGGCGAGCCGTCTACGGCATCGAAGTCCCACCCAGAGGCGGGGCGTGACCCGACGGCGCTGATTCGGCTCATTCCACCGCGTCGCGCGCCGGTTTCAACGGGGCGGGGGCAGATCGACCACGACCTCACCGTCGCCGACGCGCGCCTGGCAGGAGAGACGAAGCTTGTTGATGAAGTACACGTTGCCGAGGTGCTTGCGCTCGGCGGCGTTGAACGGCGACAGGTGCTGGTCGCCGCTGACGATCTTGACCCGACAGAGGCCGCAGGTCGCTTGGCCGACGCAGGCGGTGTTGACCGCGATGCCGGCGCGCCGCGCGATCTCGAAGACCGATTCGCCCGCGGCGCAGTCAACGCGCACACCGCCGGGCAAATAGGTGACCGATGGCAAGCTCAGGCTTCCTTCGATCGAGGTTCCGGCAATTCTTCCGGCCAGTGCGAGAGGCCGACGCGGTTCCCTTCGGGGTCGCGCACGTAAATCGTATAGGGGGTTCGGTGGACGACGGCGATGTTGGCCGAGGCGAACCGCGCTTCCCATTCGGCGCGTGCAGCGCGCGGGATACGCAGCGCGAGCATCTGAAAGCCGGGCGTTTGGTCGTCGCGCGCCGCCGCGTCGCCGCCGGTGCGTTCGAGAGCCAAGAACGCGCCGCCGCCCATATCCAGCCAGATGGAACGATGTGCAACCGCGCCCGTGGGCGCCGGCCAGCGTCGCACGACGGGGAGACCGAGGACGCTCTCGTAGAACGCGGTCGTCGCGGCGAGATCGCGGACGGCGATCGCCAGGTGGTGGACGCCGCCAGGCGCAAGCGCGCTCATCCGCGGGAGCCCAGCTTCGAGATGCGTTTCCACTCGGCGGCGCTGACCGGCTGCACCGACAGGCGGCTCCCCTTGCGAAGCAGGACCATCTCCGCCAAAGCGGGATCGGCGCGCAACTCGGGCAGGGTCACCGGGTGCGGGAACTTGGCGTCGAGGGCGATGTCGATCGCGAACCAGCGCGGGGCGTCCGGCGTGCTCCCGGGATCGTGGTGGTCGTCCTTCGCGTCGAACTGAGCGGGATCGGGGTAGCCGGCGCGGACGACGCGCGCGGTGCCGGCCACTGCCGGCGGAGCGGCGTTTGAATGATAGAAGAGGACGCCGTCGCCGACTGCGATCTGGTCGCGCAGGAAATTGCGCGCCTGGTAATTGCGCACGCCATCCCAGCGCGTGGTCCGGTTCTTCGAGCGCGCGAGATCGTCGATCGAGAACGCTTCCGGTTCCGACTTCAGAAGCCAGGCGCGGGGCATGGCGCCTGATCTACCATTTTCGATTCGTGTCGGTCACGAGTCCGGTAGACCGACGACTCGCGAAAGGCGCGACCGCACAAAAGCGCGTGACCCCGCAGAAGCCAACCCGGGAAGGGTGTGCGCTCACGCCTGTGCCGGAGCGCGCCGTCGAGGCCCAGCGGACCGCCCGCTAGGGCAGGAGGCTAGCGTGCTGGACGGGCTCTGGTGCGCCCGCGATCGGGCGCGCGTGCCACGAGATGCGCGTCTTGTGGACAACCGCGACGCACACCGCTTCGTCCTCGCGAACCTCGATGTCCGACTCGCCGTCCCAGGCGAGAGCCACGCCTCCCCGGCAGTCCGGCTCCGCACTGGCGTGGAGCGGTACGCGCAGGAAGGTTACCCCCGCCCTTCGGTCGACGTTTGCATGCAGGAGGCGCGCCGGCCCCGCGACGAGCAGCCGCGGCTCCGGGTTCGATACCGCCGCGCTAGCGCGAACGTCGGACCGATGCGTGGCAGTCACCGCGGAAGCGCATCCGGCGCCCGCAAGAACAAGCCCCATCGTCAACCCCCACCCCAAGTTCTCTGATGTACGTGATGTAGTCATGTGTGTTGTGAAGTGGACCCTAGGACGACATGAAGGGAATTACAATGCCGAGTAGGACAATTATTTGTAACATCTTATACAGGCTTAACTCGCGCCTACGTAACTCGCGCCTACCCGGTAGGACCTCGGATCAGATGACCCGCGTCGTGACGTGTCACGCTATGATTTCGAGTTAGCCGCCCGGCGGGTCGTGACGCGTTTCGCTACGATTTCGCTTTTGACGCGGTTCAGGCTCAATCGGCTGCGTGGCCTCGGCAATTGGGTGCTTGACGATTGGCGGGTGGCGTTTAGACCTTCTACGTACCCGTGTGGCATATCGCCCACGGGAAAACCCGCCGGGAGCTGATGGCCTCGGCGAAAGGAGAACGGAAATGCACCCAGCAATGATGTCTTGGTTACGCGGTCGCCGCGGGGGCTGTGGCACCGGAGGATTCGCGTCGGAGGGATCGAGCCAGTGGGCCGGTGGATTCGAACGGGGTGGTCACCACGGTCATAGCGGCGAGGAGGGTGATCCCGAAAGCGAGGGGTTCGGCGGTGGCTCGTTCGGCGTCCGGCGGCCGCTGCGCTTTCTGGCCTACAAGCTCGAGCTGGATGAAAAACAGGTCGCGGAGCTGGCACGGATTCTCGGGGAGCTCAAGACAGAGCGCGCTCAGGGGGAGGTCGATCGGCGCCGCTCGCTTTCGGGGTTCGCCGATGCGGTCGGCGGCGCCACCTTCGACGCAGCACGCGTCAAGGAAGCGGCTCAGCTGCGCGTGGTGACGGCGGAGCGCCTGCGTGACGCCGTCACAGGCGCGCTCGAGCGTCTGCACGGGCTGCTCGACAATGAGCAGCGCGAGCGCCTCGCCTATCTCATCCGGACCGGCGTGTTGACGCTCTGATGTGAGGAACCCCGAGCCGCCCCGCGACGAGCTCGGGTAGGCGAAGCCCGCCTAGGCTTACGCGCCTTGGTTTAGATGGAACCCCAGCCATCGGTTCATGGCGCGCGGGACGGCGGCGGGATATCCTCGGTCGATGTCTCCGCCGCCGTTCGCCCTGCACTTGGCGGCCAAGCGCAGTCAGCGACCGCCGGACGCCGAGCTGGTGTTCGGCCGCGTCTTCACCGATCACATGGCGATCGTCGACTACGATACGGACCGGGGCTGGTTCGATCCGCGCCTCGTCCCCTACGGACCGCTCGCGCTCGATCCAGCGGCGGCGGTGCTCCACTACGCACAGACCATGTTCGACGGAATGAAGGCGTTCCGCGGCGACGACGGGAAGATCCGGTTCTTCCGCATCGACCGGCACTGCCGGCGTCTCCACGACGGGGCCGCTCGCCTGTGCATCCCGCCCGTGGACGAGGCGCTCGCCCGCGGGGCGATCACCGCGCTCGTCTCGGCGGACCGGGACTGGGTGCCGTCGGCGCCGGGGACTTCCCTCTACATCCGCCCGACGGTCATCGCCGTTGAGCCATTCCTGGGCGTTCGGCCGGCCAAACGCTACACGTTCTTCGTGATCGCGTCGCCCGTCGGCGCGTACGCCGGTGAGGCGTTCAGCTCGGCGCGGATCCTGGTCGAGGACAAATACGTGCGCTCTGCGGTGGGTGGGCTTGGCGGCGTGAAGGCTGGCGCGAACTACATCGCTAGCTTGCGCGCGGCCGAGGACGCGAAGGCGCGTGGCTATGCGCAGGTACTGTGGACCGACGCCTGCGAGCACGCCTATCTGGAAGAGGTCGGTACCATGAATCTGGTCGCGCGCATCGGCGGCGAGATCGTGACGCCGCCGCTTGGCGGCAGCATCCTCGACGGGGTCACCCGGGATTCGGTGATCACGCTGCTTCGTGGATGGGGCTTCGCCGTCAGCGAGCGCCCGGTCGGCATGGAAGAGATCGTGAGCAGCCAGCGCGACGGGTCGTTGCGCGAGATCTTCGGCTGCGGGACGGCCGCCGTCATCACGCCCGTGACCGCGCTCGGTTGGAAGGGCGAAGATCTGGTCGTCAACGGCGGCCTTCCGGGTGAGATCTCCCGTCGCCTATATGACGCGATCAGCGCGATCCAGTACGGGCGTGTCCCCGATCCCCACGGTTGGATGACGGAGCTCGCGTGATCCGATCTGACCGCGGCCATGCCTGACCTGCTGGTGCGCCTTTACGATCTGCCGCCGAGCGTTCCGATCGTCGAGGGACTGGCGAAGCAGGGGATCGTCGTTCGGCGCGCGGCGGCGAGCGAGCGGTCGATCGTCGTCCCGTGGGTGCGCGCGCAGGGCTCGGCGGGCTGGGCGGGGGAGTGCGAGGCGGCGTTCGGGCGTCAGCCGCTCGCCTGCTTCGTCGCCGTGGATGGGGACCAACTGATCGGGTTCGCCTGCTACGAGGCGACCTGCCGTAACTTCTTCGGCCCCGAGCTGGTGCACCCACAGTGGCGCGGGCGCGGGGTCGGGCGGGCGCTGCTGCTGGCGGCGCTGCACGCGATGCGCGCCGAAGGATATGCCTACGCGATCATCGGCTGGGCCTCGTCGATCGATTTCTACCGGCAGGCCGTGGGCGCGATCCCCATCGAAGGTTCGAGCCCCGGAATCTATCCCGCTCCGTTGCGGTCGACCTAGCTCAGCTGGAGGCTGCCAAAATCAATCACGGCGTGGGCGGTCCGATCCGGCGGATGCTGGCTTGATGCGCCCGAAACGCGGTTGCCGGGTGGCGCGCGCGAAGGCGAGCGTCAAGGACTCTGCGACAGGGCCGCGGTTCAGACCAGGCCCGTCACCAGCGCGAGGCCGATCAGGGCGAACACGACGGCAGCCACCCGCTGGGTCAGCTTCGCGTCGAGGAACCGTCTTGCGCGATTGCCCACCAGGACGGCCAGCGCCGAAACCGCCCAGAGCGCCGCCGTCGCCGCCCCGAAGACGATCACCGGCCGGCCCGTTCGCGCCGCGAAGCCGGCGGTCGCGATCTGCGTGAGATCGCCCCATTCCGCGACGAACACCACGCTGAACGACATCCAGAGCGCCTTGCCGAAATCGGCCGAGCCACCGGCCTCACCTTTTGGGGCCTCGTCTTCGTGTCGCCGCCACATGACCACTGCCGACACCAGAAACAGCAAGCCCGATCCGACGTAAGCAGCGCGCCGGGGCAGCAGCGATAGCAGGCTCCCCCCGGCGACAGCGACCGCGCTTTGGATCGCGAGCGCCGCGGCAGCGCCCAGGAACACCGGCAGCGCTCGGTGTCGGGTCGCCAGCATCATCGCCGCGAGCGCCGTCTTGTCGGGGAGCTCAGCGACGAAGATGACCGCGAAGATCGAAAAGAAGAGCGTGGCCTCGACCATCGCGCGCGAGTATGAGGCCAAAACGATTCGATCAGGTCTGGCGTTCGGGGTGGCGCGCGTCGATTTCGGGGTCGCAGGCCTGCCGATCCACGCGCCGGGGACCGAGCTTGGTCCCTAACAGCGCGCCGAGCGTTTCGTCGAAACCGACCGCCAGCCAGGCGAGGATCGCGCGGACGATACCGACCTTCAAGCGCGCGGCGTAGCGGGTGAAGCCGCCGACGTCCTTGAACTGATCCATCGCCAGCATGAGCGCGGGGTCGTCGAGGAGGCCGGGCGGGATCGGGCGCGCCTGCACCCGCGGATCGGCCACGAAGGCCTCGATCTCGCCGGGGAGCCGCGCGTGGTACGAGCCGTCCTCGATCAGCGAAGCCAGCGCGCGTTGGTGGCGGTGCGTTCCCTTGACGACCTGGCGCGCCTGCCGCGCCATCTCCTCGACGCCGCTGTCATGCGCGCGCAGGATAACCAGATCGTAGATCGGGTGGCGGTGGAAGGTCTGGAGGACGTGCTCCACGATCGCGTCGCGCGACGCGAAGAGGCCGATCGGATCCAGCATAGTCGCCGGGCCGGAGACGAAGCGGCGCAGGTTGTGGAACACCCATGGGATGTGCTGATCGCGGTAGAAGATCTTCGTCTCTTCGGTGGCGCTCATCATCATCTGATCGCGACCGGCCACGAGCAGCTGCGCGAGGGTCGGGATCGAATCGATGTGGCCGAGCGCGCGCAGTCGCACCAGTCGCCGCCGCACCAGCGCCGGCCGGAAGTAAGCGGTGAAGAGCGCGAGCGCCTGCCAGAGCTTGTCCCAGTTGTGCCGCAGGCCACCCATGACGTCGGCCCAGAGGCACCAGCGCGACCGCCCGAGCCAAGCGGGCGGGGTGGCCCCCTGGCGTTCGGCCATCGACGCCTGCAGCTTCTCGTCCATCAGAGCTCGATCTGCGCGCCGATCTCCACCAAGTACCCGAGTTGCACCGCCTGACGGGTGAGCGAATAGGCGCCCGAAATGAGCGCCTGCGAAGCCACCACCGTCGCGCGCGCGGGCAGATGATGCTCGGGCAGGTGTGCCGGCGGTGGCTCGTTCTCGACGGGGGTTGGCACCGCGTCACGGATGATGAACGATCTGCGTTCGTGAAGCGAGATGAGCCGAGAACGCGGGCGCGCTCTACCCGGCGACGGGTTCGGAGCTGCCTGCGGGCGTGCTCGCTCGCGGCTTCTTTGATCCGGGACCCATCTCGGCCGCGATCTCTCGGAGGTAGCGCGCGAGCTTGCGCACCTCTTGTTCGGGCGCCGGGACGCCACTCGCGATGCGATCAGCTATGAAGTCGGCCTTCTCGCTGGCAACGGTCACACAGTCCCTGGACGACTTCCCGTTCAAAGTTTCTCCTTGTGCCTCCGGATTCACAATAGTCCAATTTACGCGTCACGGGGGCCCTACTTGTCGCGGGACCCCACTTCACTGCTTTTCATCTCGCGAGGGAAACCTCGTCCGCCGGGCTTCCGCGCCTTGCACAACGCACATCGGTAGCGTAGGGATTGAAGGGACCGAACGAATTTGGCCAGCCTAGCGACCTGGTGGACCCCGATCTGGAGGACACCGAGGAAACTATGGAAGAGCTGCCCGTAAACCGTCCGAAGCCGCCTCATCCCTGCCAGATCACCTTCAAGGGCATGGACCCGAGCGAGGCGGGAAGGGTCGAGGTGCGCGCCTGGCTGGAGAAGCTGGGCGCGCTCACGACGCCGATGATCGGCGGGCAGGTGGTCATCGAAGCCGTCGATGAAGGCCGGAGAGAAGATCGCCGGTATCACGTGCGCATGGAGCTGACCATGCCCGAAGGGGTCGTGGTCGTCGGGCCCGAGCATCCGAGCAACGGCGCGCACGAGGACGTGTACGTGGCGATCCGAAACGCCTTTCGAGCCGCGCGACGCCAGCTCGAAGTCTCGGTTGCGGCCCACGCGGTGGATGCCGCGGCGATCGCGGGATCGCGACCGTTGATGACGGTGGAGACGCTGGAATCGTTAATCAACCTGCCCGCCGAGAGGTGACCCGATGGCCACGCCCCGACCAGTCAAGCTGAGTGAAGCGGAGATCGCGGCCGCGTTGTCGAACCTGCCCGGCTGGGAGCTGCAGGAGAGCAAGCTCCATCGCGAGTACAAGTTCGCCGATTTCGTCGCCGCGTTCGCATTCATGACCGGCGCGGCGCTGATCGCACAGGCCATGGACCATCACCCTGAGTGGTTCAATGTCTGGAACACCGTTCGCGTCGACCTTTCGACCCACGATGCCGGCGGCGTCACGGCTCTGGACGTGAAGCTGGCCCATTCGATGGAAGAGCTGGCGGGCCGACAGGTGAGCTCGCCGAAATAGGACCCCCTAACGATCGGACCGGTCCCTGGGTGCAGAGGCCCGCGTCGAACGCGGCATGCTGGTCCGTCCGCGATTCCTCGGAACCGGAGCCCGAAGCCTACGGCTTAGGGTGTGACTCCGAACGGCGGGCTCGGCTCGATCGGCTGTGCATCCGAAACCTCGGCCGCGTTCGTCGCGGCGGTGGCCGCAGTCGTTTCCGTTTCGGCCTCCGTGGCATCGTGGACTTCACTTTGGCTCGCGACGTCAAGTGGCGGCGCGGCCGCATCGGCAGGGCTCGTCGCGCCCTGCCGGACATCGCCCTCGCGGCGATCGGTAGCCGCGTCGGCCCCACGCGACCCAGCGTCCTGCTCGGGCGGCGTAGTCCCTTCTTTGCGCGCGTCATTGGTGCGTGCAGCGTCTGTCACGCCTCCGTCTTTCGCGCCTCCGTCGATGGGCGGCGACGCAACCGCCATCTCTTCAATCCATGCCTCCACGAGGGGGATGTCGGCTTCGTCGACCACACTGGTGGCGATGGGGGGCATCTGATCGCCTGTTCCGCGATGCGAGATTAGTTTGTAGAGGAGACTGTGCGCGGGATCGCCAGGCAGAATTCGCGTTTGCCCCGTCCACGCCGGCGTGACGGCGACCGCTCCGATCGTGGTCGTCAGTGAATCAATCCCGGCCACCGATCGCCCGTCAAGGACCGTGGGCTCAAGTCTCAGAAACATGCCGGTCGACCACGCCATCGCGTTCGAGTTTCGGTTGTGGCAAGTGGTGCCGCAGTTCACGTGCAGCCAAGCCAACGCCGGCGCCGCCAGTCCCGTGCCGTCATCTCCGATGACGAGCGGCGTCGACGTTGGTGGCGTCGAAAGGCGATGTTCCGCGATCAGTTGGTCCAAGTTCAATCCTGTCGCGCCGGCTAGGCCGAGAAGGACCTGCTCAAACCCCAAGATGCGATCCGTGCGACCTCGGTGGCAGTCCTGGCACTCGTCGGGGGTGGGGATATGATATGTTCCGGTGCCGAGCGGAATGTCGCCGCCAGGCGACTGTACCGCTGAGGACTCGTCGGCGTTCCAGGCATACGTGGCATCCACCCAGTAGTTGGTGGCGGCTTTTTGCCACAAGCGGGTCTCCACGCGGCGCCCGTCCCTGCTGAACTCCTTCCAGACTTTCGTTCCCACAGGAAACGTCCATTCGTCGGGATTCGAGTTGTCAATGATCTGGCCGGGCGGCAACCTGATCCAGCGTTGCTTCTGGGCGCCATCCGACCACAGCGGCACCGCCGGCGCGTAGGGTTCAATACCTGGGGCGATCTGCTTGGTCACGATGTCCGAATAAAGCCCGGTGCAGATCAGGGTTGCGGGAGGGACGGTGGCCGTGGCGCACTCCGGCGGCAACTCGACCGCGATCAGATCTGCTGTAGGAAACGCGTCTTTTATCGCGCCGCCATCTGTGTTTGCAGCGAGCCCGCCGGCGGCCGCGTCGAGCCCGTTCGTCGACAGAGAGGTTCGGCCGCAAGCGGAAAGAAGCGCGACGAGGGCCATCGCACTAGGTCTTGTCGCGAGGGCGACGGAACTTTGCCTCATCGCGAAACCCGAATTAGGCTCATCAGCCTTCGGTGATCAGTTACCTCCCGCACCCCCGAGACCGCCGTCGGCCGGAGCACCA
>CAAGKR010165566.1_pt1 | contig 11219 bp, 10 predicted proteins | sample 2556971 | NCBI WGS metagenome assembly CAAGKR01 (sample SAMEA5207829, study PRJEB30636) | soil metagenome | biome: forest; feature: boreal; material: soil | place: USA | collected 2011-09 | depth 1 m
GTGATCTCGAGCTGCTCGGGCGTTAGTCCGTTCTCGCGCACCTGTCGCGGCGCCAGATACTTTTTCGCGATCTCCAGTTTCTCGCGGTCGCTGTAACCGGCGAGATGGATGACTTCCATGCGATCGCGCAGCGGCGGCGGAATCGGGCCAAGCTGATTCGCCGTGCCGATAAAGAAAGCCTTCGACAAGTCAAACGGCAAATCGAGATAGTGATCCGTGAACGAGTTGTTCTGTTCGGGATCCAAAATCTCAAGCAACGCTGCCGAAGGATCGCCGCGATAATCTGCACCCAGCTTGTCGATTTCGTCGAGCATCATCACCGGATTGTTCACGCCGGCGCGGCGAATCGATTGAATGATGCGGCCGGGCATCGCGCCCACGTAGGTGCGGCGATGGCCGCGCAACTCGGCTTCGTCGCGAATGCCGCCAAGACTGATGCGCTCGAAGTGCCGATTCATCGCGCGCGAGATCGACCGGCCCAGCGACGTTTTACCAACGCCGGGTGCGCCGACGAAACACAAGATAGGACTCTTCGAATCGGGCCGCAGTTTGCGCACGGCCAGGAATTCCAGGATGCGCTCTTTCACGTCATCGAGTCCGAAGTGATCTTCGTCGAGCACCTTCCGCGCTTCGTTCAAGTCAAGTCGATCCTCAGACGATTTCTTCCAGGGCAATTCGAGAATGAAATCCAGGTACGTGCGAATGACGTGATAGTCGGGCGCCATGCTGGGCAGTTTTTCCATTCGGCCCAATTCACGCTCGGCCTCCTTGCGCACGTCGTCGGGCAAATCCGCTTTCGTCAGACGCTCACGCAACTGGCCGGCTTCCGCTTGTTCGCCGCTCTCGTCTTCGCCCAGCTCTTTCTGAATCGCTTTTATCTGCTGGCGCAAAACGTAATCGCGCTGCGCCTTGTCCATTTCCGTCTGCGCCTCGTTGGCAATCTTCGATCGCAAACGGATGATCTCGACTTCGCGCGCCAGAAAGTCGTGCGCCCGGCGCATCAACTCGTCCACCGTGTTGGCTTCGAGCATCTGCTGCTCTTTGTCGACACCGAGGCTCAGAATCGAGCCCAGAAAATATGCGAGCCTGACCGGATCGTCAGCGCCGAGCACAACCATGCGAACTTCCGGCGGTACCTGCGGCAAATAAGCGAGGGCTTGCTGGATCAGGGCCTGCACGTTGCGTTTGGCGGCTTCAACTTCTTCCTTATTCGTGACCGGGAGTTCCGGGAGAATTTGCACGCGCGCGCGCAGGAACGGCTCTTCCTGCACCCAATCCAAAACGCGAATTCGATCCGTGCCCTGCACGATCAGATGAAGCGTGTCGTCGACGCGCTCCATGCGTTTGATCATCACGAGCGTGCCGACTTCGAAGAGGTCCGCGGATTTGGTGTCCTCATCTTCAGTCTTCTCAGGCCGCACGCTGATGCAGGCGAGTAGTTTTTCTTCACCGGACAGTGCGGCTTCCACCGCGGCAACTGAAGCAGGCCGGCCGGCGGACAGCGGCACCATCGTTTCCGGGAACAGCGTAGTGTTCCGCAGCGGCAGCACCGGAATCTCGAACGGCGCCGTGCGAAGTTTCTGCGCTGGCGGTTGCTCGGTTTGCTCTTTGGACTTGTCTTTGGATTTGTCTTTAGCTTTGGACATAGTTCTCAAAAAATGAAAGTTATAATTGCAATCAAATCATTTACCCGCGGCCTGTGTTCGGCCGCGCGTCTCTTCCGCGCACTCTTTCTCTTCGCGGAGTTGCAGAATCAGCAGACCATCGTGATAGTCGCGCGTGACGGCCGCGTGTTCAATCGAACAGGGAAACTGGATAACTTTTTCGAACCGGCTGTAGGTTATTTCAAGTTGATAGTGCGAAACCCCTTCGCCGCAGACGCTGTCGCGGCGCAAGCCGCTGACGCGCAGCAAGGGGCCGTTGATCGCTACCTCGACATCAGCGGTTTGGATGCCCGCGAGATCGACTTTCACGATCCAGCCGTCGTGGGTGCGATACACGTCGGCCGCCGGATTCCACAAACGCCCCGAAGGGCGGCTAGTCCGCCGGTTCGCGCGCAGATAACGTTCAAATAATTCGCCGGGCATGGCTGACACCGCGACGCGATTCTCACCTTGCGTTGATTAATTCCTTCGGTTGAAACGCGTGGGTGAATTATAGCGAGTCTGTCGCGAATTGTCAGGGCAGGGTGTGGATGAGCAGTGTCTTAATTTGGGACCGTGACGATGAGGTCAGTACCGGGAGCGGTAGCGACCGGGTCTCAATTCACGGTACGGTCGAGTTTGCCAGACCCATTAACCCGGTCGCTACCGCTCCCGGTACTGACCTCACCACTCCGACTGATTACATCAAAGTCGGGAGAAAAACCACAACTTCAGCATCATTTCTTCTGACTTTGCCAGCGACGGTTCAGCGCTACTTCCCATCCCTGCCAATTGCATCAACCGGACAAGCTTCCAATGCTTCCTGGCAGGCGCGGCGTTCGGTTTCAGTTTCCGGTTGTTTGCCGACGTAGGAATAGGCGTGCTTGAAAGAGCGGGTGAAGTTCTCAGGAGCCGCGTCACGACAGACGTCGCAATCGATGCAGGTGCGGTCGACGTAGAAAGGGCCGGGAGCGTTTTCTGTTACGCGAGCGTTGGGGTCAGCAGGCATCGAATCCGCAGCCTAACACAATCCGCGCATACTCACTCCTTTTCGGTCAGCGTCTTTTTCAAAACCGTTGCGGCCACGCGCGCGCTGAGCGAACGCGGCACCAGGCGCTCTGATTCGATCATGAAAAAGTTTGTCCAGCCGGAAATGACGTGAGCCTTGCCGCGCTTCAGGCCGCGCAGCGCCGTGTTGACCACGTCGTCCGGCGTCTGCGCAATACGGCGCGGCGGCTTTTGCATATGCGCGGCGGCGAAAAAGTTTGTGTCGGTCACGCCCGGACACAGGGCCATCACTTTGATTCCGTAAGGCCGGTTTTCTTCCCGCAACGCTTCGGAAAACGACAGCACGAACGCTTTCGTGGCCGCGTATGTGGCCATGAACGGCACCGGCTGAAATCCGGCGGTCGAAGCGACGTTGATGATCGAGCCGCCTTTGCGCTCGCGCATCGGCGCGAGAAATCGATTCGTCAGATCAACCAGCGCGCGGATATTCAAATCGATCATGTTCAGCGCGCGCTCGAGATCGAGCGTCGTGAAGTCTCCCATCGATCCAAAGCCGGCATTGTTGATTAAGAAATCAATCTCCAGCTCGCGTTTCTGTTTTTCTTCAAACAAACGCGCCGGCGCATCCGGCTCCGAAAGATCCATGGCGACGTATTGCGCGCGCGTGTTCTTGATTCGTCCCAGCTCGTTGCAGAGATTGATCAGCTTGTCCTCGGATCGCGCGACGAGCAAAAGGTTATGCCCGCGCGCGGCGAGCTGGCGGGCAAACGCTTCGCCAATTCCCGAAGACGCGCCGGTGATGAGTGTGGTGTTCATGATTGAAGCGTGAGCAAATCCAGTTCGATGATGTCCGTATTCCCAGAACGCAGCCGATCCAGCGTCGCCTGCGATGGCGCCTTATCCAGATTAATCCGCGCGACGGCGGCTTCGGCGCCTTCGAAGACGATGTTCTCCATCTCCTGCACGTTTATCTGTTCGGCTTTGATCGCGTCGAGCACCTGAGCCAAAACGCCGGGCCGATCGCGATGGCGCACGACCAGACGATGCGTCGCGGGCGTACGTTGCGCGAGGTTCACGACGTTCGGAACTTGTCCGGTTTCTTTGAATGATTGAATGATGCGGACGGTTTCCGCGGCAATCGCTTCCTGCGCTTGATCAGTAGACGCGCCGATGTGATGCGTGCCGTACACACTCGCTTCGTTAGCGATCGGATCGGTGAATTCCGCCACGGCTGAAGTCGGCTCGATCGCGAACACATCGAGGCCCGCGCATATGCCTTTCGACTTAATCGCTTCGACCAGCGCCGCCTGATCGACAACTTCACCGCGCGAAGTGTTGATGAAGTAAGCGCCATCGCGCATCGCCTTGAAAAAGTCCGGGCCAATCAACATCCTTGTGTCAGGCTTGAGCGCTACATGTACGCTCACGATGTCGGCCGCGCGCGCCGCGTCGAGCGGCGTTTCCATTTTTTCCACACCCAACTCCGCGGCTTTTTCATTAGTCAGGCTTCGGCTCCAGGCGACGACCGGCATCCCAAACGCGCGCGCGCGCGGAATCATCTCCTGACCAATCTTCCCCAAGCCGACCAACCCGAGTGTGCGGCCAAACAATCCGCGCGCTTTGGAAAACTCTTTCTTGTTCCATTGACCCGCGCGCAAAGCGATCACGTTGTCGGCGATGCGGCGATCCAGTGCGAGGATCAGAGCGAATGCCAACTCGGCAACGGCGATTGAATTCTTCCCCGGACAGTTGGAAACATAAATGCCTCGACGAGACGCGGCAGCGACATCGATCGTGTTATAGCCGGCGCCCGCGCGCACGATCAGCTTCAAAGGCCCGGCGGCCAGCATCGGCTCGGTAACTTTCGTGCCGCGCACGACCAGCACGTCGGGCTTCGCCTTACCGACGGCCTCAGTCAGCGCGTCGTCTTTCAGATCAGGCTGAAACGAAATCTCGCAACCGATTGCTTGCAAACCATCACGGCCTGATTGTTCAAATTTGTCGGCGATTAGAATTAGCATTCTTTCAGATCTCAGATCTTAAATTGGTTGTTTGCGCTCTGACCGCCCGCTAACGCAGGCGGTACTGACTGCTCACCGCTCACTGCCCACTCCTTTACTCCTCCTCATCGAACACACTCAAGAGATCGTCGGGCCGTGCCGGGGCTACCGCAGCAACCTGCAAATTCTCTTCGACGTGCGCGACGCGGCTCATCCCGACCAGGGCCGTCGTGATTCCCGGGGCCGAGCGTACAAATTGAATACCGGTTTGGGCGTCCGTGGCAAGCGAACCCAACGGATCGCGAATCGCCTCGGGCAAACCGCGAGTTACCTGGCCCTGCAAAAGCGATCCGCTGGCAATAGCTGTTATGCCGAGCGCTTCGGCTGCTTGCAGCACACTCACATACTCTTCGCCGAGTTTATGGTTTTGATAGAACATGGCTTCGGGCATGGCCAGATTTACCGGCAGTTGAATAAAACGGAAGTGATGATCGGCGCCGCCAACTTCCTTCGCCATGTCCGCCATTTGCTCCAGCGAATGATACCCGCCCGCATCGGGCTCGGCGCGAAAACCATTCCACGTCGCCACGCCGTAGTTTCTTAGCTTGCCATTCGCGACACTCTGCTCAAGAAACTCAAACGCCGCGCGCAAGCGTTTCCAAAACTCTTCGGCTGAGACCTCGGACAACTGCGACTCGGGATTATGCACGTAGTAAACATCGACGCAGTCGAGACCCATGTTGGCGAGCGACTGACTAAGCTGGCTTTCCAGATAGCGCGGCGTCATGCAGTGCGCGCCGCCGGCGATGTCCGCAAAACTCGCGATGCCCGGTTTGACGAACGTGTCTTCGATGTACTGTCGCACATCGCGCGGTGGCTCACTGTCAAAAGGCAGATAACCGCCCTTGGTGCAAATCACAATCTCGTCGCGGGCAAATCCTCGCCTGGTTAATTCTCGCAGCGCCACGCCGCTTGCTCGTTCGCTTCTTTGAAAGCGATAATTCGCAGCCGTGTCTATGACATTCGCGCCCAACTCAACGGCCCGAACCACACTTTCGGCATACCGGCCGTCGGTTTCATCATCAGCATCGCCCAGATAAGTGCCGACGCCAATCGATGAGAACCAGAGATCCTGACCCTGGCGAAAGTGACCTTCCGCCGCGACCGCGCGGAAACGTTCGCGATAGCGCGCCGTGCCTTCCAAGGTAGCCCAGCCGTTAAGTGACATCTCGAATTTTCCCGCAACCGTTTATTTGAGTTAGATAAGAGCGATGACTATACGCGGCGCGGCGCGCGGCCTGCAAGCACGCTTAGATCAATTGATCCCGATATGATAGTTTTGGCTGTAGACAACTAACGTGACAAAACAAATGAGTTCGGTAAAGCCCGGCGAAAGCGGATCACAGTCTCGTAAATCTTCACTCGACATCACTGACGATGCGATGTTCGATTTATCAGATCAGTTTGTGGCGCTGGCGGTGAATTACTTTGCCGGCGTTTCGCAAATGACGGTGTTCCCGCAAAAGACGGGTGCAGAGATCAAGGCCCGGTTTGATGGGCCGGTGCCGCTGGCAGGAGAGCCATTGGCGAAATTGCTGGATGACTGCCGTGAGATGATAGCCGGCGCCCGGCAAAACGGTCACCCCCGCTTTTTCGGCTATGTCGCTTCGCCCTCTACACCGCCCGGCGCTTTTGCCGATCTGCTGGCTTCAACCCTCAACTCCAGTGTGACTTCCTGGCGCTCAGCGCCGTCGGCTACGCAAATAGAACGCACGGTGGTGCGCTGGCTGGGATCACTAATCGGCTACGACGACGATGCGCACGGGACTTTGACCAGCGGCGGATCGATGGCCAACCTCACGGCCCTGCTCATCGCGCTGCGAGTGAAGTCGACTCAGCAAATTTCTCAGGAGGGATTTTGGAACGCCGGCGCGCCGATGACGGCTTACGCTTCTGATCAGATTCATCTTTCAGTGACCAAAGCGGCGGACATTCTCGGCCTGGGTAAGCGGCATGTCCGTCTGTTGCCCAGCGACGATGAATTTCGCCTCGATGTGCGGGCGCTGCGCGCCGCGATCGAAAGCGACAAGCAGAACGGCTTCAAACCTTTTTGCGTGATCGCGAGCGCCGGAACTGCTGGCAGCGGCGCGATCGATCCGCTCAGCGAAGTCGCGACCGTAGCTCGGAAACACGATTTGTGGTTTCACATTGATGGCGCCTACGGCGCGCCGGCCGCGATGGTCGCGGCACAGCGGGAGCAGTTTGCGGGCCTGGAACTGGCGGATTCGATCTCGCTCGACCCGCACAAGTGGCTTTACACGCCGGTCGATTGTGGCTGCCTGTTGCTCCACGACGCGAGCGCCGCCCGGCGCGCATTTGTAACTGAGGCAGACTACATCAAAGTCCACGAACAGGGGGACACGGAAAGCTTCGCGTTTTGGGATTACGGCATTGAACTCTCGCGTCGGTTTCGCGCGCTCAAGATTTGGCTGACGCTCAAGTACTATGGCGCGCACCGAATTGCTGAGTCAGTCGCTGACGACATCGCCATGGCCCAGTACCTGGCCGAACTCGTTGGGGCGGCCGAAGACTTTGAGTTACTGGCACCTGTCACTCTCAGCATCTGCTGTTTTCGTTACCTGCCCGTTCGGTGGCGCAAACAATTGGCAGCGGCGCAGACCACTGAAGAGCGCGAGCGTCTTAACGCTCAATTAAACCAACTCAATGAGCGGATCATGCAGGTCGTGCAGCGGGGCGGGCGCGCTTACCTGTCAAATGCTATGTTGCGTGGGAAGTTTGCCTTGCGGGCCTGCATCATAAACTTTCGCACCACGCGCGCGGACATCGACATCACTTTCGAGGTCGTGCAGGAAGCCGCCCGCCAGATCGAAGCCGCCAGTGAAGACAGATAAGGGCACATCAGAATTCGAACGTGAAATTGAGGTCGCTTCGGAGCTGGCCCGGACGGCGGGCGCCGTCTTACTTGAGCACTATTACAGTCCGTTCCTGGTCGAGCAGAAAGTAAATGCTCTGGACGAACTCGAAGAAGTAACCGCCGCCGATCGCGAAGCGAATGAGTTAATCGTCGACCGCTTGCGAAAAGAGTTTCCCGATGACGGCATTCTGGCCGAAGAGTCGACTGACAGCGAGCATCGTTTGGAAAAGAATCGCGTGTGGTTAATCGATCCGATGGACGGCACGAAGAACTTTATCGCGCGCGACGGAGATTTCGCGGTGCAAATCGGCCTGGCGGTCGGAGGTGAAAGCATTCTGGGAGTGGTCTATCAACCCACGCGCAAAGTTCTCTATCGCGCGGTGCGCGGCGGCGGCGCCTGGATCGAAGACGAAGACAAACCGGCGGCGCGCATGTCAGTCTCAAAACAGACCAAACCCGGTGAAATGATCCTAGCCTCCAGCCGCTCGCATCGCAGCCCGCGCATGGAACAAGTCGTCAGTGCGTTTGGTTTTAAGCGTGAAACGCGACGCGGATCAGTCGGCGTGAAGATTGGTTTGATTGCGGAACGGCAAGCCGATCTCTACCTGCATCTTTCACCGAGCACGAAACAATGGGACACCTGTGGACCCGAAGCAATTCTGGCTGAGGCCGGCGGACGCTTAACGGATCTATTCGGTCAGCCGATACGCTACAACGGACTTCGCATCGACAATCGTAATGGGATTGTGGCTACGAATAGCGCCGCGCATGAGATGGTGATTGAGAATCTGGCGCCGCTGCTCCGAGAGTTTGGGCGGGTGCCGATCTGACTTATCCGCGGATTACACAGATTACGCAGAACAGCAGGAACGAAAGAGAGTTAGCCACAAAAAGACACAAGAAGCACAAAAGGAAATATCCTTCTCATTACTTCTTGCGCTTTCTTGTGTCTCTTGCTGGCTTAGTTCTGTTGCTGCCTAATCTGTGTAATCTGCGGATAATCAACTGAGGGCCTTCTTCAACATCGCGATCTGACCTGCGTGATACAGGTCGTGCTGAATCACTCCGTGCAGTGTGACGTAAACGGTGGACATGCCCTCGAAGATGGGCGCGTCCAAACGCGCTTCCGCAACATTCGCAATCGCTTCGACCAGCGCTTGATGACCGCGATCGAGCGCAGCCTTTGCCTGCTCCCAAGCGGCCTCGCTCGTGTCCTCCGCCGGCGGCCAGTCTTCCGGCGAAGAAATATCGATCGCGGCGCGATCTCCCGTCAGGCGTCGCCGGCCTACGTTTTCCCAGACTGCAATGTGATGGACCAGCTCCCAGATGCTGTGCACATTCGGGAGTGGTCGCGCGTGCGCCTGTGCCGCCGTCACGCCTGCAAGTGCCTCGCGCACAGACGGGCCGTGCCAAGCCTCGCCTTCGTATGCTCGCTTGAGTTGATCCAGAATTCGCTCAATCTCAGTCATCGGTTTGTCCTTCAGCTTCTTCAATCTGCGCTTTGATCTGCTCGCGCTCAGCGTAAAGCGCGGCCAGGTGTGAAGGCAACGCAACATTTTCCGCTTGCGCAGGATCGAATCCACGCGCCCGCATCTCGCGATCAAATTCGGCGTCGAGTTCGCGGAGTCTTTGATTGAGTTCGTCAGTTGAAGACACTGTGAACATTGTAAGCTTGCGGCTCTGCCGCAGCACAGTGCGGAAAGCCTATGGCTTTCCGGCAAGATAATCTTTTGATTCCGAGGCTAGGCCTCGAATTCCGCGAGGCGCAGCCCCGCCGGGAAACAAAAGGCCCCTGGTCGGAAAGGCACAGCCTTTCCGCACTGTGCTGCGGCAAAAGCCGCTGCGACTCGATTTGATCACTACTTGTTTGTTTCGGAATCGGAGTGATGTTCATTACTTTGCAAATCATCTCGCCCGCGGTTAGTCTTACCTGCTCTCAATAATTCAATTTGCTCAGGAGCACGCGTGGCCATCATTCGTCCTTTTAATGCTCTTCGTCCGCAGGCTGAGCGCGCGGCGCAGGTCGCGGCCGTGCCTTATGACGTAGTCAACACCGAAGAAGCGCGCGCCCTGGCCGCGGGAAATTCGTGGAGCTTCCTGCACGTGTCGCGTCCCGAGATCGATTTGCCCGAAGGCACGCCCATCTACAGCGATCAGGTGTACGCAAAGGCGGTTTCGAATTTCGAGAAGCTTACCAAGCAGTGTCCGCTGGAGATCGAAGAAACGCCGAGCCTCTATCTCTATCGTTTGATCATGGGTGATCACGAGCAGATTGGCGTCGTCGCGTGCTGCTCAGTTGATGAGTACGACCGCGACATTATTCGCAAACACGAACGCACGCGGCGCGACAAAGAAGACGATCGCACACGGCACATAATGGTCTTGCGCGCGCAGACCGGTCCGGTGTTTCTAACTTATCGCGCGCAGGCAAAGATCGATTCGCTGATCGCGGACGCGCTCCGTGGGAACCCTCCGCTTTACGACTTTGTCGCCAACGACGACATCCGTCACACCGTCTGGCGCGTGCCCACTTATGATCCTTTGGTCGAAGCTTTCGCGGAAATACCTTATCTATACATCGCCGACGGTCATCATCGCGCGGCCAGCGCCAGCCGCGCGCACGCCGAACTAAAGGAGAGCGGCTTTTCGTTTATTGGCAACGAAGAATACAATTTCTTTCAGTGCGTTCTGTTTCCTGACAACCAATTGCAGATACTTCCTTACAACCGCATCGTGCGTGATCTGAACGGACTGTCGCCGGAAGAATTTCTCGCCCGCGTGCACGAAAGTTTTACGGTCACAGAGAATGCCGCAGCCTCGCCGACTGAGCGTGGCCGATGGAGTATGTACCTCGGCGCACGTTGGTACGGACTGGCCCTGCCAAACAATGCCACAAGACCATCTGGCGTCGTTGAATGCCTTGATGTCAGCATTTTGCAGGACCATCTGCTCGATCCAATTCTGGGCATCAAGGATATCCGCACCGATAAGCGAATTGATTTTGTGGGCGGAATTCGCGGCACCGAAGAGCTGGAAAAATTGGTGAGCGAAGGAAAAGCGGCGGCCGCGTTCTCGCTCTATCCGACCACGATCGAAGATCTGCTGCGCGTGTCTGACGCCGGCGAGATCATGCCGCCGAAATCGACCTGGTTCGAGCCGAAACTGCGCGACGGATTACTGATCCATCAGATCTAGAGCATTAACCACAAAGACACAAAGAATTGTTTGGACTCTCTTAGTGACTTTGTGTCTTGGTGGTAAAATCCGCCGCCCCGGTTTGGCTCATGCCAGCGCGGCGAAAACTTCATTCGACAACAGCGCACCGCGAGTCGTAAGGCGCATCAAACCTTCGTCGATCTCGATCAATCCGGCTTCGCGCAGGCGAGTAAGCTCTGCGTCGTACCGCTCACGCAAATCAGCCCCGAACCGCGAACGGTAATCTTCCAGATTCAAACCGCGCATCAGACGCAGACCGAGGAAGATCGATTCCGAACGCGCGTCCTCTTCCCTCAGATCCGTGCGCTCCACAACTGTTGGTTGTTCCGTCTCGATCAACTCAACATATTTCGCCACCTCGCGCTGGTTGGCCCAGCGTCGCCGCGCGCCATCGTATGAATGCGCCGAACAACCAAA
>CAAGKR010432730.1_pt1 | contig 11217 bp, 15 predicted proteins | sample 2556971 | NCBI WGS metagenome assembly CAAGKR01 (sample SAMEA5207829, study PRJEB30636) | soil metagenome | biome: forest; feature: boreal; material: soil | place: USA | collected 2011-09 | depth 1 m
GTCGACCAGGTCTGCGGGCTCGGGACCGGCGGCCTCGACCATCTCCTGTCCGAGCGATCCTGTCGCGACCTCGAGAAGTACAGCGCCGACCGTGCGGGCGGCAATCGACTGGACCCTCATGCTCGGCACCATGGCCATCGGGCCCAAGCGGGTTCGACCGAGTATCTGGGCAGGAAACTCGTGAAACTGGGTCGCCCGCACGATGGTGGCGGGGAGCGGGCCCTCGAGCGCGGCGGCCTCATGAGCAAGTTTTGCCTGGTAGTACCCGAAACCCGGAACTCTGTCCGCGCCGACGATGGACAGCGTGACCAGTCGGGTGACCCCTTGGGCGGTCGCAACCGTCTGTAGCCGGCGGGACACCTCGCAAAAGAACGCTGTCGCCTTGGCCTGGTTGGTGGTGCCCGCGTTGGTGGCGTCCACGACCACCTCGATGCCCTCGAGGGCGGCGGCGAGCCCCTCGCCGTTCTGAAGGTCGATGCCGGCCCTTCGGCTGAGAACGACGACATGATGCCCCGACTGCTCCGCGGCCTGCACAACGTATCTGCCCACTGTTCCAGTACCACCGGCAACCGCGATCCGCATGACAACCTCCTAATATTCAGATGTATCCTGTCCTAGTTTACTCCAACCCTATTCTTGGACAACTAAGATCCGGATATGCGTATCAATGAAGGAGTTGAATGGGGGGCGCACTGTGCCGTGGTGCTGGCCCTGCTTCCCGAAGGTGCGTCCCTTCCCGCCGCCCGTCTGGCCGAGTACCACGGGGTCCCGGCCCCCTACCTGGCCAAGTCGCTCCAGGCTCTGATGCGAGCGGGAATCGTCGAGTCGAGTACCGGGCGCCGTGGCGGCTATCGCCTCGGGAAGCCGGCATCGGAGACCACACTCCTCGATGTCTTCCATGCCGTCGAGGGTGATGACACATTCTTCCGGTGCACGGAGATCCGTCGCCAAGGGCCCTCGCGGGTGGCGGCATACGCCTACCCCCCGACGTGTGGAATCGCCGCGGCCATGTGGCGGGCCGAGGCAGCCTGGCGCGACGAGTTGCGGGCGACCTCCATCGACGACCTCGCGGCGCTCGTCATGGCCCAGGCCCCCCTCGCTGCCCGCCAGAAGGGATCGAGGTGGCTCACCGCCGTGCTGGCGGCCCGCACACCGACCTAGTGCCTCCGGATTAGCTCCTTTAGCCGGCACTCCACCAAGCTCTCGGGTGTGGCCGCGGCGTGGGGGATCCTTCTCATCGTGCTCGCCGCCGTCCTTCCCGTCATCACCGTGGCCAGCAATCATGCGGGTCCCCAGCCCCGGGTATCCCTCGTCAGGTACTACGGCCGAGACGTGCCCTGGCTGCCCGCGATTCCATTCCTCATTTCGATAGCGGTCGGTGGGCTGGTGCGATTGCGTATCGCGACCCAGTGGCGTTGGCCGGGTGTCATGGCCTGGGCCCTGGCCGGCGCGACGGTTCTCGCCGCCCTGGCTGGATTTGCGACCATCATCATCGGTGTCTACATCCTGCCGATGGGGGTTCTGCTCTGTCTCTCCGCAAGCGCCGCGTCTTCGGAATCATCCGCCAGCCGACCTACCGCCTGACTACGAGTCGGGAATCGATTCGGAGGCTTGGGCGGGTGGTAGCTCGCGTCTGGCGATGACATGCACGTCGATCCCGACTGCTCCGGCTTCGCGAATGACCCGCCGAACGACCGATCCAATACCGATCATCTCCCGCCAACGGCTGCGCTGACTGGAGCCAATGACGATCTGGGTGATCTGATTGTCGCGGGCGAATCCGGTCAGTGCTCGAGCGAGGTCGTGTGCCTGCAACTCGTGCCAGCGTGCTGCAAGGTCGGCCGTCAGGTTCCGCAGTCCGTTGATGGCTTGAGGGACTCCCCCGTCGCCGGCATCTCCGACGATGACATGAATGACGTCGAGCTCACCCTTGACCCGAGCCGCGATGCGAGCGGCCCGGCGCAGAAGAACGTCGGTCCCCGGTGCAGCGGTGACAGCGACCATGATCCGCTCGGTCGTCTCCCAGAGCACCTGAGCCTTGTGGCGACGGAGGTGTTCGAGAAGATCTTCCTCGCTCTCCTCCGCCAGGAGCCGCAGCGCCATCTCCCTCAACGCGATCAAGTTATCGGTGCGGAAGAAGTGAGTGAGAGCTTGAGCCACCTTCTCCTGGGGTAGGCGGCCACGAACAGAGCCGGGATGATGGCGAAGTGCTTGGCTACGTCGTTGGCGATCGAGAAGGTGGTCAGTGCACCAGGGTAATGAGCAGCTGCTTCCCCACCTCCACCACATCGATGAGCTTGGTGGGATTGGAGTCGAGATCGACCATGTTGCCGGCCTCCTTGGCCGCGGTGGTGCCGGTGTTCATAGCCACCCCGACATCGGCCTGAGCCCGGGCGGGAGCATCGTGAGTTCCATCGCCCGTCATGGCCACCAGCTTTCCGCCGGCCTGCTCGGCTTTGATGAGGTCTATCTTGGCCTCGGGAGTGGCCTCAGCCAGGTAGTCGTCGACACCGGCTTCCTGGGCAATGGCGGCAGCGGTGAGGGGATTGTCCCCGGTGATCATCACCGTACGGATGCCAACTGTCGGGAGTTGTTCGAAACGCTCCCGTATTCCTTTCTTCACAACGTCGGCAGGTTCCGTCAGTTCGGTTGCATGTGTGCACCGGTTGTCATCATGACCGGATCACGCACCGACCGATGGAACCTGCCCTCCTTCTCGCTCTGTGGTTACCTCCAGTCTGTGGGTTTTCGACGCCTCGGCGGTAGTGACGCTGGCCCTCTTTCTGCCGCAAAGGGGGCCAGCGTCACATGCAAAAGACATGCGTAGTGCGGGAGGCCTACGGGATGAATGAGTCCCAAAGAGCCGGCCAATGAGCCCCACGACGAGGCGCGCCGTCTAGGAGTCGCACCCGCAGGCTTGGCAATGTTCGCCCTGAGATGAGGGCGTGGTCAGTGGGCCTGCGTTTCGCCATCTGTTTTTCACACGCGTTTGGGCCGGATCAACGGCGATCGGAGGCTCAGCCTCCAGGCGTCTCCGAGGGCTCCTGGCGAATGGCACGCCCCGAGATGTCCCGGGTCTGGATGCGGACGAACATCTCGCGGTCTCCCCCGGCCCACGGTTCGATGTCAATGGCCCAGAACCGGCGAAGAGCGATCGAGTCCGTGACCACCTCGGCAGGCCCGGTGACGAGGACGCTCCACCCCTCGCTCATGGCGTCGTCGATATGGTCGACCTCGAAGCCCACCACCGCTCCGGTGCTGATGGCCGTGGCTGACCCCGGTTCGGTGCGAAACACGATATTGCCGTCGACAAATCGGAAGTTCACCGGGTGGGCTACCGGACCCCGCTCGGCTTCGTAGACGACTCTCCCCACGCCCCCGGACGAAAGGTGTGTCTCACATTGCTCGCGGTTGAGGGTCTCCAATGCCGGGTGCGGGCCGGCACGCCCGCTCCCCGCAGGACGATCTACGTCCCCACCGGCGAGCGCAGCTGGGGCAATCTCAAGGGCTTCGGCGAGCCGGAGCAAAGTTCCGTTGTGCAACGCGGCATCCGAGCTCTGTTCGACATACGCGAGGTATCCAGCGTCCATGCCGGACCGTTGGGCGACTTCCTCGAGGGACAGTCCCAATTCCTCACGTCGGTGAATGATCCGTCGTGCCAAATCTCCACTATGTGGCCCGGATATTGGTCCGCTCATCATGACCTCCTCATCCGCCCGGTTGTGTGAACACGACAGGGCCAGTCGCTCAACTCGATAGTAGGCCTGACCGGCTCGTGTAGATCAGCCGGGCAAGTGAGGAGGATCTGGCCCCATAAACAACGTCTGCGGAGAGAAGTTCAAGACGTCTACAGGGCGGTATGACCGGGCGCATTCGCGGACGGAGCGTCTCAACGTCCAGGCGTGCTACAAAACCTGTGGTTGAAGGCCAAACCTCGGGCCGAATGAGACCGATGAGTTTCGCTGGCGCCTGCCGTCTAAACGCGTAGGCATCTGACCAGGGTGATCGTCAAAGTCCAGGGGTCACAGGCCGAGGAGTTCGAGGGTTCGGTTGATGTTCCGGCCGACCGCTCGGATGCCTGCTGCGTTGTTGGTGTGGCCGGCGATCCGCCATAGAGGCGACTTGAATCGGCCTTTGACCCACAATGTGGAAACGTCTGATCCCCTTCGGATGCTTGACCAGCGCTTTGCCCAAGGCGAGATCGACGAAGAGGATTACCATCAACGCCGCAACATCCTGCTGAGGCGGTAATGAACGCTGAGACCGGCCGAGTCTCCTCTGGAGCAGTCGTCGCTGCACTCGCGGTGCTGTCCACAGTTCTGATGGCCACGGTCACCGGCGGCTTCGATCGTCGCAACAACGCTTACGGAGTGGTCTCGTGCAACGCTCCTCCACTCCCCGGGAGGCAGGTGAATGTCACCCTTTCGGACATGGGCGTCTCGATAATGGTCGGTGGGTATGACCTGATTCCCTGATACTGGTCAACCCCGTTTCGTCTACCGACGTTCAAGATGATATGTTCCAAAAAAGCCAGCAGCTACGAATGCACCGATCTTGTCGGCAGCGGAGAGCGAATGGCACAACCGGCGTGAGTTCGGAGCTGACAGTGGGACCAAAGCCTCTAGTGACGACGACCCATCGATGTCATCGTCACCACATGTGGATAGATGCGAAAGGTTCGATGGTTCTTGCCCCTCCCGAGTGCATGCGATTGCTGGCCGTATCGGCCAAAGACGGCGGAGTCGGACGACTCGGGGCAGCGACTGATCAGGCACCGGTGGTCATCCCGGTCAATTTCACACTTCGGGACGGTCAAGTGTTGGTTCGAGTGGGGACGGGCTTCTTCTCCCAGGCGGCAGCCGGTCACTTGGTGGCTTTCGAAGTCGATCACATCGACTCAGCTGCCGGAACGGCCTGGAGCGTCCTCATCCGTGGGTTGGCGACGCTGATCGAGGCGCCGACCGAAATCGAACTCGCTGCGGCAGCACACCCGTTGGTCCCCGAGCCGGGAGACATTGTGTTGGTCGTGCGCCCCGACATCCTCACCGGTCGCCGCTTCGAAATTCGTCGGGCGCACGAGGGCCAGTATTCGGACACCACGGGTTTCAGAGGCCATTCACCGATGTCGTCCTTCAGAGCTCACACACCGCTTGATCGCCCGACGCCATTCCCGGCGAAGAATGGGACTTGGCCCTTGTTGGGCCTGGCGCCTGTCCGGAGTCTCGAACCAGGAGGTAACGCATTATGCAGACGCTGACGGCAGTGATGGGTCACATGGTCGGGAGTCTCATCAACCTGACCGGTCCCGGTCGCTACATCCACTGGGGATTCATCCAGATTTCGGTAGCCAACCTTGTCGTCATCGGGCTGATGGCGGTCGTATTCGCCGCGGCGATCCTCATCCGATTCCGCCGTCACGGGAGCCGTGACTGATGACCACCAACACCGAGACCCCTACGGACACTGCCACGGCACTGCCCGAGGACGCCGATCAGCTAACCGCCAAATTGCGCCGTGCCGCGGTGGCTGCCTTGCCGCCCGAGCGCCTCCTGCCGGACCGCCAGCCCGCGTATGTGGCTTCGTGGATCTACGTATTCGGCGTCCTCACGCTCTCGGCATTGGCAGTGGTCATACTCACCGGAGTGGTCTTGGCAATCTTTGGGCCGTCGTGGTGGCACTCGTCGACCGTAGGGCTCTTCGTCAACTCCCTTCACCTGTGGAGTGTCGAGGTCTTCTTCTTCACCATGGTCGTCCATCTCTGGGGCAAGTTCTTCATGGCTGCGTGGCGTGGCCGCCGACGTGCCACTTGGATCACCGGAGTGGTGTCGTTCATCGTATCGGTCGGCGCTGCATTCACTGGCTACCTGTCCCAGCAAAACTTCGACTCGCAGTGGATCAGCACCCAGGCCAAGGACGGGATCAACTCGACCGGTGCCGGCGCCATATTCAACGTCACCAACTTCGGCCAGATGCTCATGTGGCACATCGTCCTCCTCCCCATGATCGTCGCCCTTCTGGTGGGCGGCCACGTGTTGCTGGTTCGCCTCCGTGGCGTCGTGCCGCCTTTTGCGCCAACGGACCACACGGCCAAGGCAACGGAAGCAGACCAGGCGTCCCCCCAAGAGATCATGGTGAAGGGGGACCTGTCGTGACCACCGCCGGCGAGACCAGCGCCCCCCGCCGCGGTCGGCGCTTCAACCCTGATCGTGACGTGGCGGAGTGGCACGGGAAGTACCTCCCCTACGACCTGGTGAAGGAGTTCCTCATTGCCCTGGTCGTGGTGACACTGCTCGTCGTGTTGCTGTCCGTGGTCTTCTCCTCACCCGACGATCATCCTGTCACCGTGCGTTCGTGGTCGACCGCGCAACCGGTCGATTTCGCCCAGACCGCCATTACCGAACTCGACGGCACCAGCGCCACCGCCAGCTTCGGACCGCCCTACAACGCCACGGACCCGGGTTCGACCCAGTCAATCGGCCCCTTCTCGCCCGAGCGATGGTTCGGCGTCCACCACCCGATCGATGCCGCCAACAACTACGTCATCGCTCCCCTGAAGACGCTCCCCGACCAGCCCGCATTGGATGCGGCGATTACCACCTACACCTCCGCTCCGTCGTCCCAGCAGGCGAATTGGACGACCGCTTACGAGAAGGCCGTGGCCGACGCCGCCTTTGCGCAGGGGGGACTGAAGGTCCCGTCCGGCGCCTACGGACCGGTGGCCCCGATGATCAGTGCACTCACCTCGATGGCCCGCAGTGGTGCCTTGGACGATGCGCTGCTCAGCTCCCGCCAGTTTTACGGAACCGACTACACCAAGCCGCTCCTGTTCATTGCCGATGGCACCTACCTGGACAATCTCGGCCAAGCCCAGCACCTCCAGGGTTCCCAATGGGGGATGATGAACGAGACGGGGAATTACCCGGGACAAGCGTGGCTTTGGTTGTACACGCTGTGGTACCAGGTGCCGCCGATGAAGACCTCGTCGAACGCCGATCTTCAGGTCTGGGCCATCATGATGCTCCTGACTCTGGCCCTGGCCCTAGTCCCGTTCATCCCCGGCCTTCGCTCAATCCCCCGCCGGAGCCGCATCTACCGGCTCATCTGGCGTCAGCACTACCGGGACATCTCCTAAGCGCTGTTGGCACCGGGAAGTCAACGCCAACGGCTTGACTCCGGGAAGCTGGGCTTGGGCGATGGTGACCGCGGCAGTCTGAGTGGTCGGCGCCGGCATATTCCTCCTGGGCATCTGGCCGCGCGCTGCGCCAATCGCCACCCACGGCGTGCTCGCGTAGTCCTTCCTTGTGGAGCTCACCAGAGGGACCGTCCGCCTCAACCACTGGGTGCTCGACTCTTCGGCTTTCCACCACAGGATCGCGGCCCCCACCGTGGCCCCGAATCGGACGACCGGAGGAGTCCTTGTCCCGGTCAGAGTGGTGACAGCGGTCCTCGGCGCGATCCCCTTCAGCCGGCGGGGATCTGGTAGGCGAATGACCGGCTGGGCCGACGTCCCAGGTCATCGCCGTCCAGCAGGCGATTGAGACGTTGGGCCCTGGGGGGCGCCTGGTGCCTTGATACCGTGCCGTGGGCTTCTCGCGTCACCGGCTTCGTCAACCGACCAGTCGAGCGCTGGCCTCACCGGTCGAGGACCGACCGGATGGGCAGACGGGACCACTCTTGTCGATCATTGTCCCTCTCTCCCCGTCGGCACGATCACCACCGGAACGGCGGCATGCTCTGCCAGTTCGAGGCTGGTGCTCCCGAGGAGGAGCCCGGCGTGCGCCCCTTGTCCACGCGAACCGACCACCAGGAGGTCAGCGGCGACGGGAGCAACCACCGCTCGAATGAGCACCGAGCATGGATCGCCGTCGGCCAGATGCCAGTGGACCCGTGCGGGGTCGATCCCAGCCTCCCTGGTGAGCCTCTCCACGGTCTTTTCGAGCTCGACGGCTACTCCTCGGTCAGCGGCATGTTCAAGCAGGCCCACGGCATGGACGACGACCACATCGGCATCGACCTGTCTCGCCAGCTCGAAGGCCCAGCGCACCGCGGCTTCTGCATCGAACGATCCGTCAAAGCCGACCGCGATCGTCTGGAGCGGGCTCATCGGACACGCCTCTCAGATGGAGCCAGCGACCAGGCACGGTGGAGCGCCTCGTCCCGTTCGGCCCGGGCTTGGTGCACCATCTCGGTCCCCGGGCCACCACATGTCGGGTCCTCGGGCTGGTAGAAGTCGCCAAGGGGATGGTTCCTCGGGATTTGGCAATGACCGGGTGTCGCCTACAAACGACTCGGCACTACTACTTGCGGCAGCAACAGATCGCGTACGCCGACATTGATCGACGAGATCCGCAGCCGGTTCGGGCAGGAGGTGGCCGCCCTCGTCCGACAGACCTACTTGAGAGCGCCAGCTCCATTCGCTGCCGCAGGGCGTATCGGCATCACATCGGCGGGCACCGGTGCCGGCGCGTTCGAAGCAGCTGCCTCACGAGCGACGAAGGCTCCGAGTTCTGCGATGGTGGTCATCAAGGGGGCAGGGAACACGACAGTGGTGTTCTTGTCCACTCCGATCTCAACCAGACTCTGCAGGTTACGCAGTTGTAGCGCCAAGGGGTGGGCCATCATGACATCCGAAGCGTCCCCCAACGCGGCTGCGGCCATGGACTCTCCCTCTGCGTTGATGATCTTCGCCCGCTTCTCTCGCTCGGCCTCGGCCTGGCGGGCCATCGCCCGTTTCATGCTGTCGGGCAGCTGGATGTCCTTCAGTTCCACCAGGGTTACTTCGACACCCCAATCCGTGGTGGTCCGGTCCAGGATCTCGCGAATATCGAGGTTGATGCGATCAGTTTCGGACAGCGTCTCATCGAGTGTGTGTTGACCGACAACCTTCCTGAGCGTGGTCTGGGCGATCTGGTCGATGGCGGCATCGACGTTTTCGATGGCAACCACCGATTTCACGGCGTCGATTACTCGGAAATACGCGACCGCTGAGACATCGACGCTGACGTTGTCCCGGGTGATGATGCCCTGGGATTGGATCGGCATGGTGACGATCCGAAGCGACACTCGGCGCAAGTTGTCGACAACCGGGATAATCACCCGCAGCCCGGGATTGCGCGTACCCAGTACCCGGCCCAAACGGAAGAGGACGCCCTGCTCGTACTGCTTGACGATCCTCATTGCCGACGCCATCCCGAGCAGGACAACCACGACGACGATGGCGAGGATGGCAAGAAAGCTATTCATGGGGCCAGTTTGTAGCGACGACCGACAGTCCGATAGGGCCAAAGGTCCTCATCCCATCGGATCGGATACCGAGGCAATGCGAGCCCGGTGGGACCGAGTGGAGGTGCTCTCGAGCCACCGTTGTTGTTCGGTCCCGCTCCGAGGAGTTCCCTGTGAAGACCGGCGACCAGCTCACTCGCGGGGAGCGAGCCGCCGACCGTATGAAATCCGCCTCGGCAACCTGGACAGCGCCCATCGCCATGGGTATCTTCCTTGGATTCTGGATGATCCTCAATAGCCATCTCGGGGGTAAGGCCACCACTTCGGTCCGTGCCCGTGGATCTTGATCAATCTGTGCCTGTTGATTCTGGCTGGTTTGCGATGCTTCGTGCTTTTGACCGCCTACCGGCGAGGAGAGCAGGTCTCCGCCGAGCTAGCCCAACTCCCCGAAGCCCACACCGAGTTCATCCAATCACTCTCAACGAAGAACATGGCCATCACCAAAGCTGTCCATGAACTAACCCGCAAGGCGCATAAATCCATGGCCATCCGCTGTTCGGATTGTGTGCACCTCTTAAGTCTGGTCACGAACTGTGGTCGCGCCCATACTGCCACGAGAGGATTGACCATCATTTCCCATCTCAGACAACAACTCGGGTCAATCAGGCCGCAGTCGTCAACACATTTGATTCCCACTTGTAAGAGAATCTGTGCTCATGCATAGCGGGACAACCCTCAGCGAAGCTGAGGGTTGCTCAGACTTCCCAAAGAGAAGATATTGCCGTCATCCCGCTTGGGAAGCCCAATTATTCTTCTCAGCGAGAGATAACCACTTTGACGGCACCGGTCTCCGCCGCTCGGCTGTACACGTCGTATGCCTCGAGCATGTCGCCCATTGAGAAGTGGTGGGTGGCGAACTGCCCGGCGTTGATCTGGTGGCTGGCCACCAAGCGCAACAGTGTCGGAGTCGACGAGGTATCGACCAGTCCAGTGGTAATGGTTACGTCACGGGACCACAGCGATTCGAGGTGCAACGTGGCCGGCTTGCCGTGCACCCCGATATTGGCCACATGGCCGCCCGGGCGAACCAGCTCAGTGCACAGCTCGAAGCTGGTGGGTACTCCTACCGCCTCGATGACCACGTCGGCCCCGAGGCCCTCGGTAAGTTCGCGAATGATGGCGATCGGATCCTCACTGCCGTTGTTGATGGTGAGATCGGCACCGAAACGCTTGGCGGCGTCCAGGCGGGTGTCGGCAAGGTCGATGGCGATCACACGACCTGGCGAGTAGAGCTTCGCCCCGGTGATCGCCGACAAGCCGATCGGACCGGCACCAACGACGGCGACCGTGTCGCCCGGCTGGACCTTGCCGTTGAGCACTCCGACCTCGTAGCCGGTGGGGAGAATGTCCGCCACCATGAGGATCTCCTCGTCGGTGGCTCCTTCGGGTAGGCGGTAGGTCGAGTTGTCCGCGAAGGGCACTCGGACATACTCGGCCTGGGTGCCGTCGATCATGTATCCGAGGATCCAGCCCCCACCGCCTAAGCACTGGCCGTAGCGACCTTGTCGGCAGAACTGACACGTTCCACAGGCACTGACGCACGACACGAGCACGCGGTCGCCGACTTCTAAGGTCTTCACACCGATTCCGACCTGTTCGACGGTTCCTACCGCCTCATGTCCGAGGATGCGACCTGCCGTGACCTCAGGCGTGTCGCCCTTCAAGATGTGCAAGTCGGTGCCACAGATGGTGGTTATGTCGACCCTGACGACGGCGTCGGTGTCGGCCTGCAAGACCGGGTCGGGCACTTCTTTCCAGTCTTTGGAACCGGGTCCGTGGTAGACGAGCGCTTTCATGGTGAACCTCCTTCGCCGCATCCTGTTGCAGCATGAGCCTCCTGGCGGTGGTGCGATAGTGCCAAAGGTCCTTCAGTCGAAAGGTACGCGACGAGGTGTACGGGAACCTCTACCTCACCGACAAGCTCGGCTCGCCCGA
>CAAGKR010247814.1_pt1 | contig 11212 bp, 12 predicted proteins | sample 2556971 | NCBI WGS metagenome assembly CAAGKR01 (sample SAMEA5207829, study PRJEB30636) | soil metagenome | biome: forest; feature: boreal; material: soil | place: USA | collected 2011-09 | depth 1 m
CAGTGACCGCTTATGGCTGCTGCCTTCCGGCCCTGACCAGGTTCACGGTATCGCGCCGCCCGAGGCCCGGCGCGGGGCGCCGGGACGGTTGCGTAGTGTAGCACCTTCACGACATCCGATCGCGCCCAGCGACTGCCCTCCGGTTGACGCCCGGACGCGGTCCGGGTATCTACCAAGCGCCACCGGCAGCAAGGGAGGTCATCGAAGCATGTATGTCGTCAGCAGCGCGTACGAGGATGGCGCGGTGATGCCGGCTCGCTTCGCGACGCGCCAGGTCGAGGGCGGGATCGGCGCCTCCGTCCCGCTTGAATGGGGAGACGAGCCGCCCGGGACCCGCTCGTACGTGATCGAGATGATCGATCACCACCCGGTGGCTCACGAATGGCTGCATTGGCTGGTCGTGGACATCCCCGCCAAGGCGCACGGAGTAGACGAGGGCGCTTCCGGAACGCCGGCGATGCCCGCTGGCGCGCTCGAACTCGTCAACCGAGGAGGCCGCATCGGCTACGGGGGCCCGCAGCCGCCCGTGGGCAGCGGCCTGCACGACTACGAGACGACCGTGCGGGCGCTCGACGTGCCCCGGCTAGGCGTGCGCGCCGACGCCACGCTCGAAGACGTGCGCGAGGCGATGAGGGGCCACGTCCTGGCGAGCGCTGCGGTCACGGGGCTCTTCGGCCGCTGAGGCCGAGGGACCGGATCGGCCACGGATCGGTGCATCTAGCCGATGCGCACGCAGCGCATCGAGACGCTGCCGAGATCGATCCCCGAGTGCGTGAAGGCGATCGGATCCCCGTTGCGGCGCAGGGCCGCCGCGTACAGGAGCGGGAGGTAGTGCTCGTTCGTGGGGACCGCCAAGGCCGCGACATAGCCGAGCTGCTCGTAGTCGACCAGCGCATCGTCATCCCGCGCTTCCAACCGGTCGCGCACCCACTCGTCGAACTCGACGGCCCACGGGTATGGCTCGGCTCCGTCGGTGCGGCGCACGGCGCGCAGGTTGTGGACGATGTTGCCGCTCCCCATGACGAGCACGCCTTCATCCCGCAGACTCGCGAGCCGACCGCCGATCTCGAAGTGCTCCGCGGCTGAGGCTGCGGAATCGAGCGAGAGCTCCACCACAGGGACGTCGGCATCCGGATACATGTGGTGCAGGATCGCCCACGAGGCGTGGTCGAAGCCCCAGGTGTCGTCGCACACCACCCCGGCGAGGGCGGCGACCTCCCGGGCGAGCTCCGGGGCGCCGGGCGCGGGGTAGCTCATCGCGTAGAGCTCGGGCGGGAAGCCCATGAAGTCGTGGATGGTGCGCGGGTGGGGCGTGCACGACACGCGTGTGCCCCTGGTAGACCAGTGCGCCGACACCACCAGGATCGCGGCCGGCCGGGGCAAGTCAGCGGCCAGCGCGGCCAGACTCCGTGTGAACGCGTTGCTCTGGAGCGCGTTGATGGGCGACCCGTGCCCCACGAAGACTGCGGGCATGGGAGCAGCGTCACGTCGTGCTACAGGACCTTCGCTCATGCACACGCTAGAGCAACGCCCGTGCCCATGCCGTCAGGACAGCGCCGGCAGGGCCGGTGCGATTCGGAATTTTCCGCTAATCTCGCAGGTCGCACGCTCCGATATACAAGGTGTGAACACCGCGCTAGCGGTGTGCGCGAGCATCGGACCGAGGATCGAGATGGCAACTGCAGGGAAGGTCAAGCACTACTGCGAGCGGTGCGGCACGGAGCTCCTCCTTGCCGACCCGGCTCCGCTGTGCGCCAGTTGCTGGCTCCGCGAGGGCGCCGTCATGGTCGTCCCTATGGTGGACTCGATCAACGGCGTCCGCGTGCGGGGCTCTTACGACGGATCCGGCCCTGCCCACTATCGCGCCCGGCACGCGCCCCTGCACAACGAGCTTCGGCCGCGAACGAACCCGCGCCGGCGTCTGGCCGTCGTCTCGGTCCTGTGCCTGCTATCGCTCCTGGTCATGACCGCATCGGCTCCCAGCACGTTCGCGGTCTCTGCACCTGCGGTGCCGTTGCATGCCGGCGCAACGCAACTCGACTCGACTGGCGACGCGTGCGTCGCCATCCTGTGGAAGCTGGTCGCGGACAAGTCGGAAGGACGTCCGAGCCAGTCGGCCGTCGTCTGCCCCGGCTGTGGCCACCCGTACCTCTACTCGCAGTATCAGGGGATCACGACGATCTCGTGCCCCGATCCCGCGCGACACGGCGCCGTGAGTATCACGGTGCGCTCCGACACCAAGGTGCCGGTGGTGAGATGAAGCGCCGGGACGACTCGGGCATAAGCGCCCTCGATCTGGTCACCGTGATGCTCATCGTCGGTGCGCTGACCAGCATCACGGTCCCGGTCTTCCTGTCGTCCTCTCAGCGGGTCCAGGCGGCGGTCTGCGCGTCCAACCGGGCCGCGATCACGGCACGCGCGATCTCGTACCAGAAGCTGAAGGGCGTCTACCCCACCACGATGAGCGAGCTCGTCGACAGAGCGTACTTCGCCGCCATCCCGCAGTGCCCGGGTCACGGCGTCTACGTGTTCAACTCGGTGAACACGGGCGGCGACGGCACGGTCTACTGCTCGGTCCACTACGCCGGGAAGGGTGTCGGGACTCCGGCCGCCAAGACGATGGCCGCGGCGTCCCCCACTGCCGCGCCCTGACACTTGCTCGCGACTCGCACCTCGCATCGGCTGCCGTCCCGCCTCTGCCCGCCGGACGGCAGTTGCTTCGTCCGGCCCGTTCGCCTCGCGTTGCGACATCTTCGGATCCGCCTATTGACCCTGACGTAACGTCAGGGTCTACGCTGCGCCCCGGAGGTGATCGCGATGGGTCTCACGGTAGGCGAGGTCGCTACGCTCGCCTCGGTCAGCGTCCGGACGCTGCACCACTACGATCGGATCGGCCTCTCAAGCCCTCGGAGCGCTCCGGGAACGGATACCGGCTCTATGGCGGCGACGATCTTGCGGCCCTGCAGCAGATCCTGTTCTTCAGAGAGCTCGGCTTCGGTCTGGCGGAGATCGCTCGCATCATGCACGACTCGTCGTTCGATCGCCTCGAGGCTCTGCGGATGCAGGGCCGGATGCTCAAGGACAAGTCGGCGCAGCTGGCGCTTATGGCGGAAGCCGTCGAAGCTGCGATCGACGCGACGAAAGGAGGCGTCACTTTGGATGCCGACGACATGTTCGAGGTCTTCGGAGAGTTCGACCCGAAGGGATACGAGAATGAGGCCGAGGAGCGCTGGGGCTCGACCGACGCCTACAAGGAATCGGCGCGCCGCACCGCCCGGTACACGAAGGCCGACTGGCAGCGCTTCAAGGAGGAGTCCGAGGCCATCAACGCCGCGATCGCGGCAGCGATGGATGCGGGACTGCCTGCCGACAGCGTCGAGGCCATGGACGCCGTGGACCGGCACCGTCTGCTGATCGACAAGTGGTTCTACCCCTGCCCGCCGGCCATGCACTGCGGCTTGGCGGAGATGTACATCGCGGACCCGAGGTTCGCGGCCAACTACGAGAAGATCCACGAGGGCATGGCGCTCTACGTGCACGACGCGATTCTCGCGAACGCGGCGCGATCGAAGTAGACACGGAGGACACCTCCGGCTCGCGCCATCCCGACGGCCCCGTCCCCGAGCAGGGGGGCGGGGCCGCCCCTCGTCCCATGGGATTCCTAACGCCATCTACACGGATTCTCGACTTTCGCTCCGCTACCGCCATGCCGATACTGGAGCTGTGGTGAGACGTGCGCGCCCGGCAATCAGCCTGGGGCGCGGCGCCCTCGAACAAGGGGGTCACCATGCAACTCCGCCGACGCGCGACACGACCGCAGACCCCGACCCTTGCGGATGACAGTCCCCCGAACGTCCCGGACGATCAAGGGCTGCTGGCCTCCCTCATCATCGAGAGCTCACTCGACGGCGTGCTCGCGCACACACCCGAAGGCCGTCTCCTGTACTTCAACGACACGGCGGCCCGTCAACTCGGCTATACGCGCGAGGAGTTCGCCGCACTCGGGCCCTACGGCTGGGTGGACGCCGACAACATCACGCTCGTGCCTTCGCGGACCGCGGCTATCCGCGAGCGTGGCTCCCTGCTCTTCCAGTCACGCGGGGCGACGAAGGACCGCTCGGAGATCCACACGGAGATCCACGCGCGGGTCATCGAGTACCACGGACAGGAGATCATCGTCTCCGTGGTGCGTGACGCCACGGAGCGCGTTCTCGCACACGAGCAGATCCGCCACCTTGCTTTCCACGACCGTCTCACCGGCCTCGCGAACCGCACGAAGCTCGAGGACGACCTGTGCGCCGCGCTGGCAGCGGCGGACCGGCACGACGACCTGGTGGGCGTGATCTACCTCGACCTCGACGACTTCAAGCCCATCAACGACGTGCTCGGGCACGCGGTGGGCGACGACGTCCTGCGCGCCGTCGCGGCGCGCGTGCGCATGTGCGTGCGCGAGTGCGACACCGTGGCAAGACTTGGCGGCGACGAGTTCCTCGTTCTCGTCTCGCGGATGGTCCAGCGCGACGACCTCGCCGTCGTGGCCCGAAAGATCGAGGAATGCATCGGGCTGCCGATCATGGTCGAGGGTGGACGCACGGCTCGCGTCACGGCTAGTGCAGGGCTCGCGACCTACGTGCCGGGCGAGGCCGCGGAGGACCTGATCAACCGCGCCGACCACGCGATGTACCACGCCAAGCAGGCCGGCGTCTCCGGATGGGAAGCCTTCCTCCGAAGCGAGTGAGCTTGCCCGGGAGTCCGCCTACCGCACCGCCGTCAGCACGACCGCAACGAGCGCAAGTGCGACTCCGGCGCGCTGCGCCCAGTGCATCCGCTCGTGCAGCACCGCTCGCGCGAGCAGGATGGTGACCACCGGGTAGAGCGAGCCGAGGACCGAGGCCACGGCCAGCGGACCGATCCGCACGGCGGTCAGCAGCACGACGTTCGAGGCCATGTCCAGCACCCCCGCCCCGTACGCGGGTACGCGAGCGGCCGGGACCAGCGTCACAGTCCCCCGCCGCACGAACGTGACTGCGCCGAGCATCGGCACCGACACGACGCGGGCGGCCAGCAAAGGAATGAACCCGCTGTTCTTGCCCGCGAACGAGAGGAACGTGATCGCGAACGCGAACGCCACGCCCGCGACCACCGACAGGACGACCGCCCGGGGCGGCATCAGCGCACGATCATCGGGATGTCCTGTCGCGCTGACGATGACGACAGCGACCAGGGCGAGCGCGAGTCCGATCAGGGACAGCGGCCGCACGGTGGTCCCGCTTGCCAAGTCGTAGAGGGCGGGAAGCGACCCCGAGAGCGCCGCCGTTATCGGGGCCACCACGCACATGCGCCCGCACGCCAGGCCGGCGTAGAGGGCGGTCACGCCGATGCCCCCGGCAACCCCTAGCGCGGCGCCCCACAGAAGGTCGCCCGTCGTGTATGGGGCCGGGAAGAACAGCACGGCCGCGCCGATGACCAGCAGCCCGATGACGTGCGCGTTCGCCGTGACGGCGAACGCCGAGTCACGGCGGGCGGCAAGGCCCCCGAGGAAGTCGGAGCACCCGAAGAACAGAGACGCTGTGGTGGCTAGCAGGATCGTCGGCATGGGACCGATGTTACATGGTGTGAGCGCGCTGACGTGCTCTCGGCCTAGCCGGCCCCCCCTCCGCCGCCGCCTCCTCCGCCGCCGCCTCCGCCAGAGAAGCCGCCACCGCCACCGCTCGACCCCGACATCTGACTCGTGGCGACCTGCGACGCGGAGACGAACCCCGACTGGAGGGCTCCGATCGGCGAGTGGACCCCGGCGCCGGCGTAAACCCACCAGTAGGTGGTCTGGAACGCGGGGTCTTGGACGACCTGCGGTGCGACATCGCGCAGTTGCCTGATCACTTCATCCGCGATACCGAACACGACGGCGAGCACCAGGAATCGGTTCCACAGCACGACGCTGGCGGGAGGCGCCTCCTTCAGGCGCGAGAAGTCGCGCAGGAAGTCGCGGACCGCCCGGTACTGGGCGAACAGCTCGTTGCCGGCGACCGAGCGGCGCTTCATCAGGCCCGCCAGCACGCCGCACGCTATCGCCGCCGGGATCGCCATGGCCGCAGGCCAACCGTTCTCGAGGTAGATCGCCCCGGCTACCCCGGCGAACAGGAGAATGATCGTCAAGCAGCCGATGCCCCCCTGCCACGATGCCGACTTGGGCTCGATGAAGCCGAGCTTCTCGACCTCCTTGCCCGCTGCCGTCTTCCACTCCGCGATGTCCTTCGTGTAGGTGCTCGGGTTGGCCTTCGCGTACGCCTTGATCTGCACGAGGTCCACGCTCTTGCCGTCTCCTGCGTCGTCGAAGAGGATCTTCATGAGCGACTCGTCCAGAGGGTGAGGCGCGGCGGCGCCCGGCACGCGCTCGAGCACGTAGCTCTGCTCGTCACGCCCGAGGAGCCCCGCGATGCCCGGCGAGTCGACGGTCGTCGGCCGCATGGTGATGACCTTGGCGTCGGCCAGGTTCATCAGAGTGGCGGCTATGTCGCTGTCCTGTGCGTCGCCCATGCGCCACAGCGCACCGACGACCGCCGGATGGAGATCGGGCCGCGGGTCTTCCCGCAGGTAGCCCCCCGGGAAGGAGGCGCGGTACTCCCGGCCGTGGCGGAGGAACGCCCAGATCGCGAGCACGAGACTGCCTAGCGAGAGCAGGCCGACCCCGATGAGGATCCCCCAGTAGGCGAAGCGGGCCTTCGTCCGTTCCGCGTTGGCCGCGTTGGCGAGCCCCGCCTCCTCGGCCATCACCGATTGCCGCTGGGGCTGGCTGGACGCCGGAAGCCCGGCGACCGCATCCACCGGGTAGAGCACGCGGGCCTCGACGAAGGTGTTGGCCGGCAGGTCGGCGACGGTCAGGTTCACGACGCCGTCCTGCCCGATGCTCACCACACCGGTCAGAGGGCCGTGCGCCCAAGCGAACACGTCCGCCTTCGTCAACGTGATGGAGGGCGTGATGTCGATGCGGACCTGGCGGGTCGGGACACCCCAGCCATCGCCGACGAACTTCCAGTACAGCTCTCCGCAATCGGCCCAGCGCTGAGCCGCTCCGGCCGCGTCGTAGACGAGGCGCATCGGGTAGAGCTGGTCGGCCGCCGAGATGGCTGCGTGCACAGTGACGAAACTGCCGTCATCGCTGACCGAGAACGTGCCGGGATCGGTGGCGGTGCCGTCCACCAGATCGAAGGGTACCTCGGCGCCGCCGCCGCTCGCGTAGAGACCCAGGACCTCGATCGATTCGGACCCGCTCTTGTCCAGTCGCCATTCGACCCAGGAGTACGAGCCGCTGAAGTCGAACGTCCGGCTCTCGTCGATGTGCAGCGTGCCCGCGGTGTCGAAGGAGGCCGCCACCGTCACGCCCGCTATCTCGTAGCTCTTGGCGAGAGCGACCGACGGCGCGAGCACCAGCAGCGCCACGAGAATGAACACCGCGAACAGAGCTGGCCGGAACCGTGGAATCCGAGTCATCGCACGCACGATCGCTCCCCTTGCGTCGCTGGGAGTGCACGACTCGAGATTAGCACCGTCAGCGCGGCGGGGCGCCGCCGCGGGGGTGGTCCGGCGAGGTAGCCTCGGCCGATCGCGAGCGCCTAGTTCCGGCCGGCCTTCTTGCGCGCGTTCGCCGTCAGCAGGCGCTTGCGCAGCCGGATCGACTTGGGCGTGACCTCCACGAGCTCGTCGTCCTCGATGTACTCCAGCGCCTCTTCGAGTGTGAATGTGACCGGGGGCGAGAGCATGATGGCCTTGTCTGCGGAGGCCGCGCGCATGTTCGTGAGCTGCTTGGCCTTCGAGACGTTGACGACGAGATCGTTGTCCTTCGCGTGCTCGCCGACGATCATGCCCTCGTAGCACGTGACGCCGGGTCCGACGAACATCTTGCCGCGCGTCTGGAGCGCGTCGAGCGCGAACGCCACCGACTTCTCCGTGTACATCGCGATCATCGAGCCGTTGACGCGCCCGCCCACCTCGCCCTGGTACGGGCCGTACTCCGCGTAGTGGTGGAAGAGCACCGCTTCGCCGCGGGTGCCGTTGAGGATCCGGGTGCGCAGGCCCATGACGCCGCGGGAGGCGATCTTGAACTCGAGGTGCACGTGCTGATCGCGCTGGACCATGTCGGTCATCTCGCCGCCGCGGCTCCCGAAGATCTCGATGACCTTGCCGGCGTACTCCGCAGGGACGTCGACGACCGCGAGCTCGATCGGCTCGTAGGTCTTGCCCTTCTCCTTCTTCAGGATCACCTGCGGACGTCCGACCTGGAACTCGTAGCCCTCGCGACGCATGGTCTCCATGAGCACCGACAGGTGCAGGACGCCTCGGCCGGCGACCTCCATGCCCGTCTTGTCTCCGGTCTCTGTGATGCGCATCGAGATGTTGGATTCGGCCTCGCGCTCGAGGCGCGCCTTGATCTGGCGCCCGCCGACGATGGTGCCTTCCTGGCCCACGAGCGGGCTCGTCGACGGCTGGAACACGACCGAGATCGTCGGTTCCTCGACGTGGATCGCGTCGAGGCGGACCGGGTCGACACGGCAGGTGAACATGTCGCCGATGTCGGCGTCCTCGATGCCGACGACCGCGCAGATGTCGCCTGCGTGCACACTGTCGACCTGCTGGCGCCCCATGCCCTCGAACGTGAACAGGTCCTTCACGGTCGCCTGGTAGCGGCTCCCGTCGTTCTTGATCACGAGGATGCGCTCGCCGTTGTGGATCGTGCCTGAGAAGACGCGACCTATGCCGATCCGGCCGACGAAGCTCGAGAAGTCGATGGTGCAGACCTGCATCGCGACCGGACCGTCGATGTCGACGTCGGGCACCGGGACCTTGTCCACGATGGTCTCGAGCAGCGGGATCATGTCCATGTTGCCGTCGTCGAACTCGTAGCGGGCGTAGCCGCTGACCGCGCTGGTGTAGACGATCGGGAAGTCGAGCTGCTCGTCATCGGCGCCCAGATCGACCATGAGGTCGAAGATCTGGTCTATGACTTCGTGCGGGCGGGCGCCATCGCGGTCGATCTTGTTCACCACGACGACCGGCTTCAGGCCGTGCTCGAGCGCCTTCTTCAGCACGAAGCGGGTCTGCGGCATGGGGCCCTCGAACGCGTCGACGATCAGGAGGACGCCGTCGGCCATGTTGAGCACGCGCTCGACCTCGCCGCCGAAGTCAGCGTGGCCCGGCGTGTCGATGACGTTGATCTTCGTCTGGCCGTAGCGGATCGAGATGTTCTTCGCGAGGATGGTGATCCCGCGCTCACGCTCCTGGTCGTTGGAGTCGAGCACCTGGTCCGGGACGTCCTGGTTGTCGCGGAAGACGTGCGTTGTCTGCAGGAGCCGGTCGACCAGCGTGGTCTTGCCGTGGTCGACGTGGGCGATGATCGCTATGTTGCGGACGTCTTTGACGCGCATGTTCTCTCAGTCACTCCGGGACTCGTGGGATGGCGCTCTTGGTGCCGGCTGCGTGGGGCCGGGCACGGCCGCTCACCTTACCACGATTCGTGTGCGGCCGCCGGGCGTGGCCCCGAACCCGTCGACTGAGCCTCATCCGCCCGCGAGATACCGGTCGAACCAATCCGCTGACAGTGCGGACACCTGCTCCATCGTGCCAGGCTCCTCGAACAGGTGGGTCGCCCCGGGAACGATCTCGAGACGCTTCTCGGCCGAGCCGAGCCGTCGCAGGGCGTCTTCGTTGAGTCCGATCACCTGGGTGTCGAGGCCACCCACGATCAGCAGGGTAGGCGCGACCACGCGCCCCAAGGCATCGCCGGCCAGGTCCGGCCTGCCCCCACGCGACACGACGGCGTCCACCGTCGACCTGGCCTCGGCCGCGGCACCGAGCGCCGCCGCCGCTCCGGTGCTGGCGCCGAAGTAGCCGACCGGCAGGCGCGGGATCGTCGGCTCGCCGAGCAGCCACCGGGTGACCTCCAGTAGGCGCGAGGTCAGCAGCGGGATGTCGAACCTCCGCTCGTAGTCGCTGTCCTCAGCAGGAGTGAGCAGATCGAAGAGCAGCGTTCCGAGGCGCCCGGATCCGCGCAGCGTCGAGGCCACCTCGCGGTTGCGGGGAGAGAGGCGGCTCGAACCGGAACCGTGCGCGAACACCACGAGCCCCGTCGCCCCTTCCGGGACGTCAAGATCGCCGGGCAGTAGTGCCCCCTCCACGGGGATGCGGACCTCACGCTCCATGCGCTGTAGATGCCCGCGATCGGACGCGCCCACGCGCGGGCGCGCGATGCTCTTTGGCTCGAGAAGCGCGCTACTTCCGGGGCATGTTCTGGTAGAAGCCCCATACGAAGACGACGGCCCACAGCGCCCACGGCCCCAGCGCCCACTTGGAGAGGCTGGCGAGCAGCGCGTCCTTGTTCTTCTGGACGGCCCAGGTCCCCACGAGCCCGACCGCCAGCATCGCGAAGAAGGCGACGAGCGCGACCCACGTGTGGAGATCGTTGACGAACGTGTTGCCCGCGCTGACGAACATGCCTCCGGTCCCGATCACGTCGAACACCACGCCACCGAGGATGAACATCACGTTCTTCTGCGAGAACTTCTTCGCACGGAACGCACCCCACACCCCGATGGAGTACAGGATCATTGCGACGATCATGGCCACGATGCCGACCATTGTTGAGACCTGCATACGCTCGACCCCCTCCTCGTGTCCGGCTGCCTGCGAGACGAGGATACCGCTCACCGCGCCGCCCGCCAGTACCCTCTTGCGTCCGCCGACCAGCGGGACCCGCGGGCCCTGCGCTATAGTCGGGCCAAAGAGCCGTCCGCGCGCGAGGGGGAACCATGGCTGAGGAGTATCGGCTGGTGCCGGTGGACGAGGTCCCGGGGAGCGCCGCGCTCGGCCGCCGCGGCATCTACGCCCGAGTGCTGGAGGAGTTCCTCGCATCGGGTATCAAGGCCGCCAAGGTGGAGATGACCGACCGCAAACCGCGGACGATCCAAGTGAGCCTGCTCGCAGCCGTGCGCAAGGCCGGCATCAAGGACGCCGTCCACGTCGCGATGCGCGGCCAGGACATCTACCTGGTGCGGCTAACGGGCAAGTAGGGCCGCCGGGCCCCGCGTGCCCGGCTCGGCCTCCGTCACATCCTGGCATACGGTTTGCCTACTAACCGTTCGTGTGCTAATCTTTCGCATACGAACTACCGGCTGGCCGCTCCGGCGCGACCCTCGATGGATGCGACGACTCATGGACC
>CAAGKR010260364.1_pt1 | contig 11212 bp, 7 predicted proteins | sample 2556971 | NCBI WGS metagenome assembly CAAGKR01 (sample SAMEA5207829, study PRJEB30636) | soil metagenome | biome: forest; feature: boreal; material: soil | place: USA | collected 2011-09 | depth 1 m
CGCGGTAGCGCACGCGCCCGCCGTTGGTTCGGAAGGTGGGCGTCCAGCGCGGGCGCACCGGAACCTTGAGGAGCTTGAGCCCCGCCTGTTCGGGCGTCCGGGCGCCCTTGGAGAGGTTGCAGTCGATGCAACAGCAGACAACGTTCTCCCAGGTCGTGCGACCCCCCTGCGCGCGCGGGACGACGTGATCCAGGTTCAGCTCGGCACGCGGCAGCTCGTGGCCGCAGTACTGGCAGGTGTTCGCGTCGCGCATGTAAATGTTGTGGCGCGAGAAGCGAACCTTGGTCTTCGGAATCCGATCGTAAAGCTGCAGCACGATGACGCGCGGGATTCGGATGGCGCGGTTGACGGTGCGCATGACGTCATCCCCGTTGCCGAGCTCGACCGACAGGTCCGCCCAGGTGTCGAAGTCGAAGGTCTTGAACTCGGGATCGATGACGCGCGCGACGCCGAGGTATAGCAGCGAGAACGCACGCCGCGCGTGCGTGACGTGAATTGGCTGATAGTGCCGGTTGAGCACCAAGACCGCAGCATTGGTCACCGTCCCACCATAGCAGGCTGGGTACGGGGCAGCAAAACGGGCCCCGGCGAGCAACGTGGATCTGGGCTAAAATCCATGCGCTTTGAGCATCCAGCCGGTCTCGGCGCTGGTCGCAGCGATCGTCAGCTTCGCGATCGGAGGTTCGGTCCTCCTCCGCGAGCCACGCCGCCGCGCGCATGTTCTGTTCGCGACGTTCGCGTTCAACATTGCGCTGTGGAGCTCGCTGTCGTTCGTCGCCAAGCGCTTCGAATCGCCGATGTTCACCTGGGTCTCCCTGCTGGCGGCCGTCTCGCTCCCCGCCACCGCCCAGCGTTTTTTCCAGGCCTTCCTCGGCGACGAGGCTGGGCCGCCGCCGCTCAGCCGTTCGACCGTCTTCGGTGCGGTCGTGTTTTACAGCATCCTCTGCTTCTCGCGCTTCATCGAGCCCGTCCACACGACGCTGTGGTTCGGTGCCGCGTTCACGGCCTACGTGTTCGCCGGACTTTACCTCTCCGTCTTCTATCTCTACCGCCGTTATCGGGCCACGCCGTCGCGGGTCGAGAAGACGCGCCTGCTCTACCTGCTGGTGGGCGGCTTCGCGACCGTCACCGCCTCGCTTGCCGAAGCGATTCCGCATGGACCCAGCTTCGGTAGCGTCTTCACCATCGTCTACCTCTACTTCCTGTCGCAGAACCTGGTTCGCTACCGGCTCCTCGATCTGAACGAGCTGCTCGGTCGGATGGTGGTGCTGGGGACCCTGGTCTTTATCCTAACGTTCATTTACGGCGTGCTCGTCCGCTGGGTCGGCCCCGACCAACAGGGGCTGTTCTTTTTCAATACCCTGCTGGCCTCGGCGACCATCGTGATCCTGATCGAGCCGTTGCGCAGCCGCGTCGAGGGGGGGATCAGTCGCTGGATGTTTCAAGAGAAGTTCGAGCTGTCGCGGCGGATCGAAATGTTGCGCGCGGAGCTGGCGAACGTGATCGACATGCGGGTGCTGGTTCCGCGCGTACTGGGAGCGTTGGAAGACTCGCGCCGAATTACGCACGCCTCGATCTACCTCGCCGATCCAGACGGATCGGGCTACGAGCTGGCCGGACAGGTGGGGCCGAAGCCCGAGGCGCGCTTCGACGCCATCACCCACCGCGCGTTCTTCGAGCGACTGCGGCGTGCCGGCGTCATCTCGCTGGAAGGGATCGAGCGCGAGGTCGCCGCGCGCCGCACGGTCTCGACCGAGGAGCAGGAGAGCCTGCAGCTCATCCTGCGCACGCTGGAACAGATGAACGGCTCGGTCGCGCTCGGTTTTTCCAGCGAGGATCAGCTCCTCGGCGCGCTGGTCATTCGCGACGATCGGTTGCGGGAGGCGTATTCGTCCGACGAGATCGAGCTCTTTCGGGGGGTCGCCAACAGCATCGGCATAACCTTGCAGAACTCACAAGTCTACGAGCGCATGAAGGAGCGCGATCGTCTGGCGGCGCTCGGTCAGATGGCGGCTGGCCTGGCACACGAGATCCGGAATCCACTCGGATCAATCAAGGGCGCCGCGCAGTTCCTGCAGCCCGGACTGACAGCCGAGGGTGCGAGAGAAGGGACCCGCGAGAGCACCCGCGAGTTCTTGGACATCATCATCGAGGAGGTGAATCGGCTGAATAAGATCGTGTCGCAGTTCCTCGATTACGCGCGGCCGTACCGCGGCGAGCAGCGTCCGCTCGATGTCTCCGAGGTGCTCAAGAAGACGCTCTCGCTGCTGCCCGCGGCGCAGCTCGAGGGGGCGATCGAGATCTCCACGAGCTTCGCCGAACGAATGCCACCCGTGCGCGCCGACGCGGAGCAGCTCCTACAGGTGTTTCTGAACCTCTCGCTCAACGCGATCCAGGCCATGACGCCGGGCGAGCTGCCGGGCAAGCTGCTGATCTCGACCGGCCTGCGGCGTGCGACCCGACGCGGGGCCGCGGCGGCTTTCTTCGAGGTGCGCTTTCGCGACACAGGTGTGGGCATTCCGCCGGGCGATATCAAGAATCTCTTCATTCCGTTTTTCACCACCAAGGACAAGGGAACGGGGCTCGGATTGCCGATCAGTCAACGCATCATCGAGAACCACGGCGGAACGATCGAGGTCCGCTCGCAACCCGGAGAGGGGGCGACGTTCACCGTGCTCCTGCCGATCGAGGCCGACGCCTACGCCGCCCACCTCGACGTCGCGCGGGTCGAGGGGCCGCGACGCACCTCGACGCCACCACCGTTTCCGCCGTCCCCTCCGCCGCCGGTCTTGCCGCCAGTTCCCGGGCGCGCGCCGCCGGTGCCGGGCCCGCGCTGGCCGGTTGATCGGCGCAGCCGACCTCCAACCGCGCGATGAGTCGGTCTTGAAGCCGCGTTCAGAGTAAGCTTCCCCCGCCGTGACCGCACCTTCCGCCGAGATCAGACGAGTCCTCGTCGCCGATGACGAGCTGAACATGCGCCGCGTGCTCGAGGCGATGCTGCGCCGGGAGGGCTACGATGTCATCACCGCCGCGAACGGAGCGGAGGCGCTCGGCGGAATGAGCGCCAATGTCCACACGGTCATCACCGATCTCAAGATGCCGGGGCTGGACGGGATGGGGCTGCTCAAGCGCCTCGCGATCGACTATCCCGACGTGCCGGTCGTGATGATCACCGCGCACGGATCGGTCGAAAACGCGGTCGAAGCGGTCAAGCTGGGCGCCTTCGATTACCTGGAGAAGCCTTTCGAGCAGGAGCAGATCCGGCAGGTCGTCGCCAAGGCCATCAATACCTATGCGCTCGCGCGCCGCGATGCCCGCCCCGAAGAGCCGTCGGAACGCGGGCGCTTCCGCCTGGTCGGCCAGTCACCGGCCATAAGGCAGATCTACGGGGTGGTGGAAAAGGTGGCCAACACCCCGTCGACGGTTCTCATCAGTGGCGAGTCGGGGACCGGCAAGGAGCTAATCGCGCGCGCGCTTCACGAGAACTCTGCCCGACACGCGGGACCCTTCATCAAGATCAACTGCGCGGCGATCCCGAAGACGCTGATGGAGTCGGAGCTGTTCGGCTACGACAAAGGCGCCTTCACTGGCGCGGTCGGTGCCAAGCCGGGCCGCTTCGAGCTGGCTCACGGCGGAACTCTGTTCCTCGACGAGATCGGCGAGATCCCGGTGGAGATGCAGGTCAAGCTGCTTCGCGTGCTACAGGAATCGGAGTTCGAGCGGGTGGGGGGGATCAAGACCATCAAGGTGGATGTCCGGTTGGTGACGGCCACCAACCGCGATCTTCTGGAGGAGATCGGCGCCGGCACCTTCCGGGAGGATCTCTTCTATCGGTTGAACGTGGTTCCGATTCAGATCCCGCCTCTGCGCGAGCGGCGCGAGGACATTCCACTCTTGGCGGAGCACTTCATCACCAAGTTCAACGAGCGCTTGAAGAAGCAGATCGTCGCGATCTCGCCGGAGGCCGTCGCGCAGCTCGTCGGCTACAACTGGCCGGGCAACATCCGCGAGCTCGAGAACCTGATGGAGCGGACCATCCTGTTCTGTGAGGGGCCGGAGATCCGCGTTTCGGACCTGCCACCGGAGATCCTCGGCGCGACAGCGCCGGCAGCAGCGACGGCCGCGGACGAGGCACTCCGACCGGCCGCCGGCTCGCTCAAGGAGGCGGTCCGCGCCGAGACCGAGCGGGTGGAACGTGAGCTCATCCAGCGGGCGCTGGACGCGACTGGGGGGAACGTCACCCAGGCCGCGCGCAAGCTCAAGATTTCGCGCAAGAGCCTCCAGACCAAGATGAAGGAGCTGGGTCTGCGCGAAAAATGAGCGTTGTGTTATCGTCGCGCCCACGTCCTTGACTGCCGCCACTTTCAGGAAGACGTCTTGGGCGTTCCTCGCCCCGCTGACGATCCTTGCGGCCGCTGCGCAGGCCGCCGAAGTGACGCGGGTGGTTTCGGCGCTCGACGACGACAACAGCTTCGACTTCAACCTGACGGCATCGTGGCTGCACGACGCCAAGAGCGCTCTCATCAAGCGCGAGTCCGAAATGGCGTCCGGCTCCGGGATCGAGGTGCTGCCCGATCTCAAGTACGCGCAGACGCGGGATGTCCTCAACCTGCGGGCCGACTTCGGCATCCTCTGGGATGTCGGTCTTCACATCGAGGCGCCGCTCGTCTTGTCCGATTCGAACAACCTCAGCCTCGACCAGGGTGTCACCGCCGCAAGCTCGACGTTCCTGCGCGATCAGATCCTGCCGAACGCCACGGCGGCGCAGGTCTTCCACAGCCCCACTCGGAGGGGCTTTGAGAGCCTGGGCCTCGGCATCAACTGGGCCGTGTTCAACCAGCGACGGGACGACACCAAGCCGACTTGGACGCTCGGCTTCGACGCCAAGCTCGACGTCTTTAAGGACATGCGCTTCGATCCGGGCAACCCGACCGGCAACGAAGCAACCGGCCTTGGCTACCACCAGCTCGTTTGGTCGACTTGGGTTTCGAAGCGCTTCCGCCATTTCGATCCTTACTTCGGCGCCTACTACATGCTCCCGATCCGGACCAACGGCAGCATCTTCCAGGACGAAAACTCGGCCACGCAGACCTCGGTCAATCCGCAGCAACGAGCGGGGGCGACGATGGGAGTCGAGCAGATCGCCTGGGAAAACCCGCGCGGCGACCAGCGTGTCACCATCGAGGCGCGCGGCCATGCCGAGGAGCACTTCGCCGGTCGCGGCGCGAGCGAGCTCTGGGAGCCACTTTCGGGCTCGCCCACCTGTAGCACCACCGGCGCGGCCGGCACCACCGCTTGTCGCCCCGGGCTCGACGAAGTCGCCGACGCGCAGGGCAACCTGCAGCCGGCTCCGTATCCCGGCGTAACGGACATCGATGCCTACGGATCCTTCGGCGGGGATGTCGGCCTCAACATCCAGGTCGGCCGGTACATCCGCTTCCGCGGCCTGTTCGGCCTTTCCGTCGACATGCCGCACTTCATCACCGACGCGAATGCGGGCGTCGACGCCAACCACGACGGGACCGTCAACTCGTTCGACAAGGCTGAGGCCAATCCTGTCTACCGGGAGTCGATCGATCTGCCGGGGCGCCGTTTCCGCGTCGAAGAGACCGAAGTCTGGAGTCTTCTCATCGAAGGCTCGCTCATGTTTTGAGCGTGAGGGGGGCGGGCCCCCTCACGGGCTCCCCCCGGGTCTCGACGAGAGCGGAGGACGGATCCTTCTAGGCAAATAAGTCTCCGGCGGGCGGAGCCCGCCTTCGATCATCGGAGAGGTCAGGTTCGGGAGATGAGGTTGTAGATCTCGCGGCGGGGGCGGCCGGTGAGGGTGGCGAGCTCGCGGGCGGCGTCGCTGGTGGAGTGGCCAGCGGCGACGAGCGCGCCGGCCCGATCCCTGATCTCGTCGTCGTCTAGTTCGACGGCCACCCCGCCGTCCGCGCCGGCGACGACCAGCGTCACCTCGCCCAAGGGGCGGGATTCGGCGTAGTGCGCGACGAGCGCCACCAGGCGATCGCGCACGAACTCCTCGTACGGTTTGGTCAGCTCGCGCGCGACGCACGCGCGGCGATCGCCGCCCAGAACCGCCGCGAGATCGACCAGCGTGGCGCTCGTCCGCAGCGGTGACTCGTAGAAGACGAGCGTGAAGGGCAGGGCGCGCACACTCTCGAACAGCCGTCGCCGCGGGCCGGATTTGCGCGGTGGGAAACCGAGGAACAGAAACCGATCGGTCGGCAGCCCCGCGCCGACCAGCGCCGCAAGCACCGCAGACGGGCCGGGGACGGGGACCACCCGCACGCCAGCGGCGATGGTGGCGGCGACGATCCGATAGCCAGGATCGGAGATCAGCGGCGTTCCTGCCTCCGAGATCAGCACCACCTGCGCGCCGGCGGCGAGGCGGGCTTCGACTTCAACCGCGCGCGCGGCCTCGTTGGCGTCGAAGCACGAGACCACCGACTGGGCTTTCGTCACGCCGATTCCGGCCAGAAGTCGACGGGCGCTTCGCGTGTCCTCGGCGACGATCAGATCGGCATCGCGCAACGCGGTGGCGGCCCGCGGCGACAGGTCTTGCTCATTCCCAAGCGGCGTGGCCACGACCGTGAGCGAGCCGGGTGGCGTCACCAACGATGATCCCGCCCGGCCGGATCGTCGGCCGTGGCGCGGATCGCTTCGCCGAGCTCGGCTTCGAGGTACCGGCGCAACTTGGCCTTCAGACGTTCTTCGATCTGCCGGGTTCGCTCCTGAAACTCCCCCTCCTCGACCTGGAGGTCTGGCTGCGCGCCCGGACCCGCCGCGACCAGATCTCCCTGCGTCCAGCTCCGGTCGCCCGGCACCGGGGCGTCGAAGGAGGGGTCCAGAACCCGCGCGCCTAAGCGCAGCTCGTCGACGGGTGCGGGGTCCCCTTCGGTGTCGCCGTCCACGCCCGGAATCATGCGGGCGCTCGTCGCGGCCTGCTTTTGCCCCATCATGGAAGGCCGAATTATAACGCGATCTCTGCGTGCAGGGCGGGGAGCAGCTGGCTATCATCCACGTACGTTCATGGATCTCATCGACGGTCCATCTCCCGATCCCTCGTCGTCACCTCCCCCATTGCCCCCGGAGTCGCGCATGCGGCGGTTCAGCAAGGTTCTCACGTTCTCGGCCGCCTGCAGCGCGGCGCTGGTCCTGACCATTCGCCACGGCGGCGACGGCATCCGGGTGAGCGCGGACAGCCAGCTCCGTGCGGCCACCCGGGCGGCCGTCGGGAAATACGACCTCGCGCAACTTCCGATCTTCTCGAAGACCTTGTTTTATGTCCGCGAGAATTATTTCGACAAGAATCGTCTCGATCCGAAGCGCATGCTGGTGGGCGCCCTCGACTTCGTTCAGCGCGATGTCCCCGAGATCCTGATCGATCGGTGGCCGGAGCACGATCCCAAGCAGGTCACCGTCAAGGTCAACGGTCAGCAGCGCAGCTTTTCGATCGAGCGCGTGGACGCGCCCTGGAGCCTGCGCAGCATGCTGCAGGAGATCTTCCGTTTCGTGCAGCCGAACCTGCAGCCGGTGTCCGAGAAGGAAGAGGCCCGGCGGCTGGTCGAGATCGAGATGGCGGCGACCAACGGGATGCTCTACACGCTCGACCCGCACTCGGTGCTTCTGGACGTCGAGACCTACAAGGACATGCGCACGCAGACCCAGGGCAAATTCGGCGGTCTCGGAATCGTGATCGAGATGGACAAAAAGAACCGGATCACGGTCAAGCGGCCGATGCCGGACACGCCGGCGATGCGCGTCGGCATGAAGCCCAAGGACCACATCGTCCGGATCAACAACGAATCGACCATGAACATGACGCTGACCGAGGCGGTCGACCGCCTGCGCGGCGACGTTGATACAAACGTCGATGTCTACGTCGACCGCGACAACGTAGCGGGCACGAAGAAGTTCACGATCACCCGCGCCTTCATCCGACCCCCGTCGATCGATCCGCCGGCGCGCGTGCTGGCGGTGCCGGCCGGTCCGGGACAGCCGGTCGCCAAGGTGGGTTATTTCCACATGCAGCACTTCTCCGCGAACAGCGCCGGAGATCTCGCCGACGCGCTGGTGCTCTTCGACCGGGAGAAGGTCAAAGGGATCATCATGGACCTGCGCGGCAATCCCGGCGGGCTCTACGAGCAGGCGCAAAAGGTCTCGGACGCGTTCATCAAATCGGGAACCTTGGTGTCGATGGTCGGGGTGGGTGGCGCGCAGCGCAAGGACGAGACCGCCACCGACAGCGGCCACGAGCCGACGGTTCCGCTCGCGGTGCTCGTGAACCAGAATTCGGCCAGTGCGTCCGAGATCGTCGCCGGGGCGATGAAGAACCTGGATCGCGGCGTGGTGATCGGTGAGGAAACTTTCGGCAAGGGCTCCGTGCAGGTGCTGTTCGATATCCAGTCGCCGATCTCGTTTGGCGACCACGCCGAGGACGACAAGCTCGGCCTCAAGCTGACCACCGCGCAGTACCTCACGCCGGGCGACATCTCGATCCAAGGCGTGGGCGTAGTCCCCGACATCGAGACCGATGCCCTGCTGGTCGAGAAGGACGGCGACCATTCCTGGATCCGGCTGCAGCCTTCGGTCCATAAGCGCCGGGAAGCGGACTACGAATGGCACCTCGAGCATCCGAGCGCGCGACACGGCGAAAAACCCGAAGAAACCGTGACGTATTTCTTTCAGCCGAAACGCAGCGAAAAGGCGGCTGCGCACGACGACGACGACGACGGTATGGACGAGGACGCTGACGATCCGGCCGACAGCGACGATCAGGATCAAAAGACGGACTTCCTGATCGACTTCGCGCGGGACTTCCTGGCTGCCGCCAAGAGCAGCCGTCGCCGGGAGGCCGTGCAGCAGGCGAAAGGATTCCTCGACAAGGTGCGCGCCACCGAGGACAAGAAGGTCTCACAGGCGCTCGAGAAGCTGGGCGTCGACTGGACCGCAGGTCCGGCGGTGGGTGCGCAACCGGACCTGCAGCTGTCGTTGCAGACGGTCGGCGACGCCAAGATCGCGGCCGGAACCGTGGCCAGGCTCAAAGGTATCGTCAAGAACGTGGGCCGGACGCCCGCGTACCGGGTTCGGGCGGTGCTCGAGAGTGACAACCCGCTCTACGACGAGAACGAGATGGTGTTCGGCCACCTCGGCCCCGGCGAATCGAAGAGCTACGAGATCTCCGTCAAGGTGCCGACCTCGTCGTTCACCCGCACCGACGAGATCAGGGCCACGCTGTACACGCAGAAGGGCAGCGCCAAGGCGGGCGCCGCCGACATGCTAGTGGACATCGAGGGCAAGCAGAGGCCCATGTTCGCCTACAGCTACCAGACCATCGACGACCAGAAGGGGGCGAACCGCGACGGGCAGGTCCAGCGCGGCGAGCAGGTCCGCATGCTGGTCACCGTCAAGAACATCGGCCTCGGACGCGCCCTGCACACCGAGGCGGTCTTGCGCAATGGCGCTGGCCAGGAAGGGATCCTGATCAGCGCCGGGCGCTTCGAGACCAAGGATCTCGACCCGGGCGAGACCAAGACCTTCTCGTTCGTCTACGAGGTTCGGTCCGAGTACAAAGGGGACGATTTCCAGCTCGAGCTGGCCGTCGGTGACACCACCCTGGGCGAGTCGGTTACCGACAAGATCAAAGTCAAGGTCGCGCCTCCGGGGCCGGCGCCCGAAGCTCTGACCGGGACCGCGACGATCTCCCGCGATGACGTTCCCCTGCGGGAGACGGCCGCCGACGGCGCGTTGCTGATCGGGCGCGCGCCGAAGGGGACGACCTTCAAGACCACGGGACGCCTCGGGGCCTACACGCGCATCGACGTCGACGGGACGCGCTCGGCGTTCATCGCCAGTGCGGATCTCAAGGCCGGCGGCGCCGTGCACGGTACGTTCAAGCCCGAGTGGGAGGTGACCCCGCCGGTCCTGACGGTAACCGCGCCGACCGTCGCCACCGGCGAGACGGTACACGTCAAGGGGCATGCCACGGACGACCGCGAAGTGCGCGATGTTTATATGCGGGTCTGGAACCGCAACGCGAAGATCCCGGTCAAGAAGGCGTTCTATCAACCGAACCGGCCGGTCGGCGATCGCACAAAGATGGACTTCGAGGCCGACATCCCGCTCGGCGCCGGGAGCAATCTGGTGCAGGTGTTCGCGCGCGAGTCCAACGATGTGCAGTCGCTTGAAACGGTCGTTGTGCTCAAGCGAACCGGGTCGACCCTGGTCGCTCAGCCGGCGGAGGCGCAGCCCCTTCCCGATGCCGAGCACCAGAAGTTCCCAGCAGAAACTACCAAGAAGTAGTCGGGAGCGCGCGTCAGGCAAATGGCGCACCTGAAGGTGCGGCGTGCCGTAAAATGTGGGATCTGCAGCAGGCGGACGGAATCAACAATCGCGGCGCGATCGTCGGGATGGGCACCCGCCAAGGCGTCACCGTCGGCTTCAAGCTGACCCTCCCGCTCTGCAGTCACTAAACGGTCCGGTACGCGGGTCGGCGCCCACGTCCCCATGACGTGATTCGGGCAGCGAGCCACGCCCCTGTAAAGTGGTAGCGTTCCCCCGCACATGGATGACGAGCACCGCCTGAGGATTGGCGCGGGGGCGCTCGCGGGCACGCTGGCGGGCGCGGTGATCGGCCTCATCGATGGTATCCGCGCCGCCAACCTGTTTGGGGCGGGGCTCCGAATCGCGCTCGCGACCGGGGCCCTGGCGGGGGCGGCTGACGCACTGGTGGGCCTCGCGGGAGGTGCGGCGATCGAGATCGTGATTCGTTTGGCGGTCTGGGGGCGCCGCCGGAGCCCGCCGATCTGGGCCCGGGCGATCGCGTTGTCGCTGGCGGGCGGCGGTGCGGCGGGGTCTGCTGCTGCCACGGTTGCCGCCACGGCGCTCCGGCACAATCGATTTCTCGCGGCCGGGCTCACCGCCCTGGCCGCGGTGGCTGCGGGGCTGATTGGCGTCGTCTTGGCGCCGGCGATCGCGCGCCTCGTCGGGATGGGGCGGGGTGTTCGGGTGGCGCCGCGCGCGCCCGCACCGGCCGCGGCGCTCTTGGGTCCCTTGCTGCTGGGCGTCACCGCTGGCGTCATTTTTCTCGCTCTCGGGCGGACGCGCGCGCCGCTCCGGGGGCCGGCCCTTCTCGAGCGGAGCTTCTGGTCGGCGTTGCCTGCGGCGTTGCTTCCTTGGGGCCTCGACCGCCTCGCGGCTTTGCGGGGCC
>CAAGKR010292066.1_pt1 | contig 11212 bp, 10 predicted proteins | sample 2556971 | NCBI WGS metagenome assembly CAAGKR01 (sample SAMEA5207829, study PRJEB30636) | soil metagenome | biome: forest; feature: boreal; material: soil | place: USA | collected 2011-09 | depth 1 m
GAGCGAACCTGGGGCTGGTGGGAGCCCGGAGCTGGCAGGTGCGCGGGGCGACCTTCCGTCGGTCGCGCTCGAACACGGTGGCGGTTAGTCGACGGGTTGGAGCGGTGGACGCGCCGGTGAGGGCCGGGCGAACTCGGCCGGCCGGGTGCGCACCCCGACGAAGCGGGGCGCCGATGGCGGCTCGGACGCATCGGGCGGGGCGAGCGGCGCGGGAGCGGACGCAACGCCTTCGGGCTCGACGACCGCGGCACCCGAGAGCGTGAGCGTGAAGCAGCAGCCGCCCCCCGGAGTCTCCTCGAGGGTCAGGCTTCCGCCGAGCAGGGTGGCGAGCTGGCGGCAGAGATAGAGACCGAGGCCCGTGCCGCCCTGGCGCCGGGTCGACGACTGGTCGAGCTGAACGAACTGCTCGAAGACGCGCACGCGGTCGACCTCGGGGATGCCCGGCCCGTGATCGACGAGCGCGAGGCGCACGTCGTCGCCGAGGGACGCGACGCGGAGCTCGATCGGGCCGCGGGGCGCGTACTTCGACGCGTTGTCGATGAGGTTGAGCAAGATCTGGCGCAACCGATTGGGTTCGGCGATCACGCGCCCGATGGGGTGATCCGCGCACACGCGGAGCCGGCCGCCGGTGCTCGGGCGCATCTCGCGCTCGGTCTCGGCGACAAGGGAATCGAGATCGGTCACGCAGCGAACCACGTCGACCGGTTCGTGCTCGGCCGCGGCGACGAGCAGCAACTCGTCGATGAGCCGCTGCAGCCGGTTGCCCTGTTCGATCGACGCGTCGAGCAGCTCGAGCCGTTTCGCTTCCGGGATCCGATCGGCGAGCTTGCGCAGCGTGTGGGTCGCGGCGAGCATCACGGCGAGCGGTGTGCGCAACTCGTGCGAGACCGTCGCGACGAAGTCGCCCTTCTGCCGGTTGAGGTCGACCTGGCGGGCCAGAGCCGACTCCAACTCTGCGTAGAGGCGGGCGTTGGCCGCGGTGAGCGACGCGTGGTTCGCGAAGGCGCCGAGGGTCTGGACCCGGGCTTCGGCGCCGATGTCGGGGTGACCCTCCCGCAGCACCGCGATCGCGATGGGCGCCGCCTGCTCGGAAGACGCGCGGGCGACCACGATGCTCGCCGCACCGTGAACCAGGCCGGCGAGCACCGGCGTCGAACGGTCGAGGGTGACCTCGCGTCCGTTGTGGTCTCCGACCATGCCGAGCAGCTCTCGGACGACTTCGGGAGTCGCGCGCCGCCAGCCGATGTCGTCGACCGTGACGCCGATCCATTCACCGGTCGCGTCGGTGGTGCAGCAGATCGCGCCGAGACCCGTCGCGAGGCCGTTCGCCTCGGCGGCGAGCAGGTGAAGCGCGTCGTCGAGGTCGACGACGTGTGCGGTGCGTGACGACGCCTCGTGCAGGCGTTCGAAACGAAGGTGCTCGTCGCGTTGGGCGGCGGCGTGACGTGAGTTGAACATCACCGCGGCGACGAGCGGCGCGAGGAGCAACGGTCCGAGCAGGCTGTGGCCCGAGAGGCTCAACGCGATGACGCCCAACGGCGAGGCGCCGAGCGTCGTGAGCGCCGCGGTCGGTGCCGTACGGGCGAGAACGTGGTCGAAGCGCGAGCGTTCGACGGTGGCGAGCACCGCCGCGGTGAAGATCGTGTCGAGGCACGAGAAGCACAGCGCCGCGGCGATCGCGACTCCCCACGCCGTGACGTCGTCGGCGCCCGTGTGGCCGAACGCCTGGAACGCGGTGGCGGCGACGATGGCCGCCGCGAGGCGGTTACCGACGTTGTAGAAGGTCTTGAGCGGTGAGACGCGCTGCGCGGCGAGCGACACGCCTTCGCCCACGGCGGCCGCCAAACCGACGCCGATCGGTCCCAGCGCGAAGAACGACGCCGTGAGCACGGCCTCGGCGAGGGTGAACGTGAACTGGTGACGGCGGAACTCGAGCCGCATGTTGAACGCGCCCGCGCACGCGAACGCGACCGCGTACAACGCGATCGTGGTCGGGCGGCCGATGGGCTGTTGCGCGTGCCGGCTGAGCGATCCAAATGTCGCGGCGAGCCCGAGCTCGATGGCGATCAGCGGCGCGATTCGCAGCCCGATCCTGCGATTGGTTCGGGAAGGGTCGCTTCTCTCGTTCAGCCCCAGGCGAGAGCGTTCCACGAGGCATCCGTCCAGCGACTCGCGGTCCAGCGACTCGCGGTCCAAGCCGCGTCGGTCCAATCGGCGGCCGTCCAGCGCGAGGCCGTCCAGCGCGAAGCGGTCCAGCGCGAAGCCGTCCAGCGGCTGGCGGTCCAGCGTGAGGCGGTCCAACGGCTCGCCGTCCACGGCATCTGTCCGTTGAAGCCGCGTCCCAGCCCTCCGAACGCGATCGGGAAGCGTTGCCACCATGCGGCGCGGGGGGTCGCCTGGTCGGCGCCTTGCAGGCTGACGGCGGGGGCCGTGCTGTCCTTGATGGCGACGCCACCGTCGAGCAGCGCACCCTTCACGTCATCCGGTGTCGCCGCCGGATGGTTCGCGAGCAGGTCGGCCGCTGCGCCGGAGACGAGAGCGGTCGACATCGAGGTGCCGCTGCCCCGGAAGTAGACGGCGCCGATTCGGGCATTCGGGTTGCCGACGTCGATCGTCGAACCCGGCGCGCGAAGGGACACGGTGGAGACTCCGGGTGCGAGCACGTCGGGCTTCGCGTAGCCGGAGAAGCGCTCCCGACCCGACCACGATGCAACGGTGTTGGCCGCCGTCGCGGTGCTTGCCGTCGCGTCGGTTGCGCCGACGGTGACGACCCACGGGTCGTCGCCCGGTGAGGTGACCGACCCGGCGCCCTCATTGCCAGATGACGTGACCACGGTGACGCCCGACGCCCATGCGGCCTCGACTGCGCCCGAGAGCGGGTTCGCGAGGTAGGGCAGGTTGACGTCGGCACCGAAGGACAGGTTCAGCACGCCGATGTCGTAGTCGTCCGCGTGCGCGATGACCCACCCGATCGCGGTGAGGATCTTCGACAGCGAGGTGGAGCCGTCGGCGCCGGCGACCTTCACCGAGACGACCGTGGCGCCGGGCGCGGCACCGACGTGGCGGACGCCACCCGTGCTGCTCGCGGTGCCGTCGCCGGCGATGAGGCCGGCCATGAACGTGCCGTGACCGAAGCGGTCGACGTTATCGCGCTCGCCCGACAGGTCGGGACCGCGCACGAGGCGGTCGCCGCGCAGATCGGCGGTGGGGTTGACGCCGGTGTCGATCAGGGCGACGCCGACGCCTGCGCCGGAGTCGAGCGACCAGCCCGCACCCGGGTTCATCGCGGCCATTTGCGCATTGCCGACGTTCGACGCGGCGGTGAAGTCCTTGCCGCTGGCGTGCAGCACGACGTCGGGAGTGACACGGACGCCGCCCTCGTTCATGAGCCGGTTCAGGCCGACATCGTTGACGTGCGCGGCGACGCCGGCGACGAAGTCGAGCGGGGTGTCGACGCGACCGCCGACGCCGGCGACCGCAGAGCGCGCCGCCTCGGTGGTCGCGGCCTCGACGATGACCGCGTGGCGAGGTGACGCGGGAGCGATCCCCGGCGCCGCGCCGGCAAAGCCGAGAGCCGCGACGACCGGGGCGACGAGCCAAGCGGCGCGGCGTACTGGGAGTCGGAGAGAGGTTCGAAGGGTCGTGCTCACGCTTCGGCCCCGAGGGAAGGTGACGATGCGTCATCGGGGGACGGCTTGGCCAGAAGGTGCTCGATGAAGTCGGTGAGCTCGGTGGGGTCGAACGGCTTGGTGATGTAGTAGTCGGCGCCGGCCTTCCAACCTTCCCAGACCTCGGCGTCGGTTGCCTTGGCGCTGAGGAGGACGACGGGCACCTCGGCAGTCTCGGGGTTCGATCGCAGGTCGCGGAGGACCGCGTAGCCGTCTCAGCCCGGCATCATGATGTCGAGCACCAGCACGTCGGGGTGGATCCGGACCGTCGCTTCGTAGGCCGCGTCGCCGTCGGCGACCGTCTGCACGTCGAAACCCTCGGCTTCGAGGTTCGTGGCCATGACCGTGCGGATCATCGGATCGTCGTCGGCCCAGAGCACGCGCGCGCTCTGTCGTCGATCCGAGTGCACCGGTGCGGTAACCACGTTCATGGCGCTGTATCGGCACTTTTCGATCCAAACCTTGAGCCGGCCGGGCGCGGCGACACGTTGGGTCGCGCGGCCCATTCCCAGCGGCACGTTTGTTGCCGATACTCAATCAAATCCGTTCCGCACGCGCACGTTGATGCAAGGAAGTTGGGGCCATGCAGTTGAACCTCTTCCGGGTCTGGATCCAAGCCTGGTTCCACCTCGGCGAGCACGACGAGCAGGGTGCCAACCTGGTCGAGTACATCATGCTGATCGCGTTCATCGCGATCGTCGTCTTGGTGGGCGTCAAGGTGCTCGGCAACACCGTCTCGGGTCAGTACTCCTCGAGCGACTCCAACCTGCAGTAGCGGGGGCGCAGCTCGCGGGCTTGAACGCCCCGACGGCTTGCGGATCGTCGCCTCACGTACGAACATACGTTCGTGAACGGCGAGGCGACGATCCTGCATGCCGACCTCGACGCCTTCTACGCGTCGGTCGAGCAGCGAGACGACCCGCGTCTGCGCGGCCGCCCGGTGATCGTCGGTGGCGGGGTCGTGCTCTCCTCGAGCTACGAGGCGCGCGCGTGCGGTGTGCGCACGGCGATGGGTGGGCGGCGGGCGTTGCGCCTCTGCCCCCAGGCGATCGTCGTCGAACCCCGGATGGCGGCCTACTCCGAGGCGAGCACGGCGGTGTTCGCGGTGTTCGAGCAGACCACACCGCTGGTCGAGGGGCTGTCGATCGACGAGGCGTTCCTCGAGGTCGGCGGGCTGCGGCGGGTCTCGGGCACGCCGACCGACATCGCCGTGCAGTTGCGCCACGATGTCCTCGAACGGGTCGGCCTCCCCATCACGGTCGGCGTGGCCCGCACCAAGTTCCTCGCCAAGGTGGCGAGTGGCGTGGCCAAGCCCGACGGGCTGCTCGTCGTGCCACCCGACGGGGAGCTGGCCTTCCTCCACCCGCTCCCGGTCGGGCGGCTCTGGGGTGTGGGGCCGATCACCGCCGAGAAGCTCCTCGCCAAGGGCATCACCACAGTCGGCGAGGTCGCGCGGCTCGAAGAGGCGACACTGGTCGCGACGCTCGGCCGGGCGTCGGGCCGGCACCTGCACGCGCTCGCCCACAATCGCGATCCCCGGCCGGTGCAGGCGCGCCGCCGCCGGCGCTCGATCGGATCGCAGCACGCGCTGGGCCGGACGCCGCGAACATCCGGCGAGATCGACGCGGTGCTCATCGGGCTCGTCGACCGGGTCACCCGCCGCATGCGGGCCTCGGGGCGCGCCGGGCGCACCGTCGTGCTCCGGTTGCGGTTCGCCGACTTCTCACGTGCCACTCGGTCGCACACACTGTTCCGGCCCACTGCGCAGACCGCGCCGATCCTCACCACGGCGCGGGAGCTGCTGACGACGGCCGCGCCGATGATCGAGCGTCAGGGCCTCACCCTCGTCGGAATCTCGGTGGGCAACCTCGACGACGGCAGCGCCGTGCAACTCGCGTTGCCGCTCGATCGTCTCCGTGGCGGTGCCCTCGATGCCGCGCTCGACGACGTGCGTGACCGGTTCGGATCGGCCGCGGTCACTCGCGCCGTTCTGCTCGGCCGCGATCAGGGTCTCTCGGTGCCGATGCTCCCCGACTGAGGAACGCGTTGACCATGACGGCATCACCTGCCATGTTTCCCGCATGGATCTCGCTTGTGTGACCGTCGATTGCCGCGACCCCGCCTCCGTCGCCGCGTTCTGGAACGAAGCGCTGGGATGGGGTGGCGTCTCCGTCAGTGACGATGGTGGTGGCGCGCTCTGCGGCTCACCGACGGGCGGCATCTATCTCGAGTTCACTCGGGTACCGGAAGCGAAGACGGTGAAGAACCGAGTCCATCTCGGGCTCACGGCCGGCTCGCTCGAGGAGCTCGACCACGAGGTGTCGCGGCTCGAGGCGCTCGGCGCGACCATCGGTTGGGAGGAGGAGTTCCCTCCTCCCGTTGCGGCTTCATACCGCAACGTCGTGCTCCGCGATGTCGAGAGCAACGAGTTCTGCCTCAGCGGCGGAACCATCCCCGTTTGACTTCGCCGCGATCGCCGCCGCCGTCGCGTCTCAGCGAGAGAGCGCCGGGCGGGGCAGGGCGACGCGCACGAGATCGGGAAGGCCCGTCAGCTTGCCGAGGCTGCGGTATTCGTCGATCGCGGGCGCCAGATCGCGGCGGATCCACGCCCGGACCGGTCGCCACGCGATCGCGATCACGACGAGCGTCATGACGACGACGGTCAACATGAGAACGATGTCGGGCATGACCGACCCCGAGGGCTCCACCGTGATCGTGAGCACCACCGACGCGAAGATCAGGAGCCCGCGCTCGATGCGGTGACCGACCGCTGCGAGCACGATCCCTCCCCACAGCGCGTACCACGGCAACACGATCGGTCCGCACGCGACGACTATTGCGAGGGCAAGGCCGCAGGCGCGGGCGGTTCCGAGTTGAGGTGCTCGCCACATGAGCACCACGACGCCGATCGCGGAGACCAACAACCCGAGGACGCGGAAGGTGGTGAGCACCGCGGCATCGTGACCGACGACGTCGGACACGAAGTGCGCGGCGAAGGTGGTCGGAGTGAGGTACGAGATGTTCTTTCCGGGGATACCGAGCGCGCCGATCCACCCGAAGCCGATTCCTGTGAGCAACGAGATCAGCGCGAACGTCGTGGCGGCGACTCTGCTCAGGCGGGCGAAGACGGCCAGCCGGCGCTCCGGCGGCGCGTTGCGCACCGCCTCGAGCGCGATGAACGCGATCCCGAGCGCGGCGGGATTCTTCACCGTTGCGGCAAGCGCACAGAGCACAACGCCGGTCGCGTAGCGTTTCTTGGTGGCGACCGCGAGGCCGGCGACGAGTAGACCCACCATGAGCGAGTCGTTGTGTGCGCCGCCGACGAAGTGGAAGAGCACGAGGGGATTGCAGACACCGAGCCAGATCGCGCGGGCCGGATCCTTGCCGACCGATCGGGCCAACGTCGGGAGCGCCGCAGCGATGAGAACGACGCCGAGAATCTCGTAGAGGCGCAGTACGAGGATCGCGCCGAGCAGGCTGCGGCCGGTGACCCCGACCGCGAGCTGCGCGAGCCGTAAGAAGAGCGGACCATACGGACAGCGCGTCCCCAACCAGATCTTGCTGACCGGAGTCACGTACTTCGCGGCGTGCAACGCGATCGGGCCCGAGGTGTACGGGTTGATGTGTCGGGTGACCATGAAGCCCTGCGCCGCGTAGCTGTAGACATCGCGACTGAAGAGCGGAGGACCGATCGCAAGTGGTACCGCCCACGCCGCCGCGATGCGAACGAGCGGGCGCACCGACGCGCCGCGCCGCAGGAGCAGGCCGAGCACGAGCCAGGCTCCCAGCACGAGCATGAGGCCGATCGTCATGGCCGCGATCCCGATCGGCATGGCTGCGTTCGAGGGCACCAGGGCGACCACGTCGCGCTCGATCGCGGAGCCGGTTGGGCCATGCGGGCCGAGGCTCACGCTCGAGAGCGCGATGAACGACATCCCGATCGCGCCTACCACGCCGAGAAATGTGGGAACCCCGCGCGGCCAACCGTTGCTCCCGGGCTGCGCCGTCGGTGCGATGCCATGGGGCTCAACGCCTGCGAGAGGAGGGCCGGACGCGTCGATACCGGCCGGTCTGCGTTCCGACTTCACACCAGCATCATTGCCGATCCGACGCCCGAGGTGGGACTCATAGGTCTCAGCGAGGTCACAGGTCGCCGTGTGGTCCTCAGAGAGCTCGAGGTCGGCGTGCCAAGCTGCAGGCGATGCCGGTGACCGATCGCGGGGTGGCGCTCCGAGGCGGCGCCCCGGCCGGCGCCGGTCGCGCTCGTGCCGAGCTCCCGCGTTGGTTCGCCGTCGGGCTCACGGCGGCGCTTGCGCTCGTCGCCGGCTTCGGCCTCGTCGGGCTTGCGCTCGCGGTCGTCGGGGCGTTCATTCCCGGCCTGGTCGTGCCGCTCGGGGCGGCCGCCTCCGCCCTGCTGTTTCGCGGGGGGAGAAGCGGAGCGAGCGAGGGTTCGACGACGACCGCCTGCCAATTGACGGCGGCGGGAGCGGTAGCTCTCGCGGTCGGGTCCGGGGCGACGAGCATCCGCCACGCCGGCGAGCACGTGCTGATCGATCGCGACCCCGGCGCGTATCTCAACACCGGGCGCTGGCTCGCCACCCATTCGGGTCTCGTGTTCCGTGCCGACATCGGCGCGTTCCGCGGTACACCCGGTTTGGCGTACGGCTCGCCGGCGGTCGACGGGCACGGGCCGACGATGCACTTCCAATTCGCGCATCTGCTCGGCGTGCTGATCGCCGAGGCTCGATGGCTCGGAGGTGACCGCCTGATGTTCGCGGTGGTACCGATCCTCGGCGCACTCTCCATCGCCGTCTTCTTCGCGGTCGCATCGCGCTTCGTCCGACCGCAGATCGCGCTGGTCGCGGCGGCTGCGCTCGCGTGCAACGTCGTGCAGCTTCACTTCTCACGGGATGCCTATTCGGAGATTCTCCAGCAGCTCGTCCTACTCGGAAGCGTGTGGCTGCTGTCGCAATCCGGTCTCGATCGTCGCCGTTCGTTGATCGCGGGTGTTCTCCTCGGGACCACCGTCGCCGCGCGCATCGACGGACCGCTGTATCTCGCGGCCCTCCCTGTCGTGGTCGGGATGGCGTTGAGTCGCCGCTCGCGGGGCGGGCACGCCGACGCCGACGATGGTTCGGCGCGGCTCGTGGGTGCGTTCGGCGCCGGCGTCGCGGTCGTCGTCGTACTCGCCGCGATCGACGTCGCGTGGCGTAGCCCCGAGTACGCGCGCGACATCGGGATCCGAGTGGTGCTGCCGTACGGAGCGCTCGTAGCCGCCATCGTCGTGGCCGCGTTCCTGGCCCGTCGTGCGCCGCGTCTGCGTCCGATGTTGGCGGCGCGCCCTTGGCTTCCGTCGGCGGTGGGTGCGGCGTGCGTGGTCGTGTTGCTCGCCGAGTGGCTCGTGCGACCGTATGTTCAACAGGTGCGCGGCTCGGCGATCCCGCTTGTCGGGTTGTTCCAGCCGGCCGAGCACCTCGCCGTCGACCCGACGCGCCGCTACTTCGAGAATTCGTTGCGATGGTTCGCGTGGTATGTCGGCCCGCCCGCGCTCGCGGCCGGAATCGTAGGTGCCGGCTGCTTGGTGCGCGACACCCTGCGCCGTGGCGCGGGGTTTCAATGGGTCCTGACGATGGCGTTCACCGCGACCGGTGCCGTGTACCTCTGGAACGCCAATGCGCTTCCCGACCAACTGTGGGTGATGCGGCGGTTCGTGCCGATCGTGCTCCCCGGCTTCGTGCTCTGCGCCGCGCTGACATTCGATTGGCTCGTGAGCCGTTGCTCGCGATGGGGATCGATCGCCGGCGGGTTGCTCGGTGTCGCCATGCTCGCATGGCCGATCTCCGCGACGGCCGTGGTGCCGGATGAGACGGCGCAGGCGAGCGTGTTGGGCGCGGTGAACGCGACCTGCCGGACGATCGGTCGGAGCGCGGCGGTCGTCGTCATCAGTGGCGCCAACTCGTTCGACCGGATCGCACCGCAGGCGATCCGGAGCTTCTGTGGCGTCCCGGTCGCGATCCGCCGGCCGACGTTGACCGCGGCCGGTCTCGAAGCGCTCGCACAACGGGTTCGGGCCGATGGACGTACGCTCTACGTGCTCTCCGATACGCCCGCGCGCATCACTGCCGTCGTGCCGGGCGCGCGAGTGCACGCCGTCGCGACGATCGTCGATACCCACGAGCTGACGCAAACCCTCAACAAGCCGCCGCGGTCCTACTGGACCAAGACCTACTCGTTCGCGGTCGGCGAGGTTCCTGCTCGTGCTCCCGTCCGCGGCGGCAACCCTTAGGAAAGCAGGTGTACGACGGCGTCGGCGTAGCGGTTGGCTGTCGAAGGGCTGAGGGGTCCGGCGGGGAGTTCGACGACGAACGCGGTTGTCGGTTGGAAGGTCGCGTTCTGCCATCCGGTGGCGCTGCCGGGGTAGCGGGTGAGTCGTTGGAAGGGGAGACCGACGAGTTGCGCGTAGCGCCGTTCGATGGTGGGGTCGCCGCCGGAGTCGTCGACGAGGTTCTGCTGTTGGTGGTACCAGATGGTCACGTCGGGTCGAATGCGGGTGAGGAGGGCGGCTGCGATCCGGCTTTCGGGTTCGGACAGCGGCCGGGGTCCCGAGTACTCGGGCTCGCCTCGGTGTCCGATTGGCTGCCAGGCGTAGGGAAAGTTGCGGTTCAGGTCGACGCCGTCGGCGTTGTGTCGGGTTCCGGCCGCGACGCCGTCGGGGTTGAGGTCGTCGACGATCCAGAGATCGAGACCGGCGGGTGGGTCGAGGCGCTCCAGGAGACGGGTGATGGCGATCCCTGCCGGTTCGTTGCCGTGGATGGAGCCGACGACGACGACCCGCCGTACCGCGTGTGTCCCGATGAGATGGACGGCCGTGATCGGTCGGCCGAGCACTGTGCGGCCGAGGACGATTTTCGTGACCGACGGCAGGTGCGGGGCGCGGCGCGTCGTTGCCGTGAGCGCGGTCAGTGTCGTTGGGGACCGTTGCGCCGAATGCTGACCCGAGCGGGGAAGCTTGCCGGCGGCTTTGTGGGCGCTGAGACAAGAGCCACACATCACGCAGACCGCGAGGGAGAGCCACGTCCGCTGTCGGCGTGTCATCTCGTCGACTCGGTGTCAGTGGCGGGCGGCGATCGCGACGAAGTCGCGGGTGCCGTCGCTGAGATATCGGCTGGGGGATCGGACCATCGATGGGAGCAGGTTCGATGCTTGCAGTCCGCCACGAGCGTCGGGTGTGAACACCGTGAATGAGATCCACCACGTGTTGATGTCGAGCTCCATCGCGCGCACGCTTCCGGCGCGTCGCAGCAACTCGGCAAGCGTGGCGACGTTGAGGCCCGGGCCGGCGACGTAGATGAGGTTGCCGTGGGCGTCGACACCGATGCCGGAACGCCAGACGTAGATCCTGTTTCCGACCGTCCCGCCCCAGAGCCCGCTGTTCGCGTCGGCGAGGCCGGGAACGAGCGCGCCGTGATCCACGATCAGGTTCAGGTTCTGGCGCACCGCGGTGACCGCAGGTGACATGGTGTCGTCGCGGCCCCACAGACCGA
>CAAGKR010366375.1_pt1 | contig 11212 bp, 6 predicted proteins | sample 2556971 | NCBI WGS metagenome assembly CAAGKR01 (sample SAMEA5207829, study PRJEB30636) | soil metagenome | biome: forest; feature: boreal; material: soil | place: USA | collected 2011-09 | depth 1 m
AAGCGCTCGCGGCGGGCGACGAGGGAGCGAGCGCGCGCGCGAGCGCGGCGCTCGGCGCAAGCGCCAGCGCGCAACCGAAAGAGACCGGTCGGGCGCTCGCGGCGGCGGCACGGGGTGTCGCGGAGTCGTCGAGCGAAGCGAACGGCTCGGAGCGGAGCTCGGGACCACGCCGCCTCGCGCGAGACGCCGCCGGTGCCGGCGTGCAAGCCGACCAAATCCCAATCGAGGCCGACGGATCCAGCGCGAGACGCCTCGAACAGCTTGAGCGCAATCTGAACGATACCGCCGCCACATGCCTTGACGGCGATCCGAGCTGCCGCGCGCGAGCGGAGAAACGCGCTGCCGACCTCGCGCGCCTCGGTCAGCAAGCAGCCGCCGCGGACGGCCTGCGGCGGCTCGAGCGCGCCGCGGGCCAGATGCACGCCCGCCTCGCGCGCGGGGAGCTGCACGACAGCGATGCGATCGCCGCGCGCAACTTTGGGCGCGCTGCGAACGGACAGCGAACGGGCCTCCGCGACGGGACCGACCACGCGATGGACAGCGACGATCCCGCCGCCGGCGAGCCGTCGTCGAGCGCCGAAGCTGCTGGCGACGCGATTGGCACCGACGAGGTGGCGGCCGCTTCGCAGGGCGAAGGTGCCGGAACGCGGCCCGGCGACGGAACAGGTGACGGCATCGGCAAGCAACCCGGGGCCGACCCGCTGGGTCGCCGAGACGACACGCCCACCGATGGCAAGGCAATCGAGGCTCACCTGCCGAGCGGTGCCGGGCCGACCCGGGGCGCGGTGATCGGCGCCGCCGCTGACCGCGGCTTTGCGGCACGGAGTTACGCCCGCGTTTTCACCGACTACGCGGCGGCGATCGAAGACGCCCTGGGAGCGACCGCCGTCCCCGAGGGGAAGCGCTTCATCGTGCGCCGCTATTTCGATCTCATTCGCCCGCGGAGCACACGGTGAGCGCCCCCGAACCATCCGCGACCGACGGCGGCGCGGCCGGCGCGGCCGTCGCCGTGGCGGCCTTCAGGGCGGACCTCGATCGTCTGCTCGCGGAAATCGGGCGCCGCCTGGTGGGTCAAACCGAGATCGCGACGGCGGTCGTCTCCGCCTTGCTCGCGGGCGGTCACGTTCTCATCGAGGGGGTCCCCGGGCTCGGCAAGACACTCCTCGTGCGCACGCTGGCCGAGGCGCTCGATCTGACGTTTTCGCGCGTGCAATTCACCCCCGACCTGATGCCCGCCGACGTCATTGGCACGAATCTCATCGTCGACGAGCCGGGCGGGCGGCGGTTCGAGTTCCAGCGCGGGCCGATCTTCGCGCACGTCGTGCTGGCCGACGAGATCAACCGCGCGACGCCCAAGACCCAATCGGCACTGCTCGAAGCGATGCAAGAGCAATCGGTCACCGTCGGGAAACAGACCTACCCGCTGCCGCCTCCGTTCTTCGTCCTGGCGACGCAGAACCCGATCGAGATGGAGGGGACTTATCCGCTGCCGGAAGCGCAGCTCGATCGCTTCACCTTCAAGCTGCGCGTGCAACTCCCGGCGCGCGCGGAGCTTCACGCGATCCTCGATCGCACGACCGGGGTCGAGGTGCCCGGCATCCGCACCGCCCTCGGGCGCGACCGATTGCTGGAGATGCGCACGCTGGTTCGGCAGGTGCCGGTCGCGCGCCCGGTCCAAGACTACGTTGTGCGCCTGATCGAGGCGACACACCCTGCCCGCGCGCCGATCCCAGACGTCCAGCGCTTCGTCCGCTACGGCAGCTCGCCGCGTGGCGCCCAGGCGATCATCCTGGCCGCCAAGATCGAGGCGCTGCGCGCGGGACGCTTCGCCCCCTCATTCGCCGATGTCCGGCGGGTCGCGCACCCAGCGCTCCGCCATCGCGTGCTTTTGAACTTCGACGGCGAGGCGGAAGGTGTCTCGTCGGACATGATCATCGAACGTCTGCTGGCCGCGCTTCCGGAGATGACGTGATGCGGATAGCGCAAGACCCGCGACCGCCCTGCGAGCACCCGCTGCAGGGCCGGTTCGACGACCGATTTCTGCGCAAGCTGGAGTCGCTGACGCTCAGCATCCGGCGGACGACGGCTGGACAGAGTCGCGGCGGACGACGCAGCCGCCGGATCGGCGCCGGCCTCGAATTCGCCGACCACCGCGCCTACGCGGCGGGTGACGATCTCCGCATGCTCGACTGGAATCTCTACGGCCGCCTCGGGCGCCTCGCCGTGCGCCTCTACGAAGAGGATGAGGATCTCTCGATCGACCTGCTCGTCGACGCGAGTGCCTCGATGGGGATGGGCGCGCCGCCCAAGCTCGACCTGGCGCTGCAGCTCGGCGCCGCGCTGACCTACATCGGCCTCGCCAATCTGGATCGCGTGGCCGTGACGGCTCTCGGTGGCGACGTTGCCGGTCTGGCGCCTTCGCGCGGCAAGGGACGGATCTTGCCGATCCTGCGTTTTCTAGACCAGGTTCAACCCCTCGGACGAACGTCGCTGGCCACCTCCGTACGCGGATTCTTGGCGCGCCGATCGTCAGGCCGTCGCGGCCTGGTGATTCTGATCTCCGACTTCTACGATGCCGCGGGCGCGCGTGCGGCACTGGAGGTGATTCGCCGCCACCGTCTGCAGGCGATCGCGATCCAGGTGAGCGCGCCCGACGAGCTGGAGCCGGATCTGCGGGGAGATGTTACGCTGCGCGACGTCGAGACCGGCGAAGAGCACGAGCTCACCGTCTCGCCGAAGGTGCTCGCCGCTTGCGCCCGCCGCCACGCCACCTGGCTGCGCGGCCTCGAAGGGTATTGTCGTTCGCAAGCCATTCCGTATTTTGCGGTCAGCTCGGCGGACCTGTTCGACGCCCTGGTGCTGCGCATGTTCCGAACGGGCAGCCTTTTGCGCTGACCCGCGCGCAATGGGAACCGGAGACTCAGCGACGCTGCTTCGCGGAACGCTTTCCGGGACGCCGTCCGGTGCGGCGCTCGCCGGTGTCGGCGCGGCGGGCGCGGCGACGATCATCGCGCTCTATCTGGTGCATCTTCGCCGGCGGCGGGTCGTGGTGCCCTTCGTCCCCCTGTGGCTCGGTCTGGCCGGCGAGGCACGCGCGACGCGGGCCGCGCGACGGCTGCGGCACTGGCTGTCGCTCGCTCTGGCCGTCGCCCTCTACGGCGCGCTCTGGCTCGGCGCCGCCGATCCGCGCCCCGCTGCCGTCGATCGGGCCGGGCGGAGCCTGGTCATCCTGATCGACCGGTCGGCGTCGATGTCCGCGCGCGACGTGCCCGGCACGCGCCTCGGCGCCGCGAAGGCGCGCGCGCTCGAAATCGCCGACGGCCTTCGCGCCACCGACCGGGCGCTCGTCGCTTCGTTCGCCGCCGACGCGATGGCGGAAAGTGGCTTCGAGACCGACCCGAAGCATCTGGCGCGGGCGATCGACGCGGTGACCCCCAGCGACGAATCGGGGGATCTCGCCCGCGCCCTCGCCTTCGCGACGGCGGTTCTCCGCGACCGACCCGGCCCGACCGTCGTGCTGATCAGCGACGGCGGGTTCTCCGACAACGCGCGGCGCGCGCCGCCGGCCGGCATCGATGTCCGCTACGTGCCGGTCGGCACCCGCGCCCGGAACGTCGGAATCCTGTCGTTCGCCGCGCGCCGGCTCCCGGCGGACCCTGGGTCCGTCGACACGGCCCTCGTCGTACAGAATTTCAGCTCGGCCGCAGCAACCGTCGGCGTCGAGATCGGGAGCGGCCGCACGATCGCCGACAGGTTGAACCTGAGCTTGGCCCCCGGGGAGCGACGGCACGTGGCAATCGAAAACCTGTTCGCCCCCGACACCCGGATCGAGGCGCGCCTCACCGGCACCGACGATCTCGCGCTCGACGACCGAGCCGCCACCATCGTACCGCCCCTGCCCCGCCGGCGCGTGTTGCGAGTGGGCGGACCGGATCTCTATCTCGACGGCGCGCTCTTGAGCCTGGGCCGAACCGTACACGTCGATCGCCTGGCCCCGGCCGAGGTCGAGCGCGCGACCGCCCGCGCGCTCGACTATGACCTGGTCATCTTCGATGGGGTCACGCCCCTCGCGTCGCCTGGGTCCGGGCGCTACCTCTACTTGAATCCCGACGGTGGCGGGAGCCCATTCCCGGTGCGCGGTACGGTGCGGGATCCCGTGCTCGACCCCACGTCGATCCACCGCGACCATCCCCTGCTCCGGCAGCTTGACCTGACGGACGTGAACGTCGCGGAGGCTCGCCGACTCGCGCTCGCGCCGGGCGACGTCGCGCTCGCCAGCTCGTTCGACGTGCCGCTGGTGGTCGCGCGCGAGCGCCCCGGCCTGCGTATCGCCGCGCTCAGCTTCGATCCACGCCGCTCGGATCTGCCGATGCGCCCCGCCTTCCCGTTGTTGATCGCCAACGCCCTCGCCTGGGCGGCGCGTGGCGCGGACGACGTGAACGCCCCTGTGTCGATCGACAACGACAACGTGCGCGACGCGCGCGAGTCGGACACGACCCCGGCGCGCGCGCTCGTTCTCGGGGGGAGCACGCTGGCGCCGCCCGATCCGCCGGCGCGGCACGGCGGCACGCACCTCGGGATACTCGCCCTGGGACTGGCGGGCGCGCTGCTGCTCTTCGAGTGGGTGAGCTTCCACCGACGGTGGACCACGTGAGCGCGCTCGCCGACGGCGCGCGATTCACCTTCGAGCAACCGGCCTGGTTGCTCCTACTGCTGGTGGTGCCTCTTCTCTTTGCGGTGCTGCGGCACTCGCTCGCCGACTTCTCGCAGGGCCAGCTGGCCCTGCAGGGCGGCTTGCGCACGCTCCTGTTGGCGGGCGTCGCCGCAGCGCTGGCGGGACCTTCGCTGCGCCGGCCGGCGCGCGCGGTGTCGGCGACGGTGCTGCTCGACGTGTCGGACAGCGTTCCGGACGCTGGTCTGACCTTCGAGCGAGACACCGTAGAGGCCCTGGTCCGCGCGGCCGCCGACCGCGGCGATCCACCTTTGCGCGTGGTCCGCTTCGCCGCGGAACCCGAAGAGATCCCGCTTCCGCCCCAGGCGCCGCTCGACATCGTGCGGTTTCCCGTGCCCGGCGGCGGCGCCACCGATCTAGCGCTGGCTGTCGGCCTCGGCGCGGGTCTGGTCGATCCGACGGCGCTGCCACGCCTGCTCGTGATCTCGGACGGGTTCGCGACGCGCGGCGATCTCCCCGCCGCCGCCGCCCGCCTCGGCGACCGCGGGCTACCAATCTTCGCGTTGCCGCTCCCGGCGCCCGCCACCGGCGACGCCGCCGTGGTCGAAATGAGCGCGCCAGACGACATTCGACCTCGCGTCCCATTTCATGTCGAGGTCCGGCTGATCTCCGACCGCGACGCCGAAGCCCACGTCCGACTCGAGGCCGACACGCACGCGACGGTCGACACGCCGGAGCAAGCCCTCGCGCTGCCGGCCGGCGCGACGGCCGTCGAATTCACGGCGCGCATCACGGACCCCGGAACCGCGATCCTCCGCGCGCGCGTGACGACTTCCGCCGACCGCCACCCGGAGAACGACGAAGGGGTATTGGCCATCGCGACCCTTCGGGATGCGCGCGCCCTGTGCCTGGAAGGAACGCCCGGCGCGGCGGCGTCCTTGTCGCGCGCGCTCGCCGCCGAAAGAATCCCCGCCGACGTTCGTCCGGCGCGCAACGTCGGTGCCGGTGCCGGTGCCGCCACGGACCTCGCGCGCTACGACCTCGTAGTTCTGGCCGACGCACCAGGCGCGGCGCTCTCGGATGCCTGGCTCGCGGCCCTGGAGGCCTTCGTGCGCAGCGGCGGTGGGCTCATCGTCGCCGGCGGCACGCAGAGCTTCGGTCCCGGCGGCTATCTCGGAACGCGCCTCGCAACCATGCTGCCGCTTCGCCTCGACGTCCTCGAGCACCAAGAAGAGGCGCCGCTCGCGCTGGCGCTGGTGATCGACAAATCGGGCTCGATGGGGGGGGCCAAGATGGATCTCACCAAGCAGGCCGCGCGCGCGACCGCCGAAACGTTGCCACCGTCGGACCAGATCGCCGTCGTGGTGTTCGACAGCCAGGCGACGGCGGTGGTCCAGCTTCAGCGCGCCGAGAATCGGCAACGGATCCTGGGCGACATCGGGCGGATCACCGCCAGCGGCGGCACCAACATCTTGGCCGGCCTGCGCGAAGCGGTTGACGAGCTGCTCCCGGTCCGCGCCCGCAAGAAACACATCATCCTGCTGACCGACGGGCAGTCCCCCTACGACGAAATTCCGGACCTCGTGGACGCCGCCAGCGCCGCCCGCATCACGATCTCCGCGGTCGGTGTGGGCGACGGCGCCGATCAGACCATGCTCCGGATGATCGCGACGCGCGGAGCCGGACAATTCTACCCGGTTCGCGATCCGGCCAGCATCCCGCGCATCTTCTCGCGCGAGGCGGCCGACCTCGGAGACCAGTCGATCGTCGAGCGGCCGACCGCGGTGCGGGTGGCCAAGCGGATCGCGGCACTCGGCGGCGTCGCCATCGAAACCGCCCCGCCACTCGGCGGTTACGTCGTGACCCGTCCTCGCGCGCAAGCGGAGACCCTGCTCGCCACAGCCGACGGCGCGCCGCTGCTCGCCCGCTGGCAGCTCGGCCTCGGAGCGGTGACCGCCTGGACCAGCGATCTCGGTGCGCGCTGGGGCGCGGCCTGGGCGCGCTGGCCGCCCTACGACAAGCTGTGGGCACAGATTGCGCGGGCCACCATGCGCCGGCGGGCCGCCAGCCACTTTCCGATCCGGAGCGCGCGGCGCGGCGATCGGGTTCATCTCGTCGTCGACGCGATCGGCGACGACGACCGGTTCCTCGCCGGGCTTGACGCGCGCGTCGAGGTGAGCGAGGTGAGCGCCGGGGATAGCGTCGAGCCGACCCGATCGCTGCCGCTCCCGGAGACGGCTCCCGGTCGGTACGAGACGACCTTCCGACCCGACGTCGAATCCGGCGCACTTCTCTTTTCGGCGTCATTCACCCACGCTGGCGCGCCCGTGGCCGACGCAAGCGGCCGGCTCACGCTTCCATTCGCGCCCGAGCTGATGCCCCATGCGCCGGCGTCGAACGAGGGCGCCGCGCTGCTCGCGACGGCGGCCGCTCGAAGCGGCGGCAGAGTGGTAGCCCATCCGGCCGAGGTTCTCGATCCCGGTTCCGAGCGGCGCGAAACCCGCCAGCCCCTGCGGACGCCGCTCCTGCTGGTGACGCTGGTGCTCTTCATCGTCGACGTGCTCTTCCGCCGTATCCGCCTGCCGGAGCGGGCGCCCGCCATTGACTCTCGACGCTAATTTTGGCATGAACCCCGCTCACGCTTCGGGGCGTGGCGCAGCCTGGTAGCGCGTTCGGTTCGGGACCGAAAGGTCGGAGGTTCAAATCCTCTCGCCCCGACAACTGTAAGTCCGCGAGATTGCTTTCCAGCGGTTGGTCCTCGGAAGGCAGGCGGGTGCCCCTTCGGGGGTTCGGGTAGTAGCCGGGTAGTAAATGGAGCCGCAGAGCGCTCGTCAGCGCGCGTTTCGGCGGGCCGCGGCGACTCCGATGCGCCGCCCGCCACGAGGAGACTTCCGCGTTCGTCCGCGGGTGGAGGTCCGAAGCTGAGACGCTGGATCTCCTTCTTCAGGTAGTTCGTTGAGAGGTGCCCGTAGACCTCAGTGGTGAGGCGCGGATCCGTGTGGCGCATGATCCGCTGGACGGCGACGAGATCGGCGCCGCTCATGAGCAGGAGCGAGGCCGTCGTGTGCCGGAGGTGGTGGAACCGAATCTTTCGCACCTCGCCCACCGGGAAGAGCTTGAAGCTGCACTTCGCACAGCGACGGAGGTTGGCGTCCGGCGCGGCCTCCCGATGCCCGCAGCCTTTGCGGCGGCACTTGTGCACGTAGCCGGTCACCAGGCCCGCTCGGCGCATCGCCCGACGTAGCACGTGCTCCAGCGCGGTGTGCTTCGGCAGCATGCTGCCGTCTTCGTTCGGGAAGACCAGATCCGACGGAGAAGCGGCGATCGCGCGTCGCAGATAGACGAGCAGCTCGGTGTTGATCGGGATGGCGTCGACCCGCCCGCCCTTAGGGATGTCCCGGTTGTGTGAGCGCCCGACCAGAATCAGCCCCGCCTCGAAGTCCACGTCTGACTTCTGCAGCGCGAACAGCTCGCCCTTTCGCATCCCCGTGTAGATCGCCGCCGCGAAGAGGGCCTTCCACTTCGGCCTGAGCGAGGCGAACAAGGGCGGAACCTCGGTCGGCCGGAGGTAGTCCGGCAGCCGCTTCGCGACCTTGCGCTTCGGGACGTCAGCGACGGGGTTCTGCCGCGGAAACCTCTCCATCCGTCGGGCCATCGTGAACGCGCGGCTCAGGTAGCCGCGCAGGTGGTTCACGCTCCGTGGGCTGAGGACGCTCTCCCTGCCGACCAGGAAGAGATCGACCTTCCCGGGCGTCACGTCGGCGAGCCTGAGCGACCCGAGGGGCGAACCGATGATGTGCTTCCTGATGCTCGAAATGCCGGTGTCCGATCCGGCCTTCTTCAGGAACTTGTCGATCCACCACTCCATGAGCTGGTCGACCGTGCCCCCACCGTCTGCGAGATCGGCTGGTTCGAGCCCGAGGCGCTGGCGCTCGAACCGCCCCTCCAGATCGAGCGCCAGCCGTTTCGCGGCCGTCTTCGCGGTCGCCGTCGAGGCGATGCAGCGACGATGCCCGGCCGCATCGACCACCTGCAGGTACCAGGTCCCGCGTTTGAGGTAAACGGACGCCACCGCTACCGCCCTCCCCTCTCGGCGTCCCGGCCCTTGTCCGCGGCGACACGCATCGATTTCAGCATCGTCCTTCCATCCTTCCAGTCAACTCAACGCTTCTTTTCAACGCTTCTTTGAATCGGGAGATGCGCCCGCGGCTCTTTTCGGCTGCGGAGCACCCTCGTTGGCGATCTCCCGCACGCTGATCGGCCGGAACCGGAGCAGGCCACCGACACGAATGCACGGAAGCAACCCGGCCTCGGCACGCTGGTAGACCACGATCGGCTCACCTTCAGGTAGCGGGCGACGTCCCGCGCGTCCCATAGGGTCGACGATGGCCTGACGAACACCCCCGTCGTAGCGTCGTCATCCACAGGTAGCGTCGCCGGGTTGGAGGAGGACGGTGGCGCTTACACATCGCTGAACGCCGAGTATCCCCGTCTGTTGGAAGCCATCGTCACCGTCTCGAAGTGGCGGTCTCAGCCGGGGCAAGAAGAGGTCGACGAAGCCAAGCTTAAGGTTGTCTCGACCACCTCAAATCGTTATCTTCGATATTTGGGTGCTCGCTTTCTCAAGGAGGCCACACGAAATGCGATTCCGACGGTTGAGAAGATTCTGGCGCATCCCACGGCCGGGGTCGCCTTTCCGGAGGCTGAATGCGCCCATCGGGATAACTCGCGGCGAACCCGACGGGCCTTCGGCCCGCGGGTTAACGCCACGACGTTAGACGGACAGGCGAGGGATATGCGATGAGGCTACACAGCGACTTCAGAGCTGCTGCGGTGGTGCTGCTGCTGATTGCGGTAGCGAGTTGCTCGAGCACTCCGCCGTCAAGCAACTGCCAAGTGTTGCACCCTCGCGGCGCAGACCCTGTTCTGCCGCTGATGTGGTCGCGCAAACGTCCTCGGATTGTACCGCCGACACCGGGCCGTGTCAGGCGACGCCTCCCTGCGGGAACTCAGCGGGCCGAGTGTGCGACCCGGCGAAGTTCATCACCGCCGATGCGGCGATCTGTATCGCACAAGCCGCAGGCCTTGAGTCCGGCCTAAAGCCGATCGGTGCTGGACTCGTGTACGACTCGCAAGCTCGCAGGGTCGCGTGGGGCATCAGCAATCTCCTTTATGACCCCGCTCATCCGGCGCTCGCGGACGGAGGTGGCGGAGATAGAGGTGGGCACTATTTCCAGATCGATGCTGTAACTGGTGCTGTTCTCTGGGAGAACACTTGGGCGGAGGTGCGATAGTGGCTGCCGTCCAACCTGCCGTTGCAGCGGCAGTATCGTTAGACGGCTACTTGTCGCGCATCCTGCGTGGTCGCATCGCGAGACGAGGGAAGGCCCGCATGACTGGTTCGTCGAAGGTTGCAAGGGGCACTGCCTCACGGTCGGCAAGCTCGACGAAGAGGGCATCGTAGGCCGCAATGCCCGATGCGTGAGCGCGCGCAAGTGCGCCACTCCAGAGGCTGCTCACAGCTACGGACCGGATTCCCAAGCCCTTGGCGAGCTCGAGCCTATGGAGAGCCTCGGGCAAGTCTACGAGGTGCTTCCGTGTTGCCATCCAGAGGACGTTCGTGAGTTCCGCCTCCCAGGAGGCGGGGGCGACGGGCTCGTTAACTTCGCGCCAGAAGCGTTCACATTCGTCGCGAAAGCCCTCGGTACCGAGTAAGAAATAGGCGATGACGTTGGTGTCGACGACTGCCCTCACGGTCGTCCTGCGCGGATCCAGGCTTCCACCTCCACGGCGGTCGGGGCTCGCTTCTGAGCTGCCCAGGACCGGGTAATCTGGCTGATCGCTGAGGTTCGATCAGCGACCTGGCCTTCGATGATTTCTCTGACTTCCTGCTCCATCGAACGACGATTCCGCTCCGCTTGAGCCTTCAGGGCTCGGACGACCTTGGGTGCAACGTTCCGAATAGTAAGTGTTGGCATGACAGCAGTATGCTAGCATCGTCGCCGCCGTCTAACAAGGCGTTGCAGCGGGCGGCGCTTGCGCGCCGCCGCTGAACGCGAGATCGTTGGACGGATCCACGAAGGGTGGCCGCGGTTAGCGCAGAGGAGCGAGAATGAGATTGGTGATCGCGTTGGTGATGACTGCAGCGTTGTCGTGTTCAAGCGGCAATTCCGGCGCGCAAGCGTGCGTCGCGGCCGGAGGGCAGTGTGTGCTCGGAGGTAACACCTGCGTGAATTCGGGGCCTCAAGACTGCAATCCGGACAGAAATCCCGGGGGGGCCTTCTGCTGCCTCCCGTGTCCGACTGGCACGAAGGCGAACGATGCGGGAACGGCGTGTGAGTGAGTCCTGTGAGTCGCCGCGTCCCAGCCGCATCCGGAGGACCGTCCAACCCCGCGTTGCAGTCGGACGGGCGGGTCAGTCGCTGCGCTCTCGCGCCCGCCGCTTTCATGAGGAGGCCGGGATCAGCGCCCGCGTGTGGCGCGCGAAACTGCTCGAGCTGCACTTCGGGAACCGCTCCCCGAAGCTCTTCACCGTCCCGC
>CAAGKR010216703.1_pt1 | contig 11211 bp, 6 predicted proteins | sample 2556971 | NCBI WGS metagenome assembly CAAGKR01 (sample SAMEA5207829, study PRJEB30636) | soil metagenome | biome: forest; feature: boreal; material: soil | place: USA | collected 2011-09 | depth 1 m
AGAACAAAAGATGTGGCGAAAAGTGTGTGTAATGGCGCCCAGGCAACCGACAGCGACAGGGTATCTGGGAGCTCCGGGGCTGGGAGTAGCCCAGCGTCATTGGGGGTGACCTGCTCTGAACCCCAATGCGGAGTGGGCTGGACCATGCGGGTTCTAGAACCGCATGGCGTGCAGACACGGATGATTGCTCGCTTGGGGACGAGAACCCCTCCCTCGTCCCCAGCGCTTGAGGCCTGCCACTTCCTCAGTCCTTTCGTCCCGAACCACGAGCAAAGCTGTCGCCAACTGGCGTTGAGCAAGTGGGAGAAGCGCTAGGGGTCGTTACGTATCGTCGAAGAGTGGCCTCACTGTTGTGCTTTGCTGCTGCACTGCTCTGGGGAAGACCGAGCCAGGCGGGTCGAAACCGTGCAGATATTAGGTTAGGCAATCCTATTGACATGCGCCCGTTGCGTATATCAATCTGAGAATTGAATCGTCTCGCAAGAACCGGGGGGTTCATCGCAGGCCAGGGGAGGGGAGGCCATCGTGCCTGGGCCGTACATACACATCAGCGCAGCGAGGCAAGCCGCACAGAAACTGTCCGCTGGCGGTTATGCGCCGGTCGGAAGCCTCAGCCTCAACGGCAACCTGCACATCGACCCCGGGTGGCCAGGCGCTGATCTGGCCGCGCTTGGTCAGGCCGCTGTCGACCACCCGAACTTCACGTCGCTTGGCGCGGTCGGGCCCGACCTCTTCTTCTTCCTGCCGGACTTCCGTGACATCAACGGCGTCCCGACCTCGTCGGTCCTCGTCGAGGTGCTCAACTTTCTGGAGGGGCTGTATGCCGCGCTCGACCCGTACCTCACGAAGTACGAGAAGTACCTCGGGCCCATCGGTGAGGACACTGCGGAGGAGATGAGCCGCCTTACCGGCGGTCTGTCCGAAAGCGTCGGGAACATCAGCGGCGACCTCGGGGCCATCCTCATCACCGCACTCGAAGACTTCGCGGTGAGCCAAAAGGACTGGTGGGAGTACTTCTCGCTTGGGCTCAACCGTGGGTATGACGAGCAGGCATATCTGTGGTCGGACATGCTCCACTACCGCGAGACCGGACATTTCGCTCAGCTCCTGTGGCAGCAGGCCGAGGGCAAGGACGACGACAGGTTGCGGGCCTACGCGGCCGGCTACCTCAGCCACGTCGCCACGGACACGACCGCCCACGGCTTCGTGAACCAGATCTCCGGAGGTCCATTCAGGCTCCACTGGCAGCGCCACCACCTCGTCGAGAACCACATGGACGCCTACTGGTTCCTGCGTGACGCCGGGCCCGGCAGCGAGCGCAAGACGATGGGATTCCCGCAGCTGACCGAGTCGGCGCTGTACTACGACATCGCCTTCGATGAGGGCACCGACGACGCCGTCTCGCTGCCGAACATCCCGAGCGGTCACACCCTGCGCGAAGTATGGACGCGCCGGCGGCTCCTTGACATCGATTCGAAGCTCCCGGACAGCGTTTCGTCCTTGCTCATCCAGACGATGACCGACCTCTTCTACCAGGGCGGACCGCACCCTGCGATCCTTCGAGACAAGGACGGCAAACGCGACGGCCGTCCTGATGACGCTCTCGTCGGGCAGGCGTACGACTTGCTCTTCCGCTTCCTCAAGCTCACGACGGTCGATGGATTCTCACATGAACCGCCCCCGCCGCCGGATCTGTGGCCAAACCTCGACTTCCCTACGCCTACCGATGCAGGGTCAGCCGGTGACATGCCGCCCGGCGACGATGACGGCGACTTCTGGGACGACGTCCTCGACTTCATCCTCGCGGTCATCGCGGTTATCGCCTACATCCTCGAGGTGGCCGCGTGGCTCGCGACGATCGTATGGGCCGTGGTCGCCGACATCGCGACGTACCCACTGCGACTCGGTCTCTACTTCGCGCTCGAGCTGCCGCTCGCCTCGATGCTCAAGGCCTTCCGCTCGGTGCTCGTCCGCTCCGGGTACATGATGCCGATGGATGACGAGATCGACCAAAGCCTCATCCGCGTGGGCAACCCGACCTCGGTCACCTGGGCGCAGCTGCGGGATGACCTCGATGACGTTTTCGGCGCGATGGACGCGCAGCCGGCGGACGAGCTCGCGATCTTCCGCGACAAGGCCTACCCACACGCGCACCCGAAGGACGAGTTCCGGCAGCCCTGGGCGTACCCGATGAACGAGACCGAACAGTGTCCGACGACGGCGGGCCCGCACGGTCGCGACTCGGGACCGCCACAGCTCTTCCGCCTCACCGCGCCCGATCCGACGATCCGCGATGCGCTGGAGACCTCGACCGGCCCCGCGGACAGCGACCGGGTCGGCTGTACTTTGCAGCCCGATAAACACCTTGGCGACGTGGTGAGCATGACCGAGTACCTCGTTTGGCTGGCCACAAGGAACCGGGGGGGTGACGGTGGCGGCGACTCACCCAACGAAGGGGCCCAGCCGGCAGCCATGCCCAACTTCAACCTCGACGCCGACCGAGGCTACGGCTACCTCGCCTGGGACTGGAACCGCCTCCCTGTGCAGAGCAGCAAGAAGACCGAGGACCCGGAGGGCGATCATTTCGGTGAACCCTGCACCTGGCCTTCCCAGTCCGACTTCTACCAGATGGACCGGGCGTTGCAGATCCACTGGACCGGGCCCGGACACGATGACCCTGGGTGCGTGGAACCCGAGTGCGTCGACTGCTCGGCTCCGCCACCGATCAACTGAGGGGACGCCATGGGATCGCATTGCTGCTGCGGCCAGCACGAGGAGAAGCAGGTCCCTGCCGTCGATCCGTGCGGTTGCACCTGCGAGTGCCGCTGCACGTGCACGGGCGGCGGGCATGGCCCGCCGCCCGTCGAGACGCCGAGCTGTCCCATACCAGATGCACCGGCCCCCGACGGCACCTTCGACGTCCCCGCCCCGCCAGACCCGCCGCGCCCACGCACTTCGGACGTGCCACCGTGGCGGCAGGATCGACCCCCGCTGGGGGATCCCGGCGAGATCCCCTGGTTCCGCGGCAAGATCGGTGACATCCACAGGAAGGGGCCGGCATTCGGCCCACGCAAGGACGAGTTCCTCCCATACCTTCTGGTCCGGGCAGCGTCATCCGACCGGGGAGGCCGGCCGTATACCGGGGTGTTCTGGGAGTCCCCGGACGTCTCCGTGCTCCCCGGTGTCGAAGCCGGCGTAGCCCCGCTCCACCCGGCCACGGCGGGAGGCATCGCCAAGGCGAGCGCCCCCAACACGCTGTATGCGCACCTGTGGAACCTCGGGAAGGCCCCCGCGTCCAGGGTCCGCGTGGAGTTCTGGTGGTTCGATCCCAGCCTCGGGTTCAACCGAGACGCAGGGCATCTGGTCGGGGCCGCCTATGTCGACCTCGGGGACCGCTTCACCGTGTACCCCGAGTGGCGCGAGGTGCGGACAGCGTACGGGAGCTGGGTGAGCCGAGGAGCGCACGCAATCGTGCGCTGCCCCGAGACGTGGGTGCCCACGTACCTGAATGGCGGCCACGAGTGCCTGGTCGTACGGGTGATGGACCCTTTCTTTGACCCTGTCGCGGTTGCCCAGTTCTCTCCCTCGCTCGACCGACACGTCGGACAGCGCAACATCGCAGTGATCCAGGCCGCGTCCCCTGCCACACTCACGCTGCCTTTGGCCCTTGGTCGCCCGGACCACCCCGGCGACGTCGGCGTGGAAGTCACGTCCGAGGACCCCGCCACGATGGAGTGGCTGAAGCTGATGACCGGCAGCCGCACCCAGGTGTTCAGAGCCGCCGCCGAACCCCTCGTCGCTGGGTTGCTCCCCCCCACACCGGCCGGAGCCCGGCCGATACGGCTGGACAGTGTCGACGCCGACTGTCGCCCACAGCTCCTCGTCGAGCATGACCACTTCCCTCGCGGCTGTGATCCCCTTCAGATCGTTGTCCATGCCAGCGTGGCCGATCTCGAGAAGGGCGAGGCGCATGTCCTGCGCGTTCGCCAACGGGTCGACGGCGATGTCGTGGGCGGCTACACGGTCGTCCTCATGAAGCCACCCTGACCCGACGCTCCCGACGCCGGGAAGACTCGCCGACTCTGACGAGAACGAACGTCTCCGAGAAGGTGCTGGGACTCGGAAACATCTGGACCGACACTCACCTGAAGCGAGGTACGACATGGAACAGTCACGGGCCTTCCGATTCGTCGGGCCACAGGGCAACCAGCTCTCAGCCGAAGCCGGCCATAAGGCCCGGCACATGATTGTCGGGGAGGGCCTGCCCGCAGCGGACCTTGCCATGTGCGTTGACAATGACGAAGACTTCGTTGCTGTCGCCCGCACTCTGCCGGCTTGGCCCCGGATCGAGAGCGCACTCGAGAACCTGCGAAAGACCGAAGAACTGCACCAGAGCATGGACGAGGCCGAAATCCGCGCCCATCAGGAGCGGGTCATCGCTCACGTGCGTCGCGGGATCGCCGACCTCGCAACCACAATGGACCTCCACGAGCAACATGACGCCGTCCTCACGCGCGCTGCCCTGGGGAGGCCACCTCTCGAACCGCCCATCTTCGACCCGCTGCTGATGTATGACAAGCCATTCGCGACCTCACCACCCGTCGCGGCCCCCGAAGGCACCAGCAGTCTTCCTCTGCCAACGGGAACGTGGCCGGTGTTGGGGTGGTTCGGGTGGGACAACAGGGCCCGCGGCGTGCGGATCTTCGGCGGGGCGGTATTGAACACCAACCCATGGTTCTTGTTCGGCCGATCGGTCTGGGTGATGGGACTGAACGGGCTCATTCCTCTGGCGCCGTTGGGGTTCGACCTCTCCATCTCTGCGGCACAGGTTTTTTGACCTGAGCGGCAGGGTCGCACGTCGTCTGCGCAACCCAGGCTGAGTTTGATGTAACGAGCGTTCCGGAGTGGCACTAGCTTCAGTGGTCACTCGGATGCGCTCGCGGACCGTGTGGGACGAGCGGCCGAAGGCTCTCTCCCTTCACTAGCCATGAGACTCCGAACGACCAGACGGCGACCAGTTCTCCCAGGTAGAGCGGTGTCAGGTCAAACACGTCGACGTTCTTCAGGCCACCGACTGCGACCCAGGCGACAGCGACAAGGATCAGCACACCGCAGATGGTATGGATGTGTCTCGTCTTCTTCGTGGGCTCGTGGACTGACATGCGATGGGCGAAGACAAAGCAAAGTGCCGACAGCGAGAGAATGAATACGGCGGCGCAGAAGAAGTGGATCCCGGCCGTGGCGTGTTCGCCCAGGAGCGTCTGAACGGGAGCGCAGCTCGGGGGTGTGGGCGAGGTCGCCGGACCACACAGTGCGGTGCCGTCAGGAAAAGCGGGGCGCCCGGTCGGAAAGAGGACAACGCCCAGCACGGCTGCTCCGGCGACCAGGCTCAGGGCAAAATCCCACGTGCGGCGCTGGCCGGCCATGTACGTCAGCAGGAGAAACCCCACCACGCACAGACCCGCCACGAACAGATCTCCCACACCCGTGTGGTAGTAGGCGCTGATGGACCCCCGGAGGTGAATCAGGTGCCCGAGGGAGGTGGAGGGCGGGGGTCCGGCGAAGCCTTTCGGCACAATTCCTCGACGCACGAAGAAGAGGTCCCCGAACGCCAGCAGGAAGGGCAGCAGAATTCCGATGACGCCCACGCCCGTTCGAATCAGAAGGTAGGAGCGGACATACAGAACGCTCGGATCCTCGGAGGGTGTCGTGGATGGGGGCCGCGGGAACGTGTCTGTTGTCAAGCCCAGCATGGTGTCCTCCGATCTTCTCGATGATCATCAGGTACGGAAGGGGCTCAAGTGTGGAACAGGTTGCGAGAGCCCCAACCGGGCACCGCGGTCAGTCGAGCGGGTCGTGGCTAGGGAACAACTCCGAAACCAGACATGCCGAAGTTGGCAACACAGGTGCTGAAGGCACGGACCTGGAACCATGGAACGAATTCCTGCCATGGCCAACAGATGGGTGGCCCAAAACTCACCCTGTCGATCTGTCCGGGCCCGCGCGTACTTAAGGCGACCACCGGCGCAAACGGGCCGTTCTGCCTGAGGAAGAGATCGGGATCTCCGGCGACTGGCTGAACGAAGCCGGCGCAGTTGCATATCGGGGGAAGTACGAAGAACATACTGGCGCCCCGAGGTATGGCCAGCCCGGGGAACCAAAGCCACCACCACGTTCCCTGGCCCTTGGTGCGGCGCACGGATACGACGATCGAGTTCTTCGCCGTCGGCGGGGTCTCAGCCGACGGAGCCTTGTCGAGCGCCGCGATCGTTTCAGGTCCGGCCAAATCAGCATCCACTCCTGTTTTGCCGGCCCATATGTCTTGATAGCGAGGGATCCAGTCCGTCTCGGTCGCTCTCGGCTCGATCTGGGCCTCAAACTCCGACTCGGCGAAGACCTGCTTGATGAGGGCAGGCTGGCCGGAGATCGAGAGCTCGTAGTTAGAATCGCCGGCAGTGTCAGTCAGCGTTCCGACGAAGACAGTTTTGGCGCCCTCGGCGCGCCTGAGATCGCTGAATTGCATGATTCGGTCCTTTCACACGGGGACAGAATTATGGATGAACACTTGTCGTCGGAACTCCTGCATCTGTCAGCTCGCCAGGCTTTTAGTGCGTGCTGGGAGAGCACCCAGGTACGCACTGGTCCTGACCGTTGTCCTGACGTGCCGTGCAAGGCCGGGGGGACAACGGAGCGATGGTGGTGTCATCTTGGAGCTCCGTTCTTCGCTACAGCACGGACGCTAAGCGGGCAACGTCACCCATTCGTCACCGCATCCAGTTGTTGATCGCGCCATGCCACAAATCGAAGCTCGCCGCTGGTCACAAGGACGAGCCCAAGCAGCCTCTCCCCAGGAACTGCATTCACTTGGAGGTGCTCTTGACATCGTCGCGTTGCCGGGAGCAACGTTAGGTTTGCCTTACTTTTCCAACTCGGTAAGTCGCGGGGTCTCTGGATATGGTCTCTTGGCCAGCGTCGCTCGATCCTTGGTCGAGTGGATGAGTTCATGTGCTCTTGAAGGGGAATCCGCGTTCATTGCGTGATCGACTCTGCTTGGTGGGACAGGCAGGCGACCTCGGAGTGCAATCCGCGAAAAACAGTTCGGGGAATCTTCACTAGTGGGGCAATGCCCCTTGCAAGATGGCCGACTACTTGGCGGACCGGTTGCAGGGAGCGCTCGTTCCTCTGGCTGCTTTCACGGAAATGGCACAGATTCGTGACACTTCGTTGATGTTCTCGTCAAAGCGCCGATTCCCTCCGCGCAGGCGGTCGAGAAACGTCCTTGACCAATCGTCCACCAACCCACTTAGCCGGGGGGTGTTCTGGTGTCAGCAGCATCGGAGTACGCGCAGGTTCTCCCACAGGAGAGTCTCCAGACCGTTCTTTGCATCATGGGCGGGCCTTGCGTCTTTGCCGAGGGCCGTCGATGGGCGGTACCCGAGGGTAGTAAACGGGTGCTCGTCTTCATGGCCCTGCACGGCGGCAGGGTGGACCGCCGCTTCCTGGCGGGAACGTTGTGGCCAGACGGAGACGACATCCGGGCGTCTGGCAATCTGCGCTCGTCGATGTGGCGGCTGCGGTGCGCCGGCATCGACATCCTGGAGTCCGACAAGACCGTGGTGTGGCTCCGGTCGGGAACGCAGGTCGACATCCGGTCGCTCTTGGAGTGGGCGGGCCGGGTCATCGACGGGACCGCCACCGAGTCGGACCTGCAGATCCTGGGATGGGAGCGTGAGGCGGCGGACCTGCTCCCCGGCTGGTACGACGACTGGGTCATCTTCGAGCGGGAGCGGATGAGGCAACGGCTGCTGCATGCCCTGGAGTCGCTGAGCGCCAGACTTGCCACGCTGGGCCGCTACGCCGAAGCAGTAGAGGCCGCCCTGAATGCGGTGGACATCGAGCCCCTGCGCGAGAGCGCCCACCGGGCCCTCATCCAGGCGCACCTGGCCGAGGGCAACGTGGCGGAGGCGCGTAGAGCGTTTCGCGAGTATGCCGGCCGCGTCAGGGATGAGCTCGGCGTCTCGCCAGGCGCGGCTATCTGCGCCCTGCTCGGCGACAACAGCGGCATCCGCGATCAACCAGCCCGGATGAGCCAGTCCGAGTAGCTGCCGAGGTGTTCGAGCAGTGCGGTGCCCGAGAACCCGGATGACGGTGACGGGTCGGTGACGCTGGCCGAGCCAGAGTGGGGAGTCAGCGGGAATCTCCTTCGAGAAATTCACAGCAGCTCGCACATGATCACCGAGGCGCTCACCTCGGTCACCGCCGCCATCGCCCACAAGCCGCTATTCACACCAGGGAGCAGGCCATGAACGTTGTGGGAACCCAGACGTACGCGTTTCGCTACACCCGCAAGGTGTTCGGCAACCTTTTCAATGCCGACACGCCGGAATCGACCGCGCTGTCAGCCATCGAGGACACCCTGACCAAGGGTCACGAGGACTATCTGGCCGGCCGCTTGCAAGATGCGATCAACGACTACAAGCAGGCAGCCTCGTTGGTGTACGCCCAGCTGCACCCTGCAGGCTCGGCCGGCACGGGAGCCGTCTCACGGGACCCCAGCCTGTTCGGGCCGCTCCTCTCACTCGGCCTCGAGTGGATGAACGTCCTCCAGCCGACCGTTCCTCTCGCCACGTCTCGCCCCCGGTTGCCGGTCACGCCGGAGATGCTCGGTGACGCGGCGAGCTTCGACAACGCGGGCCTGCGAAGTCAGGTCGTCGATGCCGGCATCAACGCTGACGCCATCGCGGACTGGCAGTTCGCACAGACGCTGAGCGCTCAGTCCAATGCACCCGCCGCTCAGGTGTTCCTGATGCGTGCCCAGAAGGAGTCCCCCGAGCTCATCAAGCAGCTGCAGTCGCCCGTGGGTGATGTGCAAGCAGGCCCTGGCGATGGCGTTGTGCCAGGGGCGGCGCCCGTGCAGGCTCCGGGTGGGCGAGCAGCTGCAGCGGCCGGAGTCGCGATCCAGGTCGATGGCGCCGGGCCCGTGCCGCGGGTCTCGCTGCCGCCGGAGCTGACCGTCCGTCGGGCCTACGGCACCGTTGTCGACAAGGAGGTCAAGCAAGTCACCTGGAACGTTGGCGACGGACCGGACCTCGGCGAGATGACCGAACTTCTGTACGCGTCCAGGGTTCAGACCTCTGAGGTCGGCCGGTTGTTGTTCGCACCGGCGGCACCGGCCGACCTGGCCGCAGGACTGCCGCACCTGTACTTCTATGTCATCCCGCTCGCCCTGGCCGAGTGCTACCACGCATTCGGTGACTATGCCTCTGCCGAGTCGGAATACCTGGCCGCAGCCTCTTACCAATATCTCAACACGACGGTCGAGGCGCCCTATCTGTGGGGGCGCCTGGCGACGCTGTACCGCGACTGGGGCGACTCCCTGTTCCGTCAGGGTGACGCCCAGGACGCACTGCCCAAATACACCAACGTGATCCTTCCTGACGACACCGCACCCAACAGCGTCCTGTACACGATCCCGACGCTCACCCCGGGGGCCGATATTGCCCGCCAAGTCCTGGCTGACATCCCTCACATCGCCACGCTCGCGCTGGACCCGGACATTGTTTCGGCGATCGCAGGCATCCGCGGTCAGATAGCCAAGATCAACGGCGGTCTCGACTTCTGGGGATTCTGGACCGCGACCGTGCCGATCTGGTCGTTCGACTATCTGCAGGGTGTCGCCATCAACCTGGCGCAGTTGGCCGTGTCGGTAGAGCGCGACGTGGTCAACTACTGGAGTCAGTCGGACCAGTCGTCGTTGACGCGCCTACAGCTGGTCACCGCGGCCTCCTCGGCGAACGCCGAGGTCAACGCCGCCACCCTCCAGACCCAGGCAGCCGCGGCGCAGGCACGGGCCTACCAGGATGGTGCGCAGCTAGCCGCCCAGCGTGCGCTGGACGCCCATAAAGCCGTCACGGACTACTCACAACAGTCCAGCCTCGCCATCTCCTATCAGGCTTCCTCTGCGCAGGTGAGCGGGGGCGACGATGGTGACCCCAACCAGCTCAACCAGCTGGCCGACGCGCTCCTGTCTGGGCACGACATCAGTGGCTCAGGGGCGACGATTTCGGCCGCAACCCAGCTGGCCGGCGCCAAGGCGAACCGGCAGTACGAGTTGGACAGCTTGTCCCGGCAAGCGGGCGAGATGGACATCGCGCAAGCACAGGCCAACGCCGAGCTGGCGGCGGCCAACGCGCAGGTCGCTGCGGCACAAGCCGGCGTCGCGGTGGCTCAGATCAAGGCTAACGGCAGTCAGGCACTGCTCACGGCGTTCAACGACCAGACGTTCACTCCTGAGGTGTGGAAGCGAATGGGCGACCAGATGTTCCAGCTCTACCAGCGCTACCAGACGATGGCTCTGTACGTCGCCAAGCTCATGCAGCGGGCGTACAACTTCGAGACCGACCAGTCTCTGGCCGTCATCCGAACCGACTACAGCGCCGCGACCGTCAACGGGCTGCTGGGTTCGGACGTCCTGCTGGCCGACATCGAATCCTTCACCTACATCCTGATCAGCTCCACCCAGTCGAAGCCGCAGCCGGCGAAGCAGACCATCTCGTTGGCCGACAGGTACTCGTTCGCGTTCGAGACGCAACTGCGGACCACTGGCGCGATGGACTTCCAGACCACGCTTGACGACTTCGACACCGTGTACCCCGGCACCTATGCAGGGCGGATCACCGCGGTCGAGGTCGCAGTCGACGGCATCGTCCCGACGACCGGGATAAGCGGGAGCCTGACCAATGCCGGCATCTCCACGTATCGAACGCCATTCTCGTCCTGGACGTCACCGGCAACCCCGGAGGTCAAGTTCCGGGTGCAGTCGAAGGAGACGCTGGTTCTGTCCGACTACCAGACCCGCAACGACTCCCTGCTCATCCAGCCGGACAGCCGGCAGCTTCGTATCTTCGAGGGCGCCGGCGTGGCCTCCACGTGGCGTCTGGAGCTGCCCAAACAGATCAACGACATCGACTACGGAGCCTTGCTGGACGTCCGCCTGACTTTCTACTATCAGACCCGCTTTGACCCGCAGATCGCGCCCGCCGTCGAGAACCAGCTGGCAGCCCGTCCTGGCTTCACCGACCGACAGCGGTCGCTGCCACTGCGCTGGATCTACCCGGACGCGTTCTTCGGTTTCCAGGCAACCGGCCAGCTTGGATTCACGCTCATGCCGAGAGACTTCCCGCATGCCCAGACCAGCCCGCAACTGAACGC
>CAAGKR010384327.1_pt1 | contig 11209 bp, 9 predicted proteins | sample 2556971 | NCBI WGS metagenome assembly CAAGKR01 (sample SAMEA5207829, study PRJEB30636) | soil metagenome | biome: forest; feature: boreal; material: soil | place: USA | collected 2011-09 | depth 1 m
GCCAGCAGCACTCCAACAGCCCAAAGACGCAGCTGCCGGCACCAGGCGACTAGGCTGCCCATAAAAACCAGCCAAAGGCCATAACCGAGCTGAAGATGGCTGAGTCCTGACAAACCAAGATTGATCGGCTCGATCGATGAAGGGAACGCCCCGCGTACCCACTCAAGGAGAAGCTGGCGATCCATCACATAGGGCACAATCGATTCGCCGCGGGTGCGAAGCAGGAGTACCGAAGCGATTGGATAAACGGCCAAAACGCAAAAAATCATCGCCGCCAGGCAGGAACGAAACAATTCAGGACCATCTGGGCGCCTTACAAACAACCTAACAATCTGCCCCAGCGTCGCGATAAAGGTGGCCCAAAGGGCGATAGGGGAGTGAGCCCACCATAGTGCGGCGAGGCTTGCCGCAAGAATCGCCATTGGCCTTAGCCCGTCATCGTCGAAAGAGCGTATGAGCGCGGCAAAGGCCAATGGAACCCATGGGATCGTCATCCCGCTCATATAGAGGTCTTGGGCGTAAAATAGCCCGGCAACTCCCGGGCACAGGATGTAAAGAAGGGCGAGGACTAATGCGGTCCATCTCCTCTTTGGGGCGATCCAGATCAAAGCTCGATATGTCGTGAATGCTCCTGCAACAAAGCTAATAATCACCGTGAGATGTTGCAGCGCGAAGAAACTGAGCTTCCGGCCAGTGACAAGATCGAGCATGCCTGCCAGATACTGGAAGTAGGGTGCGGCCCGAAGAGGGTAGATCGATCCGTTGAACGAATAATCCGATTGGCCGACATAAATGGGGAAAACGCCTGCTCGAAATTGAGTGACAGCATCCGCGAGCAAATGATGGTACCAAAGCGCGTCTGGCGTGCCGATCAGGCGCGGTGAAAAATACGCACTGGCTAACCATAGCGCGATGACCGCAAGAAGAGTCCAGCGCGCGCTAGCTAGGGAAAAAGCCTTGGTCGTTTGCCTCATTGCGCGGAATTCCGTGTCAATTCGATGCCGCGCGAATTTTCCATATCTTGATATCCATCGCTGTTGCAGGACTGGTAAGGTCGCCGATCACTTCGTAACCGTTCGGGAAGTTCAAACCTCCCCGTAGGTAGTGCTCGTGAAAAATAGTGGCGTCAGCCTGCGTGATTACCCAAGCGTGCCGACGACGTTCGGCACCAGCCATCTGCATGTAGGATTCCTCTATGGTGTTTCCAGCATAGATGCGCCCGAAATACCACGGAATGATGGGTGATCGGCCGCCAACCGCGAACACAAGGCCAGGTAAATTGAAAAACGCAAAAATGTCGTCTCCAGGTTTGAACCCATTGGCCTCCAAAATCTGCCGCGTGTTCTGAATAAAATGGCTCGTGGGAGCGTCGAGTAGAAGCGAAGTGGATGGGGAGCCAACCGCCGTTGGCGTATTTTGGCCGAAAAGGTTCGTGCGCAGACCGTATGGATGTAAAACGTCGCCGTTGATGAACTGTGCCGTTGCAAAAATAGCAATGGGAAGAATCGCGATAGGAACAGCCATCGGTACACCAAATTGCTGGGCAATGATGACAAGCAGTAGGATCACCGCCGCCGCCCAGCAGGAGGCTTGAAATCCCGCGTTGAGATAAATTGGATTGGTTGTACCGAAGGCCCCTGCAAAAGGGAGGGTAACTAGAAGTAACGAGAGTAGGGCCAAATGAATTGCGATCCCTGGGACAGGCGTCGGATGGGCTGCCACTCTGCGGCTTCCTAATCTGAAAAGCGCGATGAGAGCTCCGCAAATGATAATTGCCTCCAGATAAAGGCGCGAAATCGCTGCCCTAAGGAAATAATCATGCGCTGCCTGCCAGAGTCGTTCATATGTTGCGACACCGAGCCAAATCACACCAATTGCGATGCCGAACCCTCCAAGCATAAATCTCGGGCTCCGTGCGGTGCTAGGCTTGGCGATGACGACAATCGCAGCAATCAGCACGGCGACCATTGGTAATCTCAAATCCGACCAGATGAGATCACCCAGATTCTGAAAATCCCCCGAGACGCGGGCCAGAAGCTCATGTTTATATGCTGAATTGCGCGATATCTGCAAAAGATCGGTCAGCCTCAACGTTAGGGCCGACCAACTTCCCAGGAATATGGCGATGATTGCCACCCCGAGGGTACAGCACGCCACAATTAATCCGCCAAGTACTGCTTTGAACCGTAGCGGGATTACTGGGCTCAAAAGGCAAAAACACGACATCGCTCCAAAAAGCAGGATACTCGTGGTGGGCTTTAGGGCTAAATCAATGCCGGTCACCAAGCAGGCTCCAGCAATCTCAAGCCAGCCCCTGCGATTTTGACTGGCTGTTTTAAGAATTCGGCTTGAGCCAGACAGCAAAAGGCCGACAGCGACAAACATGCAAACCACATTGAGGGAGTTATAGGTCAGGGCGGCCGGAGCTGAAATGAACGGTGCGAGACCGGCTAACAGCAGAAACGTCGAAAACACCCATTCAGAACTCAGCATCAGGTCATCCGGCCAGATTGCGCGCAAATGATCCAAGAAGCCTTTTTTAAAAACCCAAACGGCCGCTCCTACCAGCAGCCAACTGAGTAATCGAAAGTAGACGATGTTTTCGCCGACGAGACGGAAGAACCAGCCAGCCGGGAGATGGTATGAGGTGTGCAGGTCAACCACGTCAGATGGGTACTTGTAGCTGAGAAAATAGGTACCTCCGTCGATGAAGTCCCAACCGCGACGCGATGCCCAGATTACAATGCCGGCCGAGCCAGCCAAAAGCGCGGTTAAGATGGACTCCGAGAGTCTTTTTGCTGCGCCGGAAATTTTCATGCGTCAGCCGACATCTTGTCGCTTCGTAAAACGAATGACGCTAATTGAGATAGGCCTAACTCCGATAGCGCCGCATTTGCGTCCTGGGCGGCATATCGGAGGCGACCGCTCTTGCGCCAAAAGCCAAAAACAATCACAGTGGTTCTTTGTTGTTCGAGAATGCCGATATTAAAAGCCGAGCGGCGCTCTCTGCCGAAAAATATCTCTCTACATAAATGCGGCTAGCCTTCCCGATCCGCGCCCGCTCCTCCTGTGACGGTACAAGTCTACTAAGATGGGCGCAAATCTCTTCTGGCCCGCTCGCCTGACAGATCGGGGATACCTCTCCGATTAAGGGTGTAAAGATATCAGGTCGACCGTTCGCGATCAGTGGCCGGCCAATCGCCATTGCGTCGAATCCGGCCATGCCGACTGCACTGTGGCCGAATTGTTCAAGTATAATGTCGGCGTTGCGAAATTGGTTCAGTACTTCCTGCTGGGTCATTTCCTCGTGCCAGGTGATTTGATCATCGATTCCCAGTGATTTCGCAAGCTGGAGTGTCTCAACGACGTTGCGGCCCTTTCTTACGAGATGGATATCGAGCCGGTTATTTGTTTGCCGCCAGTATTGAGCGATCCCTCGAATCATAATGTCCGAACCCTTTAAGTCCAGTGGCGTGAGCCCAAGTGCGGGTTGATCCAACCAGGTAAGTCGCGTAGCTGAAAAAAGACGGACTGTTGAGTTGCTCGGCGGTAGGGCGTACTGAGTGCGTTCGCAATCTATGAACTGCACCTGCACCCGCTGAGATGGACCAACGCCAATGTTTGCCAACAGACGATCAGCATTCGGAACCAAACCACGGGGGAGAAACGCTACAAACCGCGCAGACTTGATGCCGGCACGTTGCGGCTTCACTAGCAGTTGTAGGATGAAAGCAGTTGGAAGTATGTGACGGCTAAGCTGGCTCACCCAACGTGGCCGCTCGAACACAAGTGGCTTTAAAGAAGCTGCGACCTCCGGATCTGCAAAAATCTCAATGTCGGAACCGGTTAGAAGCACGCCATACGGGACACGCAAATCGGCGGCGAGCGCTGGACCCTCCTCATTGAGAATGACGAAGTCACAAGCATTTAGGTGCTCAAGCACCTGACTTCTGCCGAGGCCCGGGACTAAACAGTGCCAGCGAAGCCGATGGCTTACATCGATGATCCAATGCGGGTAAGGAAACAAAATGTCTTGAAATAGATTCTCGGGGCGGTTGAGCCTTTCGGTGCTGGCAACGAGGAAAATAACATCATGCCCAAGGCGTTTTACAGCCCGGGCGAGCATGAATGGATAATTGTTAGCGTTGCCGTAGAAGCCAATTTTCACGTGACAAGAATTGAGAGATGATTAGCCGAGCGATTTGCACAATCTCCGGCTTAAATGTCGCATGGCTTCTCTCTTAAAGAGGCAACTTTTGAGCGATGATGAAAACGTTGCAGCCGCCATCCGTTATGGTCGGGTGCTCAAATTGCCGCAAGTATTCGGCATAAGTTATGCGTTTCATCAATCGCTTTAGTCCACTTGCTAGTAACGGGAATCGCTTCTTGGCAAAATGGAATAGAAGTGAACGGTCATGAGGAATCAGCCCACGCATTCCTAGAAAATAGATCCGAAGATAACGGCTAGAAAATGTGAATTCCCGGAAAACAGCCAATTGCAAACCATGCGTAGCCAAATGGGTCTGCCAGAGCTGCCGATCGAGAAAATGGTGAAGGGAATGCGACGCCAACGTTTTGGAGCTAATGATATCCGGCACCCGCTTGCTGAATAGTGAGAACATACAGTGCCCATTGATTTTTAATACTCGCGCTATTTCTTTCAACGACGAATCCAAATCGGGGACATGATCGAGAACATGAATAGCCACAATGCTACTAATCGATGCGTCGGGAAACGGCATTTGGACTATGCTGCCTGTGACAATCTGACGATAGTTGGGAAAGAGTGGTACTTTTCCGGCCAAAGCGGTGTCATATTCCAGCCCGAGGTCGAATACATGACCGTTAGTGTGGTATGACGAAAGGCGGCCATCCTCGTAACCAATTTCCAGGCTGGGTGCGCAAAGCGTTGAAAGATTCTCGCGGAAACAGCGTCCTTCTTCGGCCTTAAAGTAGGCAAACTCAGGGCGTGCATAATAGTGATCTGCATATCGCTCAAATTCTTGATTCCGTTCTGACGGCATATCTCGAGAAAGCAGCGATTTTGGGAGAAACCAGAATATGTAAGCAGCCACATAATATGCGTAATAGACCAAGGAGAAACAACTGCGCGAAAGAAGCTCTGATTTCGAATAAGTGGCGAGTGCCCGATGCGAATTATAAGTCATGGGCCCGGCGATCAACCTGGAAAAGAGCCGGGTTCGCGCCAGCCCCATATGTAGTGTGCGGCTTTGGGACCGGTACAAAAGAGCAAATCAAGAATAGAGACCGTGTGTACGAATGGGGGATAGAGCTGCAAGTATTCGGGATACCCTCGATAGTCCTTCCATTTCAAGTCGATGTTTGCTTGTGCAAAACGGATAGGATCAAGGTAGCTTTTCGCAGCGACTCCTGATAGGTAAGTGGTTGCTCCGATAGCCGCGAGTAGGTCAAGCAAACGGTCCTGTTTGTGGCCAGAAAGAATGTAGTCTTCGGATCTGACAAAGATTGTTTTCACGCCGAGAAAATCGGCCGCTATGGTGCGAATCAGCCGCTGATTAAGCTCAGAAAGGGATTTCCAATGCTGGTGAAGAAGCACGTCGCTGAGCCAAGGGCCATAGAGCTGGAAATACGGTGCAGAGTTATAGTTTCCCTCAATTACTTTCCAATGCTGTTTGGCCCAAGAATTATCATTCGGGAGACAAACCTCGTTAATCAAACGATTTTCATCCTTTCCCACCGGTATCGTCAGCCATTCCAAGCCCTGTGACGTCTTAATTTGATTACGATTTCTCCAGTCATTTTTGGTAAATTGGACGTCGTCATAGAAGACGAAAACGTCCGCACCGTGAATAATGTCGAAGTACCCCTTCCACGGAATGTAGTTTGACTGTATGATTGCAACTCGCTTCCCAGTAGGGGAATGTGTCGATGCGGTTGGTTTATTGAACTCATCCATGTCTTCAAAGAATAGCAGCGATTGCCCGCGCACATGTCTCAATTTCATGAGGATGGAGCGCCGGATAAATTGGCAGGGAGACAGTCGTAGAAAAGTGCGCCACGGCAGTTGGAAACTCACTATCTGGCGTCCCCATCAGGCGATGCAAAAGTCTGTCGACTCCACGACGAACATGAATGCCATGCCGTCGGAAAGCTTCTTGGCAACGATCAACGCCACCTGTTCGGTGGAGCGGAAAACGAAAGTACATCGTATCAATCGGGTTTGTAGTGTCTTGCTCAATCCCCGTTTGCCCTTTTAGGGCATTTTTATAGACGTGTGCGATTGATCGGCGCCGGCTCAAAAACTCGTTGTAACGGGCGAGTTGACTCAACCCGAGGGCTGCCGCGATTTCCGACAACGGAGCAAATTGTCGGCCGAGCGTACTTTCATTCGCATCACGACCCAGGCGACATTTCGCGATCAACGTGGAATCGCACGCGAGAACCATTCCACCTTCGCCTGTGGTTAGACATTTAGTGGGGTGAAATGAAAGCACTATTAAGTCACCTTGAATGGCATGTTGAGCGGACGAACCTAGGGCCTGCGCGGCATCCTCTATAACTGGATACCCGAGCTCGCGAATGGTCTGGATATCGGCATACCCGCCGTACATGTGCGGGACAATAATAGCGCGCGTACGCATTGTGATATGAGGAGAAATATTACTCTTTTGTACGACCCAGTTTGGTCCCACATCACAAATGACCGGTTTGGCACCTACAGCTACGACCGCGTCTAGGACGGTGCGGCATACATAAGTTGGGAGAATGACTTCAGCATCCGGGCCGCAGTCCAATGCACGTAACGCTAATTCGATAGCTGCTCCGCCACACCCCACTCCAACTCCATTGGAGACGCCGAGCCATTGGCTCATTTCTTCCTCGAATCGTGGGCAACATGCGCCCTGTGCCAGTATGCCAGATGTCAATACAGCGCGGACAGCCGCTTCGTCCTCATTGGAGATCCACGGTTTGGAATGGACAATCTCCTCCATCTTTAAGCGAGTGTTCGCTTTGGAGAAACTTCCAAGTTTGCCTTTTTTCGGGCAACGAACAGTTTCCGCGTCATCTGCTGGCACAGGTCAAATTGCTGATCCGATAATATTAAATCTCGGATAGCCCGATTGACCCATTCATAGGATGAGAATGCATCGTCAAAACAGATCCATCCACCGGGAACAAGATGGTCCTTAACGATCTTTATGTCCTGGCAGACAGCTTTATAGCCGTGATCGCCATCGATAAAGGCTAGTTTGCAGCGGAAATTGCTGGGAAGGGTGGAAGCAAATGTTAGGGAATCACCGCGGTGAATTCGGATGATCTCGCCGAGATCATAGTGTTTGATCTGTTTTTCAAAGCAGTCCAACGGACTGTCAAACTCATCGTAAATGCGGGCAACTTGGTTCTCGAAGGCATTTGCCCACACCGTCTGCTCTTGATGTGCGCGATGCAATCGCCCGTTGACTTGGACCTCAAAATAGTAACTTCCGTCGGAAGATTGCCTCCAATCATTTCGTTCCGGAAAAAGATCGATACAATGGATTCGTGTATTACCAATCGATCGTGCGGCCTCACCGAGCACAACGCCCGAGCGCCCGCACCATGAGCCGACCTCGATGAAATCGCCCTCCAAATGTGCCGTCGCTAGTCCAAGCAAATGTAACGTGTACAATTGATCGATTGGGGACCAGCCGGGAATATTGTTTACCATCTCTTCTAGCCTTCCGATTAAGGGAGTCAGAATTGTGTCAGTTGAGTTGCTCATTCGGTCAGTTTAAAATCCTCAACCATGTTCGCGTAGCTGCGACCTTCATTCGGCCAGCGGGTGACTTTCCAATCGGGACACTGGCCGCAAAAACTATGGGCGGAAAAATCGTTTGTCATGTGAGCGTTACGTAGCTTCTGGTAAAATTCACTTTGCCAAGTCTCTTTTATCGTTGTGTCGCGATAGTCGATTACAGTGGAACCATGCGTCCAGTCAGCTGGGCAAAAGGCGAGGCTGCCGCGAGGATTGAGAACCACGCGCTCCCACGGGTAAACGCATGGCCGACGAGGTTCGGCTGCATTCTCCTCCCGCATTCGATCTGCAACCTCAGGTACCGCGCCCGCAGCTGAGTGCAATTTGCGGATCACAACAAAATCTGCGCCTTTGTCTTTCCAGAATCGTTCGAATTCCACAGTTTCGTGTACATTTTGAGGCTGCTCCACATAGCTCACGACTATCTTCGTATGTGCCCCATGTGCCTTACTGGCGGTTAGCAGACGTAACACATTTGCTCGGGTGACCTCTAGGTTTCCATTTACACGAATCTTCGCATAGGTCTCTGGCGTATAAGCATCGATGCTAATGTCGACGATTTCTACTCCTGAGGCAATCATCCGCGCGATGCGCAATTCGTTAAGCAACATCCCATTGGTCGTAACTGTGACCGGAACAGCGCCCGCATTGTGCGTAGCGTACTCCAGCATTTCGAAGAAATGCCGATTAATTAGAGTTTCGCCCTCGCCGGTGTAACGGATGTATTGGGTGTGACCTTGGCCATGCATGCGCACTTCGTCGATCGCTTTGGCATTGAGCTCGGCTGTTAACGAGGCTCCGCTGTAATGCTCCGACTTCTTAAACTGCGGGTGTGGACAGTGAACGCATGCTAAATTGCAGAGCTCGGTGGTATCAATAATGACCTGCGAAGGGAATTCGGAAGATAGGCGGCCATAGAATCCGTAACGCTCGGGGTCAGGCGCTTTTAAAAAGTCCATTAGGATTTGAGCAATGCCAGGCAATGTGCGGTTACCTCACCGGCCTCGGAAACGGTCATGCTGGCACTGATTGGTAGCGTTAAAATTCTATTAGCGACTTCTTCGGTAGCGGGTAGAGAGTCGCGAAAATAAGGTCGGTAGAACTCCATTTGATGCAAAGGTGCGTAGTGTATGCTCGCACCAATATTACGTTGGCGCAAGGCGAGCACGAATTGATCGCGCGTGCAGCCTATGGACTCAATAGGCAGTTGAATAATAAAAAGATGCCGTGCATGAATGGCGTCGAGACATTGTGCCTGGAAGCGCACGTTCGCGGTTGCCAGGCCCTGCGAATAGCTTTTCGCAATGGCCAGGCGTCGTTTCTGGAAGAGATCCTGTCGGCTGAGCTGCACGCGGCCTAATGCTGCCTGCAGGTCGGTATAATTCATCTTATAGCCCAATTCGAGAATCTCATGCTTTGGCATCTCCTGCGGATGGGTAAAACGCATCCAGGCGTTTGCGGGAAGACCATGTTGGCGAAGTGAACGCAGCCGCTCGGCAATACCAGAATCGTTCAGAGCAACGGCGCCACCCTCGGCAGTTGAGAGATTCTTATTTGCGTAAAAGCTGAAACAGACCGGATTGCCTGAACTACCAACGGGGTGTCCGTTCGGATATCGAGCCCCGAATGCGTGGGCCGCGTCCTCAATGATCGCGACGTGCGCTGGTAGCGCTGCGCGAAGTGCCGCAATATCGATCGCGAGGCCGCCAAAATGCACGGCCATAACAGCCTTTGTCTTGGGCGTTAATACCCGCAGCACATTCTCGGGGGTAAGAGACAAAGTGCCGGCATCAATGTCGCAAAATACAGGTATCGCACCCAGGTAGAGTGCGGCATTTGCCGTGCTGCACCAAGTAAGGCTGGGGCACACGACTTCATCTCCAACGCCTATCCCGCACGTGAGGAGTGAAAGGTGAAGCGCCGCCGTGCAAGAATTTAGCGTAACTACGTGCTGTGCAGCAGTAAACGACACAAGTTCGGCTTCAAAAGCTATGACTTCAGGACCCATGCCGACCCAGCCCGAGCGCAAGACCCGCGTAACCGCGGCAATCTCCTCATCGGAGAAATCCGGCCGCCCAAAAGGCAGGTAGTCCGGTCGGATTGTCGCAGTCGAATCACTCGTAGGCATCCCGTCTACGGCATGGGCGTCGGCGATTGATGTCAATCCGTCGTGCGTTGGTGAAATAACTCCCTAAGCTGAATGGCACCCCCAACAAGAGCGTTCGGAATACTAAGGCCCAAAAGCAACCAGGAGAATGCCACTCCAGATCCTGCGCTCAAACCAAACGCAGTAAACATGCTTGCGGCAAACACATCGCGTACGCCAACCCCTGAAATACTAACAGGAAGAGCCAGCAACACCGAAAGCAGCGGGTAGAAAACCATCGCAAACAAAAGGCTGGCCGGTACGTAGAGCGATCTCATCACGAGCCAAAGAGCGAAAGCATTCAATCCATGAAGTACGATGCTGATCATTACCGCTTTCAGCAATACAACGGATTGCCCGTTGAAATCACCAAATGCGGACAGCACCCGCAATGCCGCCAGACGCAGGGGCTTAATCGGCAACCCATTTGCGAGCTTGACGAAACTTGCAATACCACGCGGATGACAGATTGCGCCCGCCGCTAGCAGGCCAACAACTGTCACCGAACAGGCTAGCCAAAGGGCATGGCGAATTTTTTCTAATAAGTGAGGCTGGACCCCTAGCATGGCAATCGCGACGATACTAAAAAGAAGCAAGAGCGCCCAAAGCCCGACAACCTTATCCACGATTATAGAAACCGGGAGACGGCTATCCCGTGCCCGTTCGTCTTTGGCGGCTAGCGACACTCCCTTGGCGACATCGCCGCCTATTAGGCCGGGCATGATAGTGCCAAAAAACAGTCCGATCCAAGTGTACCGTACGGCGTCGCCAAATCCCAAAAGACCGAGACTTAGCTTGCGCCACCTCCAAGCCGAGAGGACGACCGCCATAGGCCCTATTGCAATCGCTGGAATGAGCCAATGCAAGTCGGCTAGCCGAAGCCTCCCCACGATGTCCTTAAACCGCACATTACGGAGTACGAGTCCGAGCAAAATGCAGGAGAACACCACCTTGACGCCAAACATCAGGCGACTGCGGGATCGCAATTCCATATGGTTTTAGGCTAAGAAAAGAAGCATTTGGTCGTCACGATTAAGGCAGCTATTCAAGAAACTTAGCATAGCTTAGGGACCCTAAACCCACGTTGCGTCCACCGCCAGGGAATGAGCTGGATTACAAATCCAAACAGGCAAATCATCGCTCAATGGGGTTGCTGCCGTCATTTGTACGAATCCTTCTCGAAGCGAAGCAACGCGGTGTATGTTTTGATCGGATATTGACTATCGGACGTCAAAATTGGTTGGTGCCCGATTCTGCAATGAAACAGATTAAAGAGGAATTCCAAA
>CAAGKR010468339.1_pt1 | contig 11209 bp, 9 predicted proteins | sample 2556971 | NCBI WGS metagenome assembly CAAGKR01 (sample SAMEA5207829, study PRJEB30636) | soil metagenome | biome: forest; feature: boreal; material: soil | place: USA | collected 2011-09 | depth 1 m
TGGCCAAGCGCTATCTCTCCTATTTCGGAGACCCGGTGGACGACGTGCGAGTGCCTGACCAGCAGCAGCTTCGGGACATCATCCCCGAGCGGCGCAGACAGATCTACGACGTGCGCCTCGTGCTCGATGGGCTCTTTGACGAGGACTCGGTGCTCGAGCTGCGCCGCGGGTTTGGGGCGGGCATCGTGACCGCACTGGCCCGGGTGAACGGACGGGCGCTGGGAGTGGTGGCCAATCACCCGCCCCACCTGGGCGGGGCGATCGACGCCGATGGTGCCGACAAGGCGGCGCGCTTCATGGCGCTCTGCGATGCGTTCGAGCTGCCCATCCTGTTCCTCTGTGACACCCCAGGCTTCATGGTCGGCCCAGCAGCCGAGCGAACCGCGACCGTCCGCCACTTCGCGCGCATGTTCCTTGCGGGAGCAAACCTGACAGTGCCCTGCGGCACGATCGTGCTGCGCAAGGGCTACGGGCTCGGCGCGCAAGCGATGGCCGGTGGCGGCTTCAAGGCGCCGCTGTTCACGGTCGGCTGGCCAACGTCGGAGTTCGGGGGCATGGGCCTGGAGGGCGCGGTTCGGCTGGGCATGCGGCGTGAGCTGGACGCGATCGAGGACCCCGCCGAGCGCGAGCGCGTGTTCCAGGCGACGGTGGCCGCGGCCTACGAGCACGGCCGGGGACTGAACATGGCGGCCTACGGCGAGATCGACGACGTGATCGATCCGGTTGATTCCAGGCTCTGGATCGCGACGCTTTTTGACAAGAACACTTCTCAGTGGCGGCAACGCCCGGGCAAGAAGCGCCCGTACGTCGACGCCTGGTGACGGCCAGCCCGCGCTCGTGTGAGCTTGAGCACAGTTGCCCACCTGCTCTTCCCAGACGCCGTCCACAGCGGTACCATTGAGGGGTCAGGCCACTATCGAGCTTGCTCAAAGGGAACCTGATGCAGTGCCCGTTTGACTCTGAAGTCGCGCCGGTATCCGCAGGGAACTGGACCGAAACCGATGAGCTACCGCCACCACACTCCGCTCTGCGCATGAGAACCGTGCGCACAGCCGATGAGTTGCGCGCCACGCTCGCGCCCGCGCGGCGTGAGGGGCTCACGATCGGCCTCGTGCCCACAATGGGCGCTCTGCACGAGGGTCACCTCTCACTCATCACCTACGCGCGTAAGCAATGCGACCTGGTCGTCGTTTCGCTGTTCGTCAACCCAGCCCAATTCAACGAGCGCTCCGACCTCGAGCGCTATCCGCGCGACGAGCACCGCGACGCCGGACTCGCCTCACAGTCGGGCGCAGACGTGCTGTTCGCGCCCTCGGCCGAGGAGGTCTACCCCGCTGGTTTCTCGACCTCGGTCGAGGTGCTGGGCGTGACCGAGCGCCTGGAGGGCGCCGCACGCGGCTCCGAGCACTTCCGTGGCGTGGCCACTGTCGTGACGAAGCTGCTCGGCATGGCCCAGCCCGGTGTTGCCTACTTCGGCCAGAAGGACGCCCAGCAGCTCCTCGTCATTCGCCGGCTCGTGAGCGACCTCAACCTGCCGGTGCGGATCGAAGCCTGCCCGACAGTACGCGAGCCCGACGGCCTGGCGATGTCCAGTCGCAATGCGCTGCTCGACCCGGATGAGCGCCGGCGCGCGCTGGCGCTGCCCGCTGCCCTGGACGCCGCCCGCGCGCTCCTCGCCGCGGGCGAGGGTCACGCCGAGGCGTTGCTTGACGCCGCCCGCGAAGCGATGCACGCGTTCGACGTGGAGCCCGAATACGTGGCGGTCGTCGACCCCAACACGTTCGATGCACTCGACCACCTCGATCGTCCAGCGCTGCTCGTGCTGGCCGCACGCGTCGGCGAGATTCGTCTGATCGACAACGCGACTCTGCTCCCAAGTCCCGCAGCAACCCTCAGTCCACAGCCCCCAGGAAAGGCGTTCACCACATGCAGCGCGTGATGCTCAAGTCCAAGATTCACCGGGCAACCGTCACCGATTGCGACCTGCACTACGTGGGCTCGATCACGATCGACCCGGACCTGCTGGAGGCCGCCGACATCCTCGAGTACGAGCAGGTTCATGTTGTCGACATCGACAACGGTGCGCGCTTTGAGACGTACACGATCGGAGGGGAGCGCGGCTCGGGCGCCATGTGCATCAACGGCGCCGCCCCCCGCCTCGTGCATCGCGGAGACACGATCATCGTCATCTCCTACGGCCAGTACGACCAGGCCGAGCTGTCCCACTACGAGCCTCGCGTCGTCCACGTGCAGGCGCAAACCAATCGCATCATCACGATCGACGACGAGGTGGCGACCCTACTCGCGTAGGACGTCAACCACATCAGAGAGGAACCACATGTCCAGCCACACATCCGTCCAAGCCCCGTCCGACCCCGGCCGTCTGCCGATGACGCTGCCATTGCTGGCCGAAAAGAAGCGGCTTGGCGAACCGATCGTGATGGTCACCGCCTATGACTACCCGTCCGCTCGCTCTGCCGAGGCGGCGGGCGTCGACCTGGTGCTCGTCGGCGACTCGGCCGCCACGACCGTCCTCGGATACAACTCGACAACCCCCGTCGAGCTTTCCGACATGCTCGTGCTCGCTCGCGCCGCCCGCCGCGGGCTGCGGACCCCGCTCTTGATCGGCGACATGCCGTTCGGCTCCTATGAGGTCTCAGACGAGCAGGCGATCTCAGGCGCCCTGCGTATGGTCAAGGAGGCCGGCTGCGAGGCGGTCAAGCTCGAGGGCGGCGGATCCTCTTCGGTCAGCCGCGCGCGCGCGATCGTGGGTGCGGGCATCCCCGTAATGGGCCACGTCGGCCTCACTCCCCAGACCGCTACCGCTCTCGGTGGCTGGAAGGCCCAGGGCCGCACCGCGGCCGCGGCCGCTCAGATCGCCGCTGAGGCGCTCGCCCTGCAGGACGCCGGGTGCTTCGCGCTCGTGTTCGAGGCGATCCCCGCCGCCGTCACTGAGGAGTTGATGCCCAAGATCGAGATCCCGGTGATTGGCATCGGTGCTGGCCCCGCCACGGATGGGCAGGTGCTCGTGTTCCACGATCTGCTCGGCATCCGCGACGGCCTTGGAGCGCGCTTCGTCAAGCGCTACGCAAACCTCCAGGACGAGATGAACGCGGGCGTGGCGGCCTACGTGGAGGACGTGCGCTCACGGCGCTATCCCGGCCCCGAGCACACCTACTCGATCGACCCCGCCGAGCTGGCAGAGTTGCACGAGCTGCTGTCGTAATCGATCTTCCTGAGCACCCTGGCGGGTGTGCCAGCAGCGACCGAGTATGGCTCGATGTCGCGCGTGACGACGCTGTTCGCACCGATCACGCAGCGCTCGCCGATGCTCACGCCGCTGGTCACCACTACGTTCGCGCCCAGCCAGCAGTTATCCCCGATCCGCGTCGGGCCCTTCGTCTCAAATCCCTGCCACGGCACCGGCTGCTCGGGGTCGTCGTAGCGGTGGGAGGCGTCTGACACAAAACAGCCGTTCGCCAGCATGCAGTGATCGCCGATCTCCACGAGCTCCTCTGCGGCGATCATCACCCCGAGATTCAGAAATGTCCCCTCGCCGATCCGTACCCGCGCATTCCCCGGAGCTGTGATCCACACGCCGGGCTCGAGCAGCGCTCCCGCCCCTATCTCCAGCCGTCCCTCACGCAATGCTTCGAGCACGTTCCCGTGTACCGGCCAGCGCGCGAACGCCTCGCGGCACATCAGCTCCCAGTGGAGGCGCGCTCGGTTCCAGGGCAGTGAGCTTCGCTCATACCAGCGCCACTTTTCTACCCACAACCTAGCCTGACGGGCCTTGTCGCTCAAGCGGCGACCTTCGGGCGGCGCTTCCGCGGGCCGGCGCCTTTGCCGCGCGGTTTCTTTGCCCCGCCCTGCCGCGCGGGGACCACCAGCCCGGCGAGGAACTGGCCAGTGTGCGAAGCCGGCTCGGCCGCCACCTGCTCGGGAGTGCCTGCTGCAATCACCATGCCTCCCTCCTCTCCACCCTCCGGGCCCATGTCAATCAGCCGGTCAGCGCTCTTGATCACGTCAAGGTTGTGCTCGATCACCACCACGCTGTTCCCCGCGTCGACCAGCCTTTGCAACACCTCCAGCAGCCGCTCCACATCGGCGAAGTGCAGCCCCGTGGTGGGCTCGTCGAGGATGTACAGCGTGCGACCCGTCGCCACCTTCGACAGCTCGGTCGCGAGCTTCACGCGCTGGGCCTCCCCCCCGGAGAGCGTCGTCGCCGGCTGGCCGAGGCGCACGTAGCCCAGCCCCACGGCGTTCAGTGTCTCCAAACGCCGGCGCACCTTGGGGATGTGCTCGAAGAATCCAAGCGCGTCCTCGATAGCCATGTCGAGCACATCGGCGATGCTCTTCCCCTTGAACCTCACCTCCAGCGTCTCGCGGTTGTAGCGCTTCCCGTGGCACTGCTCGCAGAGCACATACACATCCGGCAGGAAGTGCATCTCGATCTTGATCTGCCCGTCCCCCTTGCAGATCTCACAGCGACCCCCCTTCACGTTGAAGCTGAACCGCCCGGGCTTGTATCCCCTCGTGCGCGCCTCCTGCGTCTTTGAGAACAGGTCGCGGATCACGTCGAACAGGCCCGTGTACGTCGCCGGGTTGGAGCGGGGGGTGCGTCCGATCGGGGACTGGTCGACGGCGATGATCTTGTCGAGCTGGTCGAGGCCGTTGATCGCGCGGTGCGCGCCCGGGCGCCGGCGCGCGCGGTGCAGGCGACTTGCCACCGACTTGAATAGCACTTCGTTGACGAGCGTCGACTTGCCCGATCCGGACACGCCGGTCACACACGTCAACACGCCGAGCGGGACCTTCACGTCGACATCGCGCAGGTTGTGCTGGCTCGCCCCCAGGATCTCCACATAGCCGGCCGGAGTGCGCCGCTTTGCGGGCGCCTGGATCGTGCGCGTCCCTGCCAGGAACTGACCAGTAGCTGACTCTTTCACCAGCTGCACCTGCGCCGCGGTCCCCTGCGCGACGATCCGCCCGCCGTGCTCGCCCGCGCCCGGGCCCATGTCGACGATGTAATCGGCCGCGCGCATCGTCTGCTCGTCGTGCTCGACCACGATCACCGTATTTCCCAGGTCCCGCAACCGCTCCAACGTCCCGATCAGCTTCGAATTGTCGCGCTGGTGTAGCCCGATCGAGGGCTCGTCGAGGATGTACAGCACGCCCACCAGCGACGATCCGATCTGCGTCGCCAACCTGATCCGCTGCGCCTCCCCCCCGGACAGCGTCGCGGCAGCGCGATCCATCGACAGATAGCCGATCCCGACGTTCTCCAGGAACCTCAGCCGCTCGGAGATCTCGCGCAAGATCAGCCGTGCCACGTGCCGGTCGGTCTCCGACAGCTCGATCTCATCCAGCCACTCCAAGGCCCGCCGCGCAGACATTGCGCAGAACTCGTCGATCGGTGTTCCCGCGACGAGCACCGCGCGCGACTCGGCCCGCAACCGCGCCCCCCCACACACAGGACAGGCACGCAGCGACATGAACTGCTCGATCTTCTCGCGTGTCCCCTCGGAGTCCGTCTCGCGATAACGGCGCTGCAGGTTCTTCACGATCCCCTCGAACCTCGTCGCATACGAGCGGCGCCGCCCGTAGCGGTTGCGGTAGGTGATCTGCAGCCGTTCGTCTGTCCCGTTCATGAACAGATCGCGCATCTGCACCGGCAGCTGTGCCCATGGCACCGTCAGATCAACTCCGTAGCGTTCAGCGATCGCCTCTGTCACCTGCTCGTAGTAGTTCGACGCGCTGCTCGCCCACGGGGCAAGCGCGCCCTCGGTGATCGACAGTGACGGGTCGGGTACGACCAGCTCGGGATCGATCTCCATCTGCGCACCCAGCCCCGTGCAGTGCTCACACGCCCCGTGCGGCGAGTTGAACGAGAAGATCCGCGGCTCCAGCTCGACCAGCGACGGGCCATGCACTGGACACGCAAAGCGCTCCGAGAAGGTGAATATCGTGCCCGGCTCGGGCACTTCACCGGGCACGATCTGCACGGCCGCCGCGCGCGCGCCCTTCGCGCCGGTGGCGTGCTCTGGCTCCTGGACAGAGGAGGCAGAGCCCATGATCTCGATCTCCACGAGCCCTTCGGCGAGGCTCACCGCGGTCTCGATCGAGTCCGCCAGGCGCTTGCGCACGTCGTGGCGCATCACCAGCCGGTCGACCACGACCGAGATGTCGTGCTTGTAGCGCTTGTCGAGCACGATCGATTCCTCCAGCATCCGCAACCGGTCGTCGATCTTCACGCGGGCGAACCCGTCGGCACGCAGCTCTTCCAGCAGCTTGCCGTACTCCCCCTTGCGCCCGCGCACCACAGGGGCGAGCACCATGAAGCGTGCCCCCTCCCCCAGCTCCATCACCTGATCGATGATCTGCTCCGCCGACTGGCCCACAATCGGCCGCCCGCAGACCGGGCAGTGCGGCTTGCCCACACGCGACCACAACAGGCGCAGGTAGTCGTAGATCTCGGTGACCGTGCCGACCGTCGAGCGCGGGTTGCGCGAGGTCGTCTTCTGGTCGATCGAAATCGCGGGCGAGAGACCCTCGATCGAATCCACGTCGGGCTTGTCCATCTGGCCCAGGAACTGCCGCGCGTAGGCCGACAGTGACTCGACGTAGCGGCGCTGCCCCTCAGCGTAGATCGTGTCGAACGCCAGGCTGCTCTTGCCTGAGCCAGACAGCCCCGTGATCACCACGAGCGCATCGCGTGGCAGCGACAGGGAGATGTCCTTCAGGTTGTGCTCTCTCGCCCCCGAGACGACGATCTGATCGCTTACCGGCATGTCTCGGCCATTCTATGACGGCGAACAGATGTTCGATGTACGAAGGACCCGCCTGCCGTGCCTCTCAGCCCTCGATTGCCGCGTATACCTCGTCGAGCAGTTTCTGCCGGTCGGCCAGCTGGTGGTGCTCGGCCAGGTAGCGGTCGATTGTTGTGCGTGAATCGCCGTTCATAGCCATATTCAGCGCGATCAGACGCGCTCCATACAGATCCCCGTTCTCGCCGCTCGCCTCGCTGGCAGATTGCAGCGGTGCTTGTGATGAGAGCTCGGGCTGTGGCAGGGGCGAGTGTGCGGGAGCAGCCGCAGGTGGTGCGGGAGCTGCGGACACGGCCTCCGAATTGTCCTGCCTTGCGGGTGCACCGGTTGCGGGATCTCCAGCCGGCACCGGCGCCACGGGACGGGGATCGCCCTGCGGCGTGTATCCGCCGCGTCCCGCGGCGGCGTCATAGAGCTCCGCCATGTCCCTCTCCACCACAGTGAGGTCGTTTGCAAGCCTGCCCGCGCCGGCGCGCAGGCTCTCCACCAGCGTGCTCGTCTCCCCGTCCATCGACTCGACGCGCTCGATCAGCACGGCCGTGGCCTGTGCGACCGCGGCCACATGCGCCCTTGCCTGCTTCACCGCATCCGCGCGCGTGCGCTCAGCGTCGCTATCGGCCTGCGCGCGCGTCTTGCGCGCGTCCTCGGAGGCTTTTTGCTCGATATCGGCAGCGGTCGTCTCGGCGGCCTCAAGAATGCCCTGCACCTGTGTGCCAGCGCTAGAACCAAGTGTCTCGCCCGCGCGGTGCTCCAGCGTGCGCCGTAACTCCTCGACCTCCGCCGCGAGGACGTGCAGGTGCGCGTCTACGGCGGCGGGATCATAACCCCGCCGGCCGATTGGAAAGTCACGCTTCTCGATGCTCTGCCGGTCGAGCTCCACCGGGCCATCCTACAATGCCGCCCCCCGGGCCCGGCACACCGCCGGGTCCACTTGCGAGCACGCGCTCAAGCGATCTTCCCGGCCGGGGCCTCACTCGCCTGGATCTCTCGCAAGTCGCGGCGCAGCTCGCGCAACTCGTCGCGCAGCTGAGCGGCGTACTCAAAGCGCAGGTCCTCGGCCGCCACCGCCATCTCCTCCTCGAGCTCGACAACCATGCGCTCGAGCTCGTTCTCAGGCAGCTCCTTGCCGGCCCTGCGCCGCTCTGCGCCGCGCCGGCTGCGGCCCTTCTTCGGGACCTTGCTGTCCGCCTGCAGGAACTCAGCGATGTCGGAGATGCCCTTTACGATCGTCGCCGCCGTGATCCCATGCTCCTCGTTGTAGGCCAGCTGGATCTCGCGCCGGCGGTCGGTCTCCTCGATCGCCGCCTTCATAGCCTTCGTCTCCTTGTCGGCATACATCAGCACCGTGCCCTCGATGTTCCGTGCCGCGCGGCCGATCGTCTGGATCAGCGAGGTCTCCCCGCGCAGGAAGCCCTCCTTGTCGGCATCGAGGATCGCCACCAGCGAGACCTCCGGCAGGTCCAGACCCTCGCGCAGCAGGTTCACCCCGACGAGCACGTCGTACTCGCCGAGCCGCAGATCCCTGATGATCTGGATCCGCTCCAGCGTGTCGATCTCCGAATGCAGGTAGCGCGTCTTGAAGCCCATCTCCAGGAGATATTGGGAGAGGTCCTCTGACATCTTCTTCGTCAGCGTCGTCACCAGCACGCGCTCGTTGCGATCCACCCGTTTGCGTACCTCGTTCATCAGATCGTCGATCTGATCCTTCGTCTCGCGCACCTCCACGCCCGGGTCCACGACCCCCGTGGGGCGAACGATCTGCTCGACCACGTTCGTCGAGCGCGTACGCTCGTACTCGCCCGGCGTGGCAGAGACGAACATCAGCTGCGGCGTGATCGAGAGAAACTCTTCAAAGGTCTGGGGGCGGTTGTCCAGAGCACTCGGCAGCCTGAAGCCATAATCGACGAGCGTCTGCTTGCGCGATCTGTCGCCCTCGTGCATACCCCCGATCTGCGGCACCGTCTGATGGGACTCGTCAATGAAACACACGAAATCCTTGGGGAAGTAGTCGATCAAGCAGTACGGCCGCTCGCCCGGCTTACGCTCGTCAAGGATTCTCGAGTAGTTCTCGATTCCCGAGCAGAACCCCATCTCCCTGAGCATCTCCATGTCGTACTGCGTCCGCTGGCGCAGCCGGTGGGACTCCAGCATCTTGCCCTCCGTCTCCAGTTGCGCGCAGCGCTCGTTCAACTCCATTCCGATCGCCGCTACGCCATCTTCGATCGTGCCCTCCTTGACGTTGTAGTGCGTTGCCGGCCAGATCGCCACATGCCCGACGTCGTCTTCGATCAGCTCGCCGGTCAGCGGATCGAAGTGCTGCAAACGCTCGACCTCGTCACCGAACAGGGTCGCCCGGTACGCGCTCTCCGCGTAGGCCGGGAAGATCTCGAGCGTCTCCCCCTTGACCCGGAAGCCGCCCCTGGAGAGCACCGTGTCGTTGCGCGTGTACTGGATCGAGACCAGTTTCCTGAGCAGTTTCTCCCGGTCGATCGTCTCCCCGCGGCGCAGGATCTGCATGTTCATCTCATACGTTTCCGGCGAGCCCAATCCGTAGATGCAGGAGACGGAGGCCACCACGATCACGTCGCGGCGCGCGAACACCGCCGCCGTGGCCGCGTGCCGGAGCCGATCGACCTCTTGATTGATCGCCGAGTCCTTCTCGATGTACAGATCCCTGCTCGGCACGTACGCCTCAGGCTGGTAGTAGTCGTAGTAGGAGACGAAGTACTCGACCGCGTTGTCCGGGAAGAACCCCCTGAACTCGTTGCACAGCTGCGCCGCCAGCGTCTTGTTGTGGGCGATCACGAGCGTCGGGCGCTGCACCGCCTCGATCGTGGCCGCCATCGTCATCGTCTTCCCCGTCCCCGTCGCCCCCAGCAACGTCTGAAAGCGCTCTCCGCGCTCGACCCCCGCGGCCAGCGCCGCGATCGCCTTCGGCTGATCGGCGGTTGGGGTGAAGGCACTATCGAGACGAAACTCGGGCACAGCTCCTACCGTAGCGAGCGCCGCAGGGGGAGATCAGTTCAAGCCGAGCTGACGGGCATAAGAGGCGCGGTAAGCCCGCTGGGCTGAAAGCACGCGCTGCACGTACGCGCGCGTCTCCGGGAACAGAATCGCATCGACCGACAGCTGCCTACCTTGGGCGTGCGCCTTGGCCACCCAATTATCCACGTTTGCCAAGCCAGCGTTGTAAGCAGCTACAGCCAGCATCTCCTCACCGCCATAGTGGTCGAGCAGATAGCGCAGGTAGTAGCTGCCGTAGGCAACGTTCACGCTCGGTGTTGCCAGATCGCTCGTGGTGAAGCGGTATCCACCCGACAATTTGGCCAGAAATTCGGCGGTTGCCGGCTCAATCTGCATCAAGCCCTCAGCGCCCGCCGGAGAGGTACGCGGTTCGAATTTGCTCTCCGCGTAGATCACCGCCGCGATCAATGCCGGGTCGAGATGCTTTGCCGCAGCCTGTTCGCGAATCACGCTCACATCATCGAGCGGCAACGCCGATTCATGCACCGCGTGATGCACGGCGTAGAGCGTCAGCCCGATCACCACCACGAGGACCGCCGCCACGAGCGCACCGAGCGTCGGCCTGCTGGCCGGTCTCCGGTCGGTCATCTCCCAAGCTTGTCGAGCACGCCGGACAGCTCCCGCTCCAGCTCTTCCTCACTGCCGTTGTTGCACACCACATACGTCGCCCGCCGCGCCTTCTCCTCCTGCCCCAACTGGCGCGCCGCGCGCTCATCCGCCAGCGCGTGCCCACGTCCCGCGGCGCGTGCGGCGCGCAACTCCTCGCTGGCCACCACGGCGATCGTTGCGTCATAGAGCGCCTCCATCCCCGCCTCGAACAGCAGCGGCACCTCGATCACCGCTGCTCGCGGCACTGGGCGCTTGATGCGCACCTGCTCCAGCCAGACCGCGATCCGTTCACCCACCAGTGGCCAGATCACTCCCTCGAGCCAGGTCCGCTCTCTCTCGTCGGCGAACGCGCGCGCCGCAACCTCCGAGCGGTCGACCTTCCCGCCTGGCGCCACCTCGGACCCCCAGCGCCTGACCACGGCGTCGCGGAGCCGCTCGCCCTCATACAGCTCATGCACCACCGCGTCGGTCGACTGCACCGCCGCCCCCAGCCGCTCCAGCACCTTCAAAGCCGTCGACTTACCGGCCCCCATGCCCCCGGTCAGCCCGATCAAGGGCACCGTCGGCTCCATCTGCCCGGCGCTTGCGCTCAGACCATCAGTCCTGCGCGTGCTCGGCGGCCGGCCCCGGCTCAGCCTCGGGTACCTCGGTGTCCGTGGCCTCAGCCTCAGGCGCCGCCTCGGCCTCAGACGGAACCTCAACAGCCTCAGCCTCAGGCACCTCAGGCGCCGCCTCGGCCTCAGACGGAA
>CAAGKR010404699.1_pt1 | contig 11208 bp, 8 predicted proteins | sample 2556971 | NCBI WGS metagenome assembly CAAGKR01 (sample SAMEA5207829, study PRJEB30636) | soil metagenome | biome: forest; feature: boreal; material: soil | place: USA | collected 2011-09 | depth 1 m
AGCGGATGTACCGCCGCGGCGTCATGACCGACGACGAGCGGTACCGCAAGGTGATCGAGCTCTGGCAGAAGGCCTACGAAGACGTGGGCAACGCCACGGAGCACGCCTTCGACAAGTTCAGCCCGATCTGGATGATGATGGGCTCGGGCGCGCGCGGCAACATCCAGCAGATCCGCCAGCTGGCCGGCATGCGCGGCCTGATGGCCGACCCCACAGGGCGCATCATCGACCTTCCGATCCTGGCCAACTTCACCGAGGGGCTCACTGTGCTCGAGTACTTCATCTCGACACACGGCACGCGCAAGGGCCTGGCCGACACCGCGCTCCGCACCGCCGACTCTGGCTACCTGACTCGGCGTCTGGTCGACGTCGCCCAGGACGTGATCGTGCGCGAGGAGGACTGCGGCACCACCAACGGAATCTGGGTCCGCGACATCAGCCCTGAGCGGGCGAAGAGTGATCCCATCTTCGAAAAGATCGCCGGGCGTGTCTCCGCTGAGAACATCGTCGTCGGCGGCCAGGTGCTCGTCGCTGCGGGCACCGTGATCAGCGACGAGGCAGCGCGCAAGACCATCCAGGCGGGGGTCCCCGTCAAGATGCGTTCGGTACTCGTGTGCGAGGCGCGCGAGGGCGTCTGCCGCACCTGCTACGGCCGCAACCTCGCCACCGGCAAGATCGTCGAGATCGGGGAGGCGGTGGGTGTCATCGCCGCCCAGTCCATCGGCGAGCCGGGCACCCAGCTGACCATGCGCACGTTCCACACCGGAGGCGTCGCCGGGATGGACATCACACAGGGTCTGCCTCGAGTGGAGGAGCTGTTCGAGGCTCGCATCCCCAAGGGCAAGGCGATCATCTCCGAGATCGACGGGGAGCTCGAGATCATCCGCCAGGAGGGCTCGCGCAAGGTGCGTGTGACGTCCAAGGAGGAGTTCGAAGTCTCATACCCGATCGACGCCAAGATGCAGGTCCTGGCCAAGAGCAAGGACGACGTCATGGAGGGCCAGGAGCTGGCTCGCGACGCCAAGGGCAACAGCATCCGGACCCGTCACGCCGGCAAGGCGACGGTGTCCGCGAAGCAGATCACCGTGCGGACGGTGGACGAGGAGGTTCGCGAATACGCTATCCCTCACCAGGTCCGTATCCGGCCGGAGCTCGACCGCCGCGACGCCCAGAAGGTCGCCATCAAGGCCGGTCAGCAGATCACGGAGGGCTCAATCTCACCGCAGGAGCTGCTCCACATCCTGGGCAAGGAGGCGGTCCAGACCTTCCTGGTCGACGAGGTCCAGAAGGTCTATCGCAGCCAGGGTGTGGACATCAACGACAAGCACATCGAAGTGATCGTCCGCCAGATGATGCGCAAGGTCCGCATCGACTCGGCCGGCGACACCGGGCTACTTCCGGGCGAGATCCTCTCGCAGTGGGAGTACGAGGAGTCCAACGCGCGGGCACTGGCGGAGGGCGGCGAGCCCGCCACCGCTCAGACCGTCCTGCTCGGCTTGATCAAGGCTGCGCTGAACACGACCTCGTGGCTGTCGGCCGCGTCCTTCCAGGAGACGACTCGCGTCCTCACCGAGGCCGCGATCTCCGGCAAGGTGGACCGCCTGCGTGGCCTCAAGGAAAACGTCATCATCGGCAAGCTCATCCCCGCTGGGACGGGCCTCGACTACTACAAAAAGCAGCGCGAGCAGGCGGCTCGGGTCCTCGAGGAGGAGCCGATCGACCTGGAGACCCTTTCGGTCTAACGTGCACTCTTTCTTTTAATGCGCCAGACGTCGCCGGTTTGAGTTACAGTCACCGATACGTGCACAAGGGTCGCCCGCCACGGGTGGCCCTTCGTATTTCCAAGCGATCCGAATCGCGGGCGTTGAATATCATGGCGGTGTGACTCCGAGCCCTAGGCGATTGCGCGCCGTCGCGCTGGCGGCGCTCCTCTTGACCGCGGACCTGGCCTGCAACTCGGGCACCCCGCTCACTCAGGGGCCGCGGCTGGCCAAGGACCAAACCCTGCGCGTCCTGCTCGACGATCAACCCCAATCACTTGATCCCGGTCAAACCCAGTATCCGTATGAGACGGCGGTGCTTCGAGCGATCTCCGAGCCGCTGCTGAAACCCACCGCGGATATGAACGGTGTGGTGCCTGCTGCCGCTCAGAGCTACGAGGTGTCGGGCAACGGAACCGTCTTCGTCTTCCACCTGCGCCGGACCGCCCAGTATTGGGACGGTGTGCCCGTCAAGGCGCAGGACTTCGTCTATGCCTGGCAACGCTTGATCGATCCGCGACTCGCGGCGCCCAATGAGTCCTTCTTTGCCGCCGACGTCCTCAACGGCGACAAGGTCTCCGTCCTCGACCCCCAGCGAGACGCGGCCCGGCTCGATGCCGCACTCGGCACGTTGGGCTTGAAGGCGGTCGACGCCTACACGTTCCAGGTCACCCTCTCCCATCCCGACCCGGCGTTCATCTGGCTGGCGGCGATGCCGGCCGGAGCACCGATCCGGCAGGACGTGGTGGCCAAGTCCCCAGACAAATGGGCGGCGTCCGCTGAATCGCTGATCACCAACGGACCTTTCAAGGTCACCGAGATGGTCGCCAACGACCATCTGAAGGTAGTTCCCAACACCCACTACTGGGGCGTGCGGCCGGCGCTGACGGTGATCGACTTCGTCGTCGTCAACGACGGCGCCGCTGCCCTGGCGAAGTACAAGAACGGGGAGCTGGACGAGATCGACGTGCAGCCCGCGCAAGCGGTGGCCGTGGCGGGCGACGCCAAGCTCGGGCAGGACCTCGTCAAGACGCCGTCTCTGAGCGTCTTCTGGATCGTGTTTCGAGTCAATTCACCGCCCCTGAACAATGCCAAGGTCAGGCAGGCGCTGGCGGAGGCGATCGATCGCAACGCCTTCGTGGCGCAGATCTTCCAGGGCCAGGGGATGCCGGCTGAGACTTTCATCCCGAAGGGGATGCACGGATATGCGCCCGGACTCGGCTCGCCTCAGAAGTTCGATGTGGCCCAAGCGCGCGCGGCGATGGCAGCGTCGGGCATGACCGCTGCGCAGCTCTCCGGCATCAGATTCGCGTACGACCAGTCATCCGATTTCGGAAAGGCCACGGCCACTTTCGTCCGTGACCAGCTGAAGGCGAACCTTGGCATCGACATAACGCTTGAAGCGCTTGACACCATTACGTTGAACTCTCATCTGAGCACGGGGGACTTCCAGATCGCGGGCCCGTCGGGATGGACGGCCGACTTCCCCGATCCGTCAGATTGGTACGACTACTTTCTGACGACGAGCTCCAACAACGTCGCCTTATATCAGAACCAGCAGTACGACAACTTCGTCCGGGTTGCCGCCTCCGACCTGCAATCCGCACGGCGCGACCAGGAGTACCAGCAGGCCCAGCAGATGCTGGTCGGTGATGCGCCCGTCGCCTTTCTGGCCCAGACCGTGAGCTGGAACCTGGTCCGGCCCTATGTCCGCGGCGTGACCACGACGTCGGTGGACGAGTGGCCGGGCGCGCTGTTCCCGATGCAGATCTACATCGCCCCAAGGTGAAAATGCGCTCGATTGAGGCGAACAATCGTTCGGCAGGCCAGGATAGGGCATACTTGACACTCACTGGTGGGGAGCCAGAGAATTTGTTTCAGCCGTAGAGGCTGCTGAGTAAGACCTGCTGCCGGCGCACTCTCGCCCCGGGTTCCCAAGCGATTCCGGGAAGAAGGCCGCAGGATCATCAGTCAAGAGAGGTAAGACGCGTATGCAGGTTGTTACTCGGTTCCGAGCGATCGCGCTCGCGTGCGTAGGTCTGTTCGTGATCGCCGCTTGTGGCGGCGGTGGGACGAGCTCGACCGTCAAAGAAGGCGGCACGCTCGTCTACGCCATCGATGCCGACGCCCAGACCCTGAACCCCTTCGAGGCCTCCGACCTACCGTCCGTCCGGGCCTACATGCCGATGTTCCCGAACCTTTACCAGCTGGACAAGAACCTGGCGCTCCAGCCCGACCTCGCGACGGGCCCGCCCGAAGTCTCCGCCGACCTGAAGACGTGGACGGTGAAGATTCGCACTGACGCCAAGTGGAGCGACGGCACCCCGATCACCGCCGACGACGTGGTGACCACGGTCCGCATCCAGGCCAACCCCAAGCTCGACACGGACGCCTCGTTCGACTGGAGCCCGCTGACCGACCCGGTCAACGGGGTCACCGCCAAGGACGCCCACACCATCGTCTACACACTCACAACTCCGTTCGCGCCGTTCTACGCCGTCAACCTGTTCGGTTTCGTCGCCCCGGCCTCAACCTACGGCAAGGTCGACCCCGCCAAGATGCGCACCTTCGAGCAAGACCACCCGACGGTAACCGGCGGGCCCTTCCTGTTCGACAAGCGCGTCGCCGGCGCTGAAATCGACCTCAAGGCCAACCCCGACTACTACGGCGGCAAGCCCCACATCGCCAAGATAATCGAGAAGGTGATCACCAACTCGACAGCGGCCACCCAAGCGGTCATCAACGGCGACATCAACTGGGACCCAGAAATCACCGGTGCCGCGATTGACCCCGTCAAGGCGGCATCGGGGATCCAGAGCTATGAGTACCCCGACCTCGGCTACTACGACATCCGCTTCAACGACCGCGCGAAGTGGACCAACGGCACAACCGCCTTGTTCAGCGACGTGAACGTGCGCCGGGCGTTCGCCTACGCGCTTGACAAGGATTCGATCGTCAAGGCCGCCACGAACGGCCACGGTACCCCGCTGTGGGGTGACATCGTCCCGGCACAGGCCTTCTACGACGACAGCGCGGTCGTCAAGTACGTGCAGGACATCGCCAAGGCCAAGAGCCTGATGGACGCCGCCGGCTGGACGGTGGGCTCCGACGGCATTCGGGTCAAGAACGGCAAGAAGTTCTCGGCCAAGTTCTTCGTTCGGGCCGACAAGCCCCAGAGGGTCAAGGCTGTTGAGATCATGTCCGAGCAGCTCCGCACCAACCTGGGCATGGACCTGCAGCCGACACCGACCGACTTCAAGGTCTTCTACGCGCCGATCCAGGCGGGCAACTTCGACCTCGCTTTGGCAGGATTCGGCATCAGTGTCGACCCTGACAATTACACGATCTTCCACTCCAGCCAGATCCGGCCGGAGAACAGCAGCAGTGGCAGCAACTGGACCGGCTACGTCAACCCAGAGCTGGACGCGGCGATCAACGCCGAGCGGACCGACCTGAAGGCCACCGCCGCTGCGACCTTCGCGGCTCGCAAGGCCGACTTCGCCAAGGTCGAGCACATCATTGGTGACAACGTCGTTGTCTACTTCATGTGGGCCGACAATGTCGGGATGGCCTTCAATGGCGTCACCGGGGCGGTTCCCGGTAACGGAGGCGCCTTCAACTACGTCGACCAGGCCCGCAACACGCAGGTCTTCGCCCAGTGGAGCATGACCAGCCCCAAGTAAGCGTTCGTCGATTGACAGAGGGAGGCGGCTCGGCCGCCTCCCTCTCCTTTTTATCCGAAACCGCATGCGTTTGGAGCCGACGAAGGGTAGGATGAGGGCGTGACGTTCTACGTCATAAGGCGCGTCTTCATAGGCATTCTGCTGCTGCTCTTCATGTCGGTCGCCTTCTTTGCTCTGACGCGCATCACTCCGGGCCCGCCCTTCAGCACGGGCGAGAATCCGCGAGCGCACCAGGAGCTGGTCGACCGCCGGCTGCACAACCTCGGCCTCGACAAGCCCTGGTACCAGCAGTACCCCGCGTACCTCAACGCGCTTGTGCACGGAAACCTCGGCGAGTCCTACGTGTACAACCAGCCGGTCACAAAACTGCTGGCGGAGCGGGTGCCGAACTCGGTTCTGCTGCTGGGGGTGTCGCTGATCGTATCGCTGCTGATCGCCATCCCACTGGGCATATTCGCCGCGACCCGCCAGTATTCCAAGCTCGACATGACGACATCGGTGGCGAGCTACATTGGGATATCTGTGCCCAGCTTCGTGCTCGGCATCTTCCTACTCCTCGCCGGCGCGGTGTGGCTGAGGCACTTGACGGGCGGAAATTTCTACTTCCCGCTGTTTGGGATGCACAAGAGCGACACCACGAGCCTGGACGACCTCGCCTGGCACATGGTGCTGCCCGTCACGTCGCTTATCGTTCTCAGCATCGCCGGCTTCAGCCGCTTCATGCGCGCGAGCATGCTCGAGGTGCTCCATCAGGATTACGTGCGCACCGCCAAGGCCAAGGGACTGCCGGCGCGAACTGTCAACTACAAGCACGCGCTGCGCAACGCGATCCTTCCCATCATCACCCTGGTGGCGCTGCAGACGCCCCAGTTCGTCAGCGGCGCCATCATCACGGAGGGCATCTTCAGCTGGCCGGGTATGGGTCTGCTGGCGTTCCAGGCCGCAGTGACCCGCGACTACCCCGTCATACTCGGGGTCGTCATGCTGGTGGCAGCCTTGACGGTGCTGTTCAATCTCTTTGCTGACATCGCCTATGCGGTCGTCGACCCAAGGATTCGGTACTGATGGCAGACCAACCGCTCCAAAAGGGTATTCCGACTCCGAGCTCCGAATTCAAATCGTTGCTGGGTGGCGGTAAATTGGCCGGCGCGCTGACCGCAGAGGGCGCCCTGCGCCGCCAGGCTGCCGCCGAAGACCTGGTGGTCGCCGAGGTGGCCGAGCCCAGCGAGGTCGGGTTCTGGCGGCTGGCGGTCATTCGCTTCATTCACCATCGAGTCGCCACCGCCAGCCTGCTGATCCTGCTGTTCATCGTCGTCACGGCGGTGATCATCCCGATCTTCCAGGGCGACCTCTATCGGATCCAGGATTACAGGCATCCATACGGCCAGCCGTTCCAGTTCCACTCTCGTGTGATCGCCCTGCCTGCAGGTCTGAGCGTCACGATCCCCTGGTCCGACCATCTGTTCGGCACCGACGGTCTCGGCCGCGACGAGATGGCCCGGCTGATACGAGGCGCCCGCGTCTCCTTGACCGTCGGACTGTTGGCCATGCTCGGCTACATCATCATCGGCGGGGTTCTCGGAGCCCTCGCGGGCTATTACGGCGGCTGGATCGACAATGCCTTGATGCGCATGACCGACGTCATCATCGCCATGCCCTTCATCCTGGTCGTCATCGCCGTGACGGCCGCCTTCGGCGGCGTCAGCCTGAACGTGCTCGTTCTCGTCATCGCGTTCCTGGGCTGGTTCGAGATCGGCCGGCTCATGCGTGCCCAGTTCCTTGTTTTGAGGGAGTCGGAGTTCGTGCAGGCCGCCCGCGCACTCGGCGCTTCCGATTACCGCATCATCTTTCGCCACATCGTCCCGAACTCTCTGGCCCCGATCATCGTTTCGGCCACCCTGGGCGTGAGCGGCATCATCCTGTTGGAGGCGGCGCTCGGGTTCCTCGGCTACAGCATTCCGCCCCCCGAACCCAGCTGGGGCAACCTACTGAACCAATACGAAGACGCGATTCTCATGGGGAAGACCTACCTGGTGGCCTTCCCGGCCATCGCCCTCGTGACCACCGCGTTGTGCATCAACCTGGTCGGCGACGGAATCCGCGACGCGCTAGATCCCCGGCAGCGGTGACGCAGGTCTTCTCCGGGAAACCGCGGAGTACGGTCAAGGAGGGCACGGTCCTCGAGATCAAGGACCTCCACGTCCAGTTCCACGTCCATGGGGGAACGGTTAGGGCTGTACGTGGCCTCAACCTGACGATCCCTGCTGGGAGAACCGTCGGCCTGGTGGGGGAGTCGGGTTGCGGAAAGAGCGTGAGCGCGCTGACGGTCATGCGCCTCCTGGAACCGAATGCGAGGATCGCGCGGGGCGAGATCAAGTTCCGCGGCAAGGATCTCCTCAAACTCCCCGAGCCGGCAATGCAGCAGATTCGCGGCAACGACATCTCGATGATCTTTCAGGAGCCGATGACCGCCCTCAACCCGGTGTTCAGCGTGGGCGACCAGATCGCGGAGTCGGTGGAGATCCATCAACTGGCCGACGCAGCCGATGCACGCAAGCGAGCCGTGTCGCTGTTGGAGATGGTCGGCATCGCAGACGCCAAGCGGCTCGCCAAGGAGTACCCGCACGAGCTCTCCGGGGGCATGCGCCAGCGGGTGATGATCGCGATGGCACTTGCATGCGACCCGGATCTCCTGATCGCCGACGAGCCGACCACGGCCCTCGACGTGACCATCCAGGCGCAGATCCTGGAGTTGATGCGTGACCTGAAGAAGAGGACCGGGGCCGCCATCCTCCTGATCACCCACGACCTCGGGGTGGTGGCCGAGATGTGCGACGACGTGGCCGTCATGTACGGCGGGAGGATCGTCGAGCACGCGCCGACCAGGGAACTTTACAGAAGCCCCAAGCACCCATACACGGTGGGCCTGCTGGAATCGATCCCACGCCTCTATCACAAGCAGGACAGGCTGCATGTCATCCGAGGCAACGTGCCCAACCCGCTGACCATCCCGCCCGGCTGCTCGTTCCATCCCCGCTGCCCCAAGCGTTTCGAGCCCTGCGACCGCTACCTGCCCTCGCTGGCCCACGTGGAGCCCGATCACCAGGTCTCGTGCTTCCTCTACCCCGAGGTCCAGCGGTTGAAGGAAGCGGAGTTCGACGCGAAGTGAGCAACGAGCAGGTGGCGGAGATCGAAGCGGCGTCGACGGGCAGGAAGGGCCCGCTGCTGGAGGTGCACGACCTGGTCAAGCACTTCCCCATCAAGGGAGGTCTGCTCCAGATGCCGGTGGCCTGGGTGAAGGCGGTCGACGGGGTCAGCTTCAACATCGAGCGCGGCGAAACGCTCGGTCTCGTGGGCGAGTCCGGCTCCGGGAAGTCCACCGTCGCCCGCACGATCCTGCGTCTGATCCCGCCCACGAGCGGCGAGGTCCTGCTGGACGGCAAGAGTGTCTTCAAGGCGTCCGCGAACGAGATGAAGAAGCTCCGCCGGGACATGCAGATCATCTTCCAGGACCCATACGGCTCGCTCAACCCGAGGATGCCGGTCGGCGAGATCATCGCCGAGGGGCTGGTCGTGCACGGCATCGGCTCGCGAAGGGAGCGCGAGGCCGCCGTCAACAGGCTCCTGGAGATCGTCGGGCTTCGCGGCCAGCACCGTGGCCGATTCCCGCACGAGTTCAGCGGCGGCCAGCGCCAGCGCATCGGCATCGCCCGGGCCCTGGCCCTCACGCCCAACCTGGTAATCGCCGACGAGCCCGTCTCGGCGCTCGATGTGTCCATCCAGTCGCAGGTCCTGAACCTGCTCAGCGACCTTCAGAAGGAGTTCAACCTCACCTATCTCTTCGTCGCCCACAACATGGCGGTGGTCGAACAGGTGAGCGACCGCATCGCCGTCATGTACCTGGGCAAGATCGTCGAGGTTGGCCCGGCCGAAGAGCTGGTCCGAGACCCGAAGCACCCGTACACCAAAGCGCTGATCTCCGCGGTGCCCGTGGCCGACCCCGAAGCCCGTCGGGAGCGAACCGTGCTGAAAGGCGACATCCCGAGCCCGATCAACCCGCCTTCAGGCTGCCACTTCCGCACTCGCTGCCCGATCGCCACCGAACGGTGCGCCGTCGAGGAGCCGCTGCTGCGCCCTGTTGGCAAGGATCGTGTCGCCGCCTGCCACTACGCCTGACCAGACACGCAACTTGACGGGGACCTCTCCTGGCGCGTGGGAGGCCCACCGACCTCGAGCACCCGGTAGCCCTTCTTCGACTTGAGGCGCCGGACCGGATAGCCTTCGGCCGCCAACCACGCCGCCAGCGAGTCGGCTCCCAAGTTGCGCTGCACCACGAGATATGCGCTAGCACCCACTTGGAGGCGCGGCAGCCAGCGCTGCAGCAGTTCGTGCAACGGACCCTTGCCCACCCTAACGGGCGGGTTGGAGTAGATCGCCGAGAAGCGGACCTCGTCCGGCACCTCATCTGGCAGGCAGGCGGTGACGCTCGAGGTCTTCGCGGCCTCCGCGTTGGTGCGGGTCAGCTGCAGCGCCCTTTCGTTGACATCGACCGCCCATACCCGCGCCCCGGGCGATTGTCGCGCCAGGGTGATCGCGATCGGCCCGTAGCCACAACCAAGGTCGAGGAGATCTCCCTCCGGGGGAGGCGGCGGGGCCTCGTGGAGCAGCGCCAGCGTCCCGAGGTCGATCCCCCTCGAGCCGAAGACCCCCCGGTCGGTCTGGAGCTCGATCGCGAACTCACCCACATGGAGGTGCACCGTGCGCGGCTTCGACTCGACTTCCGGAGTGGGATCGAAGTAGTGACCGCGTTTGGGGGTCGCTAGGGGGGGCTGGTTTTTGGGTATACTCATCGTTTGTCGCCCAATCGGCTACTGCCGCATGGGATTTAGGCCGTTTGTCGGAGATACGTTTGCCCACAATCCAACAGTTGGTCCGCACCGGGCGCAAGGCGGCAAGAGCGAAGTCTAAGGCGCCCGCGCTCAAGGGCTCACCGCAGCGGCGGGGAGTCTGCGTGCGCGTCTATACCCAGACGCCCAAGAAGCCGAACTCCGCGCTCCGCAAGGTCGCCCGCGTGCGGCTCACGACCGGCATCGAGGTGACCGCCTACATCCCGGGCATCGGCCACAACCTCCAGGAGCACTCCGTGGTGCTCATCCGCGGCGGCAAGGTCAAGGACCTGCCCGGCGTCCGGTACCACATTATCCGCGGCACCCTCGACACGGCCGGCACCAAGAACCGCAAGAAGGCCCGAAGCAAGTACGGCGCCAAGCGGGAAAAGAGCAAGGCGGCGGCCTGATGCCTCGTCGCAGCCGTCCTGTCAAGCGTGTCATCGCGCCCGACCCCGTCTACCAGTCGGAGGCGATCGCCAAGTTCGTGAACGTGGTCATGAGCAAAGGCAAGCGGTCGACGGCCGAGAAGGTCGTTTACGACGCGTTGGCCCGCGCCAGCAAGCAGTCTAAAAAGGAGCCGCTCGAGGTGTTCGAGTCCGCGCTTCGGAACGCCACTCCCCTGCTCGAGGTCAAACCCCGTCGGGTCGGCGGCGCCACGTACCAGGTCCCCGTTGAGATCAGGCCCGAGCGCAGGCTCGCGCTCGCGCGCCGATGGATCGTCCGCTTCGCCCGGCAGCGTGGCGGCAAGAGCATGTCCGAGAAGTTGGCGTTCGAGCTCATCGACGCCTCCCAGAACACGGGTGGGGCGGTCAAGCGCAAAGAAGAAACCCACCGGATGGCAGAAAGCAACAAGGCTTTCTCCCATTTCCGGTACTA
>CAAGKR010497897.1_pt1 | contig 11208 bp, 9 predicted proteins | sample 2556971 | NCBI WGS metagenome assembly CAAGKR01 (sample SAMEA5207829, study PRJEB30636) | soil metagenome | biome: forest; feature: boreal; material: soil | place: USA | collected 2011-09 | depth 1 m
CATGGCCAGAATCCGGTGCTTGAGTTCGTCGAGTTCCTGATGGAAACGAGTGCGTGTCATCCGAACCTGCCCGTAATATAGTCTTCCGTCCTCTTATCCGACGGATTGGTGAAGATCTTTTCTGTGCGGTCAAACTCGACCAGGTTGCCCATCAGGAAGAATCCCGTGAACTCCGCCACCCGCGACGCCTGCTGCATGTTATGAGTAACGATAACGATGGTCAGCCGCTGCTTCAACTCGAAAATCAAGTCTTCGATCTTCGCGGTTGAGATCGGATCCAACGCGGAGCAGGGTTCGTCCATCAGCATGACTTCCGGATTCACCGCCAGTGCGCGCGCGATGCACAGTCGCTGCTGTTGACCGCCGGAGAGGCTGGCGCCGGACTTCTTCTTCAGCGTATCTTTGACTTCATCCCACAGGGCCGCCTGCTGCAGCGAGTGTTCAACTATTTGGTCTAAGTCCTTGTGGTTGCGGGTCCCGTTCAGCTTCAGTCCTGCAGCCACATTTTCGTAAATGGACATGCTGGGAAACGGATTTGGCTTCTGAAACACCATTCCAATCTTGCGCCGGACTTCCACCGCCGGCATGGAGTAAATGTCCATGTCTCCGACCTTGACGTCGCCTTCGGCGCGGGCCACCGGATTGGTTTCGTGCATGCGATTCAGGCAACGAATAAAGGTGGACTTGCCGCAGCCGGACGGGCCAATCACCGCCGTGGCGTGGTTCTGTTCCACGGCCATATTGATGCCGTGCAAGGCCTCGGTCTTGCCGAACCAGGCCTTCAGGCCGCGAACCTCGACCGCGGTTGCCATCGACTAGCTAACCTCCCTGAGAAGACTCCGCCCGAATAAGAATCTTACCAGCGCAATCGTGCTTACAATGAGGACGACCAGGACCAGGGCTCCCGCCCACGCCTGCCGGATCCAATCCTCATATGGGGAGAGCGCGTAGGTGTAAATCTGAAGCGGCAGGGCCGCGATGGGCTGGTTCGCGCTGAAACTCCAGAACTGGTTTCCCAGGGCGGTGAACATCAGCGGCGCAGTCTCGCCCGCGATCCGGGCGAACGCCAACATGATTCCGGTCAGGATTCCTGCCCGGGCGGTCGCCAATGTAATCGAGATGGTCGTTCGCCATTGCGGAATTCCCAGCCCGAAGGCGGCTTCCCGCACCGTCTGAGGCACCAGCAGCAACATTTCTTCCGTCGTCCTCGCCACCGTCGGAACCATCATGATCGCGAGAGCGACGGCGCCGGCGAAAGCGGAGAAATGCCCTTGTCGCCGGACTACCAGAGAGAACGCCACCAGGCCGATCACAATGGAAGGCACTCCATTCAGAACGTCGGCGGTAAAGCGAATGAGGCCGCCGAGGCGGTTGCGTCCGTATTCGGCGAGGTAGATGCCGGCGCCAATCCCGAAGGGAATACCGATCAGGCTGGCCATTCCAAGAATCATGGCCGAACCGACAATGGCGTTGGCCATTCCGCCGCCGATTTCTCCCACTGGCTTGGGTGTATGCGTCAGGAATGCCCAATTGACCGACCCCGCGCCCTTGATCACCAAGTAGGCGAAAATCGCGATCAGCACTCCGACCACAAAAATGGAGAGGGCCGCCGCCACAAACGTGGCCAGGTAGTCAGTGAAGCGCCGGCGAAATTGCAGGAAGCGGCTAGGCATTGGACCTCGCAGGAGCGCCGCGGGTGGCGGTCCACACCAGCAACTGTGCCAGAATATTTACGATGACGGTCACCAGGAATAACGCGAGGCCGACCTCGATCAACGCGCTCACATACAAGGAGTCCGTCGCCTCGTTGAACTCATTTGCGATCACGCTGGCCATGGTGTAGCCGGGTGCCAGCAGGGACTTCGCAATCTGCGGAGTGTTGCCGATTACCAAGGTGACGGCGATAGTTTCACCCAGAGCGCGACCCAATCCTAAAATGATGGCACCGATGATTCCGGCTCGCGCATTCTTCAAAACTCCAAGGCGAATCATTTCCCAGCGGGTCGCGCCCAAAGCCAGCGCCGCCTCCCGCTGGTGCTGCGGGACCACCGCCAGAACCTCGCGCGTAATGGACGAGATGATGGGAATAATCATGATGGCCATCACCACGCCCGCCGCGAGCATGCTGTAGCCGTACATGGGGCCGCTAAAAAGACCGGTCCAGCCGAGGTACTTCATCAGCGGGGGCGCGACGTGCACTCGCAACAGCGGCACCAGGATGAACATTGCCCACAGTCCGTAGATGACGCTGGGGATTGCCGCCAGCAGTTCGGTGGCAAAGGAAATCGGCTTGCGCAGCGGCTTGGGACACATTTCGGTAACAAAGACCGCAACCGACAGGGCCAGAGGAACTGCGATGATCAGCGCCAGGACGGAGGAAACCACGGTCCCGAAAATAAAAGGCAGCGCGCCAAAGTCGCCCGAAACCGGGTCCCAGGCGCTGGCTGCGAAGAAGTGAAATCCAAACTGGTGCCAGGCCTGCGATGAACTCTGCAGAAGTTCGGAGAGAATAAGCCCGACCACCGCCAGCACGGTGAGGCCGGCGGCCAACATCAGTCCGTGAAAACCGACGTCAAGGGTGAACCAGTTCCTGGTCCAAGCGGGTGCTTTCTGTGCCGTGTTCACGAGTGAGATTCTAGATGATTCGGGTGCGCTCATGTTTTCCGCGGATCTCGGGCGCGAGGCATGCCCGGATAGGTCTTCCTCTGGGATTCGCTTCTCAGGTGCGGCCGCCATGAGTTCGTCGCTCCCAGTCTCCCGAGGATCTCAGGAGCGTTCGAGGATTCCGGGCCATTCCAGTTGATCCAAACTGCTCCGCCGAATGCGTTAGAAGGTGAAGGCAGGCGGCGGCAGGGTCGCCGCCGGCTGCCCGGAAATTCGATCAGTACGTGTAAACCAGATCGAACTGCAAACGGTTCAAGTACGGATCTTGCTGTCCGGCAGTCTTGATGGTGGCGGCTGGACCCCAGGTGTTGAGTAACGCTGCGTTGTTCTCCAGGTAAGTGTTGAGCACTCTTCCACGCCACCAGGTGAAGCCGGCGACCGTGTTGGCCCGCAGCTTCCAGTTGGCATAGATGCGGTTCTGCACGATGTTGGTCGGCGCCCGCTGATCGCTTTCAGCGATGGAGGCCAGAACGGAATCCTGCTCCTGCCTCAACCACGCATAGCCAAACTGCAGGTCGTTCTTGTTCTTGGTTTGTCCGACGCTCAGGTCGCTGCCGTATTCCTTATTCTGGCTTCCGAGGCCACTGAGGACCTTGGCCTTGGTATTCAGAGGATGGGCTTGGGCATCGAGGTTGTCTTCAAACTCGAGCAGCCAGTTGATCGGGAGGCGGGCCGCTGGAGTCTTGATGGTGTTGTTGAGGATGAAGTCGGCCTCGTCGAATCCGGAAAAGAAATGCGGTATCCCCGATGCGTCCACGGTAGTGGCGTTGGTCATTCCGTTGGGCGCAAAGACGCAGGGTGCGAACTTCGGGCCGCCCACGCTGAGCTTCGCGCAACCCTGGCCCTCGCCCGGTACGGGGATGCCCGTAATTGGCGATGGCAGCGGGCTCCCAGTCGGCTGGTACCCCGTGGTGGTCGCGCCGACGGCGAACGCGGTGGCCTGCAGAATGGCATCCGGCCGGTTCCAGTGCTCGTTCAGGAATGAAGCCGTCGCGGACCACGGACCCGCATGAAGACTGGTCTGGGCCTGGGCGCCGAGGACGTAAGAATCCTGGCCGGTGGAGCTTTCGTTGTAAAGCAGGGTGATGCCTTGCACCGTGAAGTTCGTGAAGGGACCCTGGTTAACATTGAAAGAGAGTTTGGTGTCGAAGCCTTCAGGATTCAAGTCCGGATCGCCGGTCACCGACGTGCGTTGCCACTGATACGCCCACTTTCCCCCCGTCACCGAGAACCAGTTGTGGGCGACCGGATTGTAAGTGATGTAGCCCTTGTCCAACGCAATCGTTTTGCGATCGAACGAGTTGGTCAGGGTTTCGTTAGTGGTCGTGGGATCGCCTTCTGCGCCCGTGGCGATGGCTGCGCCCGCCGAGAAGTCCTGGTTGAGGGCGCTTTCTACGCCGAACCGTACGCGAATGCGGGCCCGGTTGCGGTCCTGGCAAACGACCGTTGTGCAGTTCTGATCGTAGGACTCGCCGCGTACCCGCATGTCACCGGTAAACCGGAAACGGCCCAGGGCCGCGGCCAGGGCAGAGACCTTCTTCTGGTCCTCCTGCGCGCTGACCGCAGCATTGGTGGTGTTGGTGCGGATGTCGGCTACGTCGGACTGCAGCTTGTTGACGGAATCCGAGGTCTGGCTCGCGGTGGTGACCGCAGCGGTGGCCTTGGATTGGGTGTCCTGCAACTGGCTTTGCGCCTGCTGCAACTGCTGCTGGGTTTCCTGCAGGGCGGCATCGCGCTCTGCAATTTTGCCCTGCAACGCCTGAATCTGCTGTTGCTGTTGAGCCAGAGCGTCCCGAATCGCTTTTAGATCATCTGCGGTCACCGCGGGGGGTGCGGGAGCCACGGCCGCCTTGTGGACGCGCTTCTTCGGCTTTGCCGGAGCGTCGGCGGTTTGCGCCAATCCGCCGGCAGCCAGTGCAAAAACCGTGAACCATGTGAGTAGGGCTTTCATTTCATCTCCATTATCGAGTGATTTTCCGCAACCTTCTTCCCGTCGCGATTCTGGTAATTTTACACAAATCTCTACTATTCACATAGAGTTAAGTACAGAAATAGGGTATGCATTTGTTTACTCATAAGCGGGGCAGTTTTACCCACAAATACGCAGTAAAGTGCCCCCCGGTGCAACCCACAATTACCGGATCATCTTGATCGCTTCGCGCTCCTTCAGCTTTACCGCATCGGGCAGCGGCGCGTAGTTCAGGGGCGACGTCAAACCCTGGCCCTGATCCAGCATCCAAGTCAGGAAATCCGTAAACACCTTTTCCTTGCCCTTGTCCTTCCACTCCAGAGGCACCAGCAGCCAAGTGAAGCTTGAGATGGGATAGGCGTCCTTCCCTGGGGCGTTGGTGATCGAGACTCGAAAGTCAGCCGGCATGGTCTTCACCGATGCCGCCGCCGCGGTGGTGGAATCCAGGCTGGCTTTTACGAAATTCCCTGCCGCGTTTTTCACTGATCCATACGTGATGTTGTTCTGCAGCGCATAGATCAACTCCACGTAACCGAACGCGCCATCCATCTGGCGGATCATTCCGGCAACGCCTTCGTTTCCTTTTGCGCCCAAGCCGCGCGGCCAGCTCACGGATGTGCCTTTGCCAACCGAGGTCTGCCACTCAGGGCTGATCTTCGAGAGATAGTCGGTAAAAATGTAGGTGGTTCCGCTGCCATCGGAGCGGTGGACTACGATGATTGCCTGAGCGGGAAGCGAGACACCGGGGTTGGCTTTGGCGATCGCCGGATCATTCCAGGTGCTGATCTTGCCAAGGTAAATGCCGGCAATCACATCGGACGTAAACTTCAGTTCGCCTCTGAATCCCGGGATGTTGTATGCCGGAACCACCGATCCCAGCACTGTGGGCAGATGGAGGATCTTGAACTTGGACGCCGCCAGTTGGTCGTCGCTCATGGGGCCGTCGCTGGCGCCGAAATCTACGGTACCGGCAGTCACTTGGCGAATACCTCCGCCGCTGCCAATCGACTGGTAATTGATCTCAATGTCGGGGTGTTGGTTGTGATATTCGCTAAACCACTTGGAATAAATCGGGTACGGAAAGGTAGCGCCCGCACCGTTCAACTTGGTCTGCGCCGAGGCCGAAATGGTCAGCAGCAGTATGGCAAACACCGGGTAGAGCTTTCTCAAGTTGTTCTCCTTGAACGAGCTTTTCAAACGCTTTTGGTTGCAGTGATTAAAGCGGTAAGCTGGTTAAAGGACGATGAATAGCAAATGAACAGTTGAAAAAATTCATCATTCTGCACGAGTTCCGCCGGCCAGGTGCTGGCGGCGCAAATGCTCCAGGTAGAGTTGCTCGGCGGACTTTTCCTGCAAACGCAGCAGGTGGCGGACGGTATGCCCGCTCACCATATGGCAGACTTCTTCAGCGGTATTCTTCACGTGATCGGCGGCGCGCTCGATGGCGTGGGCCATGGTGATGACGTGCACGCTGTCCGGGCCGCCGAAGGCCAGTTCCGGCTCCAGATGGCGCATCACAATCAGGTTGTGCAGGCGGTCCACTTCGCGGTCGGCGCGCAGAACTTGCAGCGCCCGGGCGTGGTCGCGGGCGGCGAACGCGGCGTCGGTGTCGCCCAGCATCCTGGCCAGCACCGCCAGCATGTCGCCGAGGTCGCGAAGATCCTGCATATCGAGGCGGCCCCGCACCGCGTCGGCACGGGTGGCGAAGGAAACCAGCAGGTCGCCAACCCGCTCCAGATCAATCATGCACTTCAGGCAGGCCAGTTTTTCGCGGACTTGCGCGATCGACGCGTCGGCGATCTCGGTGGCCACGCGCTCGTCAATTTCGCGGTCCAGTTCGTCTAATTCGCGCTCACAGGCGATGGTTCGCTCCAGCGCAGACTTGGCTCCCAGGATCAGGTCTGCCGCGCTCTGAGCAGCCGCAATGGCCACGCCGTAGGCCCGGGCGGTAAGGGCAACCAGGGTCTCGCGGTGCAGCGTCGGTGCAGTACCTGCACGATTGCCTGGCGACGGCGTCTCTTCCGGACTGATTTCGATGTGGCTTGTCAAAACGGAATCCTCCATCGCTCAAAAGAGCTTCAGACCCGTTTCTATTGAATCGCAAAGCGGTTTACAGCCGTGTTAACTGTGGATAAATGTATGAATTTCTCTTGCAGCGCTCCAAGCTGTCGCCTGAGCCTCGATTGCGGGAAGGTTTTAAGCGAGGAATCGCCCCGAAACGAAATCCAGAGGATGGATCCGGAGAGAGGGAGCTATCTGCCACGGAGCGAAGCCGCCCCTCGCGGTCGAACTCGGTAAAGCCGAGGAGACGGACGCCCGCGTAATGCAGAAATTAATTGGTGCTCTCGACCGGGAAGCAGAATTGAAGCTGGTCAGCGCGGAACAGGTCGGTTGCCAAGGCAGCGGACTGCGGAGTCGTGCGCATCCTGCCAGCCGTCATCCCGAAACGGGAAATCCGAAGCGGAAATTTTAGCCTGCAAGACGGTTCACTGAACCGCGCTGGCGACGTTGGAGAACGTGCTGTTGGCGTTGGTGCCAATCAGCTTGATGGTGCCCACCACCAGCAGAAGAATCACGGCCAGCATCACCGCGTATTCGGCAATATCCTGTCCCTCGTCTTCAGACCACAACCTACAGAGTAACGCTCGCATAATTCACCTCAAACCCAGAACGCCAATCATGACCGGACAAGCCTTAGTTGTCAAATCTTTTTGCACCAGATTGGGTGCAGGTGCAAGCTTGTTCTCAATTAGTGCAAAAATGTCGCTGCCCGGGCGGCGTAGTCCAATACCCGGCCCGGGAGCACGCCCAGGTAGACGGTCGCTGCCAGACTGATGGCCAGGGCGAGGCCCAGCCCCGGGGTGACGCGCGGAACCGGTGATTCTTCGCGCGGCTCGCGCATGTACATGAAAACGATGATCCGAAGGTAGTAGTAGGCCGCAATGGCGCTGTTCACGACGCCGATGACGGTCAGGCCAATTAACGGATGCGGCCCCTGCATGGCCGCGCTGAAGACGTAAAACTTGGCAAAGAACCCGCCGGTGATCGGGATCCCGATCAGCGACAAAAGAAAAATGGTCAGAACCGATGCCAACAGCGGAGAGCGGCGTCCTAGGCCGGAGTAGTCTTCCAGCGTCACATAGCGCTCGCCCCGTCCGGCAAAATGCCCGACGACCGCAAAGGCCCCAACATTCATAGCGGCGTAGGAAGCGGTATAGAACATTGCCGCCGGAATGCCATTCAGGGGCAACGCCGCAAAAGCCACCAGCACGTATCCGGCATGGGCGATGGAGGAATAGGCGAGCAGGCGCTTGACATTGTCCTGCACCAGCGCCGCGATGTTGCCGATGCTCATGGAAAGCGCTGCCGCCACCCACATCAGCCACACCCGGCCCGGCGCGTGGGCCTGAAACATGATCCGAAGCAGCACCGCGAAGACCGCCGCCTTCGGCGCCGTGGACATGAACCCCACCACCGGCGAGGGCGCGCCTTCGTAAACATCCGGCGTCCAAATATGAAACGGAGCCGCCGCCACCTTGAAGCCCAATCCTACAAACATGAGCGCCACCCCGACGTAGGCCAGCAGGGGCCCTCCGCTGCCGTTGAACGGAGCCAGAGACGCGCTGATGGTGGCAATGCTGGTTGAACCGGTCGCTCCAAACATCAGTGCCACGCCGTAAAGAAAGAAGGCCGTAGCGAACGATCCCAGCAGGAAGTACTTGACCGAAGCTTCGCTGCTGATCGCCGAGCGGCGCCGGAAGCCAGCCAGAACGTAAGTCGCAATCGAAGAAATTTCCAGCGCAATGAAGATCAGCACCAGTTCCACCGCTGACGACATCAGCGCCATGCCGACCGCGCCGAATAAAATGAGGCCGTAATACTCGCCCGCGCGAATCTGCTGCACTTCCATGTACTCGTACGAACTCAGAATCACAATAATGATGACGGCGATAACCAGGACGTGAAAGAAGATGCTGAAGGGATCCACTTTCACCATTCCCCAGAAGCCCAACCCCCAGAACGGTTGTTGCGCCTGATACAGGGTAGCGGCCAGCGCTGCGATTGCTCCCAACAATGCGACCACGCCCAGGGTGCGCTGGCTGCGCCGCTGATCTACCAGCGGATCGAGCACCATAATAATCATGCCGAACACGGAGAGCACGATCTCGGGCAGAATCCGAATGTAATCCGCATTGGGAATCAGGTTTGGCATGGTCAGCAGCGCGGCCATCATTTTCCCACCATCTTGGCCAGCGCGTTTCGCACCGCCGGATCAATGGAGTTCAACCACAGCATCGGGACGACTCCCATGGCCAGCGCCATGATCATCGCCGGCCACAAGGCAACGCGCTCGCGCAGATTCAGATCGGGCAGGGAATTGTTTTCCACATGCTTGACCACGCCGAAGAAGACCCGCTGGTACATCCACAGCAGATAACATGCGCTCCAGATCACGCCCGTGGCGGCAACCACTCCCCACCACATTTTGGCCTCGAAGGCCCCACTCAAGACCAGAAACTCGCCGATGAATCCATTCAGTAGCGGCAGTCCAACGGAAGCCAGCATCACAAAGAGAAAGAAAGTCGAGTAAACCGGCATGGGGGTCGCCAAGCCGCCGAATTCGGAAATCTCGTAGGTGTGGCGGCGCTCGTAAAGAATGCCAGCCAGCATGAACAGGCCGCCGGTGGAAACGCCGTGCGCCAGCATGATGAACATCGCGCCATTCAATCCCGCCTGGGTGAAACTGAAAATCCCCAGCACCACGAAACCCAGATGACTGATCGAGGAATAGGCGATCAGCTTCTTCATGTTGGGCTGCACCATCGCCACCAGCGCGCCATACACGATGCCAATCAGCGCCAGCACCACAATCCACGAAGCGTTGGCCCGCGCCTGCTCGGGGAAAAGGCCAAGGTCGAAGCGCAGCAGGCCGTAAGTGCCCATCTTCAGCAGTACGCCTGCCAGCAGTACCGAGCCAGCCGTCGGAGCCTCAACGTGAGCGTCCGGCAGCCAGGTGTGGAACGGGAAGAGCGGCACTTTTACCGCAAACGCGACAAAGAATCCCAGGAAAAGCCACTGCGCCGCAGCCGCAAAGCCCGGGACCGTGCCGTTGTGAATCGCGGCTTGAATGGTCACGAAGTCAAAGCTGCCAGTCTTCGCATAGAGCCAAAGAATCCCTGCCAGCATGAATACCGACGCAATCATGGTGTACAGGAAAAACTTGATTGCTGCGTAAACCTTGCGCCCGTGTCCAAACATTCCGATCAAAAGTGCCATCGGAATGAGCGTCGATTCCCAGAAAAAGTAAAACAGGAAAAGATCGAGCGACACGAAGACGCCGATCAGCGAGGCTTCCAGTATCAGGAGCAGAATGAAAAATTCTTTCACCCGCTCGTGAATGGACTTCCAGGAAATCAGCACGCACAGCGGCGTGAGAAACGTAGTCAGCACCACCAGCCACAGCGAGATGCCGTCAATCCCCATGTGGTAGTGAATGTTGGGGGTTGGAATCCAGGGAACATCGCGTTCAAACTGGAAGCCGGGCCGGCCGCGCTGAAAATGCGCCGGCAGATGCAGCGACAAAATAAAAGTGAGCAGGGAAATGATCAACGCGAACAGACGAATGTCGCGATCGCGCCGCGGGAACAACAGCAGCAGCAACGCGCCCGCCGCGGGGACGAACGTGACCAGCGTCAGAATGGATTGATCCAGTCCGTTCATGGCGTCCTTAACCCCACCCAGACCATGTAAACGATCACCGCGGTCGCGCCGACCGCGACCCATCCCGCATAAGAGCGAATGTTGCCGGATTGCATTTGCCGCACTTCGTTGGAGAGCTCCCGTGCCGTCGTCGCGCTGCCGTCAAGGGTCGCGTCAATTACGCCCTGATCAATTCCGCGCCAAAAGACGATGCTGGAAATCGCAATCAAGGGCTTCACAAAAATCCATGCGTAAAGCTGGTCAATCCAATACTTGTTAAGGACTGCCTGGTAAAGGCTGCCGAAAGACGTGGCAATCCGTTCGGGCAAGTCTGGCCGCTGGTGATACAGGAACCACGCCAACAGGAAACCGCAAAGTGCAACGCCGACAGAAACAATTGCCAAAAATGTTTCGGACGGTTCTGGTTTCGCATCCTCAGCAAGCGAAGTTGCCGGCGCCGCATTCCCCGTCGCTGATGCAGCCGAGACCGCTGCGGGATGGAATACCGGTGCCAGGAATTTGTCGAAGCGCTCGCTTCCCATCCATCCGCCGACAACCGAAAGAATTGCCAGAATCGCGAGCGGCAGCAGCATCACCGCCGGACTCTCGTGAACCCCGCCATGCCCGTGCCCCGCAGACGCCGCGTGATCCTCGTGATCATGTCCGGCGTCTCCTCGGTATTCCCCAAAGAACGTCATAAACCACTGGCGGAACATGTAGAACGAGGTCAGGAATGCCGTAAACAATCCGATGGCCCAGTAAATCCGGCTCCCGTACGGGCTGGTGTAAGCCTGAAACAAAATCGCGTCTTTGCTGAAGAACCCCGCCAGAGGCCAGAATCCAGCGATGGCAAAAGTTCCAGCGGACATGGTCCA
>CAAGKR010108965.1_pt1 | contig 11207 bp, 10 predicted proteins | sample 2556971 | NCBI WGS metagenome assembly CAAGKR01 (sample SAMEA5207829, study PRJEB30636) | soil metagenome | biome: forest; feature: boreal; material: soil | place: USA | collected 2011-09 | depth 1 m
AGCATCGGTGTCGCGGTGGTCGTGCCGCTCGACGAGCCCGTCTACACGCACGACGGAAGCGTCGCCTACGACGATCCGGTGTTCGCCGGTGATGAGCTCTACGTCTCGATGACCCTGGTCTCGACGTACGACGGCCGCGTCCTGTGGCACGCTCGCGGCGATCTCGATCTCGCTGCCGATCGCCCCGTCGACGTCGATCGGATGGCCGATGCGTTCCTCGATACGCTGCCGCTCGCTCTCCCGGTCGTGCGCCACTAGCGCGCTCGCAAGTGGTGGCATAATCGCCGAGCCTTGCCTTCGACGAGCCCTGCCCTGCGACAGCCGCCGGGCCTCTACCTGCTGTTCGCGGTCGAGATGTGGGAGCGCTTCTCGTATTACGGGATGCGCGCGATTCTGGTGCTCTTCATCGCCGATTCGGCCCGCGGGGGGCTCGGGTGGTCGCAATCCTCCGCCAGCCGATTTTTCGGGCTGTACGGATTCTTCGCCTATGCCCTGCCGGTCGCGGGTGGGTACATCGCCGATCGGTTCATCGGCACGCAACGCGCGATGATCATCGGCGGCCTGACCATCGCCGCCGGTCACTTCTGTCTGGCGGTTCCCGCTCTTCCAACGTTCTTCATCGGTCTTTCGCTGGTGGTCATCGGCACCGGGTTCTTCAAGCCCAACGTGTCGACCATGGTGGGGCAGCTCTTTCGGCAGGGCGACGGACGTCGCGACGGCGCGTTCACTATTTTTTACATGGGCGTCAACGTGGGGGCGTTCTTCGGTCAGATCGTTTGCGGGTATTTCGGCGAGAGCCCGCGCTGGGGCTGGCACTATGCCTTCGGGGCGGCAGGCGTGGGGATGCTCTTCGGCCTCGCGCTCCACATGCGGCTCAAACACAAGTATCTCCCGGGCATCGGAGAAGCGCCCGAGCGTCGGACGGCCTCGGGAGCCAGGGAGACGACCGGGCCGCTCACGCGTGAGGAGCGCGATCGGCTCGCCGCTCTGCTGGTCATCATCATCTTGACGATCCCGTTCTGGATGGCGTTCGAGCAGGCCGGCTCGTCGATGAACTTCTTCGCCGCGGAGCGGACGAATCGCGTGGTTTGGGGCTACACCTTCCCCGCTTCCTGGCTGCAGTCGGTGAACTCCGGTGTCCTGATCCTGTCGGCGCCGCTCTTCGCGGGACTTTGGACGGCGCTCGCCCGGCGGGGGCGGGAGCCGAGCACCCCGGCCAAGATGTCGGTCGCCATGGTGCTCCTGGCGGCGGGGTTCGTCTTCATGGTCCTGGGGGCCGCGCGGAGCGACCGCGGCGTGCTGGTGAGCCCGTGGTGGTTGATCGGCGCGTACGCGCTTCACACGTTCGGCGAGCTGTGTCTGTCCCCGATCGGTCTTTCCCTGGTGACCAAGCTGTCTCCGCTCAAGTTTGCCTCCCTCCTCATGGGGCTCTGGTTCTTCGCGACGTCGATCTCCGAATTCCTCGCTGGAGAGCTCGCGTCGATTACGGACAAGGTCGCCCGGGGCGAGCTGTTTCACCTGTTCGGTGGCCAGGCGGACTTCTACTTCATCTTCGTCGTGTCCTCGGTGCTCGCGGCGCTGGCGCTGGCGGCCTTTACGCCCTGGCTCCGCCGCCGCATGCACGGACGCGATACGTGATCCTCGGCGCCGCGGCCCGTGTCTTGCGTGTCTTCGCCTGCGTTTTGATAATGTGCGGCGTGGTGAACGCGGCCCCGGTCGATCCGTTTCAATGGCTCGAGGACGGCGACGCGCCGAAGGTGCAGCGCTGGACCGAGGCGGAAAACGCCGCCGCGCGACGGGTCCTGGACGCCTTCCCGGGCCGGGCGGCGCTCGAGCGCCGTTTCTGGCAGCTCTTCGAGATCGGATCGCTCGGGATTCCCGTTTCGCGCCCGCACGGGAACACCCGCCGGTATTTCTTCACGCGCCGCGACGGCAAACAGAATCAGCCGGTGCTCTACCGGCGGGACGGGCGCGAAGCGGACGGGCGCGAAGCCGATGGGAACGACGGTGGGGACCGGGCGCTCGTCGACGTGAATACCGAGCGCGCCGATGGCACGCGGGCGCTCGACTGGTGGTTTCCGTCGGACGACGGCGCAAAGGTCGCCTACGGCGTCTCGGACGACGGCGACGAGGAATCGATCCTGCGGGTCCGCGACGTCGCGTCGGGACGCGACACCGGCGACGAGATCCCGCGCACCCGGGCCTGCTCGCTCCGCTGGACGCCGGACGGGCGTGGTTTCTACTACACCCGCACCCCGGCGCCGGGTGAAGTGCCGCGCGGCGAGGAGGCCTACCACCGCGCCGTTTTTCATCATCGCCTCGGGGACCCGCCGGCCTTCGACCGGAAGATCTTCGGCGAGGGGCGGGACCGCACCGACTGGCCCGGGGTCGATCTTTCACCGGACGGACGCTGGCTGGTGATCACGGTCGAGCAAGGGTGGTCGAAGAGCGAGGTCTACTTGTTCGACACGCGCAGCGCGGCGGGCACCTCTGGCACGCCGGTGGCCGTGGCGACCGGCGAGGAGGCCCAATTCCGGGTCATCGAGGCGCTCGACGATCGCATCTATCTGTTCACGACCAGCGGCGCGCCGCGCGGTCGTGTGTTCCGCGTCGATCCGAACCAGCCGGCGCGCGCGCGTTGGGTGCAGATCATTGCCGAATCGGCCGACGTGCTCGACAGCGTGGTGTATTTTCGCGGCGGGCTCGCAGCGGCGTGCCTGCGAGACGCCACGGCGCGCTTGCGGCTCTGGAGCGGCGACGGCGCCGCGCAGGGAGAGGTCGCTCTGCCCAGCATCGGCGCCATCACCAGCCTGGGCGGGGCCCGCGACGCGAACGAGGTCTTCTACTCGTTCGCGGGCTTCTTCGCCCCCACGACCATCTTTCGCGTCAGTCCCGGCGCTCCGTCGGCGGGCGCTCCGCCGGCGGGCGCTCCGCCGAAGGGCGTGATCTGGCGCCAGCTGGCAGCGCCGATCGATCCCGCGGCGTTCGAGGTGGAGCGCGCGATGGTCACCTCGCGCGACGGGACGCGCTTGCCGGTCTTCCTGGCCCATCGCAAGGGCGTTCCACGGGATGGCACCCGCCCCGCTCTTCTCACCGGCTACGGCGGCTTCGACGTCAACGTGCTACCGGGCTGGACCCCGGCGGCGATCCCGTTCTTGGAGAGCGGCGGAACGTTCGCGCTGGCGGTCCTGCGCGGCGGCGGTGAGTACGGCGAGGCCTGGCATCGCGCCGGCATGCTGGGGAACAAACAAAACGTCTTCGACGACTTCATCGCCGCGGCGACCTGGCTCATCGACAACCGCGTGACCGGCGCCGATCGTTTGGCGATCTCCGGGCGTTCCAACGGTGGCCTCCTGGTCGGCGCAGCGCTCACCCAGCGTCCGGAGCTGTTTCGCGCGGTCGTTTGCGGCGTGCCGCTCCTGGACATGCTGCGATATCACCTGTTCCGCGTTGCGGCTCTGTGGGTTCCCGAGTACGGCTCGCCCGACGATCCCGAGGCACGCCGGTGGCTTTCGGCTTACTCGCCGTACCAGCATGTCCGCGACGGCGTCAAATACCCCGCCGTCTATCTTCACACCGCCGCCTCCGACTCGCGGGTCGACCCCATGCACGCCCGCAAGATGGCGGCGCGGCTGCAGTCCGCCACAGCCACCTCCCCGACAAAGATCTCCGCGACCGCCAATTCCGCGACCGCCACCTCTAAGAATGCCGGCTTCCGCCCGATCCTCCTGCAGGTCGAAAGCCGGGCCGGTCACGGCGCCGGCAAGCCCCTCGGCAAGGTGATCACCCAGCTCGTCGACGAGTGGAGTTTCTTGTTTGCAGAGCTTGGAATTTCGTACGAGGTAGGAACCAAATGATGGCACCCAAACGGAGGCTCCAAGCGTTGGACGCTCGACGCGGCTTGGCCGCGGCGAGCGGCGGGGGTTGGGGGGGACGCAGAGGCGCCAATAGGCGCTCAATTTTCAGCGTGCCTCCAAGGCGCCGGGCGGTCCCCCCCTTATGAAGAAGACGAAGGTCATCATCTTGTTCGGGGGGCGTTCGGCGGAGCACGAGATCTCCTTGCTGTCGGCGCGGAACGTGCTGGCCGCGCTCGATCGCGATCGGTTCGAGCCCTCCCTCATCGGCATCGATCGTGACGGGCGCTGGCACCGCGAGTCGGAGCGGACGCTGGCCGCCGCGACCGGCGATCCGCGCGCGCTGGCGCTGGACCAAGCGGCGCCGATCGTCGGCATCGAAGAGGGTCTGGCGACGGTGCCCCAAGGTGCCATGCCGGGTGGCGACGACGTCGTCGTGTTCCCGGTCTTGCACGGAACCTTCGGCGAGGATGGTACCGTGCAGGGCCTGCTCGAGCTCGGCGACGTCGCGTACGTCGGGGCGGGCGTGCTCGGGTCGGCGGTTGGGATGGACAAGGACGTCGCCAAGCGCCTCCTGCGCGACGCGGGGATTCCGGTGGTCGACTTCGCGGTCGTCACGGCGTCGACCTTTGCCCGAGATCCGGTGGCCGCGCTCGCCGCGGCGCCGGCTTTGGGCTATCCGCTGTTTGTCAAACCGGCGAACGCAGGGTCGTCGGTCGGCGTGTCGCGCGTGCTCGGGCCGAGCGCGCTCGAACCGGCGGTTCGCGCAGCGCTCGCGTTCGATCGAAAAGTGCTGATCGAGCGCGCCGTCGATGCGCGCGAGATAGAATGCGCGGTGCTCGGCAACGACGATCCTGTCGCCTCGGTGCCGGGCGAGATCGTGGTTCATCACTCCGACGGCTTCTATTCGTACGACGCCAAATACGTCGATCCGGGCGGCGCGAGCTGGAAGATCCCGGCGGATCTGACCTCCGCGGTCGCCGCCCGCGTACAGGCGCTGTCGGTCGCCACTTTTCGCGCACTCGAGCTCGGTGGCATGGCGCGCGTCGATTTCTTCCTGGCCCGAAGCGGAGCCGCGCTCTACGTCAACGAGGTGAACACCATCCCCGGGTTCACCGCCATCTCGATGTATCCCAAGATGTGGGAGGCCTCGGGGATGTCACAGAAGGACCTGCTTTCGCGCCTGATAGGTCTCGCGCTGGAACGCCGGGACGCCCGTCGTGCCCTGCGGACCGGCGTAAGGACCCCGCGCCAGGGTTAGGGCTGGGTTAGGGCGGGTTCAGGGCGGGTTAGGGCCCTTGGGTCGATTTCTTATTTTCCATGTATCCGAATGGAGGCTCTGCTCGTACCTAGGGCGTGGATCTAGAATCGGGTGCAACAAGAAGGAGCGTGGGGCGGCCCTCAAAAGCCAAACCGTTTGGCCCGTTTGTGCTCGATCTCCTGCTCAAGCACCCGGGTCTGAGGTCGCTCGAGGTCGTGCGGCGGGCTCGGCAGGCGGGCTACACCGGGGGCAAGAGCGCGCTTTACTCGCTCATCGCCAGCGTGCGGCCGCGGCGCAGCCGACCGCTCAGCGACCATGAGAAGGTTCCAGGCGAGATCGCGCGGCATGGCTTCGGGCAGGTCGAGGTGCGATTCCGAGACGGAAGCGAACGCACGTTGACTTTCTTCGTCTCGCGGCTCGAGTACTCCCGCTGGACGATCGCTTCCTTGGTCCCCGACCAGAGCGTCGAAACCTGCGTGCGGGCGCTCATCGCCCATTACCGGATGATGGGGGGGGTGCCTCTCCTCGCGGCCTTCGACCGAGCGCGGCCGATTGGCGCGGTGGCGGATCGCGACGGACGCGTCAGCGAATGGGATCCGGCGTTCGCCTACGCGGCGCTCCAGATCGGGCTCGGCATCGAGGTGCGGGCCCGCCGCGGCGCGGATCGCGGGCCGGGAACCAACCTCGGCAACTGGCTGAAGCTGGCCTTCTTCAAGGGGGTGAGCTTTGCCGACGAGGCCGACGCTGCCCGGCAGCTCGAAGATTGGCTGCGCGAGCAAAACAACCAACCGCGGACGGAGGCATCCGGGAAGACGTCGGCGCACTTGCTGACCGAGGAGCGCCAGCGCCTGCGGCCGCTGAAGGTCGAGCCGCGTGATTTCGCGCTCCGTTTTCCGGTGCTTGTGGGGCCCCGGGGCGTGGTTGTCCACGACGGACAGTCGTACGCGATGCCGCCCGATTCGGCGGGTCTGGTCGGGGCCTTGCACCTCTACCCCGATCGGATTGCCATCGTGGCCGGTCGCTACGAAACGGCGCACCCGCGCCGTCAACCGGTTCGAGCGGTCGTTCCGTCGATCGCGTCGGCCGCGCCTGCTGGCTGGGCGCCATCGCCGGCCGTGCCCCTGGCCGCCCGGGCCGGCTAGAGGCCGGGTTGCAGCGTCTTTACCCGCGACCGATGCCGTAGTAGCTGAATCCGACGGCGCGCAGCTCTGCCGGGTTCCACACGTTGCGGCCGTCGAACAGCACCGGCTGGCGCATGATCGACTTGAGACGCTCGAACGACGGTCGGCGGAACTCGTGCCACTCGGTCACCAGGGCCAACGCGTCGGCTCCTTGCGCGCATTCGTAGTGGGATTCTTGGTACTCGATGCGATCGCCGAGCTGCTTGCGCACCGCTTCGATGGCGACCGGGTCGGTTGCCGACACCACCGCGCCCGCGGCCAGCAATCGATCGATGAGCACCAACGCCGGCGCCTCGCGGATGTCGTCGGTGCCGGGTTTGAACGCGAGCCCCCAGATGGCGACGCGCTTGCCGCTCAGATCACCGCCGAAGTGTGCGACGATCTTGTTGCCTAGGCGCTGCTTCTGCCGCTCGTTGACCGCGACAACCGCGTCGAGCACCTCCAGCTTGTAGCCGACCTCGCGTCCCGTGCTGATGGCCGCGCGCAGATCCTTGGGAAAGCAGCTTCCGCCGAACCCCGGTCCCGCGAACAAGAACCTCGGGCCGATGCGGGAGTCGGAGCCCATTCCCTTGCGCACGAGCTCGATGTCGGCCCCCAAAAGCTCGCAGAGATTCGCGAGGTCGTTCATGAACGAGATGCGCGTCGCCAGCATCGAGTTGGCAGCGTATTTGGTGAGCTCCGCCGAGCGGCGATCCATGATCAGCATTCGATCGGTCGTTCGCGTGAAGGGGGCGTAAAGCGCGCGCAGCGTTTCGATCGCGCGCTTGTCGTCGGTCCCCACAACCACCCGGTCGGGCTTCATGAAGTCGCTGACCGCATCCCCCTCCTTCAAGAACTCTGGGTTCGAGGTCACCGCGCATTCGTGCTTCGTCACCTTCTTGATGATCGCCTCGATCTTGTCGCCCGTGCCGACGGGAACGGTCGACTTCGTGACGACAACCGCCCACCCGGTGAGCGCGGCCCCCACCTGCTCGGCGGCCTTGAGGATGAACGAGAGATCGGCGGATCCGTCGGGTCCGGGCGGCGTTCCCACCGCGAGCAGGATCACCTCCGCGCCGGCGACGCCGGTTTTCACATCGGTGGTGAAGGTGAGACGCCCCTCGGTCGCGTTGGAAGTGACCAGCTTGTCCAGCCCCGGCTCGTAAATCGGCATGACGCCGCGCTTGAGGCCTTCGATCTTCTGGGCGTCGACATCGCAGCAGACCACGTCGTTTCCCATGTCGGCGAAGCCGGCGCCCGCGACGAGCCCAACGTAGCCGGTGCCCATGACGCAAATCTTCATGCCGAATGGCATACCATGATCGCTTGCCTCCATGAATGTGATGCTTTTGGCCGCGGGCCGATCGACCCGGCTCGGTGCGCTCGGTCTAGCGCTGCCGAAGCCGCTGGTGCCGATCTGCGGCTACCCGGCGATCTGCTACGGGCTGCACGCCGCTGCCCGCGCCGGCGCCACGCGCGCGGTCGTCAACGTCTTCCACCGGGGTGGATTGGTACAGACCGTGCTCGGTGACGGGCGCGCGCTCGGCATGGCGATCGACTACTCCGTCGAGGAGCAGCTGCTCGGAACGGGCGGCGGCCTGGCCAGAGCCCGCGCATTGTTCGCGCCGGGCGCGGTCCTGGTCATGAACGCGAAGGTGGTCGCCGATCTCGATCTGCCCGCCCTTCTAGCCGCGCACGGCTCGGGCGGTGCCGTTGCGACGATGCTCTTACGCGACGATCCCGACCCCGAGCGCTGGGGCGCGATCGGTGTCGACGCCGGGGGCCGGGTAGTCGGCATCCTCGACGCCCGTTCGCCGCGCCCGCCAGAGGGGACCGTGACGCCGCGGATGTTCACCGGTGTGCACGTGCTGGCGTCTGCCTTGCTCGATCGCTTGCAGCCGGTCTTCTGCGACGTCATCCGCGACGCGTATGTCCCCGCCTTACTGGCCGGCGAGACGATCCGCGCGGTGACTCTCGCCGGCTACTTCGCCGAACACTCGACTCCGGCGCGCTATCTGACCGGAAATTTGGCGCTGCTGCGCGACCCGGGGCTGCTGCGCGATCCGCCCGGTCCGCTGGTCGGCGTCGATCCGTCCGCGCGCATCGCTCCCGCCGCACAGCTCGTCGCCCCCGTTCGGATCGACGCCGGCGCCGTAGTCGAATCTGGCGCCACGGTCGGTCCGGACGTGGTCGTGGGCGCCGGCGCCCGAATCGCGGCCGGCGCGCAGGTCCGGCGGGCAGTGCTCTGGCCGGACGCCACGGTCCGTGCTGGGACCGACCTCCACGACGCGATCGTGACGCCCACCCAAGTCGTCGAGATCTAGGCTTTTTCGACCCGGATCGCGACAACGGTGATGTTGTCGAGGCCGCCGTTCTTGTTGGCGGCGGCGATCAGCTTCTCACAAAGGGCGTCCAGGTCTTCTTCGCGCGCGGCCATCGAGGAGATCTCGGCGTCGGTGATCATCCCGGAAAGACCATCCGAGCAGAGCAGATAGAGATCCCCGAGCTCCGGCGCGTCCACAAGGACGTCGACCTGCACCGTGTCCTTCATCCCGAGCGCCCGGACAATGACGTTCTTGTGGGGAAACGACGCGATCTCGTCCGCCGAGAGGTTCTTCATCTTGATGTAGTCGTTGAGCAGCGAGTGATCCTCGGTCAACTGCTTCAAGGCACCGCCGCGCCAGCGATAAAGCCGGCTATCGCCGACATGCCCGATGACGAGCGCCCGGTCGATGAACAACGTGGAGACCACGGTGGTCCCCATGCCGTGGCAGCGCGGATCTTTCTGCGCCTGCTCGTGGATCTTGAGATTCGCGAGCTTGATTGCCGTGACCATCCGGTTGGTGTCGTAACGATTGCCGGGATCCATCTTGAAGGGCCAGGTGAGCTGCTGGTCCTCCTGGGTCGCCTTGAAGAAGCCGACGATGGTCTCGACCGCCATCCGGCTCGCCACCTCGCCCGACGCGTGCCCGCCCATGCCATCGGCGACGATCGCCAGGCGCTCGGTCTCGGGCAGGTAGAACGAGTCCTCGTTGTGGGCGCGCTTCATACCCACGTTCGACTCGCCCGCGAAGCGCACGCGCATGCCGTCCAGCGGAAACGACGAGCTCATCGAAGTCTTTCCATCGTATCCTTCCGGGGCGAGACGATCAACGCGGAGGCCGGCTTGACGAAGGTGATGGGCGGCCCGATCGAGATTGTGAGCGGACCCTCGGTCCGATAAAGGTCGCCGTCGATTGTGTAGGTCATGCTGCCGTCGCTGTTTTTGGGGACCACATCGAGCCGGGAGGCGACCGCGCTGAAGGCACGTTTGGGCGCGATGCCCCGGCCGGCGTGGACGGCCCACAGGTCCGGAAGCAGCGACAGCGGCGCTCCGTGGATGGCGAGCACGCCGAAGCGCTCCGGATCGTCGTCGGCGCGATGGTTGAGCTTGAAGCCGAGGCCGACCTCGCGCACGGTCGCCGCGCCGACGCCGACGAAAGACGTTCGTCCGAGAAGCTCACCGTCGATTCGGATGTTCCCCTCGAACCGCTTGAACAAACGGCGGATGAATGGACCGCCAAACAGCGACGAGCCGAAGGCACGGAGGAGCAACCAGGCGGCGCGCCGCGGGCCATACCGACCGGTCCCATAGTATTCGCTGAGGAAGTTCGCCATCAGGCCGTTGCCGAAGATGAAGCCCAGCGCGTCACCGATGCGCAGGGAACGCCGCCGCAGCGTTTCGAGTGGATGCTCGTTGCGGCTGGCCGAGACGATTGATCCGAGGAACGTCATCGGCCGCTCGCGGATGCCGAGCGACGCCGCCACCACGTTCATCGTGCCGCCGCAGAGAATCGCAAGCGGTGGAATCGGCTCGGCGCCGAACGCGCGCCCGAGCGCGGTGACCGCGCGATGCAACGTCCCGTCGCCTCCGTGCACGGCGACCACGGCCGGCGGGCTCGACCGGAGAGTGGCCGCGGCCTGGTCGAGCTCGTCCAGCGTCTTCGGGGCCAGCACGAGCCCATCGGCGCCGACCAACGCCTGAAACTCTGCGGCCACCCGCGGGTTGCGCCGATTCGCGCGCGAGCGCGGATTGACGAGAACGGCAATGTGGGTCAGTCGGTACCGTCCACGTCGTCGCCGGCCCCGTCGCCGGTCTCGCCCGTGATCTCCGTGATTTTGGGGTACCAATTCTCGAACACCTCGACGATCTGCCGCGCCTGTTTCTCGTTCGAGATGTTGAACGACGATTGCTTGCGGTAGCTCCCCTTCGATTTCTTGAACCGGACGATGGCCATTTTGGGTGGCCGAAACTTTCCTTTCGCCCGATCGAGCTCCTGGAAGAGGAACATCACGGTGGCCCAGGTCCCCTTGGCGAGAACGGCCTTGTCGATCTGCTTGCGGACGAGCGTTCCTTCGTCCTCGTAGTCGTACGTCAGCTCTTCTAGCGTCTCGGCCACCGCTCAGATCCTCTCATTCGCCGTTTCATGGCTCGCCGTTCTAGGAGATGCCAGAGTGGATCGCGGCGCGGTCCTCGGTGGAGAGGTCGAGGAACTCGAGACCCATCCCCGGGAACTTGTCCTTCTGACCGCCCCGCGCGACGCGCACGACCCGCCCTTGCGCGCGGATGTGATGCCCGTCGGGAAGGTCGAATTCGATCAGCAGCACTTCGCCGACCTCGAAGAGGACGTCTGCCCGCAAGAACGTGCCGCCGCAGGAGACGTCGGCGGTGGAGAATCGGATCGGCTTGCGCACCTTCTTTGCGGCGTCGGAGACCAGCACCGCGACCTCCAGATCGACGCGCGGGTGCTTGCGCGTGTCGCGACCGGCGGGACCGGGGCTCACGGGCGCAGCTCCAGCGCCAGGGCCGCCCGGACTTCGATCGAGACGCGCGCGCCCCCGGCCGCCAGCGGCTCCCCGGCCTGCCCCCCCCGCGCCCCCCCCGCCGCCGCG